>Ga0123354_10007348_pt1 | contig 16568 bp, 18 predicted proteins | sample TergutLab28metaG_2_FD_97872 | JGI IMG/M metagenome (GOLD analysis project Ga0123354, IMG submission 97872) | Labiotermes labralis P4 segment gut microbial communities from Petit-Saut dam, French Guiana - Lab288 P4 | ecosystem: Host-associated > Arthropoda: Insects > Digestive system > Gut ...
AATAAGCGTCTTGTTGTTAGGGGTAACATTAAGCAGTGGAATCAGCTTTTGGCAAAAGCTGCACATAATGCGGGGGTTATTTCTGATGAAGAGTTTGCTATTTTTCAAAACGCAGGTTACATGGGGCTTTACGGTGGGTTAACGGTTGCCGATATTCATAGGCGTAAAGGTTTAAGTAAAGAGGAGAAAATTCTTGATTTTATGGGTAGCACAGAGCTGATTGCTAATTTGTTTCGTATTTCTCAGACGGAGGAAAAACTGAAAATGGATAAAACTTCGTCAACTGTTGAGGCTAATGAGGTTCATTATAGAATCGCTGAAAAAATTCGTGAGGCGATGGTGGAAATGGGGACGACCCTTCCCGAGAATCTGCCAACACCACAAAAAAGTATTCAAATTATTGAAAGAGAGGAAATACAGAAACTTCGCAATTCCAAGACTAAACTGATGCTTGACGAATAGCAAAAAAATAGCTAAAGCCTAACCTATAATTAAGATACAGACCTACATTAATGATTAACAAACATAATCAATAACTCTATCAACACCAAAAGTTGACCGATTAATCGACAGTACCAAAAAATTGGTGTTTATTTAGTATTATAATTTTTGATGTATGTTTTAAACTGTAAGATGTTATTGGTATTATTGTGTTGGGTGTAAAAATGGTAAAGGGGTGGTGGGAGAGTTTTGGGGTTATTGTAGTATGATTCTTGCGTCGACTGTGTTTGTGCCTTTGGCGTATGCTAGTACTGGGTTTAGGTCGAGTTCTGCGATTTCGGGGTGTTCTGTTAGGAGGTTTGATACGTTTACTATTATTTGTGCTAGTGCGTCTATGTCTGCTGCGGGTGTGTTGCGGTAGCCTTTTAGTAGGGCAGCTGCTTTAAGGCTGGTTATCATTTCTTTTGCTTCGTCTAGGGTGACGGGGGCGATTTTGAAGGTGACGTCTTTTAGTACTTCTACAAATATGCCGCCTAATCCGAACATTATGGTTGCGCCGAATTGTGGGTCTTTTATGGCGCCTACAATTACTTCTGTTCCTTGGGGGGCCATTTCCATGATTAGTACGCCTAAAATGTGTGCGTTTGGATCGTATTTTTTGGCGTTTTCAATTATAGTGGTGTATGCTGCTTCAACGTCTGCAGCGGTTTTTAGGCCTACTTTTACGCCTCCAGCGTCGGATTTATGGATGATTTCTGGGGAAACAATTTTTGCAACAATTGGAAAGCCTATGCTTTCTGCTATTTGTGCTGCTTCTTTTGGGTTAGTGGCTAATTGGAATTTTGGAACGATCACGCCGTATTCGGTCATAATAGTTTTTGCTTCTGACTCAAGGAGTGCTTTACGGTTTTCGCTACGTGCTTGAGCTATAATTTTATCAGTTGTACTCACGTTTTAACGTCTCCATTAATTTGCAGGGTATGACATGCAGATTGCCTTTAAAATTCTTTTGATTACAATAGCGTTTAGCCCATGGCTAAGAACGCAAAAACTTTTGCATCCTCTACCATAGCAGAAACACGTGCATACTCATCTGGTTGATGAGCCATACCTGTAATAGAGTTCCAAACAGCTACTTGAATACCACGCTGACGGAAAAACGCGCCACAAGTACCACCACCAACACCGCCCACTTTAGCGTCAATGCCGCGGGCTTCTTTTATGGCAACTTTTAAACGTGTTACCACGTCTGCTGTGTTAGTTTCAAGCACAGGTGAGGACTGCCGTTGAATTACCTCTAAACATATTTTAGCCCCTGACTTTTCCTCAAAAACATGTATCACTTTTTGAATATTGGATAAAACATCATCTAAACTGTACTGCGGTATTATGCGGCAGTCAAAAAATGTAACGTCCTCTCCGGGGATTATGTTTATAGCCTCAACATTGCAGTCTTTGCGTGTAGGCTCAAAAGTGCTAAGAGGCATATCAAATAATTCATCTTTAGCACAGTATTTTTCATGTAACATAGCATCTATAGCTAAGGCTACTTCCATACCTACTCTATGGGCATTTAATCCCTTATCTGGACGACTTCCATGCACTTGTTTACCTATGACATGCACTTTAAACCAGAGCATACTTTTCTCAGCAACTTCAATAAAATCTCCAGATTCAGTACCCGCATCAGGCACAACAACTAAATCACCCATCCTAAAAAGACCTCTATCTAACAAGTACTCAATACCATACTTACTACCCTGCTCTTCATCAGATACAAACACTAAACCAACTAAAAACGCCGGCTTAACATCTAACATTTTAAGAGCTTTTAAAGCAAAAATAGAAGAAACCAACGGTTGACCATTATCCTCACTACCTCTACCAAAAACCTTATCATCACGCAAAACCGGACAAAACGGCGAAGTCACACTCCACGCATCTAAATTACCAGGAGGAACAACATCTAAATGAGAAACAATCCACAAACGCCGCACCTCTGCTAAGGCACTATCACCAAAAAAATAAGCAACAACATTAGGACGCACACCACCAGAAACACGACAATCAGGTGCATCAAAACACTCAACTTTATCAAACCCCACATCATCCAAAATCTTTAGCAAACACTTAGCCTTCAAAGCCTCCCCATCACCACCATTCTCAGGAGCAATAGCAGACACCTTAAGAAGAGACAACAAAGCCTCAACCATATCCGACCTCAAACTCTCAACCTTAGAAAAAACCACAGACTTATCCATACCAAAACCTTCAACAAAAAATAGACAACAACAAACTTTAACATTTCCTAACACCACAAACAAAATCAAAAACTAAGGCACAGACGTTTAAAAATCAATCACAAAAACTCACACACAAACCAGTGACAACTATAAAAATTATGATAAATGTTAAATATCGCTTTAATTAGAAAAAGAACACAAGAAGCTGTTATTATGACTGAAATAGAAATAGCCACAGCCCCCATGCACCGCTTATGTAAAAAAGCAGGAGCAGACCGCGTAAGTGAAGCAGCAGCCAAAGAACTAGCAGAAGCCCTCCAAAAAATAGGCATAAAAATCGCCAAAGACGCCCTAGACTATGCAATGCACGCAGGCAGAAAAACCATAAAAGCACAAGACATAGAAATCGCCACCAAAAAAGCCATGGAAAAATAAAGCAGATAAACACCCAAACTAATTGGCAGATTTATTTGGCTGATAGTTTGTAGCTTGTGTCAAGACGTCGCAAAATTTCCTCAAAAGGTACAGAACCGTCTAAGCAAAGGGTGTACCAATGTTTTTTATTCATATGATAACCAGGGAAACATTTTTTCCCATCAACCATACCAGTTATTTCCTCAGGATCAGCTTTCAAATCTAAAATATCAATCAACTCATCAGAGTTTAAACCCAGTTTCCTTTTGGACAGGACAAGTAACGCGGCGTACCATTTGTTGGTATCTTTTCTTCTAAAAATGGCATTATTGGGAAATTGGGGCCAAAGAAATTCTAAATCGTCATGGTATGTGTTTTGTATGTGTTGGATGATTTTTTGTGCAAAATTACTTTTGAAGATGTTTAGTTCAAAACATTTTTCAGCTATGTTGTAAAGGACGCTCTCGTAATCAGCTCTTACCTTGCTTACAAAGGGGCCACAGGCTTCTGGTATGCGATGTAGTACATATTCGTTTGAGGCAGAATCAAGTACTTTTGTGTTAACTGTGCCATCCTCTGTTATGGTTATGATCATTTGGAACTGCCCGTTTACAATGTTTGTAGTGTAGAAATACGTGGCATTATTTCTGGTAAACCCGTATGACACCAGTTTTTGTAGATTTACTTTCTTATTTTCAAACATTGACAGCATAAAAACACTTCAAGAGGCATGAACCACACATTAATCCGGTGCCAATCATACAAAGCTTTCTTTTTCGACACAATTAGCTTCTAAAATTGAGACGCATTACGTTTGACTGCTAGGCTTTAAAGTCATATTCATTGATAGCAAACACTTCAACTATCACATAGACACAACATGAGTACAACCACGATATTTACCCCATTTTGAGGAGAAACATGATGATCTTATAAGTCTCATAACGCAATCACCGCCCACCCTCCATTAAATAGAAAACATTTTCATCCACTATAATAACTCTGATAAATCATCAAAAGGTGAAATCGACAAAATCAAAATAAATACGGCGCAGAGCTATTTTATTTGGGCACATAGATTATGGACACAATAAGTTTTATTCTTGAAAAGGGAGACACTTGGCTTCAATACGCAACAAAGCTAAATATCCTAAAAGAAAACAAAGACAGTTTAACAGATTTGCGATTACAGGTGCTCTCCGATCCAAAAATAAAGACCTATCTAAGCGACATAACCAATTACCATGATGTTCTTGTTCGCAACCATAAAGACCCCGATTTACCCATTCACAAACTCTTATTTCTACTAGACATCGGACTTGACACCAACGTTTCAGAAATACAAACAGCCACTAAAAAAATAATGACAAACAAAGACAACAACGGCGTATACATGTCATTAACCAACATTCCTAAACACTTCGGAGGCAACGGCGAGGATACATTTGGCTGGTGTCTTTGTGATGCCCCACTTTTGTTACTTGCATTACTCAAAACAGACATTGACTATGAAAAACACCTAAAGAAAGGCGTGGATTACCTTGCAGACTTCCATAAAGACACGGGCTTTCCATGCACTGTCTCACAAGAGTTTGGAAAATTCAGAGGCCCCGGCCGAAAAGACGACTGCTGCCCATATGCATCTTTAATCATGCTAAAATTACTATCAGCAATTCCAGAATACCAAAAATCAGAAATCGCAATAGATACCGCAAAGGGTTTGCTGTCGTTATGGGAAAACAGTTTGGAACGTCACCCGTACATGTTTTATATGGGAACTGATTTTAGAAAACTCAAAGCTCCAGCTATGTGGTATGACATAGTAAGCGTTGTAGACGTATTAAGTCGCTTTGAGTTTGTTAAGCAGGATTCACGTTTCAAAGAAATGGTTGCGCTCATTAAGAGTAAACAAGATAGCAACGGATTATTTACCCCTGAAGCCGTTTACCAAAAATTCAAAACATGGGATTTTGGTCAAAAGAAAACATCCTCACCATATTTAACATACTTGTGCCATCAAATTTTAACTCGAACAACATAAAAAAGAGGTCAAAACCCGGGTAGTCGAGGATACTTTGGAACAGTCAAAATGGTAGCCGGCGGTAAAAAATATCAGATAAGTATTCAAGTTGTCAAAATTGGGTCTAAACCAAAAGAAGAACAGAAAAAAAGTTTTTCTTACTTTTTGTTCTACGGGGCAATTATCGCGTTTTCTATAATGATTTCTTTAAGCGGTTTGTCGTTTCGACCGGTTTTTGCTTTTGAGATTTGGTCCACAACATCCATACCGGCTATGACTTTGCCGAATTGGGGATGTTTGTCATCTAAGTAGTTGTTGTTTACTAGGTTGATAAAGAATTGGCTACTTCCTGTGTCTGGACCGGCATTTGCCATGGCTATGGTGCCGCGGACATTACGGTTTTTACGGGTGAATTCGTCTTTGATTTCGGGAATGGAAGAATCACCATATCCGGTTCCTGTGGGGTCACCGCCTTGAATCATAAAGCCGTCGATAATTCGGTGAAATATAGTGCCGTTAAAGGTTCCATTGGCCACGAGATTTCTAAAGTTAGCGGTGGTTATGGGCATATCGTTTCGTAACTGAATTGTTATATCACCCATGTTGGTGTGGAGAAGGATTTTTATGCCGTTTACATATTCATCGGCTATAGTCGAGTTTATTTTTTGATCTGTCATAATATCCCACAAGATATTTTTAATAGTTATTTTGATGTCGCTGTCTTTCAGAAAGAAGGCAGCTTCAATTATATAAATTCATTAACAAAAATAAAATGGAAACAAGTTATAAACGTTAGTTAATTCTTCAAAGTGGTTAATATTATATCGTCTAAGAATTAAGACAGCGTTATTGTAGTTTGTAGTAATTTTTATATTAGTAATAGTAATAGTAATTGGTAGTGATTTGAATATGGCCTCAGTAACTGTAACGCGTCATTCGCAGGTCACCATACCTAAAGAGATACGTGAAATAGTAGGAATATCTGAAGGTGATCAGGTAAATATGAAAGTGGTGGAAGGTAATAAAATAGTAATTGAGAAAGCAGACGCAGAAGTATGGAGTGATTGTACAGATTTTTTGCCTGAAGACTTTGAGAAAATAGTTTCTGCTACGCGTTTGGATTCCATAAACAGATTTAAACGTCTTGGTTTGACTCCATAATGTCTCAAAATGAGCTAAATTTAACAACGGTTTCAAAGGTGTTTGTTGACACCTCTATAATTGTTGATATTGACAGGGGAAAACAAGACGTAATTGAGTTATGTAAACAGTTAACCAGCTCTAATAGTGCATACATAAGTACTGTAAGTGTCTCTGAAATTTTAACGGGTTCATATCTGCGTAAGGATCATGGTGTTGCAGTTAAAAAGGCTGAAAAAGTGCTCAGACAATTTCGTTGGGTCTCTTTAAATGGAGAAGTAGCTAAACTTGTAGCGGAACTTAATGCGTACTTGATTGCAAAGGGGCAATCTATAGAGTATCAAGATGTCGCTATAGCTGCTTCTTTTCTTTTAGAAAACGGTGATATTTTGTTAACGGAAAACAAAGAACACTTTAAACGATTGCCTAACCTAAAAGATAAAGTTATGACCCCTAAAGAATTTTGTCAAAAGAAAAAACTACAATAAACATTACTGTTACGCAGACAATGTTATATCGCCCCTTGTGGGATTAAACAGTACGGCTAAACAGCAAACGCCTCTTAAAGTCACATAACAAATAAGCTTACAACAAAGACAGCCTGTAACTGTTCAGTCGGGTAGCGTTTTTTGAGTATTTGATGCACACATTGTTTACATAGTGCCATTACTGTAGTAGAGCGAGTAAAATGTTAAGTATGTTATAGTGGAGTGTTTAAAAAATGTGGGGTGTGGATTAAAGGGTGGTGTTATCATGTTATGTTGTATTGAGTTTGAATGGTGTAAACATGCATGGTAACGTTAATTATTTGTTTGTAGCGTGTGATATTATGTAGGTTTTTCGTTGGATGTTAGCATGAGTGTTGTTTCTATGTGTTCGAATAGGTCCATTAGGTGTTCTGTGATTTTTTCGCCTAGTTCGGTTTTTCGGTAGTATTTTTTTAGTGGGTCTATGTGTTCGCTTTGTGCTAGTCCTAAATGTTTGATTTCGAGCATTCGGGATCTGAATGTGCCGTCGCTTATGGTTAGTTTGTTTTCTGCCATAAAATTTTTTGCGTCCTTCCATCTACCCTTGTCCATGTGGAGCAGTAGTAAGCAGTCTATGGCGTGATCTTTTTCTAGAACTGTTTTTATTGCTGCTAACTTGGGATCTTTTAGGAAATGTTTGGTTTTATCCTCTACAGCCTCATTATTTATCATATTTGTCCCCCACTATAGCATACATGTTTACATCGCTTATATTGTGTATTACGTTTCACGATACATGTCAACTGTTTTCACGATCTAGAAAAACATTACAAAACACGATACAAAAAATCTACACACACAAACAAAAAATAGTTGAAGAAAGACAACATAATAAACATTCAAACACAAAAAAACGTTTGCTTATCAACTCAAGTGTTAAAGCACAAGTTGCCACATTAACCAAAGTATGTTGAATTTTTGACGCACAACTTACATCACATACGCAATTTTTAGAGCAAAATCTGATTTTAAAAATGTGTCACAACTAAGGGGCTGCTTTAGAATAAACTTTACAGGCAAAATCTATCGATAAAAACGTAGATGGCGGTTATCCATGCCATAATTGTCACGTTACCTATAAACTGTAAAGTTTATTTTCGGGCACACCCTAACTACACGAAATTATTTTATACTGTTGAGGCTTTATCATTTGAAAACGACGACTTTTTTTAGTCTAAGGACATATATAAAAAGGACAAAACGCTATGACAACAACGATGATGATTATGATGACAAAGCAAAGGCAAAGGCTTGTTTTACTATGTGGCTTGCTTCAATTTTTCATAGCAATAGCACTTTGTCTTTTGCTGTTTGTTTTAACAACCGAATACGGACTTCCAAATCTGGTTTACGGGGCAACTTTTGCTTTAGCTTTAGTTAGCACTTGTCTACTAGTAGCCTCTATGTATGGTGCAAGTTCCTATGTTTGCCCTGAGTGCGGTGAAAAATTCAACCCAACCTTTAAGGATTGGTCAACTAGCATTAAAAATAGTGCTAAGGCTACTCGTAGAGTAACTTGTCCTAAGTGTAAAAAAAGACAATGGAGCAAACACACAGCGTTTATAAAAGAAAAAACCAACGATAAAAATTAGAGAGCAACATATTATTAATGAAAAAATTGCTGGTTGGGAACACGGAGGAAGAATTGTGAGCAAGCGGAAACAATACAATGAGTTAGAGAAGGCCTTAGAGCAAAAATATAAGACGTGTCGGGAAAATGAGGCGGTTTTAAGTAAGGATGATTTTAAAGATGGAAAGCTTACCGTGTTTGGGTATAATCATTTGAAGCAGCAATGTGATTACATCTCATACCGTGAGGATATTGAGATAAAAATACCTAAAGAGTTTGAAGCAGGTTTTAAGGATACTCTTCAAAGTATGGGGGCAACTGAGTTGTCGCGTATAAGAAAAGATAGGCGGGAGACTAAAATTACGGCTTTAATTCTTTTATTTGCTGGAATTTTGTTTGTCATACTTGGAAATGTTCTCGAGTTTTTTCAAGGTAATGCTTTTCAAAACATTGTTGTTATAATAAGTTGGGTTTTTGTTTGGGCTGCGGTGGAGAGATGGTTTTTTGATCGTAGAGATTTAGCAGAAAAAAGAATAAGTTTACTTCAAATTTTATCGGCAAAAATTACACCACAATAATAACATACGAAGCAAACATAAAAACACAAACTATACTGTTTTCTCTTATTGATCACTATCATATTGTTATTGGATAAATGCAAATATTTAGTTAATAAAATTGAAAGTAGACTATGACAAGTTTAGTAAGTTTTATAACTTTATTTTATAATTAAACATAGAAAAAGAGCGAATGCAAAATGGTGAGCCGTTCAAGTAGCAGTAAAGTAAACACCAAATTAGGCCTTATTGTAGGCATTACAATTACAGCAATAGTGCTTATAGCAGTTAGTGCCATATTAATTAATAGTGCAAAAGAGCCAGAAGTAACAGTTTTTGATAATAGTGTACAAATTAAAGCCATGTATGGATTAACAATAAACTTCTCAGACATATCAAACATAACCCTAATAGAAAATAACATACGTGACATAGGAAATGTAGGCACCAGAGTTAATGGCGCTGACGTTTTTGGAACACTACAAGGACACTTCAAATCAGATACCCTTGGAGAAACCCTACTATTTGTTCACGTAAACTCTTCACCTACAATACGAATAGAACGCAACAACGAAAAAGACATCTACCTAAACTTCAGCAACAGCGAAAAAACAACAACACTATTTAACGAATTAAACACTGCAATAAATAGAAACTATACTATCGACAAATAAACAAAAGGATTAATTCTACTATGAATTTTTGGGTTTTCATGTTTACTATGTCGTTATTTATTCCTTTAATAATGATTGGTTTTGGTAGTTATTTTGTTAAAAAAGCTCCCTCCAAAATTAACGCTATATTTGGATACCGAACTAACATGTCTATGAAAAACCAAGATACCTGGAAATTTGCCCACAACTACTGTGGAAAACTCTGGCAAACCCTAGGACTAATAATGCTCCCCCTATCCGCATGTGCCATGCTTTTTGTAGCAGAAAAAGAAGCATACCACATAAGCATATGCGGATGCACACTTGTCATCATTCAAATGATTTTTCTCGCATGGCCAATTATTCCCACTGAAAAAGCCCTAAGAAAAAACTTTGACAAAAACGGCAGCCGCAAAAAATAAAAAAGAGATATGTGCCGGATGGTTTTATCCGGCAATATTTTTTATAGTTAACTATTGACTCTACTATACGATGTAGCAGGCACGTATTTTATCGTTGCCATAAGTGTCTACATACACATTGTAAGGACCGACAGCAAATGTACCAGCTGAATTGTTGTTAATGCTAAAAGTCTCTGTAAAAGTCTCAACATGTTCTTCATCGTATGTATTAGTGACTGTAATTGTAAGGCCATTTGTATTGCCATTCAATTTTGTGACAAATGCACTTACCGCTACTTCAGACTCTAGATATCCAGCCCAACCACAACTCTTACACGCACCGGACCACCAACCAAATCCATCCCAAATAACGTCGCCAAAATCGTGTCCTAGGGCAGAGCCTTCGTCGTATATCCAGCCCATCCAGTCGTCGCTGCGTTCATATTCTGTGTAGCCGTCAGCAGTACATGTTGGTTCAACTGTGGTTATGGTCCAGCTGTAGATATAGCCGTACCATCCACAGGTTTCACATGTGGCAACGGGGTCAGCAAATGGAACGCGGCCTTGTGAATAATCAAAGTCACCCCAAGTATGACCAAAAGCAGAGCCATAATCATAGACTGCGGTAGTCCAGCCAAACTGATTTTCATATTGTGTGTAGCCGTCAGCAACGCACGTTGGTTCTACTACAGTTTCGGTCCAGATACAAATGTAACCTCTCCAGCCGCAACGCAAACATTCAGCAACAGGATCAGCGATCTGTGGAACGTTAGGGTAACGTGATTGTGAATAATCCAATTCACCAAAATCGTGTCCTATAGCAGGCACATAATCGGAGTACCATCTTTCGCCAGTTGCTTTGAGTTCCTTAAATGTATAACCTTCGAGTGTGCATGTTGGCGCTACGGTCCCTATGCGATAGGGGCTGTGGTTGTGGCCGTGTTGTTGGTGTGGTGCTGCGTTTACTAGGGGCATTGCTGCAAAACAACCAGTAACGAACGCGAGCACTATCATTGTTGTTATTATTTTTTGTATTTTAATATTCATTCATAGTTCTCCATTTATCACAATTATAATGGGAGGAAAAAGTCGCACACATATATTAATATTATGCACATATGTTGCACATATTTATCATTTAAAAAGTTTATCAACAATTTTACTGCTATAATACAATTTTGTTACAATATTGCAATCTTATTACAATATAACAATTCAACAATAACAATACAACTCCACTACAACAATACAATAAAACAACAACAACACAATTCCAATATTACATCACAATTTTAGAGTGTTAACTCAATAATGTCATTATATTCACGACGATTGCATGAACTGTATTGTTTATGATATTTTACAAAAATTTGATACTTTTGGATAAATTCATGTTCCAACTGTTTGACTTTGTCACAAAACAACCATTATTGCAGCAATGCGTAACGCTCTGCTATATAAATGTTGTGTCAGTTCTGCTTCATGCAATCGTCGTGGGTGTATGGCGTATTTGCATTGTGGCGCATTTGAAATGAAAGTTTGATTATTTGTTTTAGAGTAGTGGATGTTTTTTGTTGCTATGTTAGTATTAGGTAACGTTTTTTAGGATTTACGCCACCGCAGACTCAACCGCAAGAGTTAAGTCTCGCACCCCATAACATTTGAAAATAAGGGGCTAAATGTACCTGCATAACTGTTTTTTAGCTAAGTTTAGAGAAGACCCTATGAAGAGTACCCACCTAAAACAGCGAAAAGCCGAAATTATTTTGGTAGTTTATGTGTTGTTGTTGCGGCAGACATTTATTTGAGAATTAGTTAATAGTTTATAGGGGATAAGTAAAGTGAGCGGTTATTCTAATGTAAAGTGTGCTCAGATTTTGTCTGATGTTGAGGTTTGGGCTCAAGATTGTAGAAGTCAAGCGGGTTTTAAGGTTCTTTCTCGTGATGCGAGGAAGAATTTTTGTAATGTTGCTAGTTTTTTTGCTGATATGATGTATGGTTATCATTTTCAGTCGCCTGAGCAGTGGAGTGATGATGCTCTTTATAATGTGTTAACTGAGGTTTATCCGTATAATTTGTTAGTGCAGGCGTCTTATTATGAAATTGTGGAGCCGGTTTTGGCGGTGTTTATTAAGTATTTGCAGGTTAGAGGCGTGATTAGTTCTGATAGGGCGCAAGTGTTAGGTAATAAGTTAAGAGTTGCTGCACCTGAAATGCTTTGTCGTTTTGAGAAGTTTAGTAATAGTAGTAGTTCAGTTAAGCAACAGCGGGAGGCGGTGTTTGACCAGTTAGAAATAGACTCTGATAATGTTTCTAGTGAGGTGCGTGAAATTTCAGATAATTTAGGGGAGTCTGTGGAGCATGTTTTTGTGGATCCAGTGCAGCAGTTTAGAAAGCCTAATCGTAATGATCCCTGTCCCTGTGGAAGTGGGGAGAAGTATAAGAAGTGTTGTTTTCTTAAAACTTTAGACTCTGAGAAACCGGAAGACTTGGGTTTTTCTGAGGTTAAGCGTTTGTTAAATGAGTCTAAGAGTAGTAAGAAGCCGACGCTTAATCAATGGGAGCAGCTTTATGATGTGGCTAAAAGTATCAAGGTTCTTGCGCCATGGGACTTTATGTTAGAGACGGATTTAGTGACTATAAGGTTGCCTAGACAAAATGAGCCGGTTTATTGTTCAGTTATGGGTAATGGTGAAGACCATTATGGTATTGGAGTATATCTGGGTTATGAGGCTATTAATGAGTTTTATCGTATGTTAGAGGCGTCGCCTGATGATAAATTTTTGTCTCTTTTAGGACTTGAGCAAAAATGTTTAACATGCTATTTTGGGGACAGTGAGGAGGTAACCGCTAAGGATCGTGCGGTGCTTAAATCGTTGAATTTGCGTTTTCGTGGACGAGGGGAGTGGGTTTATTTTAGAGCCATGGAACCAGGGTATTCTCCGTGGTATCTTAACTTTGAACAGGCTAACCTGTTAATTCAAGTGTTGCGAAATTTTGTTATAGCCTGTGCTCATTTAGAGAAGTTAAAAGTAGATTTTGAGAATGGTGAAACCCTTCTTAGGTATTACTCATCAGAAAGAAAAATGTGGTTAAATCAAGCAGTTAAAATGCCGCCAATTCCATATATTAAGCGACAGTTAATCATAGATAACGAAAAATTGTTATCAGAAATAAAAAAGCAAAAACGCAATAAAGACAACCAAAAACTTGAATTTGACATGCTACGCTTACCTATACCTATACAAGAAAACAAAAACAGCCGCCCCCGCGTTCCATATTTTATTATGCTAGTAGATAAAACAAAAGAAATAGACCTAGACTACCATCTAACAAATAGCGATACACCCGAAATGGACGTGCTAGAAATACTCATTGACCATATATCAGAATTTGGCAGACCTCTATCTATACATGTTAGAGATGATCGAGCGAAAAGTTACATTGAAAACTTTTGCCAAAAAACAGACATAGAACTAATAGAAGGCAAAGGAGTACCAATTATAGATAAACTATTTGAAACCATGCTAAAAGACTTACTAACAAATGTAGCAAAACAAGAACAAAACAAAACAGAATAAACCCAAACACCTACAAAACAGCAGATATAATCAAATAGCAGAGTAAGTCGATACCAAAGAAACAAGTGGGCAACAGGCAAAAGGGGTTTTTAGATTAAGTTTTGGAGTACCAAGTCTCCAGTAATTCGCTATGTTCGAAAATATACTCCACCCTTTGAATAAAGGGAACTATCGCGCCAAAATTTAAAGCCCTATGGTCAAAAGCCAAACAGAGAGGAATCACTTTTCGTATCCCTATAGATTTCTCATTATTTTCATTTTTTATCACACCGGGCTTTTCTTGAATACTTCCCATACCTATTGCGAAAACTTGTGGAGGGATAACGTCTAAAACTCCTATAAACCCGTTTAACCCTTTGCAAACCGAGCCTAAATTAGAAATGGTAATTGTCCCAGGCTGTAGATCAGAGGGAAGTATTTTATCAGCTAGAGGTATCTTGTCATATTCTTTCATATCTTTTTTACTGGGCCTTGATTTATCAAAAGCTACCCCTAAAAAAGCATTAAGGGTTTTTAATAAATGTCCTTTTTTCATTTCACCTATAATGGTGCTTACAGAAGCACGGTACAGTGGAACGCGGATGTTGCAATTTTTTATTTTCTGTGCGGTTTTGTTAATGTATTCTTGTATTTCTACAAGTGTTTTATCTTCAAAATTTCTTAAAGTTATAGGGATAATTTCGCCGTTTTCAAATGCCCATGGCATCGTTATGTCTATATTTTTTATAGCTTCAATTTCGCCGGTGACACGTTTAGGGTTGTATTTTATATGAGCATTTACCTGCGGCGCAGCTTTAACGGCCTCTATACATATTTTTAGCAATAAGGTGTTTATAGTCAATTTTAAACTTTGACTATTTTCATTAAGTCTACTAAACTCATTTAGTACCTCAGTTGCATCAGCTTCATAAATAAAAGTTACATGCGGAACTGTGGTCCATGACTCAGTAGTTTTATAACCAACGGCTTTTCGCAAAATATTAAACTTTTCACCCATCAAATTATCCCTTTTCTTGTAGTGCATTATTTTACGTTAATATAAATTCGTTATCAATCAAAAAAGTGCTAAACAAAAGTTACTTGTTGTATGTTTTCTTTCTATGTCCGGTATCGTAGAGTACCACTATTTTTTTCAACTTCATTTATCATGTAGAGAACTCTATAATTGCCGCTTCTAATTGCCCATTTTCCTGCAAGATTTCCCCGTAAAGTTTTCCCTACATAAGGATCAACTTCAAGCTGCCTTATTGCCAAATCAATTTTTTGCTTTGTAGGGATATCATATTTGCGAAAAGCTTTTTCAAAAATTGTTGAAACCTGTAGCTTATATTTCGCCAGATTCTTTCAACTCTTTGAGGAAATCATCATAATCTCTAACTCTTCCCGCTTTAACATCTGCCTCAGCTTCTCTTAGACTATCCATAGCTTCTTTATCTTCCAAAATATTAAAAGTTTCAACAAGTTCCTCAAGTAAACCACTTACTTTTACCAGCAAAACTCTATCTTCGTCGGTAATAAGAACACTCTCAGACATGAAATCACTAAAACTAATACTACAACGCAGTCTTTAAAATATTATTCCATTTCTAATGATATTGAAAACCTTGGGTAGAGAAAAAACAGTTGTTTTTACCCTAAGTTGAGCACTTGATTATTAGAGATTATCATGTATAGCATTTTACGTTTTGATAATAGCCTTGTTGGCTATCAAAGTTGATGGCATTGGAAATATTTTAGTTATGAGCGGTTTTATTGGTGTTTGTTAGTTTTTAAAATTTCGAGATTCTATGTTAGGCCTTTATACACAAAAATTGGGTTAGCAACATGAAATCACATTAACACACATCAGGTATTTGAACCAGTTTTCAACATCATCACTAAAAGTAATCATAGCTAAAGCCGTCTTTAACACCTTTGCAGCAACCCAAGACCTACCTTAAACTTTTTCAAAACTTCCTTCTTTGACCACAAAACATAAACATAATTCAAATCCAAAGAATAAGTAGACAAAAACCAACAGCCCACACTCAAAAGCAGAATCCTCACACACCCACAACATTATACGACCACAAACTACCCAAAAACACCACGCACCCTTAAAAGTACTCTAAAAAACTACTATAGCAATACCCTTACAAATGTACAACAACAAATGTAGAGATCAGTTTAAACTACAGAAAAACATACATCGTAAAATGTAACTGTTATATAGGAAATGTAAAACAAACTAATTTTAATATTAAACAAAGGGTGTTATGTATGGTTAAAAAACAGTATGAGTTAATCAGTCATGATATGAATGGTATAAAGATCTTTGATCATCAAAACAAAACCCTAGTTTCCATAACTATAAACCCTAAAGGTCTTCAGTGTCATCACTGTGAAACAAGTCAATGTCTGCATGTAGATTTCATGTTAAGCGTACCTGATATGGCAAAAACTGTTCGACAAAAAATTAAGGCTGGCTGGAATCTACCCGACCCTGACCGATAAAAGTTTAAAACATTTTTTACCCCAAGCTATGTACGGTAAAAGTATAAATGGAATAAAGGAATATACTGTATTCAGATATAGTTTACATAACTCTTGTATCGCATAAACAATAAACAAATCATTTAACGATACAACAATCTAATTGTTCAAGATTAAAGGGAACATAACGTGGGGTTAAAACGTAATGAAAAACACAACTAAATTATTAACAACCATAATAACGGTCATATAGCAACATGAGTTCATATTAACGCAAATGTTATATTGGAGATAACGCTTATTTTTTTGATATGCGACCCATATCAAACGAAAAACGCCAAATAATCATCCAAGCAAAAAAACGAGGCAAAACAGAAAAAACCATACTACAATAGATACCAGACATCAGCCAAAGCTCCATAACAAAAATATACAAACAACACCAAACAACAGGCACACACCAACCCAAACCCTACAAAGGAAGCAAAAGCCACCTCACCCCCAAACAAGACCAACAAATCAAAGACAAAATAAAACAAACCCCCAACA
>Ga0123354_10007351_pt1 | contig 16566 bp, 10 predicted proteins | sample TergutLab28metaG_2_FD_97872 | JGI IMG/M metagenome (GOLD analysis project Ga0123354, IMG submission 97872) | Labiotermes labralis P4 segment gut microbial communities from Petit-Saut dam, French Guiana - Lab288 P4 | ecosystem: Host-associated > Arthropoda: Insects > Digestive system > Gut ...
GGACGCTTGTGAGTACGGTAATGAACCTTCGGGTTCCATGAAATGCGGGGAATTTCTTGACTAGCTGCAAACCAGTTAGCTTCTCAAGAAGGACTCTGCACCATGGAGTAAGTAAGTAAGTACCAAGTCCCCTGTTCCACTGTTCGTCTCCTTTCGTCTGCACGACGCCGTGGACAGTCGGTCGTGATTTACCAACCATGCATGTTGTCTGCTCCCTCTGCTGCACCAACCGTGCGGTCTTCTAGGATACGTGAGAGTGTAGTTCGGTAGATAAGCACCAGTCTTCAGGGAAAACCAACTGCCTCCGTCGTCAGGTTGCCTTGGGTTGGGACATCAGGTCTCTCCGAAAAGTTGGTGCCCGCCCTAGGCCACATCCCCGCCGCGAAGCACCAACTTCTACTGCCGGTCCCGGTTTTTATTTCCAGCAATTCACGTGTCTGCTTAATGTCAATGGAGTTAAAAAGTCATTTATGAAGTTTTATAGTTAGTCTGTCGACGTACTTCCTGGTACCTTGAAAGTTTCAGTTCAGGTACCTGAGGTATGTTGGCTGCCACTTTGTCGTACAGACTTAGCCCACTCGCGCATGGCAGGGTAGCGGCGGAACTGAAGAAGGATAGCTGTCAGATTGCATGAGGACCCGGTATTAAAGACACATACTTATAATTTTATTCAACTAATTCAGAACAATATGGTGAAATTATTTCATTCTGTAAGCGCTGACCTCCACGTTTCTACAGATCCATTTTTGTTCTGCACATCACAGTGTCTGGACATCTCCTTAACCGATGTAAAAGAGCCCGTTGTTACCAAATCCATTACCATGTAGACACTAGGCGTTATTGAAATATTACTTTTTTCGTCAAAGTCAATAGGCATTACTCAGACGGCACCACAGTGACCAGTAGGCAGTATCAGACGGCACCACAGTGGCCAGTAGTCAATACTCAGTCGGCACCACAGTGGCCAGTAGGCAGTACTCAGACGGCACCACAGTGGCCAGTAGGCAGTACTCAGACGACACCACAGTGGCGCATGTAGAACGTTTTATACTAGTACAAGCATTTTACCCTCTTTATGAAAGTTAGGATGAGCCACAATATCTCACTCGGTATTGCTACAAGACTACGGGCCGACAGTTCAAGGCAATGTTGTTCTGTTGCCACCACTGATACATACTTCCTCTTCAAAATGTTGTCACTTGTGCTGGGGCGTTCTGACCATCTTGTCAGTGCGTACCGCGGTAATATTGTCCTGCAGTAAAGCGGCTTGGACTTCAGGCTGACCATTCACCCCATCTCTTGGCGAGGTTGAGAATGAGTGGAGTAGTAACCTTACGACCCCCCTTAGGCTTTAGTAGCCTGGACAGGGACGCATGCACCTTTATAGGTAGGAAGAAGGCATAAGCAGCTACTGAATGACCTTCAGGAAACGAAAGGATACTGGAAATTTAAACATTTGGCACTAGATCGCACTGTGTGGGGAACTGGCTTTGGAAAAGGCTGTGGACCTGTCGTCAGGGAGACTGCGTGACGATGATACATTGGGAGCAGGTGTGTGAGAGAGAGTGGAATATAAAATTGTAAGCGATGAGCTGCTAAGTGAGAATGTTGGAGAAGTGAATAAGTATGAATTACGTAGTAGCTTCAAAACGTTCCCGGCATTCGCTGGTATAATTTAAAGGAATAGCTGCTGTGAATAAATAAATCTAAATTAACATCCGTCGTCGACTTAGGGATGCAGTCAGAAGGAAACGCCATGTAGAATGGAGAATAAAAAGTTGTTTTTTTCCTTCATGACAATGCTCCAGCACACCGGTCGGTTTTTGTCAAGGATTTCCTAGCAAAGAATAATATGACAACACTGGAGCATCCACCTTACTCTTCTGACCTGGCTGCAGCTGAATTTTGCCTGTTCACTCGACTGAAATTAACATTGAAGGTACGGTGCTTCTGTGATGCTACTGACATCATTAAAATGCGACGTAAGAGCTGAAAAGGTTTTCACAAAATGGCTGCCACGAATGTTTCCAAAACCTAAACAGTCCCTGGCAGAATTGTATATTTGCAAAAAGGGGAATTTTTGACTGGTTGCGTTTCAGCATCTGAAGCAGTACTTTGCTTCATGGAGTCAGTCGGTCAGTTAGTTAGCTACGTAATAAATCGACCAGTCACGCCTGGACAAGATGTCAGACACACGAGATGTTTACTAACTAGCCTCACCTTATGTAATGACCTTGTCATTAGCTCCGAAATGCAGCATGGAATGCTCGGATTATTATTGAATGATGAATTCGATACAGAAAGATGTGGAAGGAAGATCTCGTGACATAATTTGAAGTATTACCTACGTTCATAACAAGAATTTGGTCAGACCTCAGTTAGGCGGTCTGTTGCCGGCCGGAGATTTGAACTGTGTGCAGTTAGTGCCAGGAGGCAAGAGGAGAGGGCGCTGAGCCTTGGGAGGGTGCGGTGCGGAGGAGTTGCATTATACTGTGGGCTGCAGATGTGTGTAGGTACTGACATGGTGATGACTGCCATATTGGAGGCTGTCTGACGCGGCATTTGACGTCGGGTGACTGCTGCGGACGTTTCGAAGGACGTAGTGCCTTCATCTTCAGGGTCAATGATTCCAAGAAAATGCGTCCAAGAAGATGACCCCAAAGACATTCCTGAAACGTCCGCACTCATTCGACACGGCGTCACGTTCCAGAAGACTTGAAACAGCCTTTTTTCCTGAAGCAACGCTCACCGAGTCGTCTTTGTAATATAGACTCTCAGTGTGTTTCCTGTGAGCTAGGTACTCAGTTTGTTAAGTGTTATGAACATTTAGCAAACCTCCATGCGTGGAAATGTCTAGCCCAGTAGGAACCATCTAACCCAGTGAATTTTCTTTCTCAGAAGGAATCTCTGGAGAGGTGTTACAAGCCGGACACATAGATCGCTCATGCAGTAAGCACACGTGAGTGGTTGGGCCAAGTGTAGATGCGATCGACATTTTCACAAATGCTCACTGCTCAATCACGGCAGACGGTCGCAGGGAGCTTGAGTGGCAGGCAGCAGGGGGAAGGGCGGATTTAATGCAAAGGATCGGTAAAGTACGACATTAAGATGTATAGGGAAGTGGAGGTATAGCTCCACACCCTAAAAGAGACAAAACTTTTTCTTTCAAAAAACAAATCCACGTTGTCAAGTCATTTTCAGATCTCGTCGAAAGTTCTTATGGATTTATACTGAGTTGGAGCCGTTAAATTATGGTAATTGATCATACTGCGGAAGGGGTACGCGGTGATTGTATGTGAAAATAGTATTGTGTACGAACTGTGTTAAAGAAGTTTATGTGTGTGCGAACTGTGTTAAAGCAGTGTATGCGTGTACGAACCGTGTTAAAGCTATGTTTGGGTGTACGAACTGTGTTAAAGTGATGTTTGTGTGTGCGAACTGTGTTAAAGCCATGTGTGAGTGTGTGAACTGTGTTAAAGCAGTGTTTGTGTGTACGAACTGTGTTAAAGCTGTGTTTGTATGTACGAACTGTGTTAAAGCGGTGTTTTGTGTGTGTGAACTGTGTTAAAGCCATGTGTGAGTGCGTGAACTGTGTTAAAGCAGTGTTTGTATGTACGAACTGTGTTAAAGTTATGTTTGTGTGTACGAACTGTGTTAAAGCCATGTGTGAGTGTGTGTGTGAACTGTGTTAAAGCTGCGTTTGTGTACGAACTGTGTTAAAGCGATGTTTGTGTGTGCGAACTGTGTTAAAGCCATGTGTGAGTGTGTGTGAACTGTGTTAAAGCTGCGTTTGTGTACGAACTGTGTTAAAGCGGTGTTTGTGTGTACGAACTGTGTTAAAGCAGTGTTTGTGTGTTCGAACTGTGTTAAAGCTATGTTTGTGTGTACGAACTGTGTTAAAGCAGTGTTTGTGTGTACGAAAAGTGTTAAAGCAGTGTGCGCGCGCGCGCGCGCGCGCGAACTGTGTTAAAGCTGCTTTTGTATGCAAACTGTGTTAAAGCGCTGTTTGTGTGTATGAACTGTGTTAAAGCTATATTTGTGTGTACGAACTGTGTTAATGCCGTAAAACCAGATTGTGTGAGAGAAGGGAGAAAGCGGAGAGAGAGAGATTGTGAGGTACATGGAAAGTGAAAGCAATTTGCACGACACTGTATTTTCCCAGACAGTGTCCGCTCGTCCTTCTTGTGAAGGTTATTTGGAAGCAGGGTAGAACATTGGAAAATAAAGAAAGTTATGTGAGGTTAATTGGGCTGTTGTGGACGTTCAGCAGAAGACAGGATTAGCGGTTGCAGTGTGTGGGAGGATTATTGGCATTCGGTGGGCAGCGTGTATAGCATGCAAAGTTGAGATCGAGTCGTTCTAGAACTGAAGAAACCGACGGAAACACTTGACAGACGGCCTTGCGAATGCATAGTGACTGCTAGCCAGCGGTTCAACGAGTTCAGCCAAATAATATTGAAACTCAGTTCTTGAAGCCGAGATAGCTCTGTCAGTAGGGTAGAGTCTGCGGGTTGGACGAGTCGGCCTTCGCTTCAGCCAGTGCAAAGTGTCTTCTGTTGGTTGCGTAACGTCCAGACAAACTCTGGGACCACGTAGCCTTCTATTAAGTGGGCACCCGCATTCTTTCGCGGGGGTAAGGCGGCCGGCGCGTGAAATTGACTACTCATCTCCATATTGTGCAGAGGTTAAGAATGGGTGGAGCTGTACCTCCACTGTGCCCATTACCTTCATGGAGTGGATGGCGGAAGGTTGGTCTCGGTTACGATGTGTAGGGAAATAATTACTGTTTGTTCTCAGATCCACACAAATACACTGTGTGGGCAGAACACAGAATTTTCTAATGCTCGTGCCGCTGGTACATTTCATTACCGTTGTGCCGTATGGGCTTAGCAATCTACATAGGAAGCTGAAGATCAACGATACAAGAAGAGAAAGTAATGTGATGGATTGTCTTCAAGTCAACAAGACAGACAGACAGGCACTCTACAGTGCTTGTAACCTAACACCGCCGTGCGTTCGTGGAACCATTGTTGCAGTGGAAAAACAATAAGAATTACATAATGTTAGTGTGTATTTGTAGCCGTAGGTACCCCGCACGCAATGCGCTTGCGCCGTATTGTCATCTGTGGCCTGCTCCGCTCTGCAGAATTTTTCCACATTATCTCATAAATTACACGATTTTCGAGGGGAAAAAAGTTACTGAACACAAAATGTGTGTTGTGATTTTCTCTACAACTTTTGTCTGCAAAATTTCTCATTCTAAGAAGAACTGAGCGAGATGTGATAACAAAATGTATGTCGGTCTGCAGGTACAGTGCCGGTATTATTGTGCGATTTTAATGGAACCTGAATTTTCTCGACAGGTTTTCGAAAAATGCTCTAATATCAAATTTCATGAAATCCGTCCAGTGGGAGTCGAGTTGTTCCATGCGGACGGACAGACGGACAGACATGGCGAAGCTAATAGTGGCTTTTCGCAATGTTGCGAACGCGCCTGAACATACGTACGCAAGTTGACAACAATGTGGCATTGTACTGTGCAGTGCAGCGTGCAGGAACAGCTGTCAAAAACACAAGGACTTTTGATAATTCGCACCCTGCAAGTACCGACAGACTTGCTGACGTCACAACAATGGTGCAATATAAGGCGAATGGACAAGACTGCTAAGAATAGTGACTGTGATACAGCAGATGTGAAGGCAGTCAGAGAGTATACAAATTGCACAAGTATGATAAGGTACTGCTGTGTGCTGATGTAACAACGGAATACAGGTCATATTATAGAGAAGTCCCTGCGCATGTGGGGGAGCAGACGTACTGCGGCACCACATCGAGGTGGAAGGTCAGCTTCATGCCTCGGCCGCCTTGCTTCGGGGAAACTACGCCCCCCTCCCCCTCCCCCTCCCGGTACGCATTGAATAAGAGGCTGGAAGGACAACAGGACACGTCTGTATGCTTTACCCTTGCCGGGAATAGAACCCTAGATTGTTCAGCTCGTAGGTTGGTCACTGCACGTGTGGAAGGGATAGCAGGAAGACACGTGGGTTACACGTGCATACGAAAGTGTACGGTTGTGTGTTGTGGGATGTGCCAGACAGCATGCAGCGTGTCAGGTGCATACCTCTTTTGGGGGGTGACGTGACAGCTCAATGATCAGGGTTTATTCTGAAGACGGAAGCAGCATCTCGTTCCGAAATTCCGGTAATTTTCTAACAAACTACGTGCCTTCAATATGCGAGAGGCAATAATTAACGCTCTCCGCCCTGAGAAACCCTCATTTAATAAAAATATTGACGACTTTGTCCAAGACACTGTGAGGTCAAGTTCCGGGTTCGCGCTGCATGTTCTGCCACTAATAGTCTTGTTATATCGGACGGATTATGAAATAGGGAAGGTTTAGTCGATCCAGCGCAAAATAAAAGTGTTTTCATAGAAAGCAGCTAGTGCGTGTATGAAACTGTGAGACAGAAGGCAGCTTGTTCTAATGTGCACTGTGAGAATAACAGCTTGTTTGAGCAAACAAACAAACAAACTCGTTGAGTTCCTCGTCAGTTCTGTCGGCACAGCTTAGCCTCTTGTTGATGCTGTTTGAACCGGTTGGCGGTACAGACATTGAACGTTGCGATGTCGTGTTCTTAACTTCAGACATTCAACATTTACATCGGCGACAAACATGTCATATTTGTTAATTTAGCCAGCAGATGCTCTAACATGTACGAACTGTTTAGCAAAACTTGATTTTATTCAGTAACCCTCGACTAACTCTTCTTTCGAATTTTCTTTGCTGTAGATTCAACAAGCATGTTTCAGTCCATGGAACGTGGCACTAATTTAGATTCGTACGAAATATTATTGAAATGGTTAATTATAGAGATCTCAAACCCAGTGGCCGCACGGTCCAAGGCGTAGGTCTGTGGCCGCTTGCCTGCTGAGGTCGTGGGTTCGGATCCCGCCGGAGGCGTTGATGTCTGTCTGTTGTGAGTGTTGTGTGTTGTCAGGTAGATTTATCTGTAACGGGCTGAGGAGTTCTACTGTGTGTGTGTGTGTGTGTGTGTCGTTGAGAGTGTGCTCGGGTGCATCAGTAACCCTGTACGCCTGTAACAGGCAGGCAGAATAGGCCAGACGGAGAAACTAATATTTACGGACATTCAGTTGTTAATGACATTATTAATCCTTCTTAGCGTTCGGGAAAGAACACAGACTGAGGGGGGAGTGACAGGAAGGGGGAAGAACTTCGTGATTGGTGCTGTTCGTCAGAGCCACGAGAGTTCGATGTCGCCGTAGTGACTGGGCGACCGGTTGGGGACTGGCAGTCTGTGTTCGATCGTGCGGAGGGACCAAAAAAGAATTCTCTTCTACAGAGGGTCACATGGGTTCTGGGACCGGACTGGGTACCGGATTGTGAGGCTCAACACACACCTGCATCTGATGCCGAGATTAAGAATTCGTGGAACAATACTCCCGCTCCACCTTGCATCTTCATCGCGTGGGGGTTAATTAAGCGTAACGAGAACTTTATAGCTGTTTGGTAAATATGATTTGAATTATCAAATAAAATAAACTGGGAGGGGCGCGGGACGTAGCACGTACGAAGGGATAATTTGTAATGGAAAACTCTGAAGGAAATAGTCATTTTGGGAACGTGTGTGTAGGCGGGAGAACAATATTTAAATGGGTCTGAATGGTACTGTGGATTGGAGTCATGTAGCTCACGACTGTTTTATAGTAGTGGAGGGCTGTTTTGCAGGCGTTGAGCGACTACCAGTTTGTCTGTGTACTTACAGGTACATCGCAGTGACGCAGCCCATAAAGTACGCCAAACACAAGAATAACCGCCGCGTGTGGCTGACCATCGCCCTCGTCTGGGTCATTTCCGCTGCTATAGGCAGCCCCATCGTCCTCGGCCTGAACAACACCCCCGACCGCCGCCAGGATCTCTGCCTCTTCTACAACAGCGACTTCATCATATATTCATCCCTGTCCTCGTTCTATATCCCCTGCATCATCATGGTTTTCCTCTACTACAACATCTTCAAGGTGAGTGCCTTGCCACACATGTGCGCCTGTCCGTCCGTCCGTATGCGTGGAAGAGACGGAGAATCGCAGAACGGATTTACATGAAACTTGGCGTTCAGAAGTTCAGCCAAACTTAATTATCCATCGACGAGTTCCACAGAAGTGCCAGCATTCACAGGAACACATAAAACCCTTTGTCGTCACTTCTCTTGTGTAACTCGGTCGGTATTCGCCACAACCGTAAACGAAGTTTCAAGTCTTTACGGTTAGTTCTTCCCGACGTTTCGAACGATCCTTATTCTTTCGCGTTCATGGTCAAGCAGTGGTTCTTCTTGGACTGCCTCATCCTGAAGATGAAGGAAGTAACGATCGTTCGTAAGTTCGGTCAGTACCGGCCCGTTGACAAAGCATCATATCCCGTATGATTTGAATCTTCAGCAACACTCTTCTGAGGAACTCAGGTGTTTCGGAAAGGGCTGTGGAGAAAATTAGAAGGCGCTTTTCGTTTGCGACGACACTCAGCCGAAATTTATGCTCTTGACATGACGCTTGAGCAAGCTTTGGAGCGATCCGCGACACCATTATTGGCTGTGCTCACATTTTCCTCGACGTACGTGTCTTTTGCTTTCCATCCTCAATTTATGATGTTTCTTCTTTTATCCCTGATTCCTCTTCTAGTTATTTCGTTATTTGACCTGGTAGTAAATCTAATCTGTAATTGTGTTATATGTGTGCGTGTGTGTGTGTGTGTGTATATATATATATATATATATATATATATATATATATTACTTTCTGTTTTTTGTGCGAGTTCGAGATTGAATTATCATCATTACTGCCAGCTGCTGTAGGCACGCACGCACAGATATAGCTGTATTAGTCACCGAACTATATTTTAAACCATATTTTAATGCAGAAGCACCTGTCATATGAAATATGGCTTTAATTATTTAGCTAACCCGAGTTTTAGTTTAAGCTGTTTGTGTCAGTCTGTAGGGACTTAGAGGCAAATTATCACACTGTGCCTGTTTGGGTTATTAGTTCAATGTTATACGGTATGCCAATTAATTATTTACGTTTCCTGCCGTTTGTTTTGTATGTGTGTGTTCCATACATGCCCTGATTTTTGTCCTTCATTTTTGTTTGTTTGATGTGCCGTTGCTATAATTGGTTTTATGGCTGTTGACTGGGCACGTTAATAAACATGAATTGAATTGAATTGAATTGTACTGTATTAAGCCTACTTATTTACATAATTATATTCTTGACCAGCTGAGGACCTGTCAGCTTCTCAGGAAGATCTCTGCCCCATGCAGTCAGGCAGTTCTTGTTTTTCTGTAATTGGCAATTTCTGTTTACGATCCATCAGCTAGAGACACGCCGTCTGGGCGATCATACAGAGTGGGCCTACAGGGAGGTCCTTTCACCTTATTTCTGGGCACGGAAGCTTCACATTAAAATGCTGCCTCTGCCAGGACACACCTTCACAGGGGCCAGTTTTAAAAAACGTCCTGTATGTGTGACTGGTTTCACAGAGGCGTGATCTGCGCACGGCACACGGAAGTGCTTCCGAACACTGAAACAGCGCGAGTGACAAATGTAGGTTAACACGGCGGTACAGGTTCATGCTGCGTTGTATTGTGGGTGGCTACAAAGTTAGTTTTTAAACTGTACTGCTGCCATCTTCAGGGTGTAAAATGGATGCAGCATGTTTCTATGAAACGTTTCTCGCCACCTGCTGGACCATACGTGGTTACTGGCATGTTGCGTGCTGCTGCTGTTGGTCAGTCCGAACAGTGCGACAGCTTGGACTGACTGATCGCCACTGTGATCGCGATGGCCTGTGCAGTCAGATGGAACTGCTGGCATAACGAGTGCGAAAGTGCTAGGAAGACTGCCATTCTGTTACAAAGAGCCATATCACTGCTAGACGAAGGTAATTTGACACTTTCAAAATTAACGGAGAAAAGCCGTGATTTTTTATAGGAGATTTGGCTAAAGGGGAAAAAGAGGAGAAGTGAGAGATGCTTTAATTTGGGGGATAAAAAAAGCATCATATTGTTAAAAGGTGTCGAGGCCGCGCCCGCCCGTCCTTCTGACAGAAATAGTATGCCGACAAACGTGTTGGAATTGTGACAGTGGTGGCTTGAAGTAAGGAACGTGTGATAGTGAATTTGTAGTTGAGCTTCGGGCCATTATCTGGACAAGGATCATTTCTGGGAATTTAAACCGAGGGGGGGGGGGATTTCATGTATGTGTGTAGCACACAGCTGCTACATGTTTCGGCCTATATCCTGGCCATCTTCAGGAGTTACAAGTTTGGTCGAGGGGTACAGTGCATGTGGCATCACCAAAAATACGGTGTCAATTTGGAACTTGAGAACCGTCAGAATTTGCTTGAAGACGGAGGAAAACAAAAAAAATAAAAAGTGTATCGAGTCGGCTGGTTACAGGACCTTCCGTTTGCATGCTTTCAGTTAGGGAGCAGTCTAGCAAAGAAAGTGTGGGAATCCTCTAACTGTTCCCTAAAATCTGAGATTCTAATTTATTGGTAATTTAAATTGCATGTCATGAAATTCTTTGATAATTCCCATTGCATGGCAAAACAATAATACATTGGTTGTGTTTTTTGCTATTGTCCCTGTGTCAGACTGCTGTTTGAAAGGCTAAAATAAAATTAACATGAATTATATATAAAGAGCCAGTCCGAACCACGCAGTAAACACACTCCGTCTCGGTTATAAAAACCAGTCAGTTAATGTTGAATAGGGAAATGATCGCTGTTTGTTCTCAGATCCACACAAAACACACAAATACACTGTGTGGGCAGAACGTAGAGTTTCTGAATGTTGAACTGGCAGTACATATAGTGACCACTGGGCTTTAGAGGGTTAATACGTCATGTACGTGATGCATGCTAGACGGCCAGCCATTAGAACTACTGCCTCTTTACGTTTTAAATAATTTGTGAAGTTTTGCTCTAAGTATGCTGTGAATGTGCTGTGAGTGTGCTGTACGTATGCTGCAAGTATGCTGTTCCTTACTGATACTTGCCACACGCATGCACTTCTAAAACTACAGAGTGGCTGTCCTGCGAGAAAAAGCTTCGGTGGCAGGTGTAGTGAATGTGTTTTCGACACACCCTGTGCACACATCTCACAGCTCCTCCAAGAGACCGTAGTTATTGGCTTTAATTATGGGTAACAACAGTTGTGCATGAATCCCTTCCTTCATGTTTATTCATGCTCACCACGTGATGCACATGCACAGTGCTCAACACTGCAAGTAGTGGCGGCTGGTGAACGACAACAGTCACGGGGGGCACCCTGCACTCAAAATTAATTATTTCTCTCCAGATTTATCACTCTAAACAAACCTCGTAACCTTTGTTTCTCAAAATTTCGTTTAATCGCTCGACTCCGTCAGATTTTCAGCTTAAAATACGTGGCGGCAGGCGAGACAGTTCTTTGCGGGCAGCTGCTGTAGGCCATAGCATTTGAGTGTTCTGAGTTTGAATCGTTTGTTCTTTGTTGATTTCCTTACACTAACTAAACACTGCTTTGTCCAGTCTTGAATATGTCAACAACGGGAAATAAATTTTTGAAAAAAGCATTGTAAGTTTGCGCGCAATTCCCCAATTGTTGGGCAATTTACGTTTAGGGGTAAGTCTGCACATTGTGGTGAAGAGCGTGTGATATAATAAATTATTTGTTACGCCAACATAAGCGTACTGGGACCTTAACTGTTGTATGCGTCTGGAAGCTTTGACGATGAACTGGAAGAGAGAGAGAGAGAGAGGGAAGTCTGTCCGGCCAGCAGCTCCGTCCACTGCAGACTGACTGCACCCTCAGGGTCCAGCGTCGCTGGGAGCATAGCATGTCTGCTGAAATGTATGCATGTAGACAGCTTCGCCAAAATAGCTTTACTGGCCCCACAGTGAACTCTAGGAAATGAGAGGACCCACAGCTGCAGTGAGACCTGTGGCTGTTTGACACCAGTCTTCCAGCTGCACCGTTCATTTCAGTTGTGAAAATAGTCGCTGGATAACAGGGAATGGGTCTGCGCTAACTAGTTTCTACATAGATAAAAGTTGTTTATCTGAAACGACCGCCTCGGGTTTGCAGATTTCTCACAGCTGTCGTCATTTCCCCTTTTGAAGAAGTGGATTGTGTTCAAAAATGCTTTTGCTTAGGGCGGAAACGAATGGGTGGCGGTTAAGAACTCTCAGATTCAGTATCACATGGGCAATTTTTCGACTGATTGAGCAGCTGTGCAACTGTTAGCATGTCACAAAGGTTGCACTGCATGCAGTCGGTCAGTAATCATGTCGACAGGCCAGCCACATGTCTGTCACTACAACAATACTGCCTTCTTCAAGCCCCAACGATTCTTTCCGACCAGCTCCAAAAATTACCGAAGGGTGATTACTATGAATGTGACATGCATTGTTCAAATATTATGAGATTAAATTATGAAAGTTATTTGTATTGGGCGTCGAAACGTTCCGCTGTTGAACTTAAGCCTGGCTTTACCGAAACCACAAAATGCGACTGGCCTTCCCTTCGTGCCCGCATACAATTTATCGTCATCCGTCATAAGCGTTTTATGAGCCTGTAAAACCGGATCACACTTTAACCTTTTAAAGCCTACCGGTTACTATACATACCACCAGGTTTAGCATTCAAAAATTATGCATGCTGATTACATTGCATTTATGTGTTTTGTGTGGCTCTCAGAAGAAACAGTACCTCCTGCCTTATACATCATTAACAGATTGATTTTCGTAACCGAAGTAGAGAGTGTTTACTGCGCGGTACGGACTGTCCTTATGTATAAAACGGATGCTTCTTCCTTAAAGGGTTAAGATAAAACTTGTGTAGTTCAGCAAAGTTCTTACTACGAAATCGGAAGTTTGCTAATGCAGAGGGAGTAACAAGAAAAGTTAGTAATTTAATGCAGCCATTAATAATGTGCGTTGCAAAATGAAAACGTGTGCGTTGAACTGCAGAAGGAAAAATTCTTAACACAAATTATGGGAATTTGTGAAACTGAGCAACACTGAAATGTCATCATGGCGGGTGGGAGCGCGTAGGGGGGCAAACGCAAAAGAAGAAGAAGAAGAAGAACCGTAGGGAGTGAGGCTAATTAATTCTCCATCTGACACAGGAAAGGCTTCTTACACGTCTGCCTACATGGAGTAGAGAATACACGTATAAATACTGGCGACAAAAACAAATACAGCGAAAGAATAAACTGCCGTCTAATTAAACCGCAAAGCGTTCTGGGAGTGCTGCAGACTTGAGAGCTGGCTACAGTGTAGCACGGCGGTGCGAGTTGAAATGTGAAGCACGGGAGGGGAAGTGAAGGGGAAACTGGCGAATGGAGTGGGTAGCCAGTACCATTCACACTACCTCGGAACGTGGTGTATCCAGCATTACTACCAACAATAAAATCTGATGCGCACACCGCTGCTGCCAGTAGTCGACTGAACTTACGCCCCCACCGATTTAAATGGACTCGTCCGTTTCGCCGAAAGACGAAATCTGTTTTCTGCGCGTGTGCCATCACATTTCAACTGGCCTGTACATTGTGGTGGCATTGTACTGGGCGGTGCTGTTGGCAACTTTGGAACTGCAGTAAACTGCTGGTGTGTGTGTGTGTGTGTGTGTGTGTGTCCTGGGGAGGGGGGGAGTGTTGAGTTCAAAATTACGGCGCTGTTAATGTGTGCAGCCTACACAGTCAATATGCCACCGGTTAGGACCTTGGAGGAACTGGCGGGTTGACCCTCGGCATAAGGGAAGAGATGCTTCACTTCTTCACGAAGTCAAGACCTCCCCAGGAACCTACCCAGCCTTCCACCATGCAGCGCGTACCGCAGATGCTATGTGAAGCTGTCCAGAGACCTTCGTTAGTGTCGACTTTAAGAATTATACCTTCACTGCACCTGCTTCTGTAAGTCGTGGTGCTAGCTTTACGGTTTGAAGGCGAAAGTAAACCTGAATTATATAGATAAAGCTCCAGGCCGGTTATACAAACCAGTCAGTTAATGCTGTATAGGGAAATAATCGCTGTTTGTTCTGAGACCCACACAAAATTCACAAATATACTGTGTGGGCAGAACGTTGAATTACTGAATGTTACATCTGTTAGTGACCAGTGGGCTGTAGAGGGTTAACACTCTACGTTACGGTTATACAAACCAGTCAGTTAATGCTGTATAGGGAAATAATCGCTGTTTGTTCTGAGATCCTCACAAAACACATAAATACACTGTGTGGGCAGAACGTAGAATTTTTAGGCGCATTTGCAAAATTGCGAAAAGCGACTGTTAACTTCGTCATATCTGTCCGTCCGTCCGTGCGCATGGAACATTTCGCCTCCCACTGTAAAAATTTTCGTGAGATTCGATACTTAATTTTTTTTCGAAAATCTTTCGAGAAAAATCAAGTTTCATTAAAATCTGCCAAGAATAGCGGTACTGTACCTGAACACCGATATGTGTACATTATGTTCGTATTTCCCTCAATACTTCTTAGAATGAGAAATGTTGCAGACAGAAGTTGTAGAGAAAATCAAAATGCATTTTGTGCTCAGTAACATTTTTGAAAGAAATTCGTGCCGTTTGTGAGATAATGTTGAGAAGTATGGCAGAACCGGACAGGCCACGGATGACAAATATGGCGCACGTGCATCACATACTGGATACCGAAGGCTACAAACACACACTCAGAATATGCAGTACTTACTGCTTTCCACTGCTACAGTTGTTGCATGAATGCTCCTAAATATTGCGTTGTGCATTCAGTACCTGCCTTGTTACATGTTTAGCCTGGTGGTAAATATAGGAACCACTGGGTTTGAATGGTGAAGCACAGAAACCAGTTTACCATAGATTACTTGACGACGTGAATACTGGGACGGGATTGGTCCGGTCCGGTGTTGTGACGTCATGCCTCCAATGGCGACTGTCTCCATGTTTGACAGATCTAGTGACAGGTGTGCGGTCAGACGTGGTGTGTCAGTCAGATAGTGCAGCACACTCGGGACTGTGAGTGCAGCTTGTCTTAGCTGTGTGAAAAGCTGTAAACAGAATAATGTAAAGAAACGAACTGCTTGGAACGCAAAGTGCGTACGTACATGCGTACTGTGCGTATTATACGGTATTTATTGTATGAGTATATATTTCAGACGTTGCCAGTGCATTGACAGTACTGTCAGGCAGTTCGTATGAGTATTTTACGATGACAGCAGTGACAGTTTGTTGAATGTCTAAACGCCTCTGTTGCATATTTATGACAAACATAAGAAATGTCTCAAGGTTGTGACTCTGGAATGTTTGCGCCTGACACGGAAGTCACGCGCAGTGCTGAATGAGACCTCTTGTGCTGTTTTGTAGCCACGTCTTCAGCCGCAGCAACCCACAAAGTGCCAGACGATTGATTCCCTTGTTCCCCGACACTACTGCTGCAAACAGAATCACGCTGTCTGTCACATGCACACGTATGAACTGCCAGTGTCTGGCTATGCTTTGATTTCAACAAATGAGTTTTTATTGGCGAAACAAAAGCACTCGGTGCCTTCATACAGGTGTTTGATGGGAACCAAAACTAATAGCAGCCGGTCCCAGTTGCCACCCGGTCTAAGGCGTAGGTCTGCGGCCGCTCGCCTGCTGGGATTGTGGGTTCGAATCCCACCGGGGGCATGGATGTCTGTTGTGAGTATTGTGTGTTATATGTAGAAGTCTCTGTGACGAACTGATCATCCGTCCAGAGGAGTCCTACCGACTGTGGTGCGTCGTTGTGTGTGATCTAGAAACCTCAAGAATGAGGATGTCATGGCCAAGTTTGGACCGCATCCCACAGGAAAAAAACTAATAGTAAATGCAAAGAGCAGAACCCCTCTTGAAAAGCTCTTTTTCTTTCGGGTAGTCACAAAATTCCTCACGTTTCGTCTATTCCGGATGTTCATTACCTTATCTGCAAAAGTCCGTCATCTGTCCTGAGCCACATCAGTCCGGTCTGCGTCCTGCCGTATTATTTATTTAAGAACCATTTTAATATTATTCTCAAACCTACGTCTAGGTGTTTCAAGTGGTCTCATTTATTCTGGTTTCTCCACCAAAACACTGTTTAACATTTCTCCCCCCTACATGCCACATGATCTGCCCATCTCATCCTCCTTCATTTGACCATCCTAATCATGTTGGGTGAGGAACACAAATCATGAAGCTCCCCGTTATGCAGTTTCTTCTATTACCCTCTTACTGACTCCGCCTTCGACCCAAACGTCTCCCTCGGCATCCTGTTCTCGAACATTCTCAGCCGATGTTCCTTCCTTAATCTACACGCGTCTACTTATCGTCGTTCTTAAATGTCGGTACTCGCAAGAGCGTAATTAATCATTCTGCACACACAGTTTCTTCTTCTCTTTGTCCCCCCCCCCCCCCCCCCCCTCTTTTTCTCCCTTTTTCCCCCCCCCCCCCCCCCCCCCCCCCCTTTTTTTTTTTTTTTTTTCTCCCCCCGGCCCCCACCCCATTATTCCTTTTTATTA
>Ga0123354_10007352_pt1 | contig 16566 bp, 13 predicted proteins | sample TergutLab28metaG_2_FD_97872 | JGI IMG/M metagenome (GOLD analysis project Ga0123354, IMG submission 97872) | Labiotermes labralis P4 segment gut microbial communities from Petit-Saut dam, French Guiana - Lab288 P4 | ecosystem: Host-associated > Arthropoda: Insects > Digestive system > Gut ...
AGAAGAAGTAATAATAATAATGATAATAGTGTGTGGCGGTAACAGTATGTGATGGAATGAAGGATGGTGTAGGGCTATTATAAGTGACTGAGAGCTTTTTTAAAACTTATGTGTATTTTGAAAGGCTTCTGTGTTTAGAGATGTGGTCACCTAGCGTCAACAATGCTCATCTTCCTATCTCCTCTTCTTCGTCTACACCACCCTCTTGGCTTAATTTAACCCTCCAGGGTTTCAAATGTTTAAATTCTCTAATGATGAAAATCCAACCACATTTTGTAAATATTATTCGCCTATAATGATACGATTTTAAAAAAAAATTTAACAGAAAATTTATGTGTATATATATATATATATATAATATAATGAATTTGATTGTCTTAATAATCGAATGTCGTGTGGTACAGCTGAAGGCAGTCTTCTAAACCACTTCTTAAAACACATATTTGGCAGCAATACACTGAAGTTTCCTCCCCTTCCCCCCTTTGCTTTAAACACATTACACACTCCTCCGGGGTTTCTCAGTTTTGGGTGCCACTTATCTGAGAAAATGTCTTTAATTGAACTTTGGTATTCTGTTATCGGATGCGTGTCACCCCTGCACACTCCTCCACCAAGCATCACGTGCATATTTTGTAAACAAACCATCCATTAGATTTCATTCTGCATGCGAGCTGCTCTATATTTCGTCCCGTGATTTGTTTACAAACAACAATGGAAATGAGAACTGTAGAGTTTAATAGCCGTTTGAAATATTCGGGGTAGCATTCGGCCATCCTGTTTCTATCAACCACTTGCCTATGCAGCAAGTGTCTTCAAGTTGACACTCCCGTATGATTAAAATAGTCACGCGCTAAGACTTCTGTGTGTTGTCTTTCTTGGAAACCCTCTGCGTGTCTGCACTGTGGTATGTTAACACCACTGTTACACTTACTTTTGACACACCAATTTAGCCCTTTGAATGGACCCGAATGTCTCGCTAAGATTTCTTCCTTGTTCAGCTTCTTATTTTTCACTGTCCTTTGTGAAGTTCTTTAAATGTGAGTGAACCTACATAATCGGTGGAGTGTTCGATTTTTATCTGCCTTGCTAATTCAGGACTGTTGTAAAATTTTTCCATCCACAGCGTATGGCCATGACCTAACAAGCGTTCTAGAATTTTCAGTACTGAAACTGCTGTTTTGGGGGTTTCTGGAGTAATGAAACTCGATTCTAGAACTGAATTCTTACCTGTATATACAAGAAAACACCACAGATATAATGTAGTTTATTCGCATAGTTCGAAAGATTTCATTCTGAACTTTTAAGCCTTTAGTGACAAGTACTGCCTAACTGACAGACACCCCTTCCAGACAGGCAAGCTTTTAACATTGCCAATGTTGTGGCGTGGCAGATACAGGGTTTGAAATCTTTTATTCAAACAACAAATCACAGGATAATTTTGAACAATTCGGGAAGTCTTTGCTGTGTTGATAAGCTCTGCTTGCCTGTAAAATGCAAAAACTTACAAATAAGATCTTCCTCTACTAATCACCAATCCATCTATGGACATTAGTCTTTTGTTTCGAAAGTATGACATACAAGGTGAATTTTGCACAATGCTCGTCATCAGAAAACAGATCTAAAAGTGTGTAAATTTCATTTTCCTTGAGGTGTCCACGATCTCACAAATGAACGAAATGAGAAAACATTCTTTTATTGTTCTGTTTAACTGTTATACTTTCTCTAACGATTTCTTTTGTCATTTATTGGGCAAAACAAAACTGGAAACATTCAGCACCATCACTTAAAATTTCTGCATCATTTCTGAGTCCAAATTACACATAAATAGTATTGTGTCCTGTATAATTATCCACAGTCTTCCACACGAAATCGTCGTCCAATCGGTTTTTTCTAAAATAATCCATGCCCGCGCATTGAGCTAATTAGATATGGTAAAGAAACCAACAAATTCTCATATATTTATAAAAGTATCTTATATTGTAAACATAGTATGCCTTCTACATGTTTCAGCCAGACGTAACGTACATCTAGCATCTGTGCGTTGGTTCACAAACTTCGGTAATATATTCTTTGTGATCCACCCCCCCCTCCCCCTCCCGAGAATGATCACAAGTGTGGCCGAAATATAGAGGGTAATTCATAAGTCCCTCCGGAACTTCTGAAATCGGCTGCGCAACAGCCAAGACAGACATAGCAGAAAGGAGCATATCAATAGGTAGAAGGTAGGACAGAAACTTGGAGTGTCTCTCCCTCTGTTGACATGCTCCCCTTCGGCGTGACCATCCCGGCTACTGTACCGAGGAGGTCGGAAATCCCGGAGGGACTTCCGAAATACCTGTATAGGACTCGTACTATGTTTATAATATAAGACACTTTTATACATTCTTGTTTCGTCACCATTTTCATCACTTACAATTGCATGTTCTACAACTTACTTACTACTTACTTACTCAATGGAGCAGAGTACTTCGAGAGGCTAACTGTTTTCAGCTAGTCAAGAAATTCCCCTCATGTTATGGTATCCGGAGGTTCATTACCACATTGACAAGTGACCGCCACTTTTCCTTAACCTGAGCCATCTCGATCCAGTTCATACACCCATATCCAACTTTCAGAAAATCCATCTTAATATTATCCTTCCATCTATGCCTGGGTCTCCCCTTTCCCTCAGGTTTCACCACCAAAACGACTCTCCTCTCACCCATACGCGCTACATGCTCCGCCCATCTCATTATTCTCGATTTTATCACCCGAACAATATTGGGTGAGGAGTACAGATCATTAAGTTCCTTGTTCTGTAGTTTTCTCCACTTTACTGCTACCTCGTCCCTCTTAGGCCCAAATATCCTCCTTAACGCCCTATTCTCAAACAACCTCAGCCTACGTTCCTTCCTTAATGTGAGCGACCAAGTTTCACTCCCATACAAAACAACAGGCAAAATTATAGTTCTGTATATCTTAATCTTTAAATTTTTGTTTAGCAAACTGGAAGACAAAAGATTCTGCACCGAATGATTGCAAGCATTCCCGACTTCAATCTGCTTTTAATTTCTTCTTGAATAGAATTTTGATCTGTTAAGGTTCTTCCCAAATATATAAACTCTTCCACCCGTTCAAAGAAACTATTATTAATCTTTACTTTGTGACTTTGTCCTGCATTCTGATCTCGAGACATGACCATGTACTTAGTCTTGTCAGCATTTACTTCTAGTCCAGTCTCCTTACTAGCAACTACTAAAGCTTCTGCGTTTTTCTTTATAGTACGTCCACTTCCTTTTGAATAATCACTTTTCTCCTCACTTGGTGCAGGCACATTCAGAATAATGATATTACACCAGCGACCTCTCAGAACTATATACGACACTCTCTCACTAATAAACTCTAACTCTCTTAACTGCTGATACCATTCTGTGGTGTACAAATATCCTGTTCGCAATTGATGATTTTCGTTTCCTTTTCCATAAACAAAATTATAATCCCCAGCTCTTACGGTGCCCCCTTTGTCCCAACCTAAACTCCTGTACACCCACTAAATCTAATTTATATCTCGCTAATTCCCTGGCTGCTGCTGTAAGTGAAACTGCCCTATACAGGCTCCTAACATTCCGTGCACCAAATCTCATGTCCGTTTTTCGTTGCCTAGTAGGTACCAAAGTATCAGTCCAGGTCCGAGGCTTTCTGTGTGAATATTTCGTAACAAAATACGTCTTTATGGTGAGGCGTTTTTAGCACCTCACCCAACCCCCAAGCTGGAAAACTCCCCTTGTCGGCTGTCCGCGACTGATTATTCAATATATTAGCAGCTACTCTCCATTTTGGAGGCCGTTTCTCCATCCGCAACCTGAGGGCGCGCCATGCCGTGGTAACAGGTACCCACTTATCACGGTGCCTACAGCTACGTCATCAATTTCATTGTCTCTGCATTCACTGCTCATCTGATTTGTACACTGTTTCTACCACTTAGCTCTCTGTGAAACCCTCTTCTGCTAACGTTACGCCCCAGAGTCAGTCCTGCTAAAGTAAGCGCACTGATCGTCAGAAGATGCTGGGGTAATACATTCAATTGCACAACAATCGAAGTTGATCGACATACCAAATCACAGGATGAATCATTCTGTCGAGGTACACAGGGCATTAACGCATGATTTTCGATCGCCCAACTAGGGTGCAGCACCAACCAAGTACTTGCAGCGCCCGAGTGGAAGATAACAAAATTATTTCAACCGACGGAAATACATTTTAGCATCTGAGTGGCAGCAATTCGAAATTACTTTATTTCAGAAAATCTAGAGAACTGAAGTACTTTTTTTTTTGAAGAAGAATTTGTTTAAATTTTGCGCCGCAAGACATTCAGAATGCCAATATAACATATATTACAAGAAGACTGTGGACTGTAATTTTCAGGCGGTAACTGGTGTGATATGGATTAGTATGAGATAGCGTTTTTGTTGATGATGATTATTGTATGTCTTTGGGTTGCGTGTAGCGGAATATGCGTAGTCGCAGCCAAGAGTTGCGGATAAATGGTTTGTTTGTAGGAAATTTGTTCTTTGATAGGCTTCACTTGATATTACTGGAACCTACGACGTGCTATTACCGACCATTATGTCTCAGCACAGGAATTTTTTAACACGATACGCCACATTGCCGGGTTGACGTTCACATTTCACAGATGTTGCCACGGAATAACCATGATTTTACTTTGTACAGCATTATACAGCGCTGTACACCGTGTATTTCACTTCTCGGTAATATACGGTTTCTTTTGTGTTACCTGATTTCACTTCGATAGTACGGTAGTCTGTTATCGCATATGTTAGGTTAGGTTTGATTTGGTTAGGATAGTTTAGGTTTAGATAATGCAGGATAGCGTATGTTTGGTTGGTTTAGGTTAAATTACATTGTTTTGCTTATGGTGATGGCATCATTCCTTCAATGACAGCTCTATTGTGCACTAGTTTTTTACAGTCTGACATTTGCTCTAAACTGTAGGTGCTATGATAGCACAGCACTGCATGTAGTATTATCACCTGTGTTGTAGATAACAAGATTATGCCTCTAGACAAGTCTTCTGTAATTTACCTTAAATATTTCAGGAATATATGTCTTAACATTTGAACAGGTTACAGTGAGGTTGGTTCTCTGACTTTGCCCATTGTATCAGATGAATGAATGGTGGTGTTCCACCCAACAGGTAACCAATAACGTGAACTTCATTGATAGTCTGAAAAATTTGACTTTGGAGTTGTAAACCTCTAACAAAATGTGATTGCAGCATCATCAGCTGATAGTTGCTATTGTAGCACAGTGGTTATCTTTGCTATTGCCACTGCTTTTGTAAATTGCAATGATTATTTGTCTGTGCATATTTTGTTTAATTGATAACTACTTGAAGAATGTATGCTGGAACTTTAATATTAGAATAAGTTATGTTTTTCCTGACACACTGGCCTTAAGACAGATTTATGCATTTTGATGTGCCATATAACAGGTAATGAATGACTGAGAAACTTAAAAAGTCAAAATTGTTCAAACTTGTGTAACATTATTTCCAAAGGTATGATTTTAGGTACAGAGCCTACTTTCCTATTGTGGACTTCCAGGCCTAAAGATCTGGTGTTATTAAACATTGTATTTAGATAATGTAAACTTATAACCCAACAATAAAGTAAAAGTTATGAACTATTGTGCAGGTGGTCATAGGATTGATCCATATGATGTCCAGTTATTTTTTTTTCAGCTGTAAATGTCATCATCACTACCACCACGACCATAATTATCATTGCCAACTTGTTTTGGTGAAGACCTTACAGCTGAAGGACAGATTTCACGTGTGTTGTCTTGGACTTAATGTTAAATTATCGCATCACTGCCATGTTTGTAATTGTTGATTAGTAAGCTATATTTTATATGACTTGCATGATGTGTGTATATGTGTGTGTGTGTATATATACACACACACAGACATATATATATATGAGGGGTGCTGAAAAGTCCTTAGCCCGACCAGGAAGGAAACAAGCTACAGCGACCAAACTTGGGATTTCTTCGACATACTCCCCACGAAGCTCAACACACTTCTTAGCCTGTTGCTCTAACTTTTGCAAGACACTCAAAAAAAATTCAGAATGTTGTCCGTCCAACCAGGTCTCTGCGGCAGGAATGACCTCCGCGTCGGACGAAAAATGGCCACCTTTCAATTGTTTTTTCAGTCTCGTTAACAGGTGGTAGTCCGACGGGGCCAGATCTGGAGAATACGGTGGGTGATGAAGACATTGGAAGCCCAGGTAGGCCAGTTTCATCTGGGTTGCAAGTGCCCAGTGAGCCGAGGCATTGTCATGCAAGAACAAGACCCTTTTGGTGACCTTGCCGCAGCGTTTTTCCTTCAAAATGTCCATCAGTTGCACCAGCCAAGATGTGTAGTAAACCGCGCTGATAGTTTGGCCCTTTGGAAGGCAATTAATGAGGAGGATGCTGTCTTGATCGCAAAAAGTTGAGGTGAGAACTTTTCCAGCAGATTTTTGCACTCAGAATTTTTTGGGGAGGCGTGAGCCGCTATGCTGCCACTCCATTGATTGTTGCTTTATCTCCGGGTCATAGTGATATAACCAGGTTTTGTCTGTGGTCACCAATCACAACAGGAAATCGTTTGGATCATGCCAAAAAACATTCCAAAAGTTGCACCGACGACTGGCACTGTTGATGTTTTTGATCCGTGTTCGGGCATTTCGGGACTCACTTCACAGAGAGCTTCCCGCATGTCCATATCTTCATGAATGATGGAACCAACCCGCTCATGTGAGATGCCCAGTTGCTCAGCTATTGATTTAGCCGAAATTAGGCGGTCTTCCAAGATTAGCTCATGAATTTGATCAATAATCTCTGGGGTGGTCACTGTTTTGGGTCATACAGGACAAGACACATCACAGGTGGAAAAATCACCATGTTTAAAGTGGGCAACCCAGTTTATGATGGTGGCATACGATGGTGCTTGTTTCACTAATGTTTCTATCAGAATGGCGTGAATTTCCTCCAGCGCCTTGCCTTGCAGGAAAAAAAAAACTTAATGACAGCTCACGTCTTTTTGTTACTGAAATTGTGTGCGTCGCCTGACATGCTTCCTTTCAGCCTCTGTAACAAGAAAAGACTTGCAATTCGGCACATGAACAGACCCCTCTTTCCAACAACACTATCGATTAACATCCTGCTACATGGGGAAGTGGGTCGGGCTATTGATGCATCAGCACCCCCTTGTAAAATTGGTAGTAATCATCAAACCAAGTGCTAAACAAGGTTCATGTAACCACAGTTTTCTTGTTTTACATTTTACAAAAAATTTACTCAGTGGAAGTGGAATGTATTTCAAAGGTCTATTACCATGCAGAATTTCAGGACCTGGATGAAGTGTCACTGTTGTTGGTCCAATCTCACAAATTTGTGCATGTGTTATGACCAATTGTAGGAAGTTAAAACATATGATATTAGGGTAGCCTCTAGTGGCATAATGTGCACACCATATTTCACGAAAATTGGTCTTCGATTCAAAGGTTTAAATTTGTAGTGTAGTGATTTCATAAGTATATTTTCTTTCTCTAAGAAAAGAAAGTAGGCTAAACAATGGATACTTGTAGCTACCACAATCTGAGCCCATCCATTTCCTCGTGATTGATTGTCCTAATAACATTTTATGAAGAGGAAAATTGTGGAGGTTTTTATTATGTAGTTCCCGCTTTCTGACCCCATTCTTCCGTTACTTCTTCATGTGTAGATGCAAATATTTTCCTTATAACTTTGTTTTCCAACACTCGTCACTCTGTATCTTTCAAGTTTCATGCCCATAAAATCAACATACAAAATTACAGTTTTGTAGTTATGAACTCTGTGTTTTGAAATACGTGTATGAGGCAAAAACTACTGCACTCTAGATTTTTGACACATTAATGACATCAGTAAAGAATACTATATTTTCATGGTTTGTTTAAATATTTTTTTTTAATATGTGACACTTTTATGTATTAGTCCTCTTTCCTGCAAACATGTCTGATTTTGAAATGAATATAAACTTGAAGAATCTGTTTTCAGGGTTGTCCCCAGTCTGAAGGACTGTTGCTGCCATGGCACTGTCTGTTAAAGCAAAGAAGTGGCTGGTGTTTGGAACTGGAGCAGCATTGCTTGTTATAGGATGTGTGATCGGATCGGTTTGGCTGGTGATTGTTGCCGCAATTATGGAGGGGGTGAGTGTAACCATGTAAATTAGTCATCATCATCATCATCATCTCCTCCTCCTCCTCCTCCTGCAGTCTTTTGATTGGTTGGCAGCTTTCCATCTAGAATTGTTGCAAGCCTTCCTTTTCATTGCCGTATAACTGTCAGCTCCTGTGTTTTTGGCAACTTGCTTTAAATATTGTAGTCGAGGTCTTTGTATGCCTTTTTTTATGGATATTGCTCCTTCCAGGATGTTTACTACAAACTCGTTATGCCTAATTATATACTCTGTCCATGAATAGCGTCTGTTCTTTTAAATTTTTAAAAGTAATCTTTCTTCTTTCACCCTATGAAGGACTTCATCATTTGTTATTCTATCTGTCCGTTTTATTTTTAACATACTTCTCAAACACCATGTTTCAAATGCATTTATTCCCCCTTTTTTTTTCTAGGGTCCTTGACTATTTTTAGCAGCAACTAAAATTAGTCATACTGATTCAAAATTAATGCATGACCCTGCATCATATATTGTAACTTGCAATATTTATTTCTGTAGGAAGGTGCTATATAAAATCCCTGTTTATACTGTGAAGGTACATGGAGGAGTGAAGGTGTAGCTTCACTCATTTTTAACCTGTGCATTAGATGGAGGTGAGTTGTAAACTGCACACCCTGCTTAACATGCTCCTGGTAGAAAGAACCTCTACCTTCCATTGAATTGGAGACTGTGTGGGCCGCAGAGCTGGTGTGGACATTTCTTGAGAAGAGAAAAATCTCTTGTCCATGCCAGAAATTGAGCCCTGGATCATCTGGCCCATGGCGTATGCCAACTTGCTGCCATCATTGATGTGTAACTTAGTAATTAACACAGAATTTGTAAATAATGCTTGTTTGTTTTGGCGCAGCAGCCCCCATTGGGCCAGGGCCTCCTCATTTATGAGGTTTCTAGATCACACACAACGATGCACCACAGTCGGTAGGACTCCTCTGGATGAGTGATCAGCTTATCGCAGAGACCTCTACCTGACAACACACACAACACTCACAACAGACAAATATCCATGCCCCCAGTGGGATTCGAACCCACAATCTCAGCAGGTGAGTAGCCGCAAACCTACGCCTTAGACCGCACGGTCACTGGGACCAGCAATTTGTAAATAATGTTTAACTCAATAACAGTACACAGTGATTAGCATTATATTCTTGTACATGTGTGGAGGGTACTATGGTAATTTTAGAGTGATGTGTATGTGTGTTGGATTCTGAGATTGTGGTTTTGTAGGTCACAGAGGTCAATGAGAATGTATTTGTGTATACATATTATGTGGCTGTCAGAAGACATCTGAAATATATCCATTTTGGAGTTTTTGTGGCATATTAAGGCACTGAATAAGAAATATGTCCTGTGTAATAGTGTATTAGTTTCAGTATTTATAGGGACATGATATTGTGTTGTCCAGTCGTCTGATCATTTATTTATTTATTTATTGAAGAACAGGTCCCTGGGCAACTAAATGTTGAGTGGTGGCTCATACTATTTTCTGTGTTATTATTTTAGGTTTTTTTTGTTTGTTACATTCAAAAATATATATAAGCTCATGTGCAGCTAGCAGAAATGACCAGATAACAGTTAGGTTTACAGGACACCTCATAATTATGGGTCCTTAGTATGGAACTTGCTTGAACTTACCCTTCTGGTGCCTGCTGGATTTTTGGAAAGTTTTGGGATTCCTTTGTTGAAGCTTGAAACTTGGTCCAATTTGTAGCTGTGTATACTGTATTTTTATTGTGAGAATATGGCTTTCCATACATTTCTTTCCTCCTAATGACCAACTGAAGTATCTCCCGACATTTTCTGCAGTGGCTGCAGTTCAAAACTTTTGAACAAATAAGAGCAGTGTTATTATCAATAAATTATGTGATATACCGAAAGGATGAATCTGTAGTGATATCAAATACTTTTCTCCAGTTTCTTATGATAGCAATATATTAATAACAACTAACATTCCTTCCATTTGAATTTTAATGCCATATAACATGTTCTTATCTTCGCAGCAAAGAGTGCAAAGTTTGTTGAAGTCATCCAGTGACGTGTACAGTAAGGTCAACCAAATTATTTTTATTTCAAAGGGCAGATGTCAGCAGTGTGCAGGAAATTGAGGGCTATGTAGAAGACAATATGGCATTTGACAAAACCTCTAAAAATATTGTTTCCCTTTAGAATGTCCTAAGAGTTTTGGTCAAGAGGGGTTACTGCTCGTTACTATACAGTCTGTGACAAGGACTGTTTACATTCATGTTATTTCCAAAATAATTTGCTCTTCTACCTGTTTTAGTCAGTTTTGGTCTTCCTGAAAATATATTAAATTAGTCATTATGACCATGGAAATTACACTTTAATATGGCATTTAGAGATTTTTTGTCCTTACATTTTCTGGTTGGAATAATGAGCAGTAATAATGTGAGCTTTACAGTTTATAAAAACAGGGCAAACTGTGATTGTATTTCAGGAATTCCAAAGAGGGTGGATAGTTTGTTGATGCATATGATATTTAACACCTTGCCGTCGGGTCACGAGGAAGCTCATGATTGCTCTCCCATGCGTTGTTGACGAGTCACGAGTTTCTTCATTTCCTTACATGATGTCCTGCACATGCATTTGTCAGCTGGTCTGGCTCACTTATCGTTTCAAGGTTGTCAACAGCTTGATGCAGGATGCTTTGGTCTCAAGTTACAAACAGATTGGTCCTGACCTCCTATTGTTAGAACCAGAAGACTGCAACAAGGAGAGCACTCATTCAGATACTCTCTTTGTTTTCCTTCAGTTGCAATCATGGCTTTGCGTAAGAATGTTCTGCAAGAGGACAATATTTTGTGTGAGTTATATGCGGATACACGTTCTGATGTCTCTGATAATAGTGACAATGAAAGTTTGGACAGTGACAGTGATGTCCCCGCAACTAGTTCACGTAACCATTGCAATCTTCTGTCGTAGTTGTTACTAGTGACAGTCAAACAAGTACAATAGAGGAAGAAAGTAGTGAATCAGAGAACTCTGACGATAAAACAAGTGATGTGTGGTGTAAAACTGACAATAAACCAAGCAATGAGCCTTTCCTTTGAACCACAGGTCTGAATATAGTAATTGATAACCCTGAGTCTGTTGTTGAAGTCGTGAGGTCAGTCATTGGTGATGAACTTATACAGTTACTGAACAGTCTAACCTTTACCACAATCAAAATGCTGAAAAATAGAAAGTGTCGCCTAAAACATTGAAATGGTCCAGTATCACACCTGAAGAAATGAGAAAGTTTTGGGGACTAATAATTTTGATGGGACAAGTCAGAAAGGAAAATATGAGAGACTACTGGTCCACTGACCCCACTATTTCCACAACCATTTTTCCTCGCACTGTGAGTAGGAACCGTTTTGAATCCATTTGGCAGGCCTGGCATTTTAGTGACAACTGACAACAGGCAGCAAACACAGGATTCAGGGCGGCTATTCAAAATTTGGCCTGTGTATGAATATTTTGTACAGAAATTTGGATCGGTATACAGCCCAAAACAAGAACTGTCACTTGATGAAGCCATGATACCATGGTGAGGTCACCTGAAATTTAGGACATACAATCAAGGGAAAATAACAAAATATGGAGTGCTCGTGAGAATGGTGTGTGAGGCAGTATCGGGTTATATCTGCAACATGGAGATACATTCAGCTGAGGTAAAGAAGTTGGAGGACACAGTGTTATCACTTTTATACAGGAACTTAGGCCAAAATCATCACATCTATCAAGACAATTATTATAACAGTGTAAGATTAGCTCAAACATCACTAGACAGAAGTGTGAGAGTCTGCGGCACTATGAGGGCTGAAAGGGGCATTCCACGTGACCTAGAAGGGGAAGGCAAGCGCTTAAAAATATGGCAGGCAGCATTCTGGAGAAAAGGTGATGTTATGGTGTGAGTGTGGAAGGACAAAAGACTTGTGCGAATGATAAGTATGATCCATGAGGCAGCAGTTGTAAACACAGGGTAGAAAGACAGGAAAATGAACATGGAAATAAAGAAACCTTATGCTGTTGTCCAGTACAATAAATTCGTCAAGGGCATAGACAGGGGAGACCAGTACCTCAGTTATTACTCAGTTCTGAGGAAAACTGTAATATGGATGAAAAATGTGGTACTGTATCCACCAAACTGTACGCTCTTCAACACCTTTTTTGTGTACAGGACACTAAATGCAAACAAAAGTAAAGTACAAGAACTTCCTGCACGAGATAGGAAGGTCCTGGATGTCAGAAGTCCAGAATCGAAGTGAGTCTAATTCTGATGACCTTCAATTGTCAGAGAAGCAAACATCACCAAGGGGACCAAGCAGACTCTGGTGATTTCAGAATACACAAACTGGAAAAACATTTTTGGTGGTGGGGAGGGAAAAAAGAAGTATCCTGCAAGACAGTGTAAAGTGTGTGCTGCACATAAGGAGCGAAGTGAAACTAGATACATTTGTAAATTCTGCGTTATTCCGCTTCACAAAGGGCCTTGTTTTGAAAAATACTATTCTTTGACAAATTACTAGACTATCTACATGCAGTTTCTGCAGTCTGGGGCTCAGGAGCATAATTTACAATGTCAAAATGTAAGTAAGAATATGTTAATGGGTTGAACATTCAAAGTGTTTAAAAGTCTGGGAACTGGGGGTATTTAATTAAAAGACCATCCGTTCGGCAAGGTGTTAATGAATCTATATCAGATGCTAAGGTTGTTTAGGGTCAAGTAATATATAAGGATGATTTTGAACAGTTGACTGATAAGGATGTAAATAAAAGGCATTTTGTTGTCTGTTCTGGGAGACTGTATGGGCACTCACATAGAAAGAATGGGGAAAAACCCTTCAAATCCACAATTAGACTAGCTGGCCCCTTACCCAGGTTTCTATGTAATTTTGTTATAAAACAAACTCTTGAGTTGAAGAGTTCAGTTAAGTGACTGAAAACTTACAAATACTTCTTTTTTATGCAGGAAATGGGTCTTACAAGCACATCCACATCATTTTCAATGTGGGAAGAGACACCAGTTCCAATGTACATAGAAGTTTACTTCTTCAATTGGACAAATGCTGCGGAGTTCGAACATAATCCACGAAACGTAACACCAAAATTTGTAGAGATGGGTCCATATGTCTTCAGGTAATAACACTGTCCTCCTCCCACCTTCACATTTGACTACACAAGGAGATTTTATTGGTTTATTCTTTGTTTCATGTTGACTGTACACCACATTAAAACAATAAATTCATAATACAAAATGTGTGTCAGTTGCTTGGCACTTAACCAGTGACTCCTACACATATACCCCCATCTAATGGTTAATATTTACGGGTATGTGCTGTATGCTTTCAAATGCATATACTTAACTTCCACTCTGCAAACATTTTGTGTGAACAAAAGAATATTTTTCATGACTTCTGGAGTGACCCTTATGTAATTCACTTTCAGAAGTGTGGGACCAAAAATAATGTTCTGACAATGGTGTATGACATCTAAACACAGTAATTTTATGGACCTTTTCTGTAGTCTCTTGTATTAAAATTAATGAAATTGGTATAACACTGTAATTGCATTGACACAGTTTTTATCTGTCTTTGGAACTATATGTGTTCACTGATTTAACTGTAGTTGGTGTTAAGGAACAGTGTAAATAATCCTGTTGTAATATTATGTTTTAGAAACAAGCCTTGAGGTGGAGGCCAATCCTTTATCTGAAACATGGCGTATTAATTGTATTAATTTTAATATGTCACACAATGGGAAGAGTCCATAAAATAAATTGGTTTAGATGTATCACTTCTTTCTAAAATTCTCAAACATTCTACATTGCTGACACACTCTTGGTTTGAAACACTAGCCATATGACTAAATACTTCTTTTTAATTGTATGCCATGAAACTTAAGATAAAATACTTGTCTCCAGTTTTGTGGAACATGAATCAGATGGATAGGACTGAAAAAGAAGAGCTGAACTGTTGAAGTGATTTATTTTGCATGAGTTGATGAAAAAAGTGGTGATCATTGTGTAATAGCCTGCAGTGTTCGTTCATTCATATGCTTAGCCATTAGAAAGTTGATGGTCAGGTCTGTTTACATATGCAGACTATTGCTTTGACATTGTAGGTTTAATGTAATATGTACCATACTGTGTATCATACATCATCATATCATATAGTATCACATTGTATCATATGTCATATCGTACCATGTATAACATCACGTCATATCGAATCATAGCATGAATAATTTGTTTTTACAGTGAACATCATACAAAAGTGAACATTAATTGGAATGCGAATGATACCGTTACTTTCCAGCAGATTCGTAGATGGCATTTTGTACCAGAACGTTCAAATGGAACATTGAGGGATGATATAACCAACATTAATGCTATTGCAGTGGTAATCATTTTTAGTGCATTTGATATAAGTGTAATGTATTTGATACGTGCATGGCAGTAATTGTTCAACCAGGCTTTATCCATTACTTCCAGAACATGTGATATGTAAGCATACCTTTGCTTCTCTTAGCAGTCAGTAGCTGTTTGTCTGTTCAAGCATAAGTTATTGCAATAAAACTGTATTATCTTTACTATTTAGGGGTTTATTGTGCAAGGAATTGTGGATGTCACAGTTTTAAATCTTAACATCTGTGAATGTACACATGTCTGCATCGTAACCTCCCATGTACTTTTGATTTCTGTTGTGAAAGATGACAGAATTCTTCCAACATTTTGTCAGCATAATTCAGTCCTGGTACATGATTTGACTGTTTGCCTTTCAGTTCACATACAACAGTGGTTCCGACCGGACACGTTCTAGAACTGTGAACTTTGTATTGGAACTGTGGAAATGTTCAATCCTGGTATCCATGCACTTATCATAAAAGGCATATTGTATAATAGTTCATTAAACCTTCCTAGCACTTCCCAAGTCATGATTTATTGTGTGTCTGCATTAGTAATCCTGTAACTTGAATAAAATGCAGTAATATACTGATTGGTGCCTTATGATAGTCCCTGTGAGCTCAACAGTGATGGTGCTTATGAACTGCAGTAGCACAGTATAGCATATTTGCCTGAATATAAAATGACCTCACTGACAGTCTTCAGTTTGCAGGAAACTGCCTGTATACAATGTGCTTTACTTTAACCTTTACAGCTCATGCATCCTACCGTCTAGGACGGCATTTAAATATCTCAGGCTCGAGGGTCCCATATGATAGGACAGCCACAGCCTCAGCCATTTAATTATTTTGCTCACAATATATTTAGGTAGATTTCACTCATTCTTAGCACCACACTAGAAGTTTTTCCAGCTTCATGCTCCAAATGATCTATCGGTTGAGAGAAAACCACATGTATCCATTTTTTATATGAGGCTGTTTGTACACAGGCAGTAAGTGTGTAGTGGCGACCATGTATAGCTTATTTTTTTTGCTCCATTCGGTTGGCTGATGAATGACTTACTTTATCGTCTGGAGTACGTGACTACACACCATTTGGGTTACAGTGACATGGTGACAGGTTACAATAAACAGAACTATAGAATGGCCCCGTGCGTTTTTTTTCTCACACCTCTGGCTGAGTGTCAGACTCAGTGTTAAAGTTTTTTTCATTACCAGTAACCACTTGATTGTGAGTGGGTGTGTGTGTTATTGTAAAATGAGCCAGCCAAACAAAAGGCGAAGATTCCTGCAGTCCAGCGAAATAGCTGAACTTTTTCTTGACACTGATAATGGTGATGCAACAGTATCAAGCGACACCAGTTCAGTTGAGGGAGGTCCTGAAGGTGTGCCAGGGGTGTCACATTCTTAACCTTACCACCAAACAGCCAGTAGTCCTAAGTCCAGCAGTTCAATTTCGTCCAGTGCCTCTGACGAAGATGACGCCTTTGAGAGTGGGCCAGGTGAACAGACTTAACAGGCAGTGACCCTACAATGGACACGCCCCTCTTGCCCTCAGAGCAGTGTAGCACACACTTATAAAGGGGGCCCCAGAGGTAAGAAGGACAATGAAGCGTCCCACATAAATGACAGCTCCAGTCCACTTAACGTTTTTCTTCTGTATTTTGCAGAAATTATAAGTCTGTTAGTAGTGGAGACTAACCGCTACTACCAAGATTACATAGACGGACTTGACGATGGATCCCTGTCTTGAACCTGACGTAACTGAAGCCGAAATATTTGTGTTTCTGGCACTGACAATACAGATGGGACATGGTGTAAGAGACAAACTGACAGACTACTGGTCAACATTGGATCAGCTATACACACCTTTCTACGGCACCATGATGAACCAGGACAGA
>Ga0123354_10007355_pt1 | contig 16563 bp, 14 predicted proteins | sample TergutLab28metaG_2_FD_97872 | JGI IMG/M metagenome (GOLD analysis project Ga0123354, IMG submission 97872) | Labiotermes labralis P4 segment gut microbial communities from Petit-Saut dam, French Guiana - Lab288 P4 | ecosystem: Host-associated > Arthropoda: Insects > Digestive system > Gut ...
AAAAGCGATCCAATCTTAAATATAAGTCGGCAAGGGAAATTTGAAATGATAACTAGCCAGACATCTATCCATTCATTGCGCCAACGGTTGACAGTTGTCACCGCTTGCGCCGCCTTGCTGCTCTCCAGTGGCGCCACCTTTGGGCGAGAAACTGACCAATATTATCTTGAGAATAATAGTCACTGCGCCAACGTCAATATCGGACTAAAAAATAAGTTAGGTATGAAAGTGCTTGCCGGTACCACCGTTCAGAAGAGATTACAGGAATATGAAAACTTGAGACGTCGCATTTTAACTGGTGGATCCATTTCTGGATATTCATTTGAACAATATCGGCCTCCTGTTGATGAATATGAAGACTTGAAACGCCGTATTGAACAAGAAGAAGAAGGCGGCTTGCAACATTATACGGATGACAAGGTGACTCTTCAAATGGTCACACTCAAAACGAGGGAATATGAGGACTCGCTTCAGCGCTATCAGAGTTATCTGCAAGGTGTCTCCATGCAGCGACAGGGGATTCTCGATTTGCGGCGCGACGTTGTCGATGCCCGCAACTGCTACGACCAGAAATGGCGGGAGGTCATTGCCCAGTTCGATAGCGGTACCATCGGTAAGGATGAGATGGAAAAACGCTTGAAAGAAATCCGTGCTGGTTTGGAGCAGGTCAAGCAAATCATCGCCGAGGCTAGAGCTTCACTTGGCACACAGCGGATGGAAACAAGACAAGTTATGGAAGTGGAACAGAGGCTGCTAAAGGTGATCTCCGAAGACGTCGCGCAACCGAAAATTTATCTGGATGCCAACCAGCCACAGGGTGCCAAGATCTTCGCAAGAATCCTCGCCTATGGTAGGGCATCGCGAAAAACTGATGTGCAGCTAGCACAACAGCTGGCCATACTAGACGCTCAGTTAGCCAAATTCAACAAGACTGGGGAGTGGCAAAAACTGGGTGTACAGGCTGGCGTTGAGATGAGCAAAGCAGCATTCAGGGCATTTCAAGCCCTGAATGCGCAGCAACGGGCCGAAATCGAGGCCGATATTCAGGCATTGCAAGAAATGGATGTGCAACAGCGCCAACAACGGATAAGCGAAATTGAAAAGCAATTGGATAGCAATTTCACTGAGCATGATCAAGCCCTGAGTGATCTGCTTAAAACCGATAAAGACAGGAAAATTAAGGTAGTCGAGCGGGCGAAACGGGAATTGCCACAGAGTGCCCAGAGCCAGCCGAATGCCGGACGGAATCAGCGGCAAGACAGCGGCAAAGGCGAGCTACAGCCAGTGAACAATAAGCAAATGAATGCACAACAGTCGCGGTTGGTATCCAAAATCGAAAAGCGGTTGGATAACCATTTTGACCAAGCCGATCAAGACCTGAAGAATTTGTATGACGCCGACGCCGAGCGGGCAATCCAGCGTAAGCAGGAAGCCAGCGCCAGGGGTTTGGAACTGTAAAATCAGCCAGCGGGGCGGGTCGGGCCGCGTAGTAAGAGTTGGTAGCTTTTTACAAAACCCCACGTTTTACCGGCGCGTCACGACGCGCCCTACACCCTTGACTTCTCTGCCCTGAATTGGCCGCCTTGCCGCTCGGCAGCGTATATCGAAGACGCTCTAAAGCTTGATAAAACATGACCATAAGGAGATCATCATGCGCAGGATACTTTCGCTTTTGCCCCTGATTACGGCTTTGGCCGGTTATGTGGTTCAGCCGTGTCAAGCGGAGAGCCTGGTGGACAACAATCTTTTTGTGCTTGCGGAAAAAGGTACCGCTGCCGATGTACGCCCTTTTCTCAAGGCCCAACCTGAAATAGGCAGTACCAGTATTACAAAGGCATTACATATTTCAGCGATAAACAATAGTAAAGAAGTGTTGAAATTATTTATAGATGCTGGCGGAGATGTGGAGGATCGTGAAGGAACTATGCTTCTACCAGAAGATGGACGAGCTTCAGATTCAGATAGTTTCAGTACGACTCCTTTTTATGACGCGGTAAGTAATGGAAAATACGAAAATGCTAAACTATTAGTATCGTATGGCGCGGATGTAAATTCAACTGGATTTGAGGGAGATACCGCTCTACACGCAGCGGTTCTTAAGGATAATTTGGATTTTGTAAAATTTTTAATATCGCATGGAGCGGATCCGAAAATGAAAAATGTTGCTAATAATACGCCGTGCGAGATAGCGAATGACCCTAATTTTACAATTCATAATAGAAAATCGATGCTAAAAGTTATGAATTATTGTAAGTGATAGGCGATAACTGCAATTACATGATAAAAAAATGAACTTTTTAGTCGTATTTTGCCAGCGGAAAGAAATCGTTTCTCGTTAGGCTCGTTGAGCGACAAAAAAGGAAAGAATGATGAATAATTGTAAATGGCTGGCCATTGCCCTCTGCGGCGGCTTGCTGCTGTGCGCCTGCGCCCCGATTCCGCCGCCGCAATCGCCCGCTTCCATATCGGCGCCAGAGAGTTTTGACCAGCTTCGACAAAAGGCCGAGCTGGGTGATGCCAAGGCACAATTCAATCTGGGCAGGATGTATGCCGAAGGTCGCGGCGTGGTTAAAGATTATCGCCAGGCTGTGACATGGTTTCGGAAAGCTGCCGATCAGGGCGACGCTAAGGCACAATCCAATCTGGGCGCGATGTATGCCAGTGGTAGCGGCGTAGCCCAAGATTTTCGCCAGGCAGTAGCCTGGTTTCAAAAAGCCGCGGATCAGGGCCTCGGCGCCGCGCAGTCAAATTTGGGCATGATGTATAAAACTGGTATTGGTGTGGCTCAAGATGATCGCCAGGCAGTGATATGGTTTCGGAAAGCCGCCGAGCTGGGTGATGCCAAGGCACAATTCAATCTGGGCAGGATGTATGCCGCAGGTCGCGGCGTAGCTAAAGATGATCGCCAGGCTGTGACATGGTTGCAAAAGGCCGCCGACCAGGGCGACGCCCACGCACAATTCTATCTGGGCCTGATGTATGCCGCAGGTCGCGGCGTAGCTAAAGATGATCGCCAGGCTGTGACATGGTTGCAAAAGGCTGCCGGCCAGGATGACGCCGAGGCACGATCCATTCTGGGCGTGATGTATGCCCAAGGTCGCGGCGTAGCTAAAGATGATCGCCAGGCTGTGATATGGTTTCGGAAAGCCGCCGAGCAGGGTGATGCCAGAGGACAATCCTGGCTGGGCATGATGTATGCCCAAGGTCGCGGCGTGGTTCAAGATGATCGCCAGGCTGTGACATGGTTTCGGAAAGCGGCTGACCAAGGTTTTGTCCTGGCACAATCCATTCTGGGCAGGATGTATGCCGCAGGTCGCGGCGTAGCTAAAGATGATCGCCAGGCTGTGATATGGTTTCGGAAAGCCGCCGAGCAGGGTTACGCCAAGGAACAATTCATTCTGGGCATGATGTATGCCCAAGGTCGCGGCGTGGTTCAAGATGATCGCCAGGCAGTGACATGGTTGCAAAAGGCTGCCGACCAGGGTGACGCCAAGGCACAATCCATTCTGGGCATGATGTATGCCCAAGGTCGCGGCGTGGTTCAAGATGATCGCCAGGCAGTAGCCGGTAAGGGCCAGCAACAACCGGTGAACAATAAACAAATGAATGCTCAGGATGCACGGCAGTTGCGGCTGATGTCCAAAATCGCAAAGCAGGTGGAGATCTCTTTTGACCAATTGGATCAGGATCTGAAGAATTTGTATGACGCCGACGCCGAGCGGGCAATCCAACGTAAGCAGGAAGCCACCGCCAGGGGTTTCGAATGGTGAAACAACAAGCCCAAGGAAAGGAAAATTATGAATATTGGCAAATGGCTGGCCGTTGCCGTCTGCGGGGCGCTGCTGCTTGGCGCCTGCGCCCCGATTCCGCCGCCGCCACCGTCGCTGAATTGTAAAAGCCTGCCAGCAAGTGCTGAAGGGCGGGCGCGAGCCGCACAAGAGGCGCTGGCTAATCTCCGCTATCAGATAGGGACAGTGGATGGGCGAATGAACAGCAACACTGTGGCAGCGTTGCGGACGTTTCAGCGGGACATGGGCCTGGCCGAAAGCGGACAGATTGACAAACAAACATTAGAAGCTTTGGGTTTCTGCGTTGAATCGGTGAGTGCCAGATGAACAGGACGCATAACAAACAGAAATTTTTCAGGCGCCGTTCACCGTTCTTGCTTGTGGTGTTGTCTGTGTGCTGCCTGTGGCTTGGCGGCAGCATGGCCGAAGGCGCTCTTCCCGCGCCGCCGCAAGTTCCCGATTATCAAGATAGCGGCAACGCGCCGTCATCCGCTCCTGCTGAGCGACAGGCTGCGCCCGCGCCACAGCCTGTCGCTGATTCCCAGAAACCGGAAGAAGCCAAAACCGGGCAAGCCACCACGCCGTCGTCTGCCTCGACCGGGCAACAGCTTCTGCCGCCGTCGTCGCCATCCAGCCCCGCTGCCGTGCCCGCCAATACCGCCAATACGCAAGGCATTAGCTCGGTGCCAGCATCAGGTAACGTAGCCGCGCCGCCGCAAATTCCTGATCTTCAGAAACAGGAAGCCGCCGGAAGTAGGCAAAGCACGCCACCACCTGCCGCCACGACAGGGCAACAGGCTATCTCCGCGTCGGCAACGGATCAGGATATCCCTAGCATGGTGGCCAATTTCTTCAGCAATCCCACCAGCGCCGATGAGGCGATGAAACTTTTCCGGACGGCTGACAGCCGCCCAAATAAGACGGATAAGGATTACGGATCGCTACACCGCTTGTTGTGGTACGCCCTGCAGCTTGGCAGCGCCGACGCCACCTTGGCATACGGGCGGTTGTTTGACCCGTTGGAACCGCAATGGTGGACAGTGAAAAAGGACGCCGAGCGGGCGCTGGCCTTTTATCAGTCGGTGGCCCTGCAGAATCAGGAAGCCCAAGCGGCCATGAAGCGCCTGCGGGACTCGATCAACTCCGCGACGCCAAAGCGCTGACGAGAAGGTAGGGTTTGCTATGACAGCGCTCGGCCCGATTCTAAGCATCCGCGCCGCCCACCGCGATTATGCTGACCGTGAGGGTGTCGCTTTTCGGCTCCGTGTCGATGATTTTGCCCTGTACGCTGGTGAAGCGCTGGGAATTATCGGGCCAAGCGGCTGCGGTAAAAGCACCTTTCTCGAACTGCTGGCGCTGATTTCTCGCCCGGACGAGGCGGTGGAGTTTTCGCTTGCCGATGGCGCGGTCAGTCTGGATATTGCCGCCCTGTGGCAGGAAGAAGCTTTTGACGCGCTGGCTGCCGCGCGTGGGCGTTATCTCGGTTTTATCCATCAGGCGGGCAATCTCTATCCCTTTCTCAATACCCGCGAAAATATCCTGTTGCCTGCCCGGCTGCTGGGTTTACCTCATGAAGAGCGTGAGGAACGGCTGCTCCATCTGACCACTTTTCTTGGCATCGGCCATTTGCTGGGCAGTATGCCGGAAACCTTGTCCTATGGCGAACGGCAACGGGCGGCCATTGCGCGAGCGCTCATTCATCGTCCACGCCTAGTGCTGGCCGACGAACCGACGTCCGCTCTTGATCCCGAAACCGCCCGCCGCGTCATGTCGCTTTTGCTCAGCGCCACCCGGCGCGATGGCGCGGCGCTGGTTTGTGTCAGCCATGATCACCAATTGCTGGCCGACAGCGGCATCCCGGCGCTGTCCATTGAGCCGGATATGGGTATGGATGACGCCACGCATGACCGAACTATCCGCTGGGCTTTGGCCGCTAGGCCCCGCCGGGAGGATACCGCCCCGGCTGGCGCCACTGGAGAAGCATTGCCCGAACGGCAAAGCGCGCCCATAGCGGGCCGGAGAAACGCCGGACTGACCGCCATTTTCCTGGCTTGGCGCGATTTTTTGCACGAGCGTAATCTGTCGTTCTGCGCCGTGCTGGCCTTTACGGCGGCGCTGGCCCCTTGCCTGTTACTGGCCGGGTTGCGCTACGGCATCATTGAAACGCTGTCCAAACGCCTACTCGACAATCCCAATGTCCTGGCCATCAATCCCTACGGTAATACCCGTTACACGGAAAAAGAACTGGCCGGATTAGCCGCCCATCCTTCGGTCGATTTTCTCATTCCCAGCACCCGGACGCTGGCGGCAAGCGTCATGGTCGCTGCGACCGGCGGCGGGGTTCAGGCGGGCGATCTCGTGCCTTCCGGCGACGGCGATCCGGCACTACACCGCTATGGGCTGACGCTACCGGACGATGGCATTGTCCTGACCCAAAATTTAGCCCGGCTTTTGCCTGGCCTGAGTGTTGGCGATGAAGTGGAAATTCACGTTTCCCGTCGTCATAACGGTCGTTTGGAACAAGTTAGGCGTACGGTGAAGGTGGCGGGTATTTTGGCGGATGCGGCGGATTGGAAGAATGACATCTACGCGCCGCTGGCCTTTGTCGAGGCGGTGGAACGTTATCGCGATGGTTTTGCCGTTCCGAAACTGGGCTGGCCGGGCGATGCGCCGCCGCCGGTGGATGAAGCGGAGGGCCGTAGCTATGCCGGTTTCCGCATGTATGTGAAAACCCTGGATGATGTCGTGGTCATGCGCGATTTTCTGGCGGCGCGGGGCATAGAAGCCTACACCTTCGCCCGTGAGGTGGAAACCCTGCGCGGTCTCCGTCATGCCCTGTCTCTGGGGATGCTACTGATTGGCGGCACCGCTTTGTGTGGCCTGGGCTTGTCGCTGGCCAGCCTGTCGGCGGCTAATGCCCGGCGCAAGCTGCGTGTTTTTGCTCAAACCCGGCTGATGGGCCTGTATGCCCGCGAATCGCTGCTGTTTCCCCTGGTTCAATCTTGCCTGGTTTCGCTGGGCGCGGCCTCATTGTCGCTGGCTTTGTACGCGCTAGCGGCCTGGGGTTTCGACCGCGCCTGCGCCGCTTGGCTGACAGCGGGTGAGTCGGTGTGCCGCCTTCCGCTTTCGGCCCTGGCGCCGCTGTATCTCGGCTCGCTGATTTTCGCCTGCCTCTGCGCTTCCGGCGCCGGTAAAAGCCTGATCAACCTGCAACCGGCGGCGGTGTTGCGCCGCGATGGATGAACATCATGAATAAAACGACGCTCTTCAGCGCCTTGGCCGCTTTTCTCCTCATGTTGGCCAGTGCCAGGCCAGGTTTAGCTGTGGGCTTTTCCAAATCCGGTGTTGACCAGCATGGCGTTGCAGTCGGCGGCAATCTCAGCGCCCAGGATGTATCCAACCCGAAACCGTTGCCCGGCGATGTCCTTTTGCCGATGCCAGGCGGCCTGAGCTTGGCGCTGCGCCCGGTTTGTGTGCCCACTGGCGGTTATCTCGACGCTTTTGAAGAAAAGCACGGCGTTGCCAACACCGATTATGGCTATCGCGAACAGACGCATATGGTTAGGATCAATGGCCTGTTCGAGTTGAAAGACTTACCCGCCGCCTGGGGTGACGGCGTGCGGCGGGCCATTGCCAGCGATCCCGGCTGCGCCGTCCAGTCGCAGCGCCAGAAACCATTTCTTTATTTCATTGGCAAATATGAACTGAGCCGCGCCCAGTGGCGGGCCGTCATGGATAACCCCAGCGGCGCGCCGCTGGCTCTGGCCGCCGATGACAACAAGCCACAAACCAATATCTCCTGGTTTGACGTCCTCGATTTCACCCATCATTACACCGATTGGTTACTGAAAAATCATCCGCAAGCCCTGCCGTATTTCGCGGTGGCCAAACGCCCGGCCTATGTCCGCCTGCCTTCGGAAGAGGAATGGGAGTACGCCGCTCGTGGAGGACATAAAATTGGCCAGGCAGAACGCGCCGCCGTCACCGTTCATCCGCCGATTCCCGACGGCGCCGAGCTTGGCGAATATATCGCCGCCCGTTTGTACCTGCCCACCCGTTCGGCCCTCGCCCCCATCGGCTCGCTGAAACCCAGTGTGCTCGGCCTACACGATATGGCCGGCAACGCCGCCGAAATGGTGCTGTCGCCGTTTCAGCTGGTTTTTGCCGGACAGCGGCTCGGCGGCGATGGCGGCTTGGTGTTGAAAGGTGGCAGCTATCTGGCCACCAGCGAAAAGGAACTGCATCCAGGCGCGCGGCTGGAATACGACTATTTCTGGGGCGGCAAGGCCAATGGCGATGACACGGTTGGCTTCCGGCTGGCCCTGGGCGGTATTTTCACTCCCGCCGACCGTATGGAGGCCCTGCGCGGTGAATGGGCGCGGCGCTCAAAACCAGTGGCGGCGGGTGGCGGCGAAGCCGACGACGCCCGTGGCAAAATCCAAGAAGCGGCCAATGCCATCACCGATCCGAAGGCGCTGAATGCTTTGAAGGAAGCTGAGAATACCGTTTCCTCATACCACCAGAAGGTCAACGACAGCGAAGAGCGGATGATCCGCGAGACACTATTGGGAGCGATGTTCACGCTGGAAGTGATCGCCAATCAGGCCTATCGCTGCGAAGAGGCGGCGGTGCAACTGCGGCAGAACCAGGAAGACATCAACACCGAGCTGAAAAAGAAGCCGGTTTTGGAAAAACTGCTGCAAGATCACGGCAAAGCGACAGCGGAGCGGAAGCGCTATCAAGACATGCTGGCCGTGGTCAACCGAGATATTGCCGGATTTGAAAAAAACATTCCTGACCAGAAAAAAGCTATTGGCCAAGCCGCCGCCTATATCCGCGGCGCCTTGTTTTATTACCTGGCCACCTTGAACGAATTGGAGCGTTTCGACCGGAGCCGTGTCGAGGCCCAGATGGAGGCGGTGGGCCAGAGTTTTACTCAAAGCGATGATGATGAAAAGAGTTTCAGCGGCAGCATGAAGCGTCGCGTCGCCATCCTGCGCGGCCATTTGGGCCATCGGGCTGCCGCGCCACTGAGCGAAACCGACGCTCTGAAGGGCATCGTATCGGAGCGAAGGTTCAAGGCCATCCAGCCTCATTTATGAAATTTGGGGGAAGAGATTGAAATGACAATCAGCCTGACATTCATCCGTGCAGTGGGCAAGGGATTGATAGCGGCCATGACCTGCGCCGCTTTGCTGATTTGCGGCTGCGCTGATGCTGGTACGGGGCCAACAACTGACACTAGGCCAAATGTCGGCACCAAGCTCAGAATAGAGCACGATTTTCCGGAATGCGGCGCGGACGCCTACTGTTCTAACGTCGGGGTACAGTTCGACAAGATGAAGTTGGTCATGCAAGAGAGATGGATGCTGTTCGACAGGAAGGTGGTGGAGATCACAATAACTGCTGGTGCATTCATTGAGAGAATAGACTGGATTCATCCTGAAGCTTCGCAACAGGTGGAACAGGTGGTGATGCCATTGTATCGGGACTTTGTGCGGGAGGCGAATGCTGCGTTCGACTTTTATCACCAGCAATGGAAGGAAGTCCTTGTCCAACTCGATAGCGGCGCCATCAGCAAAGATGAAGCGCAGAAACGCGCCAAAAGACTTCGTACCAAATTAGCAGCGGTCAGAGCAATGACTGAGGGCGCATTACAATTTCCGACTCCAGGATTGATCTTCCAACGATTTGAAATTGAAAGCATAATTGACAAGTTTCTAAACGGTGCTATCAGCAAGGACGAGGCTAAAAGACGCCTGAAAGAAATTCAGCATGTCGAAGTAGATGGCAACTTGGAGCAGCTGAAGGAGCAGCCGAAGACGGAGGACCGTGTCGATATCACAAAATTGTTCGATAAGTGGAGAAATGAAATAGGTCTGGCCATGTTTCTCCAGCGTTCCCGGCGTGGCGGCGGCATTACCAGCGATGAGGCAGAAAAATGCATGACGGAAATCTATGCGGAAGATAATCGGCAGCGAAGCGACATAGTGTTGTCCCAGTGGAAGAACGGTGCCATTACCAGAGATGAGGCGGAAAAACGCCTGATGGCTATCTCTGAGGCAATGCTCAATGCCTGCCCGGAGTCGATCAGGGCAAGTGTGACCACCAAGCTGAAAGCGTTGCAACAACAGCAAACTAGTCAGGCCGAGCGAGCGGAACATCAGCGACATGCCAAACAAAACCCGCGACAAGAACACAATAATGTTGTCGAGACCACGCCATTGCCCGACAGTTTCGCCCAGATGGAGCAAGCCCTGAGGGATATCTGTCACGCAGATGACGAGCGGGCAATTCAGCGTAAGCGGGAAGCCAGCGCCAGGGGCTTAGAGCTTTGAAATCAGCCAGTTGTGCTTGGTTGAGCAAAATTTAAGGCCATTCAGCCTCGTTTTATGAATTTGGTGGGAAAGATTGAGATAAAAGCGAACCTTATCACTTTCTAAATTAAAACTTCCGCAATGATCGGTGTCGTTGCGAGGAACAAAGTGACGAAGCAATCCAGTTATTCATATTTTTCAATAACATAGATTGCCTCGCTGCGCTCGAAATGACTATCTGAATATAGCAGTATTTATGTAGTATTAGAAATACATCCATCCGTATGGGTTAGAAGTTTATTTCAATGATTCCAAAGGGTGTGCTCAGTGATCGCTTATGATTTTTTATATCCGGAAAGGAAAGAATGAGAAAATTAGTCCTCGGTTTTTTAATACCGTTTTTATTTGCCGGATGCGCTTCGGTTCCGATGGAAAGCGCCGAGCGGTCGCAATTGGCCAAACAGTTTAACCTACCATCAAATGGTAAGGCTGGACTTTATATCTACCGTTCCGGCGCTCTCGGTGGTGGTGGCGGCCCACATACACATGATCTGTGGATTGACGGTAAGTGTCTTGGCGCAAGCGCTCCTAATATTTTTTTCTATGAAGAAGTGCCGGGCGATATGGGGCACATAATTTCGACTGAATCGACATTGGCTCCGAATCATTTGTTAATCCATACGAAAGGCGGCAGGAATTATTTCGTGCGGCAATACATGACAGTGGGCGCATATCTCGAACTTGTTGATGAGGTGCATGGGAGAGCTGAAGTTGAAAAACTGGAGATGGCTACCAAAGGAAATTGCCGCAGCATTGGCGTTGACGATGTATACGCCAGCGATCCCAATTTGCAGCAACTCCTAATTGTTCCCGATCCAGCCGATGCTGCTCGCTCACCCCTATTTCAGGATGAATTCTCGCACTTTAAAGATGCGCGGCAGCGCTATCAGCACTATCTGGCCGATGCTGCGGCTCAACAAGAGGCAATACTCGCCTTGCAGCGGGATGTTATCGCCGCCCGTAACCGTTACGACCAGGAATGGAGGGAAGTGATTGCCCAGTTCGACAGCGGCGCGCTCGCCAAACATAAGGCGGAAGGACGCCTGAAAGAAATCCAAGCCCAGCTGGAGCGGAGCAAACAAATCGTCGCCGACACGAGAAAGTCGGTTAACGCGCAGAGAGAACAAGTAAGGCAGGCCATGCAAGTGGAACGGGAACTGTCTGTGGGCGCTGCCAAGACACTGGAGCGACTTATTGTCGGTGAAAAGACACCGCTACAAATATCCTATGCAAGCCTGCGCCCGGAACTGAACAAAGAGATGCTCAAGCAGAAACTCAAAGAAATAACGATGGATGAAGGGCAGACAGGAAAAATCGAAAAGCAGTGGGACAGCCATGTGACTGAACAAAAACAAGCCCTGAGCGACTTGTATGACTCGGATAAAGACAAGAAAAACCCAACATTACCAAGCCAACAAAGAGGGCAGGAAAAGGAGGATTTCGAGCCTTCCCGTATCCCAGATTTGCCCAGCCAGCAAACGGCTCGGCCGGATGATGCGACTCGCGCGTTACCTGTTCAAGTGGCAGCGCCATCGAACCACCAAGGGGCTCAGCTGGGTGATGTGACTCGCCAGCAGCAAGGCACTAAAAATTTGGCATCAAATAAGACTGAGAACTTCCAGAGTGCCTCGTTGCGAACGAAGGTGCGAAAGAAGCAGGAAAATAGAGCAAATGACCAGCAACTGTTGGAGAAACATAAGAAAATAGCCGAGGGAGGGATAATCAAAGTCGAAAAGCAATTGGAAAGCGATTTTGACCAAGCCGATCGGGACCTGAGCAATTTGTATGACGCCGACAAAAGCAAGGAAGCGAGACGCCAGCAGGAAAGGAACGCTAGGGCTTTGGAATATTGAAAGTTGGTATCCCGCGCCATTGTTTTTTTCAGGAATATCGGCTGATTACGCTTGCGCGCCGGGTGTAGGTACGTCTTCAATTTCACCAAAAGGAAAGATGATGAAAAAAACGAAACGAATGAGACGAATAACTGTGTACTCGGCCATGCTTTTGCTTTTCATGCTGTCCTTGGCATCTTGCGGCGGCCATTGGCAGCCTGAGCCAGTCTCGGATTCGAAGCTGGATGCTACCTATCTGCACATGCTGGTCTTGCCGGTGGATATTGGCGGCCAATTTGCCATCGACTATCCCCAGGCGGCAAGCGATTGCCGCAGTGGCCTTATCGAACGGCTTTTGGCAAGCAAACGTTTTCAGGTGCGCCCGGTTGACGCTCCTCCCGCTCTGGTGCCAGACCGCCAAACCCTGGTGATCAAACTGGCTATAATCGAGTGCTCCATTGTCAATAGATGGGTCGCTTGGCAGCCCGCTTCCTATATCATCGTCAGGATGACCCTGATTGACGGCCATAGCGGCCTGGTGATCCGCGACAAGGAATTCTCGACGAAAAACAATACCTTCGCCGCCGGCTGGAGCCACACCGATGCTGCCATCCCGAAAGACATGGGTAGCATCATCGGCGATTACATCACCGCCGTAGTGCCACCCGCCCTGTAAGCGGGGTAGGGCGAGTCGCGTAGCGAGGTATGGCGGGGTAGGGTGCATAAGCGCCGCCTAATGCCCCGTAGTATTTGCTGATTTTCTCAAAACGCCGCCCTTTGCCGGTACGTCCTTGGGCGGGCAAAGGGCGGGATGCACTCGCCGCCATACACCGGGGCTGGGAATCTGCCGTGCCTGCTACGACTGGCAAATAAAGGATTACTCAAAAATGGTGACAAGCCTGGCTAATACATCGTTCATAATCGCTTGCGGTAAAACGCCAATCTTGCGGGCGTGGTGGGCGGTCAGATCAAGGACGCGGGGCTGGTCGCAACGGACAACCCCGGTGGTTTCGATGCCGGAAATGGGCACGGCAAAACCAATGCGCCGGGCAAATTCACCGCCACTGGTGATCGGGCAGATGACCGGCAGCTTGGTTTCCTGGTTGAAACGGTCAGGGGAAACGATCAGCACCGGGCGAGCGCCGCGCTGTTCATGGCCTGCGGTGGGATCAAGAGAGACCAGATAAATGTCGCCTCGCTTCATATTAGTTCTCCACCGACTGATGGAGCGTCAACCCATTCGCGCTCTTCGGCGGGTTGTGGCTGTGAATAGTCGGAGGCGTCCAGCAATTCATCAAGGGTGTAGCGCGGGCGTGGGCGGGGCACGATCAGCAATTGTCCGTTATCGGTGGCGGTCACGCCGACAGCGGTTCCAGGCGTCAGCCGTAATTGTTCCAGCAAAACGGGAGGAACAGCCAGCATGACGGAACCGCCGACTTTACGAAGAGTAGTTGTATGCATAACGCCTCCATGGTCAGGAATAAGGTAAGTTATATATAAATATAATGCGTTGCGAACAAAATCAAGAGAAAGGGAAAAGGCGGGCCGTTTTCCTCACTCTGTGACTGAAGAATTAGTATCGAAGCGGTGATTTAGGGCCATTGCCCCTCACTTATAAAATTTGGCAAAAGAGATTGAAATGACAACCAGCCAAACATCCATTCACGCAGCGGGGGCGCGGCTGACGTTGGTTATTGCCTGCGCCGCCCTGCTGCTCTCTGGCTGCGCCGGAACCGAGCCGACGATCGGCCATTATTATCCGGAGTGTAATACCTACTGTGCCAGCGTCAGCGCCCAAGCCAACAACATCCAATTGATTAAATCGGTGGCCACAGGTGTGGGTATTGGCGCCGTTGTCGGTGTCGGAGTTGGTGTCGCTCTTGGAGACCCTGGATCGGGGGCCATCGCGGGCGCTGCCGTAGGTGGCGCTGTTGGCTATGGCTATTTTCAAAAGAAGTTGAAGGAGTATCAAGATCCCCGTCAGCGCTATCAGAGCTATCTGGCCGACGTGACAACCCGGACGGCAGCGACTTTCGCCTTGCAGCGCGATGTTATCGCCGCCCGCAACTGCTACGATCAAAAATGGAAGGAGGTTATTGCCCAATTCGATAGCGGCGTTGTCAGCAAGGCGGAGACCGAAGAACGCCTGAAAGAAATCCACGTTGGCCTGCAACAAGTCAAGCAAATTATTGCCGAAACTAGAATCTCACTGAGCGCCCAGCGGGAGCAAATAAAAGACGTGATGAAGGCGGAACGGGATCTGCCGGAAGAGACATCGCAAGGGATAGAGCAGAGTGAGCCTGATTTCAAACAAAATCAGGAGCGGGAAAACGGCAATGCCGCCCAAAAGCAGGGACCGTCGGTGCAGAACAAAAAAATGGGAACGCGGCGGCTAAACGAAATGGAAAAGCGTTTGAGCAGCGGCTTGACTGAGCAGGATCAGCTATTGAGCGCAATGATTTCCGCCGACAAAGACCGGGAAACGCGCCGCTATCGGGAAGCGAGTGCCAGGGCTTTGGAAATTTGAGGCTCGCCAATTAGGCTGGATGGGAATAATCCCTTACGTTTTTTACATTCAAGGAGGAAGGCATGAAAAGGTTTGTTTTGATTCTTTTAGTACCGTTTTTGTTTATCGGATGCGCCGCCCACGTTCCGATGGAAAACCCGCAACAGTCACAATTAGCGAAACAGTTTAACCCGCCGTCAAAAGGTAAAGCCGGGCTTTATATCTACCGTCTTGGTACCGGAGGCGGTTTCGCATACTGGAATCGCTTTACCAAAACTCTATCGGTTAATGGCGAGTGCCTTGGTAAGATCGGTTCTAACGTTTTCTTTTATGAAGAAATCCCCGGTGATATGGAGCATGTAATTACCACCGCATCGCAGATTTTACCCAATCATTTGTCAATCTATATGGAAAGCGGCAAAAACTATTTTGTGCGCGAATATGCAAGACCCGGTGTGGTGCCGAGTGGTAGCGCCAATGTGGAACTTGTTGACGAGGCGGAAGGCAAAGCCGCGATCGCAAACCTGGAAATGGCCGCCAAAGGCAATTGCAGCAAGAGTCTATGGGAGTCTATCCGATCATTTTTCGGAGTTCAATGACGATAAAATGGCAACGGTAAAGCTATGGACATGACAAAGAATATATCTTGTCGCTGACAAGTTTCTATTTCGCGAGGGGGATTAGCCTTGCTTCACTCCCCATTTCTTAATTTATTATAATGAGGACAAAAATATGAAAGGGAAAGTGTTAGGAATCGTACTCTTGGCAATCATGGCGTTTTTGACTGTGGCGCCTGTTCGGGCCAAGGCCGCTGGCAGTGGTTTTTATATGATTGGCAAAGGAGGCGCCACTTTTGGGGTTAGTCGGGACACCGGCTACGCCGGTGAGCTTGGAGTTGGCTATGACTTCAAATCAGGAGTGGATATATTCGGCCTTGAGGCCGCTATTGGCTACTATAATACATCGGGCGATATATCTACGCCTACCACTTATTCGGGTCATATTAAGGCCGATACTGATATCGTGCCGCTTTCTTTCACGGGCACACTCGGCCTACAGTTGACCACCAGAATCAGAGTTTATGCGGGTTTAGGTCTGGATATTGCCTGGGTATCAACAGATTATAGCGGACATAATGGTCGCGGTGCGTCAATTAAAGGCAGCGACTCAGAGATTGCTCTTGGCTATGGCGGATTATCGCGCGTTATCTTCGATATCACCGACAAAGTTTTTCTCGGTATCGAGTATAAGTACTTGTATTGGGGCAATGATCCTAATAAGCATTTCGATCTTAATGATGGATATTATATTACTCAAGCCCCTATTAGCGCTGGCAATATGCTGATGGCGGTGTTTGGCTTCCGTTTTTAGCGTGCCGCATGGTTTGTTTTTGCTCGGCATATTAAGCTTCGACGCGGCGTCTTGGCCGCGTCGAAGCACGCTAGCGTATGCTGTCGCCAATTCCCCAATTTTATGGAAATGAATGCAAAATCCAAATGTGGATTATGCTCCTAATATGGATGAATGAAATGAACAGGGATGGCGACATAAGCTGAAAGTGGTTGAGCCGTATGGCCACTTGGCCCAGATTTTTTTCAGCGATAGCAAGCTAGGGCGGCTCGTGCAGGGCGCATGAACGAAGCGTAATGCGCCGTAATAGTTGTTTTTTTTAAAAGCCGTCCTTGTCGTCGCGTCACCACGCGCCCTACGGTTGAGGTGAAATGGCGGGATATCTGTGCTTTCCCGTCTTACATTTTGGTGAGCGATAGCGGGTAGGGCGGAGCAAAGGGAGCGGAATGAGGAAATACCCGCTTGACTATCCAGTGCCAAAGTTTTCGCATTCAATTATCATGTCCGCATACATTGAATACAATATGGAGCGCGAGACAATCATGGCCATGCTGACAGTATGCAATTTGCCGGATGAAGTGCATTGAGCCTTGCGCGCGCGCGGCCACACACGGGCGCAGTACCGAGGCGGAAGTGCAGGCAATTTTAGAATCAGTGGTCAAACCGGAAGGGCGGCTGAAGCTGGGTTCCCTATTAGTTGATATCGGTCG
>Ga0123354_10007357_pt1 | contig 16558 bp, 9 predicted proteins | sample TergutLab28metaG_2_FD_97872 | JGI IMG/M metagenome (GOLD analysis project Ga0123354, IMG submission 97872) | Labiotermes labralis P4 segment gut microbial communities from Petit-Saut dam, French Guiana - Lab288 P4 | ecosystem: Host-associated > Arthropoda: Insects > Digestive system > Gut ...
CCCCACCAAGACCCTATACACCCCCCTCTCCTCACCCATACACGCCACATGCCCAGCCCATCTCATTCTTCTCGATTTTATCACCCGCACAATATTGGGTGAGGAGTACAAATCATTTAGCTCTTTGTTATACAATCTCCTCCATTCCCCCGTTACCTCGTTAAAATTGGGAATAACTAAGGACACTTAAAATGTTTCAAAGTCCACATTTGTATCTTGGATTCTACTCGAGTGACCTTCTTGTAAATGCACATCTGGCACTCCACACATACACACACACATTCCCTACAAGCAGTAATAGTTACGATCACTGTACTTAAAGAGCAGTGTACTTTCTTGACCGTATCTCGGCTTCCATTGGAGAGATTTTCCTGAAAATTCATGTGTGGCAGTTTACTTGAAGAACAGTGTGTAACTGCCTTTATATGATGGATTTTCATAAAAATCCATATCTACCCCTACATTTACATTCGCTCCAATTCGCATGACTTTGCTGGCAATCAGTCAGTAATTAAGGGCACTTTACTTGAAGAGCAATGTACCTTCTGGACTGTACATTGACTTCCATTAGAGGGATTTTCCTGAAAATTCATATCTGTCAATCCATGTATAATCGCCACAAACAATGTAAGTTTAGTTGTGACTGGTGAATAGTTAAGGACACTTGAGCAGTGGGGCCAAAATGGTAACTAACACAGTGTTCAAATTGTAGGGTAGATTGAAATGTTACCTTTGGTGACACTGACAGTTAACAAAGGTGACTGATATGGACAGGCAAGGAGGTGACAACACACAGTCATAAGGTGGCTTAGGGAGCCCAACTCTTCACTTCTGTTGGGTTTGTGTGTGGCCATACAGCTACATCTTCTACCCTGACGGCACAGGCAGAATATACCTTGAAAAGGTCACTATCCATCTATCAGACTAGACGGTCTCACAACCCAGAACTCAACAGTGTGAATCTCCTGTGCCATAAAACCTGACATCTTCTGTCTTTGAGTTTCTAACATCATCATGTGACAAACCATTCAAGAATATACAAATATGACACACGCAGAGATACACGGTGCACCCACAACAATAAGTTGTCTCTGTGAATGCCTAAGAGGGCACATGGGGAAGCAAAGTTACAGCTCCACTCATTCTTAACCAATAACTACATGATGGTAAGTGGCCGGCTTCACACCCCAGTCACGTTACCAACTGGAGAAAGTGCCTCCCACACCAACTGAATCAGATGATGTGTAGGCCCAGCAGGGCACAGTGCACTACCTACAGTATATACTAAAGAACTGAAATGACAGTTAATGGAAATGAGACACGCATCCAGTAAATACAAATGTATATTTAAAAGTAAGTTCATACAATGTGCCTAAATCTTAAATCAGACGTGTACAATTAAACAGGAAAAATATACAACATTTTGTACATTTAACTCTACCACACATAAGGCACAGCATGGCCTTAAGGTACGGGAGCATGTGTTCTTAAATATGCATCCATATTGTGAAGTTCCTAGGGCAAACCCTAATTTTTCATGATCTCCTGGCTCAAAAATGGAGATGCATTCCTAATTAAATATCTTTCAGTCCATAATTCTAATAAAAACCCCCTATTTTACCTGTAAAAAATATACGCACATCTTAAGAAAGGGTAACACAATGCACAAGCTACATAAAATAAGACACAAACACCAATCACACTACGAGCCATCCCACTATGTCACTGAAGCATACACATGTGCAATTTGAAATCCTGAACAAGTAATTACTTCTGCCTGACTTTGTTGCTGTTTTGCACCATGTTTACAAAATTATTGTAGCAGGAAGCCGTGGCACCTAGCAGTATGCAACCTGTAATGCCTCTGATGTCACAGCTTTTGCTATGCCAGTTAAAGTGACAGTTCCAGTGTGAGAAAGATAATTCATGTACTAAACCACCAGAACCTTCTCATATATTCGAGAGAAAGAGACGGATAGCATTGTCTGGAAGAGTGCCTAACATTCGAGAAGTGAGACAACACTACACAAGCCAGTGTCCCCATGGCGAGACAGTCTACCCATGGAGTTCTCCCCACTGCAAGGGGGGGGTCTCCATATGGAGACAGACCAATAGTACAGCAATACAGCACGCAACTAGCGGATAGCGGAACAGTTTACCCATGGGCAGTCTGACCTGTGGGGACTTGTCCCATGGCGACAGCGAGCAAGCTGGGAGTAGGGGAATATTCTCAAGGCGTGACAGTGGATGGCGAGGGAGCCATTGCATGGTGAGGCAGTGAGTGGATGGCAAGGGAGCCATCTCACAGTGAGACAGTAAGCAGTCAGTGGATAGTGAGGAGGGAGTCCCCTCACGGAGACGCAGCGAGTGAGCAGCAGATGGCGATGGAGCCATCCCACGGTGAGGCAGTGAGCAGGTGGCAAGGGAGCCATCTCAAGGCAAGACAGACAGCAGTCAGCAGATAGTGAGGGAGTCTTCTCACGACAATACAGGGTGTGTCCAGCGGATAGTGAGGATTCTTGTGCTCACAAGCGACAGAGCTTGTAGCGGAGTGGCGAAGCCTTGCGCAAGTGTTCAATGACAGAGTAAGGGTGGAAAGGGATAGTGCAGTATGAGTGAGGTACTGGGTTCGAGTAGTGTCAGGGCTATGAGCCTGATGAACTGACTGTATAAGAACAAACTTATTTGTAAATAATAATTCTTATTGTTGCAGTGTTCTGTATTCACTAGTGATTTAATCTGCATAACTGTAGTGTAAATTAAACATGTTAATTTTTTACCCAAAGGGCCTGTCTGTTACAATATGTACACAAAAGGTCCATAGGGGTGAAATTTCATAAAACACAAATGTCTGTAAATGGGTGGTGCACTGCATACATAATTCTATTACAGATAACGTATAAGTAAAGGAGTCTATCCATTATGTTACAAATCCAATAATTTCATCCAGCTCTTCTACAACAGTGGTCATGGTAGGACGTTTTCGCTTGTTGTCTTCAATACACTTCAATGCAACCAAATACAGTCTTTCTGTCACATCGTACTCTTCCTGGTGTCCAGCAACACACGACATTCCCCAATCTCCAGCACGCTTGTCCAGCAATATATTAATGGAGTTTGTGTCCTCACACATGGCTTCAACATGAGTCACCTGGATAAATCATGCAGTACAACATAATCAGAAAGTTCCACATGCATAGTACAAGTTGAATTGTGACGTAGTTATACAATATACATACCAGATCATGGCCCTCTCGTTCCTCATTATATGGTGGTAATCCTGTAAGAATTTCCAGCAGTACCTAAAAGCAACATGAAACATGTGTAAGGGTACCAATTACTTTCATGTTCTGATTCTGTGTATATTTAACATGTCATCCACAATTCACAGACAGAACCAAAAGAAAAACTGCAGTTTCACTTGAAATCTGAATATTTTCTTGGATACATCCCGAAATTTTGATGTGGAATCAATTAAATGATTATATGCAACATGAAAACTAGGCAGTTCTTTCTTGGTGATAATACACAAACAATAAAAAAACCTATCTTGAACTAGCTGGATTTTTTGGCTGGTACAGCTTCTAGTATAAACTCTCAACCAATCAGTCTTTTCACCTGTCTGTAGAATTATACACCCTTGTTTTGTCAGTGGCTTGTAACACAGAACTAATTTCAGTAATCTAATTCTCTAAATTCTTGAATAACCCACCACTGTGCATACAAGCAACACACACAGAAATAAATAGTATAACCAACATTGTTACAAAAATCCAGGCAATCCAAAATGATGATGTAATTAGGAACTTCAAAAAAACTACAGCTGTCCTAAGGAGGCTGGATCCCAAAACCAAACTGCACCAACAGTCCTCATCTATCAAAAGGCTTCTAATGTTGTAATTCTCTTGTGCAGGTCCAATGTCACAAGCCTTACACCACTAACTTAGCAAATTTACTGCCACATTATAAACTACACATTGAATTTTGTATCTTTGCTCTCCACATTCTTCGATATTTCTCCTAACTGTTGCTGTACAGGACAACAGACTGCAGGCGCTCTACACTCCTCCTGTTATCAGTGTGTGTACATGTTGTGTCTGAGGTGAATACAGATAAGAATATTCATGTCTTCTGAGGTGTGACACTGTGTCACTGCATACACACTTTACGACATTCTGAAGGATTGCAGTGTTTCTACCATCAGGGTCCAGCAGTCCACAGAATTGCTGGAAAGACTGAAGATGAAAGTAGGGATAAGAAGGAGTTAAACCAGCACACATCAAGACAAAGCAATGTAGGTGGAAGTGATTAATATCATGTCATAGGGTGAAAACTGCAGAATGCCTTCATACTTCAGTTACTGCTGCATCACAGCAGTCAGAAAATAACTGGAACTGAAAGGTTCAAGCCCTGACACATTACACCATGTCGAATGGCAATAGTTACTGGCATATCAGAGTGTGCTGCTGCCAACATCTGGTTATATCAGTCCAAGAATAGTTCACACCCCAGAGGATGTGAATCTCCATCAAGATGGCTATCACAACATCATGGAATGCACAACTTGAAATTCTTTCATAACTTTCATTTACTATGGATGTGATGTCACTTTATTTTATCCTGCATGATTACATCACAAGCAATGATCTACCGTCATCAAAGACAAGCACACAAAAATAAACCAAAACAGTTATTTAGCAATATATTTGCAAGTCACGGCAAACTTACAACTCCAAAGCTGAAAGTATCAAGTTTGACAGAGACATCTCCCCTAAAAGCTTCTGGTGCCATGTATGCAGATGTACCCAGCACGGTCGTTGTTGGCATTGTCACAGTGTTACTGTGCTGTCCCAGATGTACCAATCCGAAGTCACCCAGCTGAAAAAAGTTATACACAGTGTCACTGCTACACTTACTTAATCATTTTTAAATGAAATTGCATACAAAATTTCAGTATGTTTCACTGAAAAGTACCTTTCTTCACTTTAGGACTTTCAGGTTTCACTGTGAATAAAAGCATGGCCTACAAATGATGTCGGAAAGAGATACAAATTACCTGAAATGCCAGTCTTTGGCTCAACCCTGTCATTGCTTATTGTATGATGAGGTTTTAGTGTATCTTTCTTCATAAACTACAATCCATTTGAGTGAAATATTCTTTGCATATAGCAATCAGTTTCCATGTGTGTGTTATGTTTCTTCATACACTACAATCTGTTACGATTTACTGATTTTGTGGTTATTTGACAAGACATTTTTCTACTTCAAAGTGCCCAGATGGCCAAGAGACCACCCAGCCTCCTATCCGTTCAGCTCCTTCCCCAGCAAACAAAGCACCCAAGGTGTGAAGCTGACTTTATGCAATGATGAGACTAAGAACGTGAGCAACTGTACCTCCACTCCCCCATGCGCACGCGCCGCACACACACATGCGCACACATAAACACAGAGGGATGCTTTTAACTTCTTAAGTATTTAGAATTCTATACACTGTGTCAAGTGGCAAAATGGTACTGGATATTGAATTGGAAGTCTTCAAGAAATGGGATGGTGAAGGCATGGACTGGACTGATCTTGCTCAGGACAGGGACAAGTGGTAATGTCTGGTGAGCATGTTAACGAACCTCCAGGTTCCATATAATGCAAGGAACTCCTGACTAGCTGAGAAACCATAAGCTTCTCAAAACTGACTGTGCTCTGTGCAGTGAGTGAGTGAGTGAGTGTGTTAACTAGTTAGTGGAATGAAATGGCATGCACATGCATGGACACAGGCTTTGAGATCAATTTACAAGACCTGACAGCATCACTGTGTCATTTTAAGTTTCAAACAAGCATACGAATGAGAACTTGAAAACCACAAGGATACACAGATCGTGATGCACAAAATGTACTAAAGGAATGAAAAGTTTGTTGTGTCTTTTACATTCACCGTTTTTTTTTAAGTAACAAATCCTTTACAAGGAAATGTATAAACCTTTAAGGGACAAACAGGATGTGGTCCAGTACTTTCCATCCCTAAGGCAAAACACTGTCCCACTGTTAGCATTTACATTTAAAAGTGCTCTGGCTGCAGCAGCAAAGTGACATTTAGAATGCTGTATGCTAAAGTTAATGGAAAATGTCTTAAGCAGTGTTGTTTTGAAACAAATTCCACTGTATATGTTACCTGTCATGTGTTTGCTGGTACCAAATGTATGTAATCAAATGAGATCTGAAGCTGTAACAGTGGTGAATATTAAAACAGTACAATCTGAGATGCAACAACACACAGTCTGACAGATGAGTAACAGTATGTCTCAATTTTTAAGACATGTATGAAATCAATACGACAGGACCACAAGCATTGCAGACATGTTCACTGGTGGGCTGTCTTAAATTCAGGGGTACCCTCCACAACACTCAGGCAAACAATGATACTGTGTCAGCAAACCTTAGGCACTAGCTGCTGGTCCAGCAGTACGTTGGCACTCTTAACGTCCCTGTGGATGAGCGGTTTCTCAAATGCTGTGTGAAGGTACAGTATGCCATTTGCTGTGCCTTGAGCAATATTCAGACGAATCTGCCAATGCAGGACAGATTCTTCATCCTGGGTGCAAACAAATGAAACAGAAGCCTTTACTGAATCTCCACTATCACATCTAGTGAGTAGTTCAAATGTGGCAAACTGGAATGGAATCTAGCTTTGTAAGACTGAAATTCATCTAAACACCATTTAAAAATTATGTGACAGTGATTGATCCCCATTGTGTTTCAGACACTAAGATAAAACCAACTTACAATCCATCTAACAAAACACATATTCTTTACAGGTACATGTTTCAGCTGCAAATTTCGCTTTCTGTCTTCTCTATGTGTTCAGCCTGATAACGGCTGTGTTCAGCCTGATAACGGCTATCTGATTAGCTGCAACATGTAGCAGTTGGTACCTACAAAGAATACTTGTTGTGTTTGGCAGATTGCAAATTGGTCTTTATCCTAGCACTTAAAAATTATTTCATACTTCACAAAAACATACCACACCCCTATTACAAAGACCAAGCACTCAAGGTTGTTTGATGAAATAACTATTATTCTTCACAACATACAAAACCCATGCACACAAACACACACCATGTGAGCAAAATGAGGAGACTTTTTTTTACGTTAATACAGGCAAACTCTGCACTGAAGAGTAAAGTAATTTAAATTCTCAGTATACACACTTTAAGCATTCATATATAACACAATTCACTAGCTGCAGCTGCAGAACAATAAGGAAGCAGAGTAATTGTACAACGAAAACAACAGTGTAATGGGGGTGATAAAATTACTGGGTGTGGGCTGAGCAGGGCAAGAGCACATGAGTAGGAGGTTAAAAAAGGGATATACCCAGTGCAAGACCTAGGCAGAAACAAGAAGACAGTATTTAAATAAATCTTAAACAAATAGTAAATAAGGGTTTGGATGGATTCAGACAGATAGGGTAAGGTGTTCAACAGCAAGGCCGTCAATACAGTACTGGAACTTCACGTTTCACAAAAAATTTGGAATTTATTTATTAGCTATGCAAGTACAAGTTTCTGTGATATCAGTCAGTGCACAGTAATATAAAGGACTGTTCAAACAGAACAACGAAACCAAGTGACAATTCATTTGTTGTATCATATGGGGCTTACCTTGCATGCAAGTCTGTCCTGCAATGAGCCATTACTCATATATTCATATACAAGACAGTACGTAGAACTGTCACATGAGTAACCAATCAGGCCCAGTAGGTTGTTGTGCCTGAACCTGGTGATAAGAGAGAGGCACTATTACTATCTACAGAACATGCATTAGCACATGTTCATGAATAGCACAGACAGAAAATTAGACACCTAACGATATGGTGGAGAGGTGTGCAGTGCTGGCATAGTGAGACTGCTTGTGCTGGTATGGCTTCTGTCTTTCTTGGACAATATCATACCATGACTGCGCTACCTCCAAGAAATGTGCCCACAGTACTTAGTGGACAGTAGGCTGGGTGGGCCACAGAGTCAGTCTAAACACTGTGGAGAAGAGCAAAATCTCTGTCCCTGCTAGGAACTAAGCCCTGATTATCTAGTCATCCAACCGGTAGCTTAGTTGCTATACTCTGAGGTCTGAACGACTGTAAAGGTAACTGATAAGGCCTTCAGTCACTGCAGATTGAAGCACAACTGGAGAGCAGACAAAGGGGTATACAAAGTGCACTGACGAACACAGTGTAGGTCCCTCCAATACCAAATTTTGCAATAATCCATTCATCTGTTATCAAGTTATTATATGGAAACCAACTGACAAACATGATGGAGGCTACAGCTCAAATTTCTTTCAGTGTTTCAGTGAAAATGACTGAATCCTTCATGACAGTTGAATTGCAGCATCTACACAGACTGAGAAAACATAACAGATGTTCAAAACTGACACAACTTTTCCAATTAAATATGCTGGTTACTTCCATATTTTGGGTTAAGTGGTCAAACAGTTGGTTGAGGCACTGTGATACCAGGTGGAAGGTAATGGGTTCGATTCCCAAGAGGGTCACTGGGATTTTTTATTGACTTAATCCTTCTGCACTACGGGCCTGGGGTCGACTCAGCCTGGTACCATTTCTGGTACCAGGGATACCTCCTGGACACAAAGGTCCCTAAGGCTGACAATCTTGCCACCTTCATGTGCTGATTGTCTGGAAATTCTGGGAGCATCAACCTCCTGCAGCCCTATAGTCCTGTCCAGGCCTGTAGAGGGAAGTATTTTCCTCTTTCTGTATTTCCGTCTTTCAAGCTTTCAACTGCTCCATCCTTTGTAACATATTCACTCAAATATATGAGAACCTCCTCCAAAATCTCAAACTTTCAGGACAATACCTGTACAGAACATATTCACTATGAGTACAATTATAAGGCAAACCCTCCCCCATTCTTCAGATCCTAAATTATGAAAAAACTATAATCACATATTTGGGTAATATGACAAACCCATCCACTACTTGTAAATTCAACATTCCTCATATTAATAAGGTACAGTGGAAAAGACCACACTCTGCTCTTCACAGGTACACTAATGATATTCAGGTTCATAAAGACATTACAACTAAAGAACATAAATCTGGACTAATAACTCAACTATAAGTTCACTGTAATAAATCATCTGTACCTTGACAGGGCCTCTATCTCATTGCGGAACTGCTTTTCGACATTGACAGCATCTCTATTCAGTCGTTTGACAGCCACAAGTTTTTGTGAAGGAAGAATCCCTAGATACACCTACAACAACAAAAAACACGTATATTTAGAGTACACATCAATGAAGTGCCAGAACTCTGTATTTCAGGATCATAAGGTAATGCCATTCTGAAACACACTCCACTACTGTAACAAATGAAATAAGTTAACAAACATACGAAATTGCCGTACTGAAATCTTAAGCAACCTTTCACTACTTGACATGCTGTGTATATCCAGACTTTGCTGGACTACCCGAAACGTCACCAGTACAGCCATGCCTGGTTTTAAAGGTGCAGGCACTCTGTCCTATTTAGGCCAGTTCCTTGTTACAACTAAAACATTCCATCAAGTGTATCACAATATTTTGGAATTTATCTACTTCATATGCTCTTTGCTGTAAATCATGTTCTTTGACATAGGTTTTCAACCAGCTGCCCACCAGGTTGTGTTATGTGGCCTGCAACCACATTCACCCATTATTTAAACATATATATTTACACATAAACATACACACACACACACACACACTCGCACACACACACACCTCTAACCAATACAGAACACTTACAGAACCAAATGCCCCTGCACCAAGTTTCCGTCCTCCACTACTGCCTACCGACAGCTCGTTAAAACAGTCAGTAAAACATTCCAGCTCTGCGTATTGCACATGAGGTAACAAAGTATCCACACGAACAGAGACATTCCTATAACAAACATTCACAAGCCTTAATTGAGTAGGACCTCTGGAAATTTCTTACAGACTCCTGTGCTCTTGCTGGCAGTTTTCAAAAAAGATATTCCTATAAAATAACACTGTTTTTCCACTATATAATAACATCTCAAAAACCACAGAGGCATTACTCTGTGAGAGTGACCTAACCTTCAGATCGGTATGCCATCATGCAAGCAATTAAACTTGAACCATCATCATCATAAGAACCTCAAATCTCACATGCTTCATATGTTTTGCACAGCTTCACACAGATACAAACTCTTTAATGAGCTGCTCTTCCCTTCCCTCCCAACAGACTTATTGGGCTGAATTAAAATCTGCATGTAAATACACAGCTGGAACAGGGGGCTATCGTACTTCGAGTTTTGATGAGAGGTTCGTTGGACCCAAAGAAACGGTCTATATAACATATCAAAAAATATCTTTGTAATTGTGTACTCAGGTTGAGCAATGATTTTGCAATAACTATAGTAAACCTTCACTCAAAACTACACCAAACTGACTCATATTAAACAAAATACAGAATCATTTTGACTGTCCGGTATTCAGTAAACAGGATCACCACACACATTCCTCATTCAACCATTTCATCAGTGCTGGGGAACATAATTAATAAAGCTGCAATCCATGTGCTCTTTAAATATTACACTCTTTCCAGCAAAATAACAAGGTGAAATTGAAGTTTTCACTCAGTGAGGATGAGATGCTTCCTGAACTGGCATATTTAGCAGACATGCTTGGACTGTTAAATGAACACAATGTATCTATGCAAGAAAACAGAGTATCATTGATTTAGATTAAAAAGTAATATCATTTAAAACTGAACCAAATTCACAGACTTCAAAGTTCTACATAAAGGTCCGAATCATGCTGCTCATACTGTTCATTTTCAAAGCATATAAACACAATGTTCTACATGCAAAACACTTGGAATTTATATCTAATGTATAAGTATGTAACACATTATTTCCCCAGTATTAACAAACCATTTGTAATCACTTACATACAAACACCTTAAAGAACAGATGTTCATGTAACAGAACCAATATAAAATGGTGTACATGTCAATTTAATCATAATATATACCTGAATACGATCCTTACTCTACGTTTCAAGTATACGGGAGCCCATTACAGAAGCAGGCTGCAAACAAGGACTGTCACATACATGACACTTGCCAATGCTTATGGCTGCCAAATTACATGATATTTTTAATGCATCCAGTACATGTAATGATAAAAACATCAAGACTGCAGCATGCAAAAGGACCCTTACATTCAGGTTAGTTACCGTTTTGTTATGAGTTAATTATAGCTAATTATTTCAAACGTCAGTTCTTTGCTACAAGCTACACTGTCAGTGAGTCTTTCACTGTAACATACAACTTACAGCAGGAATGCAAAGAACTGCTGAAGCTCAGCTGTTATGTCATGTACTTTCACAGAAGGGCCCTAACATTTTTGGAAGAACCTACTGTATCCAGCTTTAGTGTATGCTAATGTAACGGAAAAAGCAACACAAACGCAGCTGTACAATATGGAGCACCCTGTAGTCAGCAACAGTATGTTGGTAACCACCTCCCAGACCAGACCACATGATGTCACATTCCAAACAACCATAATCTTAAATGATTTCATGGCATTAATCAAAACATAAAACTTGAATACTAACAATCTAATGTACTCTGTAATTACTTGAAATATACAAGTTAGGTTATTTGAAAAATGTCAAGTCCACAACGATGCAGACCACAATGAAAGCCATTTTGTTTCAAAAGCCACAGTCAATATTCCAACACATGATATCATGCCAAAATGTAGTCAACTGGCTTCCTAAATCAGCCTGACATGTCACATTACTAAACTGGGTACATTAGTGAAGCTGTGTTCACATTTTGTTCCAAGTGAACAAATACTGATCAAACAAAATAAACATCAGGTGAAGGAATATTTATTCATTTATCAAATAGTAACAAACGCAGCCGTACTCCGCTAACAGTAAGTGCGTCTCTTACCGCGACAATCTTTCTAACTGATCCACAGGCAAAGTGTTCTGTTCCCCCAGTCCATCATATTCTCCTCTTGTATCAGCAGTACAAGCTGCAGACTCCTGTGCCGCTCCACCTACAGGCTGTACATGCAGTCCATCAAGTGAAGGCAGACTGTCGTCAGGTATGGTCATCTCATCAAATGCCCTGTTGATTTCAAATGTGTTATACTGATCAACAGGTTTGGAAGTTTTTGGTGGCAGCTTCGCTAGAAACTTCTCAATGTTCTCTTCCGATATGTCAACTGGCGCAGCTGGGCCAGTAGCAGGACGTTTGAGAGGCGGTACTGTAAAACATAAGGATCCTCCCAACATCAATGGCACACCAAACAAACATAATGAAAGAAACAAGACCCATCAATGCACTATTTGTATTGTAGTGCCTGTGATGGCAGCTACATGGTTGTGCTATATAAAGTAGCCATCATCAGCCTGTATTCATCAGAAATGTCGAAAGGAAAACTATAAACCTGTAGCCTTACATAAGGTATATATATTATATATTATATAACAATCATATATACCTTATGTAAGGCTAAGAGCTCATCCATTAACTTTTTATAATATATGTAAGGCTAAGGGTATATAATTCTCCTTTTACATCTCATAATTACAGCTAATGATAGCTACTTTACATAGCCATAACATGTAGCTGCCATCACAATTGCTACAATAAGATTTATGCATTGATGGGTCGTATTTCTTTTATAATGTATTCCATAACAGGATGCCACACCTTATAACACCAAAAAAAAAAAATAATTTACAGTATGTACAGAAACACTGGAGATAAGACATAAATTTCCTGCACGCAAGTACCTGGTGCATTAAGCTTTCAAGCAACCATTTAAATAAAAGACGGTCTTGTCTCAAAAAAAGTGTCAACTTGGAATAAGATTTACCAATGTGAACTGAAGATGCCAAAGTGTATAACTGCCAGGAAGCAATGAAGTGACAGCACACAGCGAACAGACCAAGCCAGTGGTTTGGCCACCAAATAACCACACATTTCTGTACAATATTATGCAAGTCAGCCTTTACAAGAAAATATGACTACCACACATCTGATTCCAGTTACAAAGATAAAATGTTACAGTACAACAGTCATCCAAACATTATAACATCTACCAGCACCAAAGGACACAGACAAAGAAACAAGGCTTTTTTTTTTAAAGAATTGTGACTAGATACCCATTAGAGCTTATGAATACAAAGATTAATATAAATTAAACGCATTAAATAGACCAGTAAAATGACTAACAGAAATACATAGACATGACATGTGAAAAGAAGGTGCTAGCCATTATTCACTCTCATTCACAACAGTGCAAATAATTATGGATAAAGATAAAGGTTTTTTTTTGCTTGAGACAGATTTAACACAACTGACATCCAAAAATGCATCAGGTGGTTAGTACATAGCAAGGCTGATGAAACCTGAACCAGAACATGTGACACCCACAGATCCCGGTGAAATTCATCAAACTACCGAGGAATCGGAGAACTCAAGAAGGCAATACCATAAGAATGACCTGATCAAATTAACATGAAGAATGACTGGTTCAACCTGTCACCTAACAGTCAGTGGTTTTGGGTGTACAACAATGACAGTGACAATTTCACAATGACTACTTGGTCACACCTTTTATTATATCGGCAACATAATCGGCTGCTCTAAACAACTCAGCTTTGCCCAACTGTTGAAGCAGGAATGCAAGATCGGGCTGTTTCCTCCCACTTGTGCCCCACTCATCCAGGAAGATGCCAGCACAAGCTCGTCTCTGCGTAACTCCAGCTTGCTCTATTAACCTGAAAAAAAGTTAATAAAAATATGGTAAGTGCTAAACTTCTGTGGGATTGGTGACACGTAGGCAGTGTAGTGAATGTAGTGACTATGCTATGAGCTGGACAATCCAGGGTTCAAATCTGAACAGGAACAAGACATTTTCTTGTTCTCCAAGATGCCCAGACTGGCTTTATCCTTGCCACAAAGAGAATGGGGCATTAAGTTAACCTCATCTGCACCTAGTGTTGAGGTTAAGAATGAGTGGAGCTATTCCTCTAGTCCACCTATATGCCTCCATGGCACAGAAAGGGACAGCTTTACTTTTACTTCAGTGGCATATGGTGAGAAGTATGAATCACTGTATAACTTTCTCCATTTTTTCTTTACATCTTTCTCACATCTAAACTTTCTCCTAAGCTCTGACTACAGCCAGAAGGACTGTTCTCAAAAGCTAATGTAATCCACTGCAATGAGCCTCACCTTACAGACACTTCTGACATACTTTGTTCCAAATCCAACATTAAATTTATCACTTTACAGACTGCTCCAAAGAATCAATGTCCAATGGCCTGCATTTAACATTTCAAAACAAGCTGAATTCTATCATGAGGCACTGTTTCCCCTCTGAACAACCCCAACAGCTAGAGGACCACTCCTTATTGGCTGTATACAAATGCTGATGACACATATTTGCAGCTATGTGCTATATCTAAGATACTGTCTCCTGTACCCACCACATGTGGGCAAGCTATGTCATGTACTTTGAGAAAGTTCAATGATTAGGGTATCACACTGCAACATGCAAACAACAGTGTTACTAATCTGCATGCCTGTGCCTTGAATTAGCAAAACATGTTGCTTACAAAGCACACAAACACTAATGAGCCCAGTAATGTTTTAAACTTGTTACAATCAGAGACACGGTACTGTTGACAGGTTAACAGTTTCAACTTTTTACAATCATGCTAAAAATCAGTATGTTACATCACCTGGTTAAGAGCATGTTACCATTTGTTACGGTCCAGTAACTAAGCAAAATATAGCTACAGTTAACAATCAGGGCTACATGGATTGGAATGGCTTGGTTGAAGCTCTATTATGCATGCAACCACAAATATGTTCACTTTCATTTACCCCAACTTCAAGCACAACAAATATAACATAACACAAACCTGACCCTTGCTATCTTCCCTACTCTGATGTCATAGTAAAAAATCCTATGATGGTCTAAATGCTAACACACAAGGCTTCCCCTTTAAGGCCTATTTCCTTCCATCTTCATCCGAACTATATAAACCAGTTGAAAGCACTTGTAAGCGCTTACAAATATTATCACACAGTGACATGCTTATGGAAAGAGGGGCTATAAGACAACAGTTAAAAGTAGAGAAGTATGTTACAGGGGGAAGTGTAACAATTTGACAGAAATATGGAGGGTTGAGCCTTGGGTCTTCTTTCAGTGGGCTCCATATACAGCAAAAACATATCCATGTGACATTTAAATGAAACACGAAGTCATAAACAACTAAGAATATACCACAAACAAATGACGTGTGATTTTCCACAGTACACATTAAATACTGCATTACATAACATTCTTTTGCATGGAAAAAGCAAAGACACACGCCTTATTCACCACAGGTTGCTGCGCCACATCAGAGTTTTGAATTACTCCACCTCCTACTGTCATTCTGGCAAATTTTTTGATCCATGCAATGCATGTACGCACATATGCACGCGTATGTAAGCAGTATGTATGTATGTATGTATGTATTTACGTACATACAGAAAATGGAGTAAGAATAACACACTTTTATTCAATGTTTGAGGGCAGATTTCATTCCTACATTATTCTTATAACACAAGTGCTTAATTACGCTGTACAGATTTCCAGATAATGAAACTACGTGACCTACGGATAATTACTTTATGTGTTCCATCTTGTATTTTGGCACATAGCAATCATCAGATTCGTGTTCTTCACGGGGAACTGTGGCCATCAGCAGCTTCCACGCATCTCGAGTCTCTAGCATACGAATCAAATCAGACACAACTCCCGGAGGTAGCTTCCGGATTAATGTACTTCCATCCATGATAAAGTTACATACATACAGTCATCAATAATTTCATCAAACGACACACACTGATTTTCCTTTCAATGGAAATGGAATACAAAATTACAGATATTATGAAATACTTCCTCTTCATACTGTTGTATTCCTTTACAAGACTGCTTCCTTAAGATTACGAATTCGGTTTCTTCTCTTCATAAACAATGTCCACTCTATTACCCACTTGACACAAAGATTCATCATTAGCACAGTAGTGTTGTCTTCAAATTCTCAATGTACCATCCCATAAAATAGATCATTTTTATGTCATGTACTAATATAAAATACGAAAGGTGGTGCAAATATATTACGCTGTCTACTGCTGTCACCAACAATCCGCATTCGTTAACAACACTCCTTCACATTCATTGGCACCATCGACGAACTGTTACTACAATCACGTTCCTGAATTATCAGTGATTAACGGTAGTATTTATCACGGATTACTTACGAGCAGATTACATCTCCATGTATCGAAGAGTAACACGTATGTGTGTATGTATGTCAGTTTCAAAATGTTTTCATTCATTCATTTCATTCATTTATTCATATTCCATAGATCATACAGATGTGGAAATTGTCATCAGATGTAAATATAAACAATTGTCATCAATAGGTATAGACAAGTATCAACTATATACAAATACAATTTCGG
>Ga0123354_10007358_pt1 | contig 16558 bp, 16 predicted proteins | sample TergutLab28metaG_2_FD_97872 | JGI IMG/M metagenome (GOLD analysis project Ga0123354, IMG submission 97872) | Labiotermes labralis P4 segment gut microbial communities from Petit-Saut dam, French Guiana - Lab288 P4 | ecosystem: Host-associated > Arthropoda: Insects > Digestive system > Gut ...
AAGATAATCTATTTCGAATGGCACAGGAAATTCTGTCAAATACCTTGCGTCATGCACAGGCAAGTAGTATTCAAGTCCATTTGACAGAAAATCAAGACAATATTTTCTTGACGATTACAGATGATGGTGTGGGCTTTGACAGTAAACAAGATGAAAAATCAGCCAGCTATGGTCTCATCAATATCAAAGAAAGAGCCCTTCTCCTTGGTGGCAACGTGCAAGTGATTAGTTCTTATAACCAAGGGACAAAAGTAGAAATAAGGATTCCAAAAAATAATGGATAAAATAAAATTATTAATTGTTGATGATCATCAAATGGTGCGTCTCGGTTTATCAAGCTTCATGAATATTCAGCCTGATATTGAAGTAGTAGGAGAGGCATCTGACGGAGAATCAGGAGCATTGAAAGCAGATGCTCTCAAACCTGATGTCATTCTAATGGATTTAGTCATGGAGAGATTAGATGGGATTGGAGCAACCAAGAAAATACTAGCAAAGAACCCTGACCAAAAGATTCTCATCTTGACAAGTTTTCTTGATGATGAAAAAGTTTTCCCTGCCTTGTCTGCAGGGGCAAAAGGTTATATCCTTAAAACTTCTCAAGCAGCTGAAATTGCAGGAGCCATACGCAAGGTAGCTAAGGGAGAAGATGTCATTTCAGATGTGGTCAAAGAAAAAATAGATGCACAGAAACATCGCAAACATGAATTATACGATGATTTATCAAAACGAGAGTTTGAAGTGTTGCAAGTTCTTGCAAAAGGGATGTCCAATCAAGACATCGCAGATACACTGTATATCTCACTAAAAACAGTCAAAACTCATGTATCCAATATCTTTACCAAATTAGAGGTCAAAGACCGCACGCAAGCAACCATATACGCCATGCAACATGGATTAGTAGATAACAAGTAATGAAATTCCGAGATAAAAGGAATTTTTTTAAAAAAGCTAAAAAGCACTAGGGTGCTTTTTTTAATATATTTGGTATAATAATAAGTATGAATAAACTCATCGATAAAGCCAAAAAAATTAAAATTATTTTCTTTGACATAGATGATACACTTCGTGTTAAAGACACAGGTTATATGCCTGAAAGCATTAAAGAAGTCTTTATTCGCTTGAAAGAGAAAGGGATTTTGACTGGGATTGCAACGGGGCGTAATTTTTACGGTGTAGTGCCTGAGGTTAAAGCCCTTTCTCCTGATTTTTTTGTCACCATTAATGGATCTTATGTTGAAGATGATAAAGGACAACCCATTTATAAAAATCCTCTGCCCAAAGCATTAGTTGGGAACATCATCCAATGGCTTGAAGCTGAAAAAAGTGATTATACCTTTGTGGCTTCACATGATTTGCGTATATCACATTGGGACAATGTCGCTGATGGAGCCATCAGTCCAGTTTATGGACAGTTGAAAGAAGATAAGAGTTATTATCAATCCCATGATGTTTATCAAATGTTGACCATCTCTGAGCATAATGATAGTCTATTATTGCCTGAATCATTGAACAATCAAGTGCGACTTATTCAATGGCATCCTAACTCCAGTGATATTGTCCCAGTGACTGGAAGCAAGGCAGAGGGATGTAAGAAGATCTTAGAGCAGTTAAACCTATCTCCTGAACAGATGATGAATTTCGGAGATGAGCTGAATGATTTGGAGCTTTTTGACCTTGCAGGTCTGTCTGTTGCCATGAAAGTATCAGCTCCTGAGATTTTGGAAAAAGCTGACTATATTACTGATTCTGTCGAAAATGATGGAATATTAAAAGCACTGGAAGCATTAGAAATTATATAGAAAAGAGAATATTATGACTTACCCACAAGCACAACTTGACACATATGCAGGAACAACTGCTATCCTCACTACTAACCAAGGAGTAATGACGGTAAAACTCTTTGACGAGATTACACCAAAAACGGTAAAAAACTTTGTTGAATTGGCAAAAAAAGGATACTATGAGGGAATCATTTTTCATCGAATCATTAAGGACTTTATGATCCAAGGGGGAGACCCAACAGGTACAGGTATGGGTGGAGAGTCTATCTATGGTGAAAAATTTGAAGATGAATTTTCACAAGAAGTCTTTAACATACGTGGAGCTCTTTCAATGGCAAATGCAGGACCTAATACAAACGGGAGTCAATTCTTCATCGTACAGAATAAAAACTTGCCTTATCCAAAAGAAGCATTGCTTGAAGGAGGATGGCCTGAAGAAGCAACTGAACTCTATACAGCTGGAGGAACTCCGCATTTAGATGGACGCCACACAGTATTTGGACAGCTGGCAGATGAAGCTTCGTTTGAGACATTGGATAAGATTTCTGAGGTAGAAACTGGAGCACAAGACCGTCCTGTAGAGGATGTCATCATCGAAAAAATTGAAATTGTAGAAAAATAAAATGTTAAAAAATGTAAAAATCGGAGATGTTCTGGATGCTCAGGTAACAGGCATACAGAATTATGGTGTTTTTGTTAAATTTGTTTTGTCTGAAGAAACAAAAGAAAGACAAGGGCTTATCCATATTTCAGAAGTCAAGTCGGGATTTATCAAGAACATCAAAGAAATCGTCCAAGAAGGAAAAACGGTCAAAGCACAGGTCGTTGATATTGATGAATACGATGATAAAATCAGCTTTTCATTGCGGACGCTAGAAGCAAAGCCAGAACATCACCAAAATACAAGAAAAAGCTATTTTACAGATCCAAGAAAAGAAATAGGATTTGAACCATTCAAGCAGTTACTGCCACAATGGATGGAAGAAAATAAAAAATATCTGAAAACTTTGGAGAAATAGGGGAATAATTTGAACCAAAAGGTATTAAAATATGTCAAATATGCCTTCAATGCGATTACCATTTTGGGACTTATCGCTACAATTATTGGAGGAATATATTTATGGCGAGTAGGAGCCCTTCAAAATCCCGCTTCCTTGCAACAACTCGTCATGACACACAAATATGCAGGACCGTTAATTTTCTTTTGCTTGCAGATTCTTCAAGTCATTGTTCCCATCATTCCGGGTGGAATTACAATGGCAGCAGGAGTGCTGATTTTTGGACCTGTATGGGGATTCATCTATAACTATGTTGGGATTGTCATTGGTTCTATGCTGCTTTTCTATTTTGGTAAAAAATATGGACAATCGTTGGTACAAACCTTTGTTAAGGAGAAAACATACAATAAATACATGAAGTGGCTAGATAAAGGACAAAAAAGATTTAATATTATCTTTCTCTTACTGATTTTATCCCCTATTGCTCCAGACGATGCTTTGGTATTAATCGCTAGTCAGACAAAGATGTCGTGGAAATTCTTCACATGGACAATGCTTCTGTGTAAGCCTCTTCCGATTTTCCTTTATTCTTATGCTTTGATTTTTGGAGGCGATTGGCTAGGGCATCTATTCTAAAAACAGTAAGGCTGTTTTTTTATTGTTACTTTTGACAATAAAAGGTATAATAAGACAATAAATAGGTTGAAAATTTCTAGATTTTTAATCAAACTTCTATGTGATATGGTATAAAAAATTGAATAATAAACAAGAAAAAGATAGATTTACTTTTGATAGTCGGATTGATTATCCTTTAATTTTACCAGCGATTAGTATTATAATCATTGGTTTTTATGCACTTTACGTGGCACTCAGTCATGACTACCCCACTCAAGTGAAGCAAATGATGGCACAGCAGGCAACATGGGCAGTGATAGGGATTATTCTCGCTTTTATTGTCATGCACCTAAACTCTAAAGTATTATGGCAGGCGACTCCTCTTTTTTATGGTATAGGGCTTTTACTTCTTGCTTTACCTCTTCAATTTTACAGTCCCAGTATGTACGCATCCACAGGAGCAAAAAACTGGATTGCTATCGGAGATACCAACCTTTTTCAACCTTCTGAGTTTATGAAAGTTGCCTATATTTTAATGCTTTCATGGTTGATTGTCCGTTTTCAAAAATTGCAAAAAGAACGTAATTTAATAGAGGATTTGAAACTCCTAGGATTAATGATTTTAGTTACGATTCCTATTGCATTCTTAAGTGCTTTGCAAAAAGATTTCGGGACATTTGTGGTGTTTGGTGTTATATTCTTGGGGATGCTTTTTGTTTCAGGTATTTCTTGGAAACTCTTGCTTCCGATTTTTGGATTGGGAGCAGGGTTATTTGCAGGAATCACCTATCTGACTACACAAACATGGGGACAAAAGCTTCTTGGTGGTGCCTTTGGTCATTATCAAATCAATCGATTCATCGCTTGGCTTCATCCCTTTGATTATATGCAGGGGTTTTCTCGTCAGCAAGCCTTGTCGCTAATTTCTATTGGTTCAGGTGGGCTATATGGGAAAGGCTTGAATGTTGTGAGTGTGCCTGTACCTGTGCGTGAATCAGATATGATATTTACAGTTATTGCAGAAGATTTTGGATTCGTTGGTTCAGTTTTATTAGTTATCTTGTATTTCTTTTTGATTTATCGTATGATTCGAGCAACTTATAAATCTAACAATGCCTTTTATATTTATATTTCAACGGGCGTAATCATGATGTTCCTTTTCCATATTTTTGAAAATATTGGAGCAGCAGCTGGTGTTGTCCCATTGACAGGTATTCCTTTGCCCCTTGTTTCTCAAGGGGGGTCAGCACTTATAGCAGATATTATCGCCATTGGCCTAGTTTTATCCATGAAATATAATCAACTCCCTGATTTTGCTACAACAGACCAAGACATGAAGAACAAACTCGCTAAGAAACGTATCCAAAGAGCTAAACAAAGGCAAAAGAAAAAAGACACAGATAAAAAATAATGATGTACAAAAATTATATTTGGGATTTGGGCGGGACCTTACTGGATAACTATGAATCTTCCAGCCATGCCTTCGCTGCAGCACTTTGGCAGGCTAGGGAGCGAGTGATATTACATGATCAAGCTTATCAAGCTCTAAAAATATCAACGGACTATGCTATTGATAAATACGCCAGAGATATTCCTGATTTTCTTACTTTATATCGAGAGTTAGAAGCCAAGGAGTTAGAAAAGCCATTGCTTTTTGATGGAGCTAAGGAAGTCTTACAGGTCATTGTTGATAATGGGAGGAGTAACTATATGATTTCTCATCGCAACAATCAGGTATTGGATATTTTGAAAAAAGCAGGAATCAGCCAATATTTCACAGAGATAGTAACTTCTGACAATGGCTTCTCACGTAAGCCTGCACCAGATTCAATCCAATATCTAATCAATAAATATAAGCTAGAACTCAATCAGACAGCCATGGTTGGAGATCGAGAGATTGATGTTGAGGCTGGAAATTCTGCAGGCGTGCAGACCATCTTCTTTGACAGCCAGCTTACATCAGAAAAAGCCAATCAAAACATTAAAAACTTAAAGGAATTATTATAATATGAATTCATTTTGGATTGCTAATGCAAGAGCAAAAGGACCGGGGTTTGGAATGTTCACCCCCACGCACTTTCTTTTCCTTGACATACTAGCTATTATTGCAATTTTCATCATTCGTCTTTATCTTAAATATATAAATAAACGAGATAAAATTAGAAAATACGTGGCTGTGACTATTGTCTCACTTGAAATTATTAAAGATATTTTTCTCATTGTAACAGGTCAATTTGATTATGGAGATTTGCCGTTCCATCTATGTGGAATGGGAATTTTCATCATTTTAGGTGATGCCTTTATTGAGAACAAAACGACCAAGGAACTGATGTATGCTCTGACTTTATGGGGAGCTGTGGCAGCCATACTGACACCTGATTGGGTAACCAATGCAGCTATAAATATTTTTGTCTGGCAAAGCTTCCTTATTCACACTCTCATGATTACCTATGTCTTAATGCGATTAATTGCTAAAGACTATCAACCCCAATGGAAAGCTCTCTGGAGATCAGCAGTCTTTGTTGCCATCATGTTACCGCTTTGTATGGTGCTTAATCATGCTTGGGGAACGAATTTCTGGTTTTTGGAAACGCCAGTACCGGGTAGTCCATTAGAACCTATCCATCAAATTTTCGGGAATTTTTATTTGCTAGGGCTTATAGTAGTGCTAATCATTGCATGGATATTGTTATATACACCGTGGGCAATTATCCAAGCTAAAAAAACCCATAAAACAAGCGTCTAATCAGATGCTTGTTTTGTACGAAAAACGGGTAAAAATAAGGATTTTGTGGTATAATTAGGATAATAAGATTCTATAGAAATGAGTAATATTTTGACTGAAAACAACGAAGAAATAAAAAATCAAATGGAAGACCATGCAGGAGATTATGACGCCAGTCAAATCCAAGTATTAGAAGGTCTTGAAGCGGTTCGTATGCGTCCCGGGATGTATATTGGTTCAACCTCTAAAGAAGGTCTTCATCATTTGGTATGGGAAATTGTAGATAATTCTATTGACGAAGCATTGGCAGGATATGCTGATCTTATCCAAGTATTTATTGAACCCGATAATTCTATCACTGTTATTGATGACGGGCGTGGAATTCCTGTAGATATTCAAGAAAAAACAGGACGTCCTGCCGTTGAGACAGTCTTTACTGTGCTTCACGCTGGAGGTAAATTTGGTGGAGGCGGATACAAGGTTTCTGGTGGATTACATGGTGTAGGTTCATCTGTAGTTAATGCTCTATCGGTTCAACTTGATGTTACCGTTCATAAAGATGGTCAAAAATATTTTCAAGAATATCGCCGTGGAATAGTCGGAGATGATTTAGCGATTATTGGAGAGACAGACAAACGTGGAACAACCGTTCACTTTACCCCAGATCCTGAAATTTTTACTGAAACAGTAGAATATGATTATAATAAGCTTGTTACCCGTGTGCGTGAATTGGCTTTCCTTAATCGTGGACTCCGTATTTCTATCACAGATAAGCGTGAGGGAATGGAAGCTAACCATGAGGAATTCCATTATGAAGGTGGGATTGGCTCGTATGTAAGCTATATCAATGAAAATAAGGAAGTTATCTTTGATATGCCTATTTTCACTGAAGGCGAAATGGACGGTATCGCAGTAGAAGTAGCCATGCAATATACAAGCTCCTATCACTCTGCAGTGATGTCCTTTGCGAATAACATCAATACTCATGAGGGTGGGACACATGAGCAAGGCTTCCGTACAGCATTGACTCGTGTCATTAACAACTATGCCAAGACCAATAAACTCCTCAAAGAAAATGAAGAAAATCTGACAGGAGATGATGTGCGTGAAGGATTGACAGCAGTCATTTCCATCAAGCATCCAGATCCTCAATTTGAGGGGCAAACAAAAACCAAACTAGGGAACAGTGAAGTAACAGGTATTGTTAATAAACTTTTCTCTGATGCTTTGCAAACCTTTATGCTTGAAAATCCACAAGTCGCACGTAAAGTGGTTGAAAAAGGAATATTGGCAAGTAAAGCTCGTATTGCAGCCAAGCGTGCACGTGAAGTGACACGTAAAAAATCAGGGCTTGAAATTTCTAATCTCCCTGGTAAATTGGCTGATTGCTCGTCTAATGACCCTAAACAAACAGAACTCTTCATTGTCGAAGGAGATTCAGCAGGAGGATCGGCTAAATCAGGACGTAACCGTGAATTTCAAGCTATTCTACCTATTCGTGGTAAAATTCTTAATGTTGAAAAAGCGACTATGGATAAGATTTTAGCTAATGAAGAAATTCGCTCACTATTTACAGCGATGGGTACTGGATTTGGTGGGGATTATGACCTTGAGAAAGCCCGCTATCATAAACTTGTCATCATGACAGATGCCGATGTCGATGGTGCTCATATCCGTACCCTACTCTTGACTCTCTTCTATCGTTATATGCGTCCAGTAGTTGAAGCGGGGTATGTATACATTGCACAACCACCTATTTATGGAGTCAAAGTCGGTTCAGAAATTAAAGAATATATCCAACCGGGAGAAAATCAAGAGCAAGAATTAGCTGAAGCCATTGAAAAATGGTCACAAGGGCGTTCAAAACCTACGGTCCAACGCTATAAAGGGCTTGGAGAAATGGATGATCATCAACTTTGGGAAACGACCATGGATCCTGAACGTCGTCTTATGGCACGAGTTTCAGTTGAAGATGCAGCAGAAGCAGATAAAGTCTTTGATATGCTCATGGGAGACCGAGTAGAGCCACGCCGTGAATTTATTGAAGCCAATGCACAATATTCAACTATTGATATATAAAAAATTGCGAAAGCAGTTTTTTGTTTTGAATTTTTACTCTTGACAGAAATAAATAATAGTATTATAATCTAATAGTGTTAGTTAATAATACTATTAATTTCAAAGAAAGGAGAGAAATGGATTATCGAAAAGCCGCAGAAGACTTTATGGTTGCTGCAAAGCACTTTAATAAGTCAAAAATGGCAGAGCAGATGGGACGTTTTTCGCAGGGGGAGATTTTGGTGCTGATGTACTTGCACAAATGTACAGGACAGCCTACTTTGCCCAACGAAATTGCAAAATACGCAGACATGTCTACAGCTCGTATTGCTGCTATCCTGAATAAGTTGGAAGAAAAAGGATTGATCACTCGTGAAATATCGCATAATGATCGACGTAAAATTCTTGTTGCAGTAACGGACAAAGGACGAACTGAAGCGAAAAAACACAAAGAGAAAGCTCTTCATTATGTTGCCCATATCCTTGAGAAAATGGGAGAACAACGTGCTGAAAGTTTTCTTGAAAATTTTCAACTATTCTTTGAAATAGGTTCAAAACAAATAGAGGAGGAGTCAAATAAATAATGACTGAAGAAATAGAAAATAAACAAGCATTAGATATACACGGCAAACCAGTCAATCGTATTGCGGTTGTCGCACTTATCTTGATTGCTACATTTGGAGGGATGCTCATGCAAACCTCTCTAGGTACGGCCTTGCCTACCTTGATGACAGATTTTAATATCGACTTATCAACCGCTCAACAAGCCAATACATGGTTCTTGCTTGCCAACGGAATTATGATTCCTGTATCAGCTTACTTGGCAACTAAATTCCCTACACGCTGGCTTTATATCATTGCTTATGCAGTGATGCTTGCGGGTCTATTTACCGCTTTCTCAGCACCTACATCTAACTGGTGGATTTTCATCATTGGGCGTATTTTACAAGCCATCGCCGTAGGAATTTCTATGCCTCTTATGCAAGTGGTTATGGTTAATATGTTTTCACCTAAGCAAATGGGTGCGGTCATGGGATTAATGGGATTAGTTATTGGTCTCTCTCCTGCCATTGGGCCAACTTACGCAGGATGGATTTTAGATAAGACTCATGTGATTTTAGGAGTTACATTATCATCATCATGGCGTACCATTTTCTTATTGCCATTGATTGTTGTCGGAATTTGCTGGATACTCATGATTTTCTTCATGCGTGATATTGTCCCAAATAAAGAAATCAAACTGGATTTCTTATCTCTAGTTAGCTCACTTATCGGATTTGGTGCATTCCTCTGGGGATTCACAAACGTAGCGACTGATGGTTGGGGAAAATTTGATACAGTTATCTTACCGATTGTTCTTGGACTCATCATTATCATCTTCTTCGTATGGCGTCAATTCAAGCTTGAACAGCCATTCTTGGATGTTAAAGTCTTTATGAATAAACAATTCGCACTCACAACACTCATCATGTCTTTGGCGATGATGGCGATGATGGGAATTGAGATGATGCTTCCTCTATATATGCAAAATGTACATGGGCTTTCTCCATTGAATTCAGGATTAACTCTTTTACCGGGAGCTCTTATGATGGGGTTGGTTAGTCCACTTGCAGGTGCAGCCTATGATAAGGTAGGGGCACGTCGCTTAGGTATCATTGGATTTGCCATATTGACCTTGGGAACTGTTCCTTTCCTATTCCTTACTTCATCTACTCCTGATCACTTCATTACCGTTGTATATGGATTACGTATGTTTGGTATCGCCATGGTATTTATGCCATTGACAGCCTCAGCCATGAATGCTTTGCCTCGTGAAGAGTCAGCCCATGGAACAGCTGCAAATAATACAGCACGTCAAATTGCTTCTGCTATTGTCGTTGCACTGTTGGCTTCTGTTACACAAAACATCATCAATAATTCTCAACCTTCATCTGAATTTATTAAATCAAATCCAATTGAAGGATTATCAAAAATGGTTAATGCCATGTTAGATGGATACCATGCTTCATTTGCTATTGGACTTGCCGTAGCCATTATCGGATTTATCCTATCATTCTTCCTACGTAAAGGGAAAAAAATAGAAGAAGGAGTTAAATAATATGATTATCTTATTTATTGCACTATTCACCGTATTGACCTTCTTTGGTTTCATGTTTATGAAGAGTCGTGCTCTACAACTTATTGTTGGCGGACTCAGTCTCTTGCTTCTTGCCTCATCTGTCCTCATGCTTACTCTGCATATCAAGGATAACTGGGGAATGAAAACAGTATCCCAAACAGAGATTCACCAAATTTATACAGCGGGTGATACTAAATCAAACTTTGGGATGTTGATTAATCAAGAATTAGGAACAAATACTGGAAATTATGTTTTGGTATTCCGTAATAATGAATCAGATGGCAAAGCAGAAACACACTTTGCACCTGAGCAAAATAAAATTGATCTGGATGCCATTAATAATACAGGTACATTTGAAATGACTAATAAAGGCTCTGCGGAAGTTGTTGTTGAAAAGAAAGTCACTCAATTCAACAATGGTTTCATGAAATTCCTCTTTAACATTGGAGGGCAAGATAACAAGGTAGTTTCAAGTCGTTCAACAGTCAAAATCCCTAAGGAATCATGGATTGCTTTAACGCCTGACCAAGCCAAACAATTAGGCGAAAAAGGAGATGCAGCTAAAAAAGAAGGACAAGCTAAATTAGAAGCAGCCCTTAAGGCAGCACCGAATGATCAAGTGCGTCAAATGATTCAAGACCAAGCCAATCAAGTACAAGCTCAACAAGCAAACCTATCACCACAAGAGAACATTGCACAAATCAAAGCACTGCTTGGTATTAAATAAAAAAAACAAAAGTTGATTCAGTCAACGTTTTTGTTTTGCTTAAAGGACTTTATCTTGTTATAATGAAAGTATCAAAGGGAGGTAAATTATGCCAAAGAAATTTAATCGTATTCATCTAGTGGTTATGGATTCTGTTGGTATCGGGGCAGCCCCTGATGCTGATAAATTCTTTAATCACGATGTGGTGACACATGAAGCAGTCAATGACACAAAGTCAGATACTATCGGACACATTGATGAAATTCGTGGACTTGCAGTACCGCAATTAGAAAAATTAGGTTGGGGAAATATTCCTCGTGAAACCCCATTGAAAACAGTCAAAAAAGCTGAACAACCCCTAGCTTATGTCACAAAACTAGAAGAGCAATCAGTCGGAAAAGACACGATGACAGGACACTGGGAAATCATGGGATTGCATATTCAAACACCATTTCCAACCTATCCCGAAGGTTATCCGGAAGATTTGCTGGAAAAAATTGAAAAATTCTCAGGGCGTAAAATCATTCGTGAAGCTAATAAACCATACTCTGGAACAGCGGTTATCGATGATTTTGGACCACGTCAAATGGAAACAGGGGAGTTGATTGTCTATACTTCCGCAGACCCTGTTCTACAAATTGCTGCTCATGAAGATGTTATCCCACGAGAAGAGTTGTATAAAATCTGTGAATATGTGCGTTCAATTACCCTTGAAGACTCAGGGATTATGGTAGGACGTATCATTGCTCGTCCTTATATTGGAACAGCAGGGGATTTCACTCGTACAGATGGTCGTCATGACTATGCCCTTTCTCCATTTGGAAAGACAGTCATGGATAATCTCAATGATAACGGGGTAGATACTTATTCTGTAGGGAAAATTTCAGATATTTTCAATACGGCAGGGGTTAAGTATGACATGGGGCACAACCATGATGATATGGATGGTGTAGATAGATTACTCAAAGCCATGGCTAAACCTGAGTTTATTGAAGGATTCTCATTTACCAACTTGGTGGATTTTGATGCCAAGTATGGACATCGTCGTGATGTAGAGGGATATGGGAAAGCCATCGAAGACTTTGATGGTCGCTTGCCTGAAATCTTTGAACTCATGAAAGAAGATGATTTGCTTATGATTACTGCGGATCATGGGAACGATCCTTCTTATGTCGGAACAGATCATACCCGTGAATACATCCCATTAGTCATCTACTCTAAATCATTGAAAGAACCTAAAGTATTGCCAGTCGGACACTTTGCTGATATTTCAGCAACCATTGCAGATAACTTTGGAGTCAATAAAGCTCAAATCGGTCAATCGTTTTTAGAAAGTTTACTCTAAATGGAAAAGAAAAAAATCTATTTTCTATGTACAGGAAATTCATGCCGTAGCCAAATGGCAGAAGGATTTGCAAAGAAATATTTAACTGAGAATTATGAAATACGCTCAGCAGGAATTGAGCAACATGGATTGAATCCAAAAGCTGTTGAGGTGATGAAAGAAGTAGAAATTGATATTTCTAGTCATACCTCTGACTTGATTGATATGGATTATTTCATGTCATCAGACTTGATTATCACATTGTGTGGAGATGCTCGTGATACTTGTCCACGTATTCCATCCACTATTCAAAGCCAGCACTGGGACTTACAAGACCCTGCTCGTGCTGAAGGTACAGAAGATGAGATTATGAATTTTTTCCGTGAAGTTCGTGATGATATTGAAGAACGTGTAAAAAAATTAAATAAATTAAAAGGAGAATATACTATGCCAACACCACATATTGAAGCCCAAAAGGGAGAAATTGCTGATAAAATTCTATTGCCCGGAGATCCACTTCGTGCGAAATACATTGCAGAAAATTTTCTAGAAGATGCAGTACAATTCAACTCTGTTCGTAATATGTTTGGTTTTACTGGAACATATAAGGGACAGCGTGTATCAGTCATGGGAACAGGAATGGGAATGCCTTCTATCTCGATCTATGCCAATGAATTAATCACAGAATATGGCGTAAAAAAATTGATTCGTGTAGGAACTGCAGGGTCAGTCAATGAAAATGTAAAAATTCGTGATTTAGTTATCGGTCAAGGAGCTGCAACAACTTCAGCGATTATCCGCAATGACTATCCAGCATTTGATTTCCCACAAATTGCTGATTTTGATTTATTGGATAAGTCATATCATATCGCCAAAGACCTTGGAATAACTACACACGTGGGGAACATCGTTTCATCAGATTTATTCTATGACGGACCAAATGTGGTAGAACTTGGAAAAGTAGGCGTGCTTGCGGTAGAGATGGAAGCAGCAGCTCTTTATTACCTTGGTGCTAAACACAAGGTGCAGACACTAGGAATCATGACCATCTCAGATGAACTTCTCACAGGAAATGCAACATCACCTGAAGAACGTCAAACATCATTCACAGATATGATGAAAGTTGGATTAGAAACATTAATCGCTGAGTAATCCATCCGCAGACAACCAGTTGTTAATTGGTTGTTTTTTTTGTATAATAAATCTATATAGACCAATTTGAAAGGCAGCACATGAAAAAAGAAGTACCCAATTATATACGCATCCATGATAACATCAAAGGGAGTGTTGAAGATAAAACATGGAAAATAGGGGAGCGATTGCCTAGTGAGCGAGACTTGGCAGAAGAGTTTCAAGTCAGTCGTATGACAGCAAGGCAAGCCATTACATCCTTGGTTGAAGAAGGGATACTGGAACGTCGTGTAGGAAGTGGGACTTATGTCGCTAGTCGCCGTGTGCGTGAAAAAATGCGGGGGACCACTTCCTTTACAGAAATCATTATCTCGCAAGGGAAAACTCCATCATCAAAAGTGCTCAGCTATACTAAAACCTTGCCTAATGATGTGGAATGTGAGAAGCTCAATATTCCCTCACACACCAAAATCATCCGAATGGAACGGATTCGTTATGCGGATGATTTGCCAATATGCTATGAAGTGGCGAGCATCCCTCTTCATATCGTTGAAAGTTTTGACAAGACAGATATTACCAATAATTTCTTCAAAACCTTACAAGACAATGATATGAAAATCGGGAAGAGCCAGCAAATCATCTCTGCAAAAAAAATCAGCAAAGAAATTGCTGATTATCTAAAAGTTAAGGCAGGCTCAGCTATTCTGAACCTGACTCAAGTTTCCTATTTAGAAGGTGGAGAGGCATTTGAGTATGTCTTGTCCCAGTACGTCTCTGACCGATTTGAATTTTATTTGGAGCGTTAAAAAAAGAACGAAAGTTCTTTTTTTGTTCATTAAAATCTGACAGTAAAGGTTGTTCCTTTGTCTAGGATAGAAACCAAATCAATCTCTCCTCCAAGGTCACGGACATTCTTCTCGACGATGGCAAGACCAAGTCCAGTCCCTCCGTCAGCCATACGCCCCTCATCAGTACGATAGAAACGCTCAAAAATACGAGATTTCTGTATTTCAGTCAGGCCGGGTCCATTATCTGCAACTGAGAAGATGATTTTTCCTTGTTCTTTATGAAGCTGAACAAATACTTTTCCAGAATCAGCTGTGTATTTGATGGCATTTTCAATGAGATTTTTGAAAATACTGTGAATCATGACTTTATCTGTCTTCAAGGAAATGTCATCTAATTGTTGAGTGACAGCAAGATTTTTCTGAGTGATTTGGGGGTCAAGTGTACGAAGGATTTCACCGATCATACGGGAAATGTTGATTGATTTTTTCTTGATACGGTTATTTTGCTTAGTGAGTGTGAGAGTATCTTGCACCAAGCTCATCAGGCGGGAGCTTTCCTTATTGATGATTGAAGAAAACTCTTGAGCTTGTTCCTTAGCAATGTCCCCTTTTTCAAGAATTTCTGCGAACCCTTTGATAGAAGTTAGAGGTGTCTTTAGTTCATGAGAGACATTGGCAATGAAATCATTGTGAGCATCGAGCGTTTGTCTGTATTGCGTAATGTTGTGCATAGAAACGAGGAAACGGTTATCGATATCTGCTAGTGGAAGGATACGGACATAATAATAAGCGTTCAAAGGTTGAAAATAGAAGTTTTTTTCTTGTAATGTGGGATGAATCATCATATCTACTAGGAAAGATAGAAAATCAGCATAGGGACTGAAAATATCTAAATTGTGTGTATCAGAGAAAGTATCTTTGAATAGGGCATTCGTCCGATGGATAGTTCCTTTCTCACTATAAATAAAAATAGGGAATTGGAAAAACTCAATGAACTCGTATAGATTTTCTTTTTTTTCAGTATTAGAAGAAACCTGAGCCTGAATGGTTTCTCCAAGATGATTGAGTGCTTTTGTTAGCTTATCATCATTTTCATTGATCAGATAGCTCTGACTCATGGAGCTACGCTCGATATTTTTGATTTTAGCGACTGTATTTTCAGTGAAAATATAAAGTTGTCTCGCACGTATAAAGATAAAGACAAGGGCACAGATATAAACGAGCGTGGAGAACAGAAGAATCATAAGGTTGGTGAACCACACAGGAGTAACTGTATCTATAACTTTAATATAGCTTTTTATTTGTCCATTTTGATATATGGGACTGGTGATTTGTATAGAAGTGCCTTGAATGGTGCGAGAATATTCAGCTCCTGCACTAATTTTTTCTGTGTCAGAATTTTTAGTACTGGCAGGCAAAAGGCTATACTTATCTGTAAGCTTTATATCGGGGTGTGCTGTCATGAATGTCTTCGCACGATCAACAGAATTAAGCACACGTGTGGTATCATTGTTGAGAATGTTTGCATTAGAAGCAAGGATTAAAACAACTGTCGCTAGAATATAGACAAGAGTTGCAATGAAAATGAATTTTAGTCTAGGTTTTCTCAAAGTAGTAACCAAATCCTCTCTTTGTTTTGATGTATTGATTATTCAGCTTTTTACGCAGTTTACTAATGAGTACATCAATGGTTCGTGTTTCTGTTGTATAGTCTATTCCCCAGAAGTGCTGAATGAGCTGTTCTCTGGAGATGATTTTTCCTTCGTGTTCGATTAAATAGATAAGAATTTCATATTCACGTTTGGTTAAAGTCAGTTCTTTTTGCTGGAAGGTTACTCTGGCATTGTTGGGATCAATGACTAAGAGGCCAAAATCCTGCAAGGCAAAAGGGATAAGCTCTTCAGGTACAGCCTTTGAATAGGATTGAGCCCTACGGACAAGAGTTTTGGCACGGACAATAATCTCTTCCATAGGGGTGGTCTTATCCAAGTATTCATCAGATCCTGCAGTCAGACCATCAAGCTTTGTTTGATCGTCCTCACGGGCGGTCAATATGAGAATGGGAGTATAAATCTCTAATTGACGGAGTTTTTTGGTGACTTCAATTCCTGACAATTCAGGCATCATCAAATCCAAAAGAATAAGGTCATACTTTTCTTTTGTCGCTTTTTCTAAAGCCTTTTTCCCATCTGTCACGGTCGTTACATTGAAATCATGGTGGCGAAAGTTGAAAGAAAGAAGGCTAAGGATAGAAGAATCATCATCTGCAATCAAGATTTTTTTCATAATAATATTATAACAAGATAAAAT
>Ga0123354_10007360_pt1 | contig 16555 bp, 10 predicted proteins | sample TergutLab28metaG_2_FD_97872 | JGI IMG/M metagenome (GOLD analysis project Ga0123354, IMG submission 97872) | Labiotermes labralis P4 segment gut microbial communities from Petit-Saut dam, French Guiana - Lab288 P4 | ecosystem: Host-associated > Arthropoda: Insects > Digestive system > Gut ...
AAACGGAGAGTATATACCATGTTTAAAATATTCAGTACCTATATTTGTTGAATAAATATATAAAATGCAACTTTAGAGGTTAGCGGTGCGGTACGACCACTATAGTTGACGTTAGGCGTCAAAGGGTTAATGCGAGTGCACTAACTCCTCGTTTTAGTTCCGTTTGTTTTACGCCTTTTTATTTTACGCCCACTTCCAATTTCGGTTTACGCCCTTGGACTGGCTGACTGCCTCCTATTTCTGATAGAAACATTATTTTTTATTTACACCTTGTTCTGGTTACTGGCGTGGGTGAAAATGGAGTTGCTTTCATGAAGATAAAGTTGGTATCAACGCTGAGGCCAATGAATCCAGTAGGTCACTGGTTAGCAGATCAACTTATACTACGTTCTAGAGGTACCTGGTTCAGACACCGGCCTTGAAGCCGGTTATCCTGGTTTTTCTCTTTACGCAGACGGGTAATAGTTGAATACATTATAGCCGGCCATATTTGCTGCTTTGCCCATTATAGACAATTCAGTTTCCTAAGGGGCTGGGACAGTAAGGCTATTTGATGGGCCACAGTGTTCACGGTCTCACTGTCACTCCATTACACAATCATTATTAATGAAGGTGTATGGGGGAGGGAGAAGAGGTACACATAGGTGGGAAGGCCTGACGGAAGGAAAACACTTGGTAGACCCAGGTGTAGATGGAAGGGTAATATTAAAATGGGCCTACAAGAATTGGGATGAAGTGGCATGGGCTGGTTAGATCTGGCCTAGGATAAGGACAGGTGGGTCTCTTGTGACTTCGGTAATGCACCTACGGATTCCATAAAATATGGAGAATTTCTTGACTAGCTCAGGACTTGCTTGTTTCTTAAGAAGGACTCTGAAACGTGTAGTTGGTTGCTGGGTAGTTAGTCAGTCAGTTAGTTAGTTAATCAGTCAAGCATATTTCCTCTGTGGTCCATCTGACGCGTGACGCGAAATGAGCATATTACTGTTTAATTAATAGTTGCGTATCGCTTACGAAATTCTGTCTATTTGGATTCTATATCCACATTTGGGACTTTCCTACTGGTATTAATTCGTTTTCTCCTTGTGGGATTCTTAAGATCATTCGAGTGCCTAATTATGTTTAGTCTTAAACATGTAGATTGCAGATGTTATGCACTTGGACGTGTTCAGGCAAATATAAAGTACACTAACAAGTTGTATTTATAGTTAGAAATGAAATTCTTCAAAATGAAAAATTAAGCTCGAAAATTACTTGTGGCTTCGACCCTGACATATAAGACAGTAAGAAGGAGCTCGAGGTTGATGACCACGTATGCATTCTGCTCATTGTCTCCAGAAAGTCACATACGAAATTCAAGGTTACACAATTCTCACAGTATCGCTCGTGTGATGTAAGGAATCCAAAAACTAAACTGTAGGCTTTCATGTGTGGTAATAGTTGTGGTAGGTTAGTCGCTGTACGTGTGGTTGTGGACTCGCTGGCCAGGTATCCATTTACCGTACAGTAGGTTAGAGTACAAATCAGCTAGACGCTTCAGTACACACACCCTGGAACCCATCGGAGGGAATTATGCCCAAAAGTGTTAAAGAAGTTACATATTCCATATCAAGTGCAAAACTGCTCTAGTGTTACTAATATTATTAATATTAGCTAACATTATTTATATTAGTAATATTCCATTGAGCAGAGTTCTAATTCAAAAGCTAATGGTGCCCCAGCTAGTCAAGAAATTCCCCACAATTTACGGAATTCAGAATTTCATTACCGTGTCTACAAAAGCCCGCCACTCATCCCTAACCTGAGCCAGATTAATTCATTAGGAACAGAAAAAGCGTAGTTGGTGTAGCAAGTATACTACACGCTGGGCCGTCCGGGTTTCGAATCCCCTTAGAAAGAAGAGACTTATCTCCTCTCAAAAAACGCCTAGGCCTGTTCTGGACTTCCTATTCTATTATTACCGAAGTTCGTTCCCGCCGGGGCGTGAAGTTAGCCACTCACATCCACCTAGTGTCGAGGTTAAGAATGAGTGGAACTGTAGATCTCTTCTCCTGTGTGATTTCGAAGAGTAGACAGAGGAAGTGTAACTTGATCTCTGCAACATTTCGTAATATTATGAGTTTGCACCGTGAACATTCTCTATCCTACAGGACCAAATATGAAGCTGGATGACAATACATTCGGACTAATTTTCCTAGGATAAAGGTAGTTGTGACCAACTGCTGCGTTTCATCTCTCTTCTCTTTCGTCTTCGTAATGCCGTTTTTGCCACAATTTGTACCGAATTTAAAATCACGACAGCCTGTCGCCCTCCCACTCAGCCATTTGAGACAAACGTAAGTGTATTTGAGCATACGAAGTCAGAGTTACAGTTGTAGGCTCTGCTGTGAAAATGTGGAAAGGAGCTTTGAGGAGGGTACAGCTGGGCTTGCACCACGGTGACCCTTGATTCTGGACTGTTTCCCACCTTTAAGCAACCCTTTGTTTCAGCACTCAGCAAACCCGCACTTTAAAAAAAAAAAACTCAGTACCTTGGTGGCGGAGATGTCAGCAGTCACGTGGTTTCAAAAAATGATTGCCCAGGTGCCTAAATTATAATACCGACAGTGCTTCACAGTAACAAAGAATATGTGTGTGTGTGTGGGGATATTTCTGATGCCTGTTCGCATCTATTGAACTTAGGACTGTCTATCAGCCCCAGTTTAAATAGACTGGGTCTTAAATAATGGGCATGCGGTGGCCAAGATTGTTGAGGAACTGCGCTAGGGACAGGAGGGTGGCGAGTTTAATTGCCGATGGTTTCATTGGGATTTTTTATTGACTTAACACTTCCAGCCGCACTATGGCTCTGGGGTTTTCACCTTCTAACAAGTGAGTACCAGGCCTGTCTGCTGGCGGATAAAAGCGGCGGGTGCTTACGGCTGACCACCATTCCACCTTCATGGGTCGAGTGTCTAGAATTTCTGAGAAACTCAACCTCCCTCAGCCCTAATGTCCAGGCCTGTAATGAGATAGCTTTATGTCTTACTAATGACATCATTACTCTTAGTTGGTTTCTGCTCAAGTTGAGTTGTTTCCCAGACCTTCAAGCCGAGTATCTTTTAAGTTAGCCCTTAGCCTGCACTGGTCCACAAACGAACTGCCGATACTGCCGATACTGCCGATACTGCCGATACTGCTCGCCCAGCCCTAATCACTCCCTTGGCAAACTCTGCAGATACTTTTACGGCTGGCACAGGTCCTATGAGTGGATGTGAGAAGCCACGCTTAGCCAATTTGTCAGCCATTTCATTTCCATCCATTCCGGGGAAGGACAATAAATTTATTCTTCACGTTTCATTGCGTTGAATTGTGTGTGTGTGTGTGTGTGTGTGCGCGCGAATGTATGTATACCACAACACGGCGGAATTTGACATCCCCTAAATGTTAGTCCTCAATATGTTTAAGTCAACATGCATGTTAATTTGAACAACAAACGTAACATCTCGCACTATATAGAGGTAAAAAGCTGAAAAATTTAAAACGAAAATTTGTAGCTGAAGTACTACACACATTGATATATATATATATATATATAGAGAGAGAGAGAGAGAGACAGAGAGAGAGAGAGGAGAGAGAGTTTAAATAAAACATTTCCGATATTGTCATTATCAATATTGCCATTGATTTTAAGATAGAACATTTTAATGGTTATGGTAGCCCGATATTCACGCATTATGCAGAACACCGGATATCTTGTTCCTTCGTTCTATCCTGCATATCGGACTGTCACAAGCAATTAAATTTTAAATCTTAATGCGACGGTAATATTAAGGCAGCAACATTGCATTTTTTGTTCAATTTTTCGTATTTCAAAGTGTAGATTATTTTAATCATTTTTTTTTTTTTTTAATCCGATCTCTCCTGACGAGGACGTATAGCCGGCTATTCCGTTTATGGTTGATATCGTAAGGCCCATCTTTGTTGGCTCACACATATTAATGACTAACATTTGAACATGTCATATTCTAAATATAATTACACGGTTCATCCGACATGTATTTGCCAATTCAGTTTCCTATAACAATATGGACGGCTTCGTCGAAGTTCTCCAGTGCGGTCACCAAACAAAAAAGAAGATCAGGAAAGCGAAAGTGCAGCGCAATTCTTACAAATTTACCGCTTTGATTCATGACGAATGAACTGTTTTCATGCAGAAATTGCCAAAAATTGTTTTATGGGCTTTATGGAGGTCAGTGAGGATGGTTTGATGTAGAATTGTCTTCTTTTTTATTGTGGACCCTGTATAACAGGCCGCGGTTCCCTAATCGAAATAAGAGTAGTAGCAGAGCGACCCAACAGGGGAAACTCCGACCCGGTGGCTTAATCAGAGTGCTGAATGCAAATAGCAAGATGGTGTAGAGACCACGAATTCCTTCCAATTTCCGAAAGTCTTCTGACTTGTCACAGGAAATAAAAAAATTAAACCTGAAATCAAAAGATACGATCAAAATACAAGTGGTTCGTCAGAAATAAAAAATAAACATGGTTTTGAAACAAAGTAAGCTACTTGGCTTAGACATTAATGGGTCAACAACATGGTTGTATATAAAAATATTGAAAGAAGGTATTAAATAACTCCAGGAATTCAGTGTTTCATTGTTGCGAGAAAAATTTAAATGCGAGATAAATTTAAATGCGAAATAAATTTAAATAATATGTACAATATATTACCTGTATTAATTTTTATCTCATTGTAGCCTTTTCCATTTTTAGGAATAAAATCGCTTAATTAGGCATAATGTTAAAAGTATTTTAAATATAATCGCGTAAAAGTATTTTCAGTCCGTATTTAAAATTTCTTGTTATATTCAGATTGATTATTAAGAGTTTCTGTTCTACAATTCCAGCCTGCTTTTGCTGCCATTTACCTTTTATTCGAGTTCCATGTCTTTGCGAAAAGGTAGTAGATTAGGCTTACAACGCAAAAAGTTGCCGTGAATTTAAAGTTTCAGTTTTTCTTCTTTTTGTTTGTTTATTTCCATCCGTTATCGGAAATAGGATGTATTGTACTTTTACCCCTCCTGTAATTCAGCACGGAAATCACCTACAGTAAGTGTAAAATAATTAATTAAAATTCAAGCCGTTAAGAGGTAACGGATTCTAGTCTTCTGAGATGTTACTCTATTCAACACTAGCTTAAACAGAAAAACAACAAGACTAGGGACACCTCAGTCTTGCAACGTATCAAAAGACACTTCTTTTCCAAACTATGCCCTCTCTGTAACACACAATATATAATTTTCTACTACACAAAATATGTAATTATATATATCATTAACATACGAGGGTGAGTCAAATGAAAACCTTAAATATTCTTTATCTCTTAATTTATTGAACACAAAAGGTACACAATGACCCCATTTTTCTATGTAGTCTCCATTCACTGTTACTCAGCGATTTTCCTTCACGATGGCTTCAACTGCTGCAGTGGCCTCTGGTGTCACTACTCGGTGTGCCTGACCAGGTCGAGGAGAGTCTGTTACAGAACCAATGCCGTTCATGAACTTCCTACTCCACTCGTACACTTGCTGTAGTGACAGACATGCATCACCATACTGAACTTCCATTCGTCGATGAATTTCGATGGGTTTCAACCCCTTCAGAACTTAAAAAACGGATGACAGAACGCTTTTCTTCTTTGGTGCATGTTGCACGCGGGGCCGCCATCTTTACACTACTACTGCGCCGTCGTGTTGCATTCCTGCATCGTACTGCCACCTGTCAGCCACTCTTCAAACCATGAGTATCATTGTTGTCAACTTAAAATACAATCGAGCTGTGTTTCCAATTTTTATCGCACTTTTAAGGTTTTAATTTGACTCTCCCTCGTACAATTGTAGATATATTTTTAATACCCAAGCCTAACTCTCATGATTATATTATCTAAATTTTGCAACAGTGGCAGAGAATGAAATATGAATATTCTTATTCATTATTGAAAACGCCCTTGGCATGCTCGGTTTTCTTACCACTGACGTCCACCATCATAAACACCTCTCAAGACTTTCGGGATATTAGACCAGGCCGATTGCTAAATATTTATCTTAGACCACCGTGAAGACTGGGGCAACAGGTTTCTCCGAAACGTTCGTAAATATTTACGAATCCACACGGCGTCATGTCACAGGATTTCTTTCATTGTAACACCGCTGCGAGAATCTCAAATGTCGCAATATAAAAAGCATTCTTCCTCCTCTCCCCTTCCCCTTCCCCTTCCCTTCCCATGTCTTCTGTCAATTGCACTTTAATTATCTGAAGCAGAGTAAATGCAAGACACAAATACCAATTCATAATGTGAATGACGAACCCACACGATGCAAAAATGGTTTTGTAATGCGCACGCAGAAATCAGCGAGAAAGCCCCGCAAAGACTCGACCTTTGAAGATGTGATGGCATTTGCGAGGAACAATTTAAAATCGACTTTAACCCTACATAAGCTAGCTGCATGTAACTGACTCTGCTTTGGGTAGCTCAGATTTTCTCAGCCACTCAAAAATTCACTGCCTCTGTTAAAGACTTAACTGTATATTACCATGTTCACAATAGGCTTAACTCTGTTGGGGTATAGAATAATCCAGTCTGCACCATCATTCCCGATACTTAATATGCACTTTATTAATATTGTTTTCACAAGCGTCTGTGGATTTAATTAGACAGGGTACTAATTCGTGCAGGATAAAGTACATTGCTTTATTCACAACACAAATATTAGACGCTATGATCTACATAGAATCATTATTTTACCCAAGAAATATAGGTTATAAAAAATGTAAAACCTTTAGGAAAGTTGCTATGACTCCGTTGTCATACAAACCACAAAACTATCAATATTATCAGTAGATTTAGAGTGATTTTTCTGATGACAGAAACAGAAAGCCCTTCCGAAACAACGTACGTTTTTGAGAAACTTGAAATGGTGGTAAGAGCCAAATGCATGCATTAACTCCATAATATACAGCTTTAGACCAGGGGTTACGTGCACCTGGCCCGTGTGCCACATGACGCAATCCAATTCATTTTATTTTACCTACGGAACTCGAGCCGAATCAGTGTCCATGATAAATCAATCCCTATACAGACCTGGGCAGGCCCTTAGGGCTCTAGGATATTGAGGCTTCCAGAATTTCTAGAAAATCGGCCCATGAAAATGGCAAGGTTGACAGCCCAACGCACCAGCCGCCTTTACCCCGCAGGAGATATTCCTGGTTCTCATTTCTGTTAGACGCTGAGTCGGTCCCAGGCCCATAGTGTGGCCGGAAGGATTGTCAATGAAAAATTCTAGTGGCCTAATCGGGAATTAAACCCACCGCCCTGTGTCGAATAACTTTTAAAAATCAAAACACTTTTCGTCATAGACCTTAAGGATCATAAAGGTTTATCTCTGGAAGGCATTGTAGAACAAACGTTGACACAAACTGCACCGCGTTAAGTTCTAAAGTAGGTAATTATAATTAAAGTACATAATACTCTGAACGATGTATTTAGTTTAGGAAAATATTAACCAGGTTTTTACTGCTTAAAATACCGCGCGGTCTGCGTTGAATTTCAAAAGTGCCTTTTTTTTTTTTAAACATAACATTTGACTCCGAAACCAGTGCTGTAGACTTAAGTAGAGGATTTGGTTGTACTGCCAAAAAGCAGATAACTAGGATTAGGCAGTATGCCATTTCCTACCCACCTGATCTGACACAGCAGGTACGAATTTGTGGAGCATGATTAGGTAACGGCGTTCTTTTCATACCAGAAGTAACGGTTGTTCACCAATGACGCATTTCATCTGGAATTCGCACTATTGCCTGTACTTTAGACTTGACGTCTTCACACCACAAAAGATGCGCGACCACCTGAAGATTAATTCGAATTGTGATAGAAAACAAACCTGACCGCGAGTTCGTCTAGCGAGGACGAACCTGTTGGTCCAACAGCACGCAACAGTTTCACCGTGGAAAAACAGACTGGACAGAAGCGCATGCATGATCCTTCAATTAGAATACATGCAAGTGGTAAATACTGAACACTATGACATACTGATTGAAAGTGACAGCTCCAGACCACATTGCTGTACAAGTGGAATGACGTAGCCATGTTTTTTCTGTACATAAGTCATTTTCGACGGCTTTACGTGTTAAATTTCATGGTATGTGTTCCACGTACAAAGACAGCTACGCAATGTATCAGAGAGATGACGTTAAAATGTATTACCTCGGCAATATATTGCAATACGCAAGTCTTGCCAGACACACCTTCGCATGTTTATTACTGGAATGACACAAGCATACAGAACATGAATAGAATTCTCTTGGACCACACTAAATGTATGTTTCTTTCGTGTATTAGTTCAGGGCCGACTCGCATGCACTGTTTTTGGTAATGTTAATAAATTAAACATAGGTTTTTTTTTTACCATGGCCCAGCAGCCGCCAGTGGGCCAAGGCTTCCTCAATATCGAGGGTTCATGATCACACCCAGACACGCCACACTCGATAGGATTCTTCCGGACGAGTGATCAGCCCAACGCAGAGACATCTATCTAACAAACAACACTCACAAGAGACGAACATCCATGTCCCCGACGGGATTCGAAACCACAATCCCAGCAAGCGAGCGGTAGCAGACCCACGCCTTAGACCGCGGGGCCACTGAGATTTGCAAACATAGGCTGTTACCAATAAAAAATTAAAGAGAAATATTTTTAACTTAAGACTTCGCTTATGGAAATGTATCTAAATCAGACAAGGCGGTTGTATCACTACGAAAAAATTCAATCGAGATTTTCTGCAGAAAAGGGCGTCCATCGGGCACTGGACAATGACATTTGGCGCATGACAGACCAAACATGTGCGCATCCATCTCAGTCGAATATCTGGGATAATCTAAAGATATCCCCTGCTAAGTGGGAAGTAATGCTTACACAACCACGAAGACGCGAAATGGAAATAGACGGTGGGGTTTTATCTACAACAGCTGTAATTAGCTAAATGCATGATGAAGGCTCTATAAGCCTAGGATATCTAGGTCCTTAAGATGAACGCATTGGTACCTACACTTGTTCCCGAATCAGTGTACTCCCCCATGGGTTTCGTAAAAAAATTACGTAAGAGAAAATGATAGTGTCGGAGAGACAATTCAGGAATTTTATTTTTCTGTCTCGAAATTTTGGAAATCAGTGCCGGAAAGATAAAGTTTGAATGTCGTCCAGTGGAAACTAAAATACTGCTGTTTCTAGGGTAAGAGAAATGCGCCGTTTTCTGTAGAGTGCGAAGTCTTCACTTTGGTGAAACTGAAGAAATGTGGTTGCTGCGCTTCAGAGAAAACCTTCGAGCAAGGCAAACTCAGACTAAGCGTTTTCATTTACGTAGGAAAAAAAAGTGTTTTAGAAATTACCCCGGGGTAATGTAGGCATATTGTAAATTTTGACGTTAATTCATGCAGTTACACTCAGTTTCCAGTGTAGCTCCATTGTTACTTAGGGCTTCCGGACCTGAGTGCGAAAGGCGGACCTCAGTGTGAAGTCCTGAGAGGACGAACGAGCTCTCATCAAACAGGTTCGCTATAAAGTCGCTGTTCTCTTGAGGATTCTAGCACATATGACTGTTGCACTGCCTTCTTTCCAACCTATTCGATGTGAGAGCAGTAGAACAGTTCCCTTTCTAGGACCACTTTAATGTAGTATGGTGTGTCGAAGCTTTAGACTAGCTCTCCAAAAGCTGGACGGAGCTGCGAATTCGTAGGCGTCTCGAGGTCTTAGGAAATAACCGATATTTGTGTGATCGCGTCCTTCCACCGTATGTAAATGAGATCTTCGTTCTTCTGGGATGTTACTCAGCGTACATTGGTAGTTGGTTAAAGAGGCCCAGGACAAATTGTTTATACCGTCGTTAAGGTTCAAGTAGGTCAAGGAGACGAAAGAGATAAGAAGGCCTTATTCCTGGAAAAGAGAATACGTAAAATAAAATACAAAAACCATTACATGTTCAAAGCAGATACTCTTTTAAGTACAGCAGTGCTTTCCAAACGGGGCTCTGCAGGAAATTGGAACATAGAGGAATAAATGCCTTGAATAAGGCAAAAATTTCAAACATACTTTTAAACACGGGGGGGAATTTTTTTCGACAAATGGCAATACTGAAGTAATATCCTTGCGCTACAAGAAAAAAAAACTTCCATTTTTTTAGTAATGTAAGCTGACTTATATATATAGCAGCTGTTTGCAAATAAATTTTGTTAAAAATAACTGAGCGCTAATTCATTTGCCTCTCCACTATCTACTTGTTCTCGTCTGTAGACGTTTTTATAGGCAAGATTTTCTCAGGATATAAAAATAATTATTTTATAGGTTTCTCCACGGAACTGAAGTTTGTGCGACACTGTGCAGCAAGGTGCAAAATGACTTCTACTCTTTTATCTTATGTCGACTTCAGAACTGCCAGTGTGGCAAAAACAGACGTCTAATTTTTATACAAGACATTACCATTGCGTATTGATCGAATAATTAATAGACTGGTATAATGTAGTCTAACACAACTTTATGACATAACATTCAAGAGAACAAAGCTACATGTTTCGGCTTCTAGAAGCCATCTTCAGAATTTGATTTAAATTTGAATATGTAATTTACAACGCCTAAAGTGACAAGATCTAGTGTACATTAAATGCTAATAAAATACATTATAATATGAAGACATAATATAGGTAGGTTTTCACACTTTTTATAGGCCATGAAAGCCCTTAGGGTGAGTAGAGGTATAGCTTTACTCTTTCTAGGACCTCGGCATTGTAGAGGGGGGTGGGGGGGTCAGCCCCGCAAGGCATAATATAAATACATAAAACAAAACATGGAAATCACAGTTGGAGTTGCAGGTTTTGTGTAGTCTGGGTGGATTGTGGATAGTGTGAATGTTTCTCGTCGATGATTCCAGCGATCTGTAACAATATATAGTTCTATAGGAATATGTGCTGTATATTGTATTCTTATATGATGGTGTGTAACAGTGCGTCTACTAAGTTTTAGGACTGGCATTATAAAAAGTATTTGCATGGAAGAAATGACACTTTTATTGTTTAGTTTTCGACATAGATCCCTTGTAACTGTACACACAAATTTGCACGGTCATACAGCTTCTGGATGCCTTTGTAGAAGTCGTCCTTTGCAGTGGTGTTTAATGTACTTGTCGCAGCTGTCTGGATGTCTGAAATCGAGTCAAAGAGGTGCCCCTTCAAGTGGGATTTCACTTTTGGGAACAAAAGGTAATCAGCAGGTGCTAAATCTGGCGAATATTGGGGGTGGTCGAGCACAGGCACTTTTCGTTGGGCCAAAAACTGCTTGAAGATTGTCGCGTTGTGGGATGGGACGTTGCCGTGCAAAAGGAACCAGTCACCAGATTTACACATGCCCGGGCTAACACGTCGAATTCTGTTTAGAAGCCTTTCCATTACACCTTTGTAGTACACTGCATTGATAGTTGCACCCTCCGGAACAAATTCTTTGTGAATTACGCCTTGCTAATCGAAGAAAATCACCAACATGCTCTTCACACGAGACTTCTGAAATCGCAGTTTTTTCGGTCGTGACGAGGTTTCTCCGACCCATGCAGCGGATTGACGTTTACTGTTGGGATCGTAGGCTAAACACCACGTCTCATCACCAGGGACAGTTTTCTTAACCTTTTGGCGCCGGAATTATTTTTTTAAATTTTAGCACACCCTGTTTATAAAATGTGAATAATACAGGAACCAAATACGCTAGAATTATGAAACAAACTGCATTTTGAAGAGAAAAAGACGGAGAGTATATACCATGCTTAAAATATTCAGTACCTATATTTGTTGAATAAATATATAAAATGCAACTTTAGAGGTTAGTGGTGCGGTACGACCACTATAGTTGACATTAGGCGTCAAAAGGTTAAAGAAGTCAGGATCGCTGTCTGAAGCGGCAATCGTATCTCGGCAAGCTGCAATTCTCCAGGCTTTCTGCTCTGGAGTTTCCGCAGATCTTCAACTACAATCTTTCTCACTGTGTCCTTGCCAATGTTCACCTCGTCTGCTAGTATTCTTAGCGAAAGGTGACGGTTTTGAAGCACCAACTGAGAAATCTTCTAGACATTGTTGCCATTGCGACAATCTGTAGGCCGGCCACTCCTGGGGTCGTCTTCAATGTCTTCTCGTCCATCACGAAATCGTCCATGCAATCGGTAAACATTCGAACGGAATAGTGCATGGTCCACATAAGCTGCATTTACCATTTGGAGAGTTCCCGCCGCAGTTTTCCAGCTTTAAAACAGAATTTTATCGCTAATCGTTGCTCCATACACAAATCCATGACGAGGCTTTCACACACAGCTTCGTTTTACGCCACAAATCACAAATACTGCTCAACTCACTCAGACAACACTAAGCACACAACGTGCTCCTACGTGTTTCTATGGGTGACCGCCTGATGATGCGCGTAGTGTTCGTTCTGCGCAATCAGTCCGAAAACTTAGTAGACGCACTGCGTAATTAGACAACTACAAACACGAGAAAAACACATCCAACACGTAAGTACCTCAGTTATATGCGCATTTAATGTAATGACAGCTCGTCACTTTAAGGCGTTGTAAAATATATATTCAATCTTTTAAGTCGAAGCCTGAAGATGGCTTCTAGAAACCGAAACATGTAGTTATGTTCTCTTAAATGTTGGTGCAATAAAGGTGTGTCTGAGTACGTTATACCACTCTATTAATTAAAAGACGTCTAAATTTCAATCGGCCCTTTCGAAAAACTTGCGATTCGGTCGCCGCTAGACTGACTACAATCCGTATCACCCGCAAGCATCCATTTTAGCTTTTAAAGCAGAGTTTTGCGACTGTAAATCACCTTCAAGTCTCACTGCACCACAGAGTCTGGCTGGAGACTGTCGACATTTCTTACGATCACGCTCTATAAAAATATCCTGCGAAATCGTACGAAAAGTTAAAATCGTACACAATAATCCTTTTCCAGAGCGGGCGTAATACTTAACATACATTTTGGCGAATAAGGGTATAACCTTGCGGGATGCCCGTAATATCGTGGCAGGTGAGAAGCGACACAGCAGTCAGGATATGCCGTGACAGAAATTACCCGGACCTGGGGGGTTTTTGTATTCCTGTTTCCAGCATTATGACTCCGCAAAAAACCGCAATTCACGGGTTTCAACTAAAATGTTAGCCCATGCATTGTGCTTCAGAAAAACCTCTTGACATTGAAACCCGATGTGCCTCAAGGGACGGAAAGAGAGGTACATATTGCGAATGTGGGACACAAACACATTTAAATATTCCTGTCAACATGTCTAGACAATATACAGTGTAATATAATCTACACCGTAGTGTAAAAACACAAAATGAAATAGAAAAATAAAGGGTGAACTGTACGGAAGGGCCTCGTTTTTCTTCGATAGTGTGTCACGGCCCACGTTTGTGAGAGGTGTTGTGACCAGGAATGTAAGGTCAGTGTCTCCTCGAGACGAACAGCAGATATCACTATGCATGTCTATATTTTAAATGTTTCAGTCTGTAATATTTTAAGGGCTCGGAAGCCCTAGAAAGCCTAAGACTCCTCATCGTTGAGGTTTCGAAACCGAACTCAGGCACACTACACTTGGTAGGACTCCTCAGGACGAGTATCGGCCTGTCGCAGAAAACTGTACCTATAAAAAGAAACAACACTCATGAGAGACAGACAGACATCTATGCCTCCGGCGATATTTGGACCCACAATGCCAGCAAGAAAGCGGTCGCAGACTCATGATGTAGACGGCGCGGTCACCGGGATCGACCAGCCTGTAAATTTAAGAGAAAAAAGCAGCGAATTGTTTCTGCATTGAAGTTACTACAGAACTCGCCCAAAATTTTGGAAACTGTCAAACATGTTTCTCAGTGATCATATTTATAATTATCACTCATTTCCACAAAATAAAACAAATACTTCATGAGAAATATGTTGCTGTGTATTTATATACTTACATTAAAATAAGAAATTAATATTTCCTTCATTGTCCATGTTCTCGTTTCATACTCCCGAATCAAGTAACGCGGACTTATTTCGCACTGCGCATTATTTAACGTTCTTGCTGTAAAATACTGCAGTATTCTCTGAAACGCCGAAACATGGAACATAGACCAGCCGAAAACGGAAATGTAAAGTCTAAATTTATCTTTGTTTTGAAAGCTTACAAAACTTAACACTCTTAAATGTGTTGAAATTTACACTTAAAGACACATAATGATTGTCAATACCACTTGCCCTAGGATTAAGAAATTCTGTTTTTTTCCCCAAAACCCTGTAACCTACTTCATTTTCAGAATGAACCGCTTGTATTTACTTCAGCAGCATTAGCCGTGTTTCCTTTGTGATGGAGACAAAGTGCATTTTTTGGAAGACAGAAACTGAATTTTTAAAATATTTATTACCTGAAATTCCGAGTTCATTTTTACGGCACAAATATCACAGGACCGAGCGCATAAAGTATGGGAATTTTCCAAAAAAGCGATACTTCCCGCTATGAATAAGTATTCTCTCACTTTTCAAAGACTTTAACCCCGGCGTTAAATGGGGGATTGGTATAAACTTTTCAATTGGCTATAATTTCAAAAGTATGTAATTATAAAGAATATTTCCTTTTATTATAAATCTACGTGGAGAGGCAGAGTGACGGAAATGCAAACAGAAACAGAGGCAAACACAGACACATATCTCAAGATTCCCCCTGCTATATACAGAGAAACCATTGTGATAAACTAAAACACACGACCCAGTTATGTACTCCTACTTGGAAATTTTTTCAACAACTCAAAAAAGATCGGAAATGTGGATGCCATTGAAGAAAGTCACATTTATATAAACACAGAAAAATTCCTGACTGTTTTTTTTTGCTAAATCATTGTCCTTGATGTTTCTTAATTGCAGATGTCAATTTATCGAAACAAAGTTAACAATATGATACGCATGCAACTAGTAATGATAAACAACTCCACAACGAGAGCGGCTGGTGGTAGATCGGGTTAATAAATTCCAGAAGCTGTAATTACAGTTGTACGAGCTCCTGATGATGGGTGTCAACACGCGAAACATGTAGACTGCCCACAGAAATGTAATAAACTGAATACAGTCGCATCTTGTTGGAAAATTATTAAATTCGATTCACGATGCACGGACCCACGTATTAAAATTTTAATGTTTATCATCCAATGCTATATGTTTCTGTTCAACGAATCATCATCAGAAATTACGTTACAAAAATTCAATACAGGCGCGTAGGAATAAATAAGTAATACATTCTCATCTAAAACACAAAAAATAAAAATTCCTATAAAATTCTATATCGTGAAATACGCAACTGTAGTAACAAAACTTTTAGTGTAACGAATATATGATAATAATATACAGATTCGGTGAATCTTAGAAAACTTGTTTGTTACAGGCTTTTTAAGAAGAAGAGTACCTCATAAAATTATGTTCACTAAGTACTCGTACAAACTGAAGAGCTAATGAAAATGGAGAATATTGATTTTACTGGCGCAAGCATGATTATCTAAAAAGTCAACAAAGCAATGTTGATGATTTACACGGAAAAAAATATTTGATTTTTATATAATGCTACAGACACCCGATATATTTTAACATTTGCAAAATAATGACACTTGGTTAACCAATAATGCATGTTGCTAGAGCACTTTTTGAAAAATTTGTAATGTAATGTCTGATTATTTCCGGTTGAATCGGAACATGTAGCATTTGGCGATAAATTTGAATTTGAAACATTGTGCTGGTTTGTAATACTTCACTGGTATTCAGTATGGTGGTATAGGCTCATTAATACCACTACATCACCCCAGTCACTGCTGTAATACTCCACGGGTATAATATTTTGCGTTCCTAAGATGATCTTTTAAGACCGAAACATTCGACGAATGGACCTCTAAACAATGACGGGCTGACGAAAAAATTTCTTCACAGTGATAGTGTATTACTTAATATGGTAATGATTTTTCGTGTTTATCCCCTTTATTTTATTATTTCTTTTTTGTGTCATTCAATCCACCGTCGAGATGAGAGAGGCAGGCCTCTGCATCAGTTCCAGCGAGCCACACCTCGAAAGTAACGGCTATCCTACTTTCTTTTATTCGTTTGTTCGGGCACGAAGCCCGAACACTCTAACAGACAGTCCAGGTAACTTATGTAATAACGGCTATTCGAGAAGGCAGCGGTTCCTTAAAGAGGTCACTAACGCTGTTACATTTTTAAAACTTTCCTTTTGTAACATAATGAATTATTGCACAGATAATTCGGTATATACCGTTTAACAATACGCAATTTATTCGACTTACGTTTTGTATGCCTCTTGCCACGCACATCTTTTCGTGACAAAATTACCAGCGCTTTGTAAAACAAACACATTACCAAAGACGGGGGGGGGGGGGGGGAAAATAATTTTAAAAAATATTTTTTAAAAAAAGGAACGGGAATGTAAATTAAAATTAAAAT
>Ga0123354_10007362_pt1 | contig 16554 bp, 24 predicted proteins | sample TergutLab28metaG_2_FD_97872 | JGI IMG/M metagenome (GOLD analysis project Ga0123354, IMG submission 97872) | Labiotermes labralis P4 segment gut microbial communities from Petit-Saut dam, French Guiana - Lab288 P4 | ecosystem: Host-associated > Arthropoda: Insects > Digestive system > Gut ...
GCCAGTTCGCATCGCAAATAGTCAAGATTGTTGATGCTTGTCCGGACTCCCACGGATGCATACGCGCTTTTGCCCGTCACCGCAACATCTTGCACACCTTTTAGCAGCATTGTTTCAACCTTGGCGTGTAATTCCTCTCGATTTTCTGCGGTTGCTTCCCATTCCGCGCCCTGGCGCGCCGCGCTCTCCATCGCGTCAGTGAGCGGTTCATAAAAGTTTCTGCGCCCTGCTATGACCGGCTGCCCAAATGGGATATTGTGCAGCACACGCGCCGCCTTGTCGTACCGCGCGTTTTGCGCGTCGGCATTGCGACGGGCAACTTTGACGCTTCCAATCTTGCGCTCAATATTGTTTCTCGTTACCGTTTTCATTTTCATATCCTCCTTTCGCGTTTCGGCTTACTCTGCGTTCTTGCGTGCGCTGTAAGCGTGTCCAAGCGCTCGCGGGCTTCTGCGAGATATCTTTCCGCGTATTTACAACCTCGGGCCTTGCGGCGCTCATAGAATTTTATGCTACGCTTTGCCCTGTGCACCTCTTGCGCCGTATAAGCCGCAAGCACATCGGGGTAGATCGGGTGCGTTGATGGTACGCGTATGCGGTCAGTCTCAAAATAGTCTGTCATCGCGTCGCTGTCGTTGAGGGTGACCAGTCCGTCAATTTCTGGCAGCGGGTTGTAGTCATCGCTGTAAATCGTGATTTCCGATGGGTCGTGAATTGCGCCTTTGCCGTAATGCGCCTTTTTCAACTTTCCCTCAATCTTGATTCCGTTCCACATCATTTTAAGCTCCATTTTTTTATCCATTTTTCCTTCCTCGCTTTCTCTTGTCTGCGCTCCGCTGCGGGCTTTTCTCCGACTTATTGTGTACATCTTATCATATGTTACGTACCTTGTCAAGTACTTTTTATACTTTTTTAAAAATTATTTTCCTACCTATATATATATAATATTTTTTGTAAAACACGCAAAGTACTTGACAAAATTAACGCCATAGCGTAACATGGAGCTATGATTATGTATTACAAATTATTTGACGTACTCGCCCGCCGAGGTCTGAAGAGGTCCGATCTCCGCGCGCTGATGTCTCCGACAACAATCGCGCGATTTGCGAAGGGTGGCGAGTTGTCTACGTGTACGATTGATAAGATTTGCGCATATCTCGACGTGCAGCCAGGGGACATTATGGAGTATATCCCGGACAGCCCCAAATAATCTTTTAATCTTTCCGAAAAATCCGAAATAAAATGTGTTACCTTGTATATGGAAACGTGGCTCACGAAGGCCGCGTTTTTCCATATGCAAAATTATTCGGATTTGAATGGAGGTGAAAAATATGGCGAGATTAGGGGCGAGGAACGCAGCGCTTCGTGCGCGCGGCATGACTACGCGAGGAACTGCGAGAGGCGGATACCGTGCGACTGGCGGTGGCGTCGGCGGCAGGTATGTAAATCGGCAGGGCGGTCGTTCATTCGGAACGTATGGCCGGGCTGGCGGTTGAAGTTGGGAATCTATGACACGGTAAGAACGGCATCTATGATAACGAATGCCGTCCTTGTTGGTTTCAGCGGCGGAAAAGATTCTGTTGCCTGCCTTGATCTATGCTTTCGGTATTTCAAAAGGGTGCAGCCGTATTTTATGTACTATATTCCGGGGCTTGAATTCCAAGAGCGGACGCTTAGATGGTACGAATCGAAATATGAAACCGAGATTATCAGAATCCCGCATTTCGAGCTTTCATCGTTCCTGCGGTATGGAACGTTTCGGAATTACGATCTCAGCGTCCCTATCGTAAAGACCGCTGAGGCGTACAACTACCTGCGCGAGAAAACAGGGATTTACTGGATTGCCGCAGGAGAGCGCATAGCTGATTCCATTGTCCGGCGGGCGATGATAAAAGAAAGCAGCACTATCGACGAAAAGCGCGGACGCTTTTATCCGATTGCGCATTTTAATAAAGCTGAAATCTTGGCCTATAACAAAGCGCAAAAACTTCCGGTCAGCGAGGAAAGCCGGGTCTTGGGTTTTTCGTTCCGGTCTCTTGCGCCTCGCGATATGCTCGCAATCAAAAGGGCATACCCATCAGATTTTGAAAAGATCAAGGCGTTTTTCCCATTGATAGAGGCCAGCGTTAAATTTTGGGAGATACATGAGCAAAGAAACCAACCTAACTAAATATCAGAAATTTGAAACAGCCACAATCAACCGCAAGGATATTAAGCTGTCAGAATACAATCCGCGCATTATCTCCGATGAGAATGCCGCACGGCTCAAAAAAGGCATTAAACAGCACGGACTCGTCCAAACATTGGTATGGAACAAGCGCACAGGGAACCTCGTTGGAGGCCATCAACGCATTGCGCAGATTGACGCACTGGAGAAGCGCGACGACTATGACATAGTGGTATCAGTCATTGACGTTGACGAAGCCGAAGAGAAGAAAATCAACGTACAGCTTAACAACGACTCCATGATGGGAGAGTGGGACATAGACAAGCTGAAGGATTTACAGCTTGATACTGGCATAGACTTTTCCGACATGGGTTTCAGCGAGGCTGACGCACATATTTTATTTGGAGACGATGCGCGGTTTGAGGAATTGTTTAACGATACGCCCGATGCTACGAAAGCCAAGGACGCATTACGGGATATCAAGCAAGAGCGCAGCGCCTATGCCGAGAAGATGAAGCAAGAGCAAAGCGCAGCATTTTATTTTACTGTTGTTTGTGACAGCGCAGAAGAAAAGGCGAATCTGCTGAAAAGGCTGGGAATTCCAGCTTATGAAGAGTATATTGGCAGCTTTGCCATTGTCAACGCACTGAGTAAAGCAGAACAAACATAGAAGGTTTTAGCGAACCAATCGTTAGAGCATTAAATAAAGCATAAAACAAATCCCCGGCATGTAATTGCAACACCAAGGCACTCACATATGCTAACCCATACCTGATATGCTCCACCCCGTCACCTTGCGCAGGCGGCCATATGGCGGCAGGGTATAGCGATAAAACAAAATACCAGGGCATAAGTAGCGTCCGCCCTGCCTGCATAGGCATATGATACGTAAACAAATAAAAAATGACGTAGGCGGCACGTATTTATACAAAAACACGAAAATAGCAAAATCACATATCACATACAGGACGGTCATCCTATAGCATGGGGTAGTATACCCCCATCCCCGGTCTGCTCGTGACCCCGCTCGATTAGCCGACTTTGTGTGTTCGAAAGGTAGAAAATGGCAAGCGATAAGCAATTAAGATTTCCGTCAAACGCGGCACGTCAAGAATACTACCGCAACCGCAAGAAGATATTGGCTAATGAGGATGTATGCGTTTTGTGCGGCGGTGTCGTTGATAAGACGCTTCCGAAATACCACCCCATGAGCGCGGAGATAGATCATATAATTCCGATAGCGAAAGGCGGCGATCCGGTGGCGATAGAGAACATGCAATTGGCGCACCGCAAATGCAACCGTGCAAAATCTGACAAACTGCCAGAAGTGCGAGCGAGAGAGACCGAACAGGGGGTAGAACCTGCAATATGGCTAAACTGGACATAGTACTCAAAGACGCAACTCTTGAAAGCGTGTACGATACGGATTTTGAGCTCACGTCGAAACTCATGGCGATATGGACAGATCGTGCGAAAGATGAAGAAAGCGCCGTGCGCGCAATGGTTGTCCTTATGAATGAGCGGCAGGAAATAATAAAAGCATACCGGGATATCAAGCCAGACGAAGAATCATCCGTTGAGCGCTTTATTAAACAACGCGAAGAGCGCCGCAAGAAGACGACGCGGAAAATAAAATGAATATCGACAACCAGAAACCCACCTACTCGGCGGGTTTTTTAAAAGTGACTGGCGATGGTGCGTATGCTGTTGAAATGGCGACCGCCCATGGATTCAAAGCTGATCCATGGCAGGAATTACTTGTAAACCAGATATACGCAGATTCATGCATCCAACTTGGTGTATCCGCGCCACGCCAAAACGGAAAAGATGGATTTTTGGAAATCGTCGAACTGTATTCCTCGACGGTTTGCGGGCGAGTGATACTACACACCGGCCACCGACGCGATACCGTCATGAAACATTTCACACGGATTTGCTCGCGGTGGTATGAAAATCCGAAATACAAAGACTTGCGGCGTCGCGCAGAGGTAACGCATGGTTCGGGCTTTCAGGAAATTAATTTTGAAAATGGCGGTAGAATAACGTTCCTTACTCGTTCTGAAACGGGCGGCAGAGGCGATAGCGTTGATATTCTAATTCTGAACGAGGCGCAGGAAATGACTGATGGCGAATGGTCGGCATTAGTCCCGACGCTGACGGCAAGCCCAGACGCGAAGATAATCCTGCTCGGAACCCCTCCGGTATCCTCCAGAACCGGCAAGGGCATAGTCTTCCAGCGCTTTCGTCAGGACGCCTACGAAGGAAATCTGAACAAAGGCGAAGTATATGCTGAGTGGGGAATAACAGACTTAGAACATGACGATATCAAAAGCGAGGCGGCTTGGCGGCGCGTCAATCCCGCTTGGGATTTTCGGATAAACAAAAATATTATCCGCATAGATTCACGGAATATGGAAACGGAGGAATTTGCCCGCGAGCATTTAGGCTATTGGTATAGGGGCGCGAAAAACACGATTTACAAAGACGATCAGTGGGTAGCCGGAACTGTTCCTAAACGTCCAACGCATAACGACGTTGAAAAATTCTCCGTTGGAATCGTTTACGCGCAAGACGGCGAAAGCTGGACGGCGGCGTTCGGGGCATTACTGAAAGACGGCAGCTACTACGCAGAACTGATTGATTTGGCATCTATGAAAAAGGGAATGACGCAGATACTGCAAATAATCGCGGGCTTCCACAAACAAGAAGGTTTTTGCGGGGTGCTCGCACATGGGAAAGCCGGAACGCTGAACCTTATCGGTGACGCGGAATCCTGCGGATTATTTCCCGCGCGAATCATTGAAATCTGCCGCCATAACGACAAGATCGCGTCAAACGCATTGCTCGACACGCTCATGTCTGACGGCGCATTGAAACATACAGATCAGGAGCCATTAAAGCAATCGCTCTTGTCGCTCGATAAATACATGACGAATGCCTCCGGCGGGGGCTTTTCTTTCGTAAGCAGGGCAGGAAAATTAATAGCGTCGGAATCGGTGGCGCTTGCACTTTATTGGGCGAAAAACAGGCAGCCGCAGAAGAAGAGAGGGAGGCAAACCCTCTGGATAGGCAACGAGTAGGAGGAAAAGTTTGAAAATATTGCTGAACGAATTTGAAAACATTGAAGGGATGTCAGAAGAAGAATCGAAGTTGATAGCTAAACTTCTTGCCGTGTGGAAGAAGAAGCGACAGCGCAATAATATCAAAACCGAATACTATGATGGTAAAATAAAAGTCAAGAATTTAGGGATAAGCGTCCCGCGTGATTTGGCTATACTCTCCGATGTTGTGTTGGGCTGGGGCGCAAAGGCTGTGGATGCGCTTGCAGTCCGTTCGCGGTTTGACGGGTTTGTTTATGAGGGGCTGAACGAAGATCCGCTAAATGACGCATTAAGACGGAATAATTTTTCTGAATTGTATCGGCAAGCTGTGCTTTCGGAACTGACAAATTCCTGCGCGTTTATCACAGTTGGTGCCGGTATGGACGGAGAGCCAGATGTAATAATCAATGCGTATGCCGCGAATAGAGGTGCGGCTATATGGAACGCACGAAATAAATGTATAGATGCTGGAATAGTAATAACCGAAGTCGGCGAAAAAGTGAAGTCAGAACCAGAGGCAATTATTCTATACACAAAAGATTCGGCTATTGAGTGTAAAAGAACCAATGAAAAATGGGCATCAACCCGAACTGATTACGAATTCGGGCGTCCGTTAATGGAGGCGTTGATTTACAAGCCGACACTTACAAAACCATTAGGTACGTCACGCATCAGCAGGGCGGTTATGAGTATTATTGACCGAGCCATGCGATGCGCCGTCCGCATGGATGTGGCGGCGGAATTCTTTTCCACGCCGCAAAAATATCTTCTTGGAGCGGAAGAGGATGTGTTAAATGGCATGTCAAAATGGGAGGCATATATCGGGTATATTCTTGGAATCGGAAGGGATGAAAATGGCGAGCTTCCAGAATTCGGGCAGCTTTCGCAGATGCAGCTAACCCCGCTTACAGATCAAATGCGGGCCTTGGCGGCGGAGTTTGCAGGTGAAACCGGAGTACCCGTATCCTCACTCGGCGTAATCCATGACAACCCGGCATCCGCAGAGGCGATATACGCGGAGAGAGAAGATTTAATCTTAGAAGCTGATAGCCTGAACGTGACAAACGGAAATGCGCTGCAAAATATCGGGCTATTGGCATTGGCAATATTAGGCGGGTATAAGACAATAGACGCAATGCCGAATGAATGGAAAACCATTATGCCAAAATTCAAGTCTACATCGAAGTTATCAGTAGTATCACAGTCTGACGCTATTGTGAAACAGGTATCCGCCGTCCCGTGGATTGCTGATACGGATGTCGCACTTGAGGAATTAGGCTATTCTGTTGAGCAGATAACACGCATGAAGGCGCAGAGGGTCGGCACGACCGCGTCAATGACATTCAAGGAAATTGCTGATAAATTGGCGGAACAGACGACAGCATGACGACGATTGCAGACGTAACAAGGGTAGCGCGCGGTTTGACGGCACTGTCAAATACGGCACGGCTGAAGCTGAACGCAGATTTGCAGAGTATGGCAAGCCTGTGTGACGGAACAGTCGCGGAGCAGGCTTTGTATCTGTCGACAGCGCAAGAATTGTTCATTCAATACGGTATTCAATATGGTCAAGCCGCGCAGGCGTTAGCACTTGAAATATTGGATTCACAGGGCATACTGCTTGTTGATATCCCGAATATCGGACAGACGTTTTATCCGAACAGGATTATCACAAAAGCCATCGAAGATGTGATCGCTACCTATCTCGACAAGGCGATGGACAATGTCGTAAAGCGTGGATACAGGGAAACGATAACCGCAAACTCTGACAGATGGGCGCGTGTTCCAACGGGTTCCTATACATGCCCGTGGTGCGTTATGCTTGCTTCGCGCGGGTTTGTATATAAAACGCAGGAAAGAGCCATGGCCGCATGGCATCCATATTGCGATTGTGTTATATGGCCGGCTAAAGATGAAAATAAAGCATATGTGGATGGGTATGACCCGGATATGCTTTACAACCTGTACAAGCAAGGCAAAGGCATAGGCGAGAAGCCGGACGGGAAAACGGCACTGGATACATCCGGCAATGACATATAAAAATTAAATACGGTTAATTACCACCCTTCGGGGTGGTTTTTTATTGGCAGATTTTTTTACAAATAGGAGGTTGAACATGACAACTCAAAGCGGCGCAGCCGAGGAAGGTCATCCGAACGATCAAGCAACTGAAAAAGTTGAAACGCCACCGGCGAAAGAATTCAAACCAATCCAAACGCAGGAGGAATTCGACAAAATTCTTGGCGCCCGAATTTATGAAGAACGCAATAAATATGCGGACTACGAAGAACTAAAAACCGCAAAAGCAGAACTCGACAAAATCAAAGAAGCGGACAAAACAGAAGTCGAAAAACTCACAGATCGCGCGCTAACGGCAGAAGTCGAGGTTGCGGCTTATAAAAAGGCAGCCCAAGAAGCCCAATGGCGCTTGGAAGTCCGAACAGAAAAAGAATTGCCCGAAAGCGTTGATTTACTTCTTACCGGCGAAACGTTGCAAGAAATACAAGCGAAGGCGGAACTTCTCGCGGCGAATATCCAAAAGAATCCAAGGAGACCGATCATTCCGGGTGATACCGGAGACAACTACTCGAAACCAGACGGAAAAAAGGAAAGGCCAAAAGGCCAAGTTTTCCTATGAAAAAGGAGGAATAAATTATGGCAAGAACTACTGCTATCAGTTTATTGCAAGGCACAGCAGCCCCAGCCGATTTGGCGGAGCTTTACGGCCTTGTAATCGAGAATATCCAGAAATCCACGCTTTCAGGCGCGCTTAAATCCACGCTTTGGAGCGGCGACCCTGCTGCTGGCTCTGTCGAGTTCCGGCGCTTCGTCAATTCCGCATCTAAGGCGTATGGAACCGCCCGCACGGCAGGTTCAGGAGACGCTATCAAAGCTCCGCCTGTGACTGTGAATCTCAATATACATAAGGAGATTGTGGAAGAAGTCGCGAACTTCGACCTTGAAACTTTTGGTGTCGTAAATGTCATGCAGCGCAGGTCTGACAACCATGTAAACACTGTCGTGTGGGAACTGGACAAAGCATTTTTCACCGAGGCGGTGACTGCCGGAACGGCATTCGCGCCCGGAACTGGGGTTACCGCTCTCAAAGATATTTTGGAGGCGTACATCCAGACTTTGGAGGTTGTGCAAAATGACTATGTGCGAGGCGTAGACCGCGCGGCCATGGCTATGATCGCAACGCCGGCCTTTTACGGGAAAATAAGGGATCTGCTCGATGCGCAGCAGAATCCAAATGTTGACACAGCGGCCGAGGAATTTGGCGTATACCATGGTGTCATGATATACAGCTCTGTCAATGTGCCCACTACGGCAGACGCCATTTTGATGGTACCGGGTGCGGTTGCGCAACCCGTACTGCTTAACCAGTACGGCGAGCCCGAGAGGATTCCGCTTAGCAATGATTCCGCGATTTCCCTCTTCTTCGATTACGGCATTAAGGCGCTCACGCCTGACCTGATCTTTAAATACAAGGCGTAGGAGGATCGAAATGGCTAAGTTTAAAAACCTAATCACCGGCGCAATCCTCGAAACTGATAACGAACAGGTCGTAGCAGATTTTAAAGCCAATAAGGAACTCTATTCTCCCCTAAGTGGAAAGTCTGAAAAGGACGAAAAAGAAGAGGCGCAACATGGCAAAGACTGAACAACTTTTCCATCCGGCCACCGGTGTTTATCAGGAAATTGACGGGAACTATATTGGCGCCCACCTGGCCAATGGCTGGGTGCGCGCTGATAAGCCCAACGCGGATGTTGATACGGCAGAAGAAACACCCATAGAGAAGCCGAAAGGGAAACGGAAATGACCTACGCGACAGTCCAAGACTTGATAGTGCTTTATCCAAACATGGAGTCAGAGGACGCGGAGCGACTTGAGGCATTGCTTAGCTCTGCGTCCGCCATTATCCAAATGGAAGGCGGAAAGACCGAAGATTTAACCGAAGTGGAGGCGTCCGTCTATAAAGGCGTTGCGAGTGACATGGTGTATTCATTCGTCACGCAGGAAAACTGGGGTGACGTTTCGCAGCGCACGCAGACGGCGGGTTCTTTCACGGAAAGTTTCAGTTTCCGGACACCGCCAGGCGCATTGCGGCTGACAATCCCGCAGCGGAAACTTTTAGGCCTGAATAGAATGGTTATCGGCTCAATCCCCCCGATGAGACATGGTGACAAGCATGAAGGGTGAAACCGTAACGCTCATCTATCCGGGCGACGGCGGCAAGGACGATTTCAAGAATGATGTTCATACGGGTATCCCGCAAGACGTGTCTAACGTCTTAGTCCAGACCGCGAATACGCAAAACGACACTGACAGCAACCGCCCTAATGGAACACGCGCACAATACCGTTTAATGTTCCCGAAACTTTTTGTGTATGGAATAGACCCGGATATATTCCGCGGCGCAACTGTCATTGTGCGGGAGAAGCCTTATAAAGTCATAGGCAATCCCGGCTATTACGATGATGAAAACTGCCCCACCGAATGGTGTATGAGCGTCTATGTGGAGGCTATTGATGGCTAAAGATATTGAGTTTGTCCCGGACTTTGATGGATTTGCAGAACTCAGGAAAAGCCCGGAAGTGCAGGCAGTAATTCAAAAGGCTGGCCAGCAGGTTTTATCCAGGGCAATTGCGGATAGCGGGCAAGAATACAAACTTGTCATGGGTCAAAGCGGAGGCGCAAGAGGCCGTGTATGGGCTAATGTCCTTCCAAACGGCCAGAAATCCGCAATCATCAACCGCAAGACAAATTGCCTGATAAAGGCATTAGGGAGCGCAAGGGTATGAACATCGAACAAACCATAATTGAATATTTGAAAGGAATGCTCTCCGTCCCTGTATCGTCCGATGTTCCTAAAAAGCGCCCGGGGAAATTCGTCACTATTGAACGCGTAGGCGGCCCCCTGTCAAGCGTTGTGCTTGATAATCCATCTATTGCCATACAGTCATGGGCTGGTTCGCGTGTAGAAGCGTCTGAATTGGCGGATGAAGTCGATAAGGCAATGCGAAAGATAACAGATATTCCAAATATCACGCAAGTATCGCGGAACACTATCTATAATTTTCCACCGCCAGATTATCCAATGGCGCGGTATCAGGGATTATACGATTTGATTTTCTATAAGGAGGAATGACATGACAACGAAAAATAATGCTGAAAACGTAAGCGTCGGAAAGCCTAAAGCAACCGGCGCTATTTTTGCAGCCCCGAAAGGAACTGCCGTACCAAAAGACGCAACGACAGCACTTAGCAACGCGTATGAAAACGTTGGCTATGCTGATGGAAGCGGAATTACCAGCGCAGTCAAAGCGGATTCTTCGGAAATAAAGGCATGGGGCGGTGATACCGTCCTGACCGTCCAAACAAGCCATTCGGAGACTTTCAAGATCACATGTATTGAGACAAATATAAATGTTCTGAAAGAATTCTATGGCGAGGATAATGTCGCCATGGAAAATAACACGCTCGTCATTAAGAGTATGGCTGGTGATGCGGTAGCGCATCCGTGGGTTATTGAGCTTTTGATGAATGCTGGGCGTATTCAGCGCATCGTGATACCAAACGGGAAACTATCAGAGCGCGGGGATATTGCCTATACCGATGGCGATGCGATCAAATACGAAATGACAATCACGGCACTGCCCGATTCGGACGGCGTGAAATCCTATCGGTATATTGCGTCTCCGGTTGCGTCGGATCAGGAGGACAAGTAATGGTAACCGTGAATGTCCGTGGCCATGAATTTAATGTCAATGACGATGTGGTGGATACGTATAAATTCGCCTGCCTGATTGACGATTTGGAAACCGGCGAAGAGAAACGCAGATTCAAAACATCGCGCGCTATCTTTGACATGCTCGTGGACGGCGGCATGGATAAAGTTGCGGAGGAACTCGACCCGATTTCACAGAACCCGAAACTAAACGACATGACGCAGGTCATATCGGATATTTTCGATTCGCTTGGTGACACTATAAAAAACTCTTTCGGCTCGCAGCATTTATCCAAATCTGCGAGCCAGAACTTAGAGCGGACCTACAACGATTCTACGGAATCAATTTCGACGATTATAGAGCGGAACGAATAAGCGTAAAGCAAATAGCATCCTGCGCCGCGTACCTGCCGCCCGATGGGGCAGTAGGTTCTTTTTTTAGCAGAAAAAAGCCAGACAACAAAGAACAAAGCGAATCATACGACATTGACGAAGTAAAGGAGATTTTACAAAGGGAGCGCCATGGGTGATATAGGAACGGCATATGTAAGAATAGCACCATCTACGCAAGGGCTATCAAGCGCCATATCTAAGGCGCTTGGCGGCGCCGGCGGCCCCGCCGGTCAGGCGATGGGCGAAAGCTCTAAGGGCGGATTCTTGAAATCCGGCTTTATGGGGGCAGTTGCAGGCACTTTTGCCACTATCGCATCAAAAGGCATTGACCTGGTTCAGCAGAATCTCGGCGCAGCCATCAACCGCTATGACACTATCAAGAACTTCCCGAAAGTTATGGAAAACTTCGGGATATCCGCCGATGAAGCCGCAAGAGTAATGAAAGATAAATTGTCACCCGCCCTCCAGGGTATTCCGACAACGATGGATTCTGCCATTACCGCTGTCCAAAATTTCACGGCGAAAACGGGTGACGTAGACAAAGCTACGGATTTATTCGTCGCCTTTAATAATGCGGTTCTTGCCGGCGGAAAGTCGCTTGGCGAGCAGGAATCCGCCATGTACCAATTCACCAAATCATTTTCAACGGGGAAAATGGACATGATGTCATGGAGGGCAGTGGTGAATGCCATGCCCGCCCAGCTCGATCAGGTTGCACAGGCTATGGGACACGGAAAGGGCGGAGTCGAGAAATTAGGCGCAGCACTGCGAAGCGGGGAAACCTCCATGGAGGACTTCACGAAAAAAATCGTTGAAATGAACGAGAAAGGAATTGAGGGATTTCCATCCCTCGCAGATCAAGCTAAAAACGCCACGGGCGGCATAGAAACGGCAATGGCGAACATGAAAACATCCGTCGTCCGCGGCCTTGCCAATATGATTGAAAAGATTGATGACGCGGCGAAAGATAACGGGCTTCCGACCTTCGCAGAAGTGATAAACGGCGTGTCAAAGATCATCAATGACGCTTTTGGCGTTATCGGGGATATTATCGGAGCGGTCTCGAAGACGATCCAGGATTTCATGAAAAGCAACGCCGGGAAAAGAATGGCGGAAACCTTCGGGAAACTGTCCGAAGCGGCGGAAGGCTTCGGCGGCCCGGGACAAATTCTCCAAGATATTTTCAGTGCGCTTGCGGAGATTATCATGGGCGTCGGCGCATCTGTCTTGGAGATCATCAACGGAATCCGCGAGGGAATAGAAAAATTCGCAAACAGCCCGTCCGGGAAAAAGCTCGCTGAGACAATCGAGGCGATTGGCAAACAGTTTTCGGATATATTTGGATTTGCAGAGGGTGAAGGCCCTACATTCGTAGATTTTCTGGAAGGCCTCGGCGAGGCTTTTTCCATAATTGCGCAGGTTGTCGGTGAATTCGTATCAGGTGCGGCACAGGTATTCCTTACCATTATTGAGGGAATTCGGGACGGTATAGAAAAATTCGCAAATTCGCCCGCAGGCAAGCAACTCGCGGAAACGCTCCAGTCGATCGGCGACAAATTCAGTGAAATATTCAGCAGTGTGGAGGGCGACGGGCCATCATTTATAGATTTTCTCGACGGGCTCGGAGAGGTAATTTCCGTAATAGCGCAAGGCGTCGGTTATGCAGTCCTTGCCGTGGCCACTGCGATTGATTTTATAATCCTCATAATCCAAGGAATCGTCGAATTCATAATTGGTGTTGTAGAGGGCGTGCAACAGAGCTGGAACGGGTTATGCAAATTCTTCTGCGACGATATCCCTGCCGCTTTCAACGCATTCAGGATGGCGGTAATGACCATTTTCAATGCCGTTGTTGGATTCTTTTCCGGAATCGTAAAAGGAGTAATCGGCATATGGCAAGCGATTGTAACGTTCTTTACTGTAACGATCCCGAATGCGTTCACGTTCTTTTTCAGAGCCGTACAGCAGACGGCTGAAAATGTCAAAGGTGCAGTCAAAAATATCTTTGACAACATCTGGAACGGGCTAAAAGAGCTTCCGAGCAAAGTAATCACAATCGGCTCCGACCTTGTAAAAGGATTGTTCAATGGCATTAACGATATGGCGAAGTGGATACTCGATAGGATTAGGGAATTTGGCGAATCCGTGCTTAACGGGCTGAAATCCATATTTGGAATTTCATCGCCATCCAAAGAAACTGCTAAAATGGGTAGGCATTTGATACAAGGGCTTGGCAAAGGCGTTGAGCAGGAAAAAGGCCGCTTGCTAAATTATCTTGACGGTGTAGCAAATGATATAACAAAAGCATTCGGCCTGTCGGGCAGCATCGGAAGCTTTAACGGAAACGTGAACCTCGCCACCGCGAACCCGGCGGGATATAAGCAGGTCAATATCTACCAGACCGTAAAACCTGCGAATACATTAAAAGATATCTATAATCAAACAAAATTCGGCGTAAAGGCGGCAGATGCGGTATGAGACTAAATACTAACGACACAGTTAAATTTACATGGGACGACCCACGGCAAGGAATCAGAACTTTTGATACAGCATTACGCAAAGGGAAGATCATTGTCGAGGATATTTCCGGCATAAACGACTGGACAATAACGCGGCATTTATTGTCTGACGGCGAGACAGGCAGGCAACTTGAAATCGACCATACATGGAAAGAAATCTGTTTTGAGATAAAAGGCAAGATCATAGACGATACAAAAGAAACAGACAGTGTTTTTAAAGCGTTCTTCAAAACGTCAAAAATCGTCCATCTGAATGTTTCAGGCTATGACACTTACGAGCGTGATTTTTTTGTTGATGCGTTCCAAGTAGATAGATACGGAGCCGTCCGGGATTTCACTGTTTCTTGTACGGATACTAACGGGCATATTAGGAGCATGCAGACGAAAGTCTTTGATCTGGCACATACGCAAGGGCAATTTACATTTCCGTTTGAAAACAAAGTTGGGGAATTTTTCAGCTTTGGATATTCGGAATTGACGTCAGAAGTGGATATCTACTCAAACAGCTTCATTGAAAATGAACCATTCATTTTCGAATGCTTATTTGGCGATACCGCTGAGAAATTCGCAATAAGCAATGACGCGGGGCAGGTGTTCCGTATCGTATATCCGTTCATGGCGCAAGATTTACTTAGGATTGACATGATAAATTCCGTTTTTCGTTTGATACGCGGCAGAAAACCGGTATCTATCCTGACATCTATTGACTATGCCGGATCAAGCATTTTCGGAATCCGGCAAGGCTGGCAAACGGTTCGGGTGTCAGAGGTTTCTTTAGGCGCCGCATCCATAACATTTACGGAGCATTTAGCATGAAGCTGCTTTTTTATAATACAGATTTATCGCCGTGGATTGATTATGTAATAGTAGCCGACTATTTAAAAATAGAACGTCAAAATGGAATCGACGAAATCCAGGTGGTTGCGGTAGTTGATGGCTTGATAGATAAACTCATAACCGCAAAATGCTGTCACGTCATAGAAAATAGTAAGTTGTCAATGTGGGTGCTTGACAAGTCGAGTATTAAAGACGATCGGCGGAACGTGCAGCCGCTCGTATCTTTTACGCTGTATGAACCGCTATGGCTACTCAATCAGCGTGTAGCTGAAAGGCAACTATTTACAGCATCTGGCTTACAAGCGTTCACGTCGTCCGTGGTCGCGCAAAATACGTCGGGCAGGCGTTCTGTTGGAACGTTTGATTTAACCGCCTTGGACGGCCTGTCAAATGCCTTCAGCGTAACCCGTGACGTAGACGGCGAGAGCTTAGCGGACATGCTCGTAGAGGAATATAAGCAGCGCAATCTAAAGCTATATTTCATCATGAGCGTTGCAGGCGGAATGAAACTGACGGCAGGTGTCCAGTATATAACGGAAAGCAGAGATATCATTTTGTCTCCACTACTGCAAAATATGAAAGTCAACATATCAAGTACAACCAATGAATTTGGGGATGTGTATGTGGGCGGTGAGTTCCGGCCGGAAGATGGAGACCCTATCTCATTGCGCGGCTTCTTTTCGTTTGGCGATTCTGGTTTAGGGCTTGAAGAACACTATTCGCGATCTGATAAATCATCCGAAGGTATGACGCAGCAATCCTATCAGGCCTTTTTAGACAGTGAAGCGCAGCGCATAGCGAAGAAACGGACAATAAACCGTGATATTTCCACACTTACGGAAATCGTAGAAAACATATCGACCTTTGCGAGATGGAACCGTGCGGGTGTTGTGTTCCCTGTGGACTTGAGCGGAAACATCTCTAAGTACATGATCGACGAAGTAAAGACAACGCCGAATGATATCAGTTTCGGCGTAAGCCAATATCAGGAAGGAGTTACCCTATGATAACAAGCGGATTTTTCAATTCTGATCCCAGCAGTGCAGATCGGGTATATGATGCGAATTCTTTTAATATGATTATGCGCGGGACATTTTCAAATGGGCGTATGGCCGGATACGGCGACACCAGCGGGCAATTCATTGTATCGAATACGTCAAATCCCTACGAAATAAGCGTTACCCCAGGCGCATATCTCTTCAATGGCCTATGGCTTGTGTCTACGGAAAACGAAACAATCAAAATTGACTCTTCGCTTGGCGCCGCGCTTGCACTCGTGCTCAGGCATTCCGTAGTAGCGCGATCGCTTTATTTTGACGTTATAGCCCAATCTGAAATCATATTAAGCTCTGATGCCGTTATCGCCTATTTCGCGAAAGCTGGCGATGGCGCGATATCTATCACGCGTCAGTTTTGGGATGTTTCGACGGTTGTAAATTCGCCTCACTACGTCACGCTTATTGCATCCGGCTGGCAAGGTGATCTGTACACCTTGCCGATAGCCGATGTAATTGAAAACGGCAATCTCATGGACGTCTGGCCGGAGCTCGATAACGCCGCTGACAGTAACCAGCGCGACGCATGGGAGGCCGGATTGATTTGGACGAAATCGCAGGCGGACGGAAGCGTAACCCTCGGCGCGTGGAATACCGTGCCGGCAATCGACCTGCCGGTCATCCTTAGGATGCGGCGATACACATTATAGAAAGGAGTCTCGACATGATAAAAGAAATACTCGATTTTATTTACAGCGCAGGCTGGATAGTCGCGGACATGCTTGCTAACGGCGCCGTGACTAACGCAGA
>Ga0123354_10007364_pt1 | contig 16552 bp, 12 predicted proteins | sample TergutLab28metaG_2_FD_97872 | JGI IMG/M metagenome (GOLD analysis project Ga0123354, IMG submission 97872) | Labiotermes labralis P4 segment gut microbial communities from Petit-Saut dam, French Guiana - Lab288 P4 | ecosystem: Host-associated > Arthropoda: Insects > Digestive system > Gut ...
TCATTGTTGACAGTACGGTGACTTGCCGGATGAAACGAGCGGACGTCATCGACAATGCCCATATTCGGGCGGGAGACGTCATTGTCGGATTAAGTTCTTGCGGAAAAGCAACTTACGAGAAAGAATACAACGGCGGAATGGGCAGCAACGGGTTAACAAGCGCCCGTCACGACGTTTTCGCCAACTATTTAGCGAAAAAATATCCGGAAAGCTACGACCCGGATTTGCCTTCCGAATTGATTTATTCCGGACAAAAGAAATTAACGGACATTATTGAAGAATTAAATATAGACGCAGGAAAATTAGTCCTTTCCCCAACCCGCACGTATGCGCCTGTCATCAAGCGTCTGTTGGAAAATCTGCGACCGCATATTCATGGCATGATTCATGTTTCGGGAGGAGCGCAAACCAAGATATTGCATTTTGTTGATAAGTTGAAAATCACCAAGAATTATTTATTTCCTGTTCCTCCACTGTTCCAGCTGATTCAAGAACAGTCCGGAACCGATTGGAAAGAAATGTATAAAGTCTTCAACATGGGGCATCGGATGGAGATTTATCTTCCTGAAGAACAGGCAAACGAAGTGATTGCAATATCTCAATCCTTCGGAATAGACGCCCGAATCATCGGATTTACCCAAAGTTCAAACAAAAAGGAATTGATTATCGAGAGCGAAAACGGGCGGTTTGAATATTGAGTCAAACGATTCTAAAAAAGAAATTTGATTTATTCTTCCATTTCTTCTATCATTTTCCTCCGTACTTCCGCTTTTTGGGCAATCTCAAGCATAACCCGAGGACTCCGGTTATAGGCCGGATTATTGATTACCGCTTCAATCGTATCGTTGTCGTCAATATTTTCAAACGTAAAAATAAACGGGTGCGGACGAGTGGTTTTCCCCATCGACCGTAAGCCTTCTTCTCCGTAATATTTCCGTATTATATTTGCTTCGCGGATTAACCGTTCATCTTCTTCGACTTTTTTCCGTTCTTCTTCCGTTTTTTTCTCCCTGATTTCTTTTTCACTCAGTAGATGTTGGCTTTCTTCAATTTCCTTCGCTTCCGACAACGAAATAATATTCTCAATGCCGAATCCGGAAGCTAAAATAGCAACCTTTATCTCATCTTCCATGCTTTCATCTAAAGCGGTTCCCCAAATCAACTCGATGTCGGGGCTGAATTTTGCCATAAAATTGTGGACTTCACTAAGTTCTCTCGTCATCATCGGCTGAATTGCTCCAAACGAAATATTCAACAAGATTCTTTTTGCTTTAAAAATATCGTTATTATTAAGTAGCGGCGAATGTAAAGCATTTTCCAGCGCCTGGGAAACCCTGTTATCGCCTCTTCCTAATCCGCTACTCATAATAGCAACTCCGCCGTCTTTCAAGATTGATTTTACATCTGCAAAGTCTAAATTGATATATCCCGGAATTGTGATTATCTCGGAAATACTCCGAACAGCAATAGTCAGTGTGTCGTCGGCTTTTTTAAATGCCTCAGGCAACGATAAATCGGAATAAATATCCCGTAGCCGTTCATTATTGATTACTAATAAAGCATCCACATTTTTTTTCATTTCTTCCACTCCTTTCAGGGCTTGGAGGATTTTGAATCTTTCTTCAAACATAAAAGGAATCGTAACAATCCCAATGGTTAGAATACCCAATCCTTTGGCTATTCTTGCCACCGTTGGTGAAGCTCCGGTTCCGGTTCCGCCTCCCATACCGGCAGTAATAAACACCATTTCCGTCCCATCGGATAACATTTGTTTTATTGCATCAACGCTTTCTTCAGCAAGTTCCAATGCTCTTGCAGGTTTTCCGCCGGCGCCCAAACCAGGGCCTAATTGAACTTTGACAGGAACAGGACTCCGCAACAACGCCTGTTTGTCGGTATTGCACAGAACAAAAGTAACATCCCGTATACCTTCATTGTACATCTGCGTGACGGCATTTCCACCGCCACCGCCAACTCCCACTACTTTTAAAATAGAAGGCGCTTCGGTTGGAAAATCAAAACTGATTAATCCGAATTGTAGTAAATCTTCCATATCTATTGTTAGTTAATTTTATTATCGCTTTTGTTATCATTATTATTATTATTATTATTGTCCGTTTCATCATAATCAAAAATAATTTCCGGACTCTCTTCGAAGACCGTTTTAATTTTTTTCCATCCGCTTTTGAAAGGATTCGATCCCTTCTTGGGGTCTTTGATTACTACTTCAACTTCACCTTTGGTAAAAATCTGAGGATCCTGTTTTGGATTTTCTTCTTTGACTATTTCTTTGGTTATTTTCTCTTTCAAACAGTTTTCTTTTCCCAAAATTGTTAATCCTATTGCGCACGATTCGGACGGCGATAATTGAATCTCAGAGCTATTGATATATGCTTTTGCATCAGCCAGCCGGACTTCTTTTCCGATTTGATTCCGGATGTATTGAGGCAAAGCGTGAAGCAAAGCGCCTCCGCCGGTAATTACAATTCCAGCATTAAGCATTTGAGAATAACCGGATTTTTGAATTTGAACTTCTATATTCTTAACAATTTCATCCACACGACCTTCTATGATCCAATTCAATTCCGCCAATTCAACTTTTCGTGGCGGATTATATCCTATATTCACTGAAGCGGTGTTGTCGTCGGACAATACCGAGAGGACGCTTCCATGTTCAATTTTCAATGTCTCGGCTTCATTTTCGGAAACATTCAGACTACGAATATCTTTGGTAATCGCCAATCCTCCCAATGGAAGCGTTATTAAGTATTTCAAAACTTTGTTTTTGTAAATAGAGAAATAGGTAACGCCCGCCCCAAATTCGACCAAGGCGCATCCTGATTCCTTTTCTTCCGGAGTCAGTACGGCTTCAGCCGTTGCCAAGGGTGAAATAAAATAACCTGCAACGGAGACCTCTTTTTTACTAAACACTTTTTCCAGATTTCGTTTCAAACAAGGATTTCCCACTACCAATTGAAAGCGGGCTTCAATCACCGAAGCTTCCGTTCCTTTCGGATTTACTGCCAATTGCCCGTCAGCATAATATTCACGTGAAATAACTCCCAAATTTTCTTCAAATTCCGGAGTATGAGCAGTTGCCTCTTCTTCCATAGAATCTAATAACTGACGGGTTATGGTTCCGCCTTCAATCTTTCTTTCCGTTTTAAATGACTTCGTGTGAAGCGATTGCCCACCAATACCTACATAAATTTTTCCTATTTGCATCGTTTCGGGGGTATTGTTCAATTTCCGGATGAGTTTGGAAATGATATCGGAAGTTTCATCCGAATTATAGATGCGCCCTCTCCGAATCGCATTTTTCGACGGAAGCGTTTCGACGCGTAATATCGTAAGTTTACCCGCAAGATCTTTCTGAGCGACTAAGGCAATTGTTTTGGATGTGCCTAAATCCAATGCTGCAATACTTTGTCCCATATTATATTAATTTTTTGTACAAACCACTTGGTTTTTATATTTCAAATTGATAACCGAATATTTATTCCAACCTACTTTACTCAATCCTTTTTCGTAAAAAAGGCGCAATTTTTCAAGATTTTCTTTATAGTCTTCTATTTTGCCTAAAATAATCTGATGATTTCCCACGACGGGCGTCAATTCGACGTCGCCGTCCGAATTTACATATATTTGCTTTATCTGCGAATTCCAGAACTTATCCTGTTGTAGGAATGAAACGAACTCATACAGTTGCTTTTTCGCGTATTCATCGTCGATGTATCCGCTTGCAACCGGAACATAAGCGGCAAAATTATCGGGAACAGGCATTTTCTCTCCCTCATTGTCGATATAATAACTCCCATTCGTCGAGAAGACGCGCAAAATCGGTTCTCGCTGGTAGATTTTAATTTGCACCGCTCCATCTATTGTTTTATAACATTCTGCCCGTTTAATTAAGCGGTTTCCTTCTAATTTATTTTCAATTGTCTCTAAATTCACTGTCGACAATTTTTTCCCGACGGGCGACAATCCGGCTTGAACAAGGCTCTTCGTAATATCTCCCTCATTCAAATAATGACGCTCTAACGTATCGACTATGCTAATCCGAATTTCCTTGCATGTTAAATCTTTGCTTGAATGCGGATTTAAGTAGAATACGACGAATACCAGATATGCCATTATTATTACCGCTACCGATATAAGTATTATTTTTTTAAGCATCTAAAATGGCTCTTAATGGTTCGACTAAAAGTTCAATGTCGCCGGCGCCGGCAACTATCGTAAGTTTTCGCTTTTTCTCACGCATCGTTTCCAATACTTCTTCTTTCGAATACAAATATTTTTCGGGCGCCGTCACAAGATTGAGAATCAATTGGGAAGTTACGCCGGGAATGGGTTCTTCGCGAGCCGGATAAATTGGAATTAATATCACTTCGTCGGCAGCGGATAATACGCCGGCAAATTCCCTGTAAAAATCTTTTGTACGCGAATACAAATGGGGCTGAAAGATAACCGTCAGTTTTTTAGAGGGATACAATTCTTTGACGGACGAGATACTTGCGGCTAATTCATCGGGATGATGCGCATAATCGTCAATCAGCACACAATCAGAGCGTTTGATATGAAAGTCGAAACGCCGTTTAGCTCCTTGGAAAGAAGCCATACCTTTCCGCAGTTCATCATCCGAAACACCGTTCAGTAAAGCAATCGCTAAAGCCGCCACCCCATTCAAAATGTTTATTTTTACCGGAACACCCAAGTAAATGTTCGTAATCGTTCGTTCGGGAGTAACCAAATCAAAACGGATGGTAGCGTTTCCTGTCCTGATATTTTTTGCATGAAAATCACCTTTTTCAACGCCATATCTATATAATCGAACGCCGGGTTTTAAATCCGGTTCTATATCGACGCCTATTTCCATCAATAAGACGCCATTTTCACGAATCAGCGAGGTAAAATACCGGAAAGCTTCTTTGTATGCTTCCGGTGTTTTATAAATATCCAAATGATCGGGAGCTACCGAAGTGATTACCTCCATGTAAGGAGTTAGCCAATGAAACGATCGGTCGTATTCGTCGGCTTCAATAACCGTCAAATCGCTTTTGGCGGATAGCATCAGGTTACTGTCGTAATTTTTCAGAATTCCGCCCAGAAACGCATTACAGTCCACTTTCGATTGTTTCAGGAGGTGGGCAATCATGCTTGAAGTTGTTGTTTTCCCATGCGTTCCGGCCACGCACAAGCCGCGTGCATTACGCGTGATTTCGCCCAAAACTTGTGCTCGTTTTAGAATAACAAAACCATTCCGACGAAAAAAGGTCAATTCGGAATGTTCTTCAGGAACAGCCGGCGTGAAAATTACCAGCGTATTTTTTTTGTTTTTAAACGCTTCCGGAATTAAATCGATCCGGTCTTCATAATGTATTTCCGCTCCTTCGGCGTTTAATTGACGGGTCAACTCCGACTCGACGCGGTCGTAGCCGGCAGCTTTTTTTCCGTGAAACAGAAAATAGCGTACCAACGCGCTCATACCAATTCCGCCGGCGCCTATAAAATAAACAGCCGAATAACAGTCGATTGATTTTTGAAAACTGTCGTTTGGATATGATCGGTCAAGAATCAAATCAATTTCATCTACAATTTTATTTGCCGCATCAGGCAAGGCTAATTTCAGAATATTTTCGCTTAACTCTTGTAATCGCTGGTCATCGTGAATAATTTCCAAGGCTTGAGGAAATAATTTTTTTACAGCCTCCTCGTCGGGAATAAAAATTGCCGCATTCCTTTTAAGCAGGGCTTCCGCATTTTTGGTTTGATGATTTTCCGCTACATTCGGCGATGGAACTAAAATGACCGGTTTCCCAAGAATACAAAACTCGGAAATTGATCCGGCTCCCGCTCTTGAAATAATTAAATCCGCTAAAGAATAAGCCAAATCCATTCGCGAAATAAACGACGTCAAATAAACGGAAGTATTCGGATAATAACGTAATTTTTCTTTCGAAGTGGAATAATAATATTTTCCCGATTGCCAAATCACTTGAACATCGCTTTCTCCGATTATTGACAAAGCGGAAATAAGACTTTTGTTGATTGTGCCTGCCCCTAAGCTGCCACCCAACACCAATATAGTTTTCTTATCGGGGTCGCACTGAAAATATTCACAAGCTTCTTTCCTTTTTGCTTCGGTACATTCCAAGTCCTGACGAACCGGATTGCCGGTCATAATAATCTTTTCAGCAGGGAAAAACCGCTCCATTCCTTCATAAGCGACACAAATTTTCGCAGCCTTTTTAGCCAGCAATTTGTTGGTCACGCCGGCGTATGAATTTTGTTCCTGAAGCAAAGTAGGAATTTTCAGACGATTTGCAGCTTGTAAAGTAGGTCCGCTGGCATAGCCCCCTACTCCAATCACCAGATGGGGTTGAAAGTTTTTCACTATTTCTTTCGCCTTACGCATACTTTTATTCAAACGAAAGAGAACACTTATATTTTTCAGAAGATTCTTGCGGTTGAGTCCAGCAACAGGCAATCCAACAATAGGATAACCGGCGGCAGGAACCCGTTCCATTTCCATTCGGTCTTCTGCTCCAACAAAAAGGATTTCCACCGCAGGATAACGCTTTTTAATAGCATTGGCAATGGAGAGCGCCGGAAAAATATGTCCGCCGGTGCCTCCGCCACTAATCAGTACTTTCAACTGTTGCATAAATTTCATTCATTAAATTAATATAAAGGTTGGAGTTCTAAATTTTCTTCCGAGTAAGACAAACGTTTTTCTTCTTCAAATTCTTCATCAATGACTCCTTCTTGCTGAATTCCTCTCGGATTTTCAAAGCGACTGACGCTTAAAATAATCCCGATAAATACACAAGTAATTAATATGGAACTTCCTCCACGGCTGACTAACGGTAAAGGCTGACCGGTAACAGGCATCAGACCTACCGAAACAGCCATATTAACCAAGGCTTGTATTGCTATCATCAATGCACAACCCATAACCAATAATTTAGGGAACAATTTTGTACATCGGCCGGCGATAGTCCCCGCCCTTATAAATAAAAATACGTAGAGAGCGAGAACCACAATTCCTCCGATGATGCCTGTTTCTTCAATAATAATTGCGTAAATAAAATCGGAATAGGCTTGAGGCAGGAAATCGCTCAGGTGACTGTTACCGGGCATTTTTCCAAAGATGCCTCCACGTGCCAAAGCAATTTTAGCCATTGTCGATTGAAAAACCGAATCGGGGATTTTGCCGTCTTTCGTTATTTCCGGTTGCTCTTTATAATGCTTAATTCGATCGACCCAGATAACGCCTCGTTTAAGTTTTGCCTTTTCTGCTATATCCGGATAAAACCAAATAAATGAGAACAGAAGCGCTGCAAATGCAAAGGTAACAAGAATAAGCAAGCCCATTCTTTTAAAAGGAACTTGGCCGATAAACATCATAATGACGATAACACAATATAATATGGCTGCCGTAGAGAGATTGTCGCGTACAATTAAAACGCAGGTTAAAAGAGTAAAAAACCAAATCCACCAGAAACTTGCACTTTCCGATATTTTGCTCTTTTGCCGACTTAAGAAAAAAGCTACACAGGCAATTAAACTCAATTTGGCTAATTCGGAAGGTTGAAATCCCAATATATATCGATTAGCGCCGTTCACCGTTTGCCCTAAAGATTGCGCGGCGCCTAACAGTAGCCAAACAAATGGAATCATTACGACAAAAATCCAGAAATATTTTGGATTCATACTATGAACCAGCAAGACTACCACTATCCCTCCCAGCAAAAACATCGTATGTTTTATAATCGGCTGCCAAAAATTTGTTTTAAATGTCAGCATACTCGAAGCGCTGTAAACTTCGACAACAGAAATCAGGCAAAGAGCTGCGAATATCATCCATATTATCCGGTCGCCTCGAAATATTTTATTTGCAAAATCCATCATAATTATTTGTATTTATTACCTCACAGATTCCTTACCTGTTTTTTAAATTGAGTCCCTCTATCTTCGTAATTATTGAATAAATCAAAACTGGCGCAGCAAGGCGAAAGTAATACCGTATCTCCTTTCTCGGCAAGTGAATATGCTTGTGAAACAGCTTCTTGCATTGATCTGGCCTCCGTTATTTGCATAACTTTTCCATCAAAAAAAGCGTGCAATTTCGAATTATCCAGTCCTAAAAAGATCAAAGCGCGACATTTGTCCTTTACCAACGATTCGATGGAACGATAATCATTTCCTTTATCGGTTCCGCCCAGAATTAAAACAACGGGCGTTCTCATACTTTGTAGAGCATACCACGTTGAATTGACATTGGTCGCTTTCGAATCGTTGATGTACTCGACTCCTCTTACGCGAGCCACTTTTTCCAGACGATGTTCGACGCCTTTGAAATTACTCAACGATTGGCGAATATCGTCATTCTTAATATCCATTAGTTTTGCTGCAATTCCGGCCGCCATCGAATTATATAAATTATGTTCGCCGGTTAGTGCAATGAGTTCTTTTTCCATCGTGAAAATACCATTAGGAGTTTCTATAATCATTTGTTTATCTTTCGTATAAGCAACTACGCTATTCTCTTTTTTCAGTGCGAAAGGATACAAAGCCACTTTCGGTTGCCTTTTTTCGATTTCTTTCCTTATCCACAAATCGTCGTTCCAAAAGATAAAAGCATCTTTCGCCGTTTGATTTTGAATGATTCGCATCTTGGCGTTGACGTAATTCTGCATTTCGTAATTGTAGCGATCTAAATGATCGGGTGTAATATTCAATAAAACAGCAATATCTGCCTTAAATTCGTACATTCCGTCTAACTGAAAACTACTTAATTCAATGACATAGTAATCATAATCCTCTTCTGCAACCTGCAAAGCAAAACTATCGCCGACATTGCCTGCCAAACCGACATTCAATCCAGCATTTTTAAGAATATACCAAGTAAGCATCGTCGTGGTAGTTTTTCCGTTACTTCCTGTAATACAGATAGTTTTTGCATCTGTATATCGTCCGGCAAATTCAATTTCGGAGATAATGGGTGTTCCATGCTCATGCAATTTATGAATGATGGGCGCTTTATCGGGAATACCGGGACTTTTGATGATTTCATCCGCATTTAGAATTTTGTCTTCCGAATGTTGATTTTCCTCGTAAGGAATTCCGTCGTTATCCAATATTGCTTTATATTTCGGTTGGATAGTTGACAAATCCGAAACGAAAACATCGAATCCCTGTTTTTTTGCCAATACCGCCGCTCCGGCGCCGCTTTCGCCTCCGCCGAGAACTACGATTCGATTGGGGTTTGTCATTGCGGGCTTGACCTGCAATCCCCTATCAATCAGATAACGATTATTGGAAGATCCCGCGTCGATCGCGGGATTACAGATAGCATTTATGTTTTTTATATCTTTCATTATCAAATTATCTCATTTACACATTATCTCATTTTTAATGTTGCAATCGATAATGCCGCTAAAATAATCCCTATCAACCAAAACCGGACTACTATCTTCGATTCCGGAACTGCTGCCAACGGTTTCTGAATCAGCGCTTCAATCCCTGCATTTCCCTGTTTTTGAAAATGATGATGCAAAGGAGTCATTTTGAAAATTCGTTTTCCGACACCATATTTTTTCTTGGTGTATTTGAAATAACCGACCTGAAGCATTACCGAAATACTTTCTGTGAAGAATACACCGCATAAAATAGGTAGTAACAATTCTTTATGAATAATAATTGCAAGAACCGCAATTATTCCTCCCAATGTGAGCGAGCCGGTATCGCCCATAAAAACCTGTGCCGGAAAAGCATTATACCAAAGAAAACCAATAGTTGCTCCGATAAATGCGGCAGAGAATACCGATAATTCTCCGCAGCCCGGAATATACATGATGTTCAGGTAAGCTGCAGCCTTGATATTACTCGACACGTATGCCAAAATTCCTAAAGCAACCCCGATGATCGCCGAACTTCCGGCAGCAAGCCCGTCTAATCCGTCGGTGAGATTTGCCCCGTTGGAAACGGCAGTTACAATGAAAATTGTGATGATTACAAAAATAATCCAAGTGGCTGCCGTGCGATGGCTGGGCATAAACGACACGAAGCTGCGATAATCCAAGTTGTTGTTTTTTAAAAAAGGAATTGTCGTCTCCGTCGATTTGACCTTCGGGCTAAAGGTAACTTCCGTAATAACACCGTTTTTCCGTATTTCCACATTTTCATGCATTCCTACTTGGGGACTCCAATACAGGGTCAACCCGACAATCAAACCCAAGACGACTTGTCCTACTATTTTAAATCGCCCGTTGAGTCCTCCTTTATTTTTTTTGAAGACTTTGATATAATCGTCTAAAAAACCAACACAGCCTAACCATACGGTCGTAACCAACATAAGGATGGTGTAGACATCGGATAAGCGACAAAATAATAAAACCGGCAAAATAATGGAGATAATAATAATAATTCCTCCCATGGTAGGCGTTCCTTTTTTTTCCATTTGCCCTTCCAGTCCCAAATCACGTACTACTTCGCCAATCTGGCGCCGTTGGAGTTTTTCGATAATCCATTTTCCGATAATTGTTGATATCACCAAAGAAAATATCAATGCCATTGCAGAGCGAAAAGAAATATAACGAAATATTCCTGCTCCCGGAAAATTTAACTTGTCAAGATAGTCAAATAAATAATATAACATGGCGATTACTTGTTTTCATTAAATAAGTTCATTACAATTTCCCGATCATCGAAATGATGTTTGACTCCTTTCACTTCCTGATAATTTTCATGTCCCTTACCGGCAATGAGGATCACATCGTCGGTTTGAGCCAGCAAACAAGCTATACGAATCGCTTCTGTCCGGTCGGTAATTTTCAATGTTTTTTTCAGCGATACTTCCGTCAGTCCTTCCTCCATATCTCTAATAATATCCTCCGGTTCTTCGAAACGGGGATTATCGGAAGTAAGGATCAGGCGGTCGCTCAAACGAGCAGCTTCTTTTGCCATGAGGGGGCGCTTCCCTTTGTCGCGATTCCCTCCGCAACCCACTACAGTGATGATATTTCCTTTCCCGGATAAAACTTCCCGGATAGCGCCCAGCACATTGGTTAGCGCATCCGGCGTATGGGCGTAATCCACAATCGCCGTGTAATTTTCCGGTGAACGGAAGGTTTGGAATCGCCCTGCAACAGAACGGAGCATACTCAATATCAGTAATACTTCGTCGGGAATTTGTCCTAAAAGAACAGCCGCTCCGTAAACCGCCAAAAGATTGTAAGCATTGAACTTCCCAACGAACTGCGTCGATATTTCTGTTCCGTTGATATTCATTTCTGTTCCGTCGAAATGCGCTTCCAGAATTTTTCCTTTGAAATCTGCCAATGATAAAAGAGAATAGGTCTGTTTGTTTGCTTTAGTATTCTGAAGCATAAACATTCCATTTTTATCATCTTTATTGGTTAAAGCAAAAGCATCTGCAGTCAATTCGTCAAAGAATGCCTTTTTGGCGTCGCGATAAGCATCGAAAGTCGGATGATAGTCCAAATGATCTCGCGTGAGATTTGTAAATATGCCGCCTCTGAAATGTAATCCGGCGATTCGTTTTTGGTCAATCGCATGGGAGCTGACTTCCATAAAGACATATTCACAACCGGCTTTTAGCATTTGCGCCAATAAGTCATTCAATTCAATAGCATCAGGAGTAGTATGGGTAGCTGTTAATTCTTTTTCGTTAATATAATTACAAACAGTTGATAATAAACCTGTTTTATATCCTAATTTTAGAAACATTCGAAATAATAAAGTGACGGTTGTCGTTTTTCCGTTCGTACCGGTTACGCCAACCAAAGTCAGATGCTTCGACGGTTCACCGTTCCAAACGGAAGCAATTTTCCCCAAAGCTTCCGCACTATCGTTAACCCGAATATAGGTAATTCCGCTTAGTTTATTTTCCGGAAATGTTTGACATACGATTGCTTTAGCTCCGTTTTCAATCGCCTTTCCGATGTACGAATGACCGTCGGATTGCGTTCCCGGAACAGCAACAAAAAGGAATCCCGGTTCAATTTTTCGCGAATCGCAATGGACGCCCGTAATCTGTATTTCTGAATTACCGGCTATTTCCAGCACTTTCAATGATTGAAAAAGTCCTTCTAATTTCATATTTACCTGAGTTGAATGATTATTGTTTGTCCCCGTAATGCAACCGTACCCACATCCAACGATTGGCTGTAAACTTCGCCACGCCCCAGCAGATTCACTCGCAATCCGGTGTTTTCCAAAGCATAAACCGCATCTTTAGCACCCATTCCGATGACATTGGGCACAAGTTTGTCCGGTATTTGCTGCTCCTTGAGTATTAATTTGTTGCTTGTCCACTGAGAAGTAGCCCAATTCCCTTTCAAGCTATCCGCATAACGAATGTTCAATTTTTTCAGAACATATTTTGACTGATCGGACAATCCGTTTTTTATTTTTGGAACATCGGTAGTCGGACTTTCTTTGTCAAGAATAACCGGATCTGTAGATTTTTCCCTTGAATAAATTGCTTCGGCGATTTGTTTAAAAACCTTTCCACTCATGTATCCGCCGGAAGCGTTTCCGTTGCGTGGACGGCGAATGACCACAATACAGGAATATTCCGGATCATTTGCAGGAAAATATCCGCAGAACGACACTTGGTAGGATTTTCCGCCTGTCTTGTAACCGGCCGCACCTTTGGAAATTTGTGCTGTTCCGGTTTTCCCGGCGATTCTGACCAAATCCGAACGAGCCGGCTTCCCTGTTCCCTGCGGATAATTGACCACACTATCCAGCATCCCTTGAATCATTTTCAATGTTCGATCCGAGCAGATATGCTCGATGAGTATTTCCGTTTTTTTCTTCTCAGTTCTTTTATCGTCACGAATTTCTTTGACAAAAATGGGTTTAACCATTGTTCCGTTGTTTGCAATGGCGTTAAAAAAAGTGAGCGTGTTTATCGGTGGAATTTGCGTTTCGTAGCCAAATGACATCCAAGGCAAAGTTGTTTTATACCAATTTTTTGTAGAATCGTTTGGATGACGGATTCTCGCCGGCATATAATCGGGAATTTCAATTTTCAGGTCTTTATTGATTCCAACCCGGTATAATCCGTCGACGTATTTACCCGGATTTTTCTCATACCCTCTTAAAATAATTTTAGCTACGCCAATATTAGAGGAAAACCAGATCGCTTTTGCCGCAGTAATTTTTCCGTATCCGCCACGGTCTGCATTGTGATCAAGTAAAGTAGCTCCGGCATATTCAAATCTTCCTCTACCGACATCTACCGGATCATCGGGACGAACGACACTATCTTCCAAAGCAACCATCATGGAAGCCACTTTGAATGTCGATCCCGGCTCGCTCATATCGGACAAAGCATAATTCAACTGCTCGTTCCATTTGCCGTCTTTCGATTTTCCAAGATTGGCGATGGCTTTGATTTCTCCTGTTTTCACTTCCATAATCACGGCTGTTCCCGATTCAGCATTTAATTCCTCCAGTTTTTCCATCAGCGCATTCTCCGTTATTTCTTGAAAATCAATATCAATCGTCGAAATAATATCTTTTCCGCGAACAGGATCGGTTTCAGGAACTTCTTTAAATCCTCTTTCCACCCAACGCTGAATACTGACTCCCTGTTTACCGCACAATAAAGAATCATACGCCTTTTCCAAACCATACTTTCCGCCTACGCTGTCAACTCCGTTCCAAATATCTCCAATGGTTCGGGAGGCCAATACGCCGGACGGTTTAATTCGACGTGTGAATCGTTTCTCGCTTAATCCTGATCGATTGCTGCCCAAGTTAAAGAAGGGAAGTTTCTTTATTTCATTAAGTTCCAAATCATTAACCGGCCTGATAACAGACAGTGGATAAGCCCTGGTTTTTACTATTTTATCATTACTAGTAGCCGTTTTTTCAGCTGCTGCTTCTTTTTGTTTCTTTTTCAAACCGTTCATAATAACGGTTTCATATTGAGCGGCTGTTTTTTCGGGAAACAATTTGTTTAATCCGATGGAAAGCGGTTTAATATTGGCGATTAGCACATTTTCATTAAAACCCTCCGCCCAAAAGTCCATATACAATTGATAATAAGTTTCGGATACTGCCAGCCATTCTTCATTCGATGAATAGATATTCCCTCTGATTGCCGGAATCGTATCCCGAAAAGGGACATATCTCTTTCCTATATCTATCCATTTTTCCTTTTCCGCAAAGGAGGTTACGACTGCCCGCCCGATAATCGCTATGATTACCAGACTCAAAATCAAAGCAATAACAAAGTAATTCCGCTGTATCTTTTTACTATCTATATTATTCTTGTTAGCCATTTATTCCTGTATCCTTAACAATTTAAATTCTTTAATCCTTTATTTTCGAATTTTATAAACAGTCGTATTGCTTTTCGTCAATGCTATTCCTTTTTCTTTAAGCAATTCTTCAATCTGCGTTTGACGACTCATTTTCGTCAAACGGGAATTCAAATCCACTTGCACATTTTTTAGTACTACCAGCTCTTTTTTCAAATTATCCATTTCCGTCAATTTCTTTGAACAGTAGTAGCGATTACTAATAAAAATTATAATCAAAACAAATATCAAAAGTAGCAATTTAGATTGTTTTCCGACAAAATCTTCCGTTAAGAATCCGCCATTTAGCCAATATTGAAACGGTTTTTTAGGCTTTCCCGATTTTTTCCCCAATTTATTATTCTCGTTTTCTGATTTCATTTTTTTCTGCAATTCTTAGTTTTGCGCTTCTGGAGCGGGGGTTTCGTTTAATTTCTTCCGCTTTGGGAATAATTACTTTCGTATTAATCGCATGAAGCGGCGTTTTCACATTGCCGTAAAAATCCTTTTCAACGATTCCTTCAAAATTCCCTGTGTTAATGAAATTCTTCACTAACCGGTCTTCCAGCGAATGGTAGGTAATCACTGCCAATCTTCCTCCCGATTTCAGCAAGGCGGTCGCTTGCATCAAGAGTTCTTTCAGAGCATCTATTTCTCCATTCACTTTAATTCTAAGCGATTGATAAATTCGGGCAAGAAGTTTCTTCTCGTTTCCTCTACTGAAAAAAGGAGTTAACAGTTTTTGAAAGTCCTGGCTTGTCCGAATCTCCTTCTGTTCCCGATTCTTCACAATTACTTCCGCAATCGCTTTCGAATTTCGCAATTCCCCGTATTGATAAAAGATGTCTGCCAAATCTTTTTCGGAAAAAGTCTTTAGAATCTCTACTGCCCCTATTCCGTCGCGTTGATTCATCCGCATATCAAGATTTCCTTCAAATCGAAAAGAAAATCCCCTGCTTTCGTCGTCGAAATGATGGGATGAAACCCCCAAATCAGCCAATAACCCGTCAATTTCAGTGACGTTGTGCCAGTCCATAAAATTGGACAGATAACGAAAATTACTTCTTACAAAAGTGAACCGTGAATCGGAAAAGCTATTTTTTTCCGCATCTTCATCCTGGTCAAAACCATAGAGATGGCCTTCCCCATTTAAGTGTTCCAATATCATTTCCGAATGACCGCCACCTCCAAAAGTTGCATCGACATAGATTCCTTCCGGACGAATCCGTAATCCATCGATACTCTCTTTCAAGAGAACCGGGGTGTGATAGATAAGACCTTCTTTCCTGTTTTTATAGTCATTCGTCATTTTCATTTGTTCGCTTGGATTTACTTAAGTATTTTCTTACGTGAACCTTCAATTCGTCTGAGCTCATCATAATTTTAGCAAATTGATCGGGATTCCAGATTTCAATATAATTATTCATGCCCACAAAACAGACTGCATTGGAAATCTTTGCCGCTTGCAAATATTTTTTCGGAATTAGGATGCGTCCGCTGGAATCTAATTCCAATGCTTCTACAAACGCTGTAATCATACGGTAGGTATTTTTACTTCTTTCATCTCCCCAATCGTCCAATTTTTCCTGAAGCATATTCAATTCATCTTTCCAAATTTTTTCCGGATATAAAACAAGACAATCCTGATGAATATCCTTTCGCAATCTAAGACCCGATCCCTCAAATGATTGCAGGATTTTACGAAAGGATGCGGGTACGAAAACCCGTCCTTTTACATCCGTTTTAGCGTGGATTGTGCCTGTAAATGCATCCATTTTTTCAACTTACTGTTTCAGACTGTAAAAGTACTAAATTACCCACAATTAGCAAAAATTTTTTTAATTTTTTTTTTCATAAAGTTATTAACCAAGTTATCAAATACGTAAAATACTGTTGATTAACTAATTCATTATTTCATAACAGGTGGGGTATTTTTTAGTTATAAACCGGTGAAATCTCCGCCTGTCTTCTTTTCCTCGCACTTTTTTGAAAGTTATTCAATTCAGTTCTAAAATATTTCTCTCTTTTATTTGTCTATCTATATATATAATATAGGGAAAAAATAACTCTTTATCGGAGAAATCCGGCTGTTTATCGAAAATCCGGCTGTTTTTGTCGAATCGCTATTGTAGAACTATATGAATCCGCTTACCTTTGTGCAATTTTTGAAAAGAAAAATAAATATTAGAGATATGAATATAAAGTCCGGTCAAAAA
>Ga0123354_10007366_pt1 | contig 16551 bp, 10 predicted proteins | sample TergutLab28metaG_2_FD_97872 | JGI IMG/M metagenome (GOLD analysis project Ga0123354, IMG submission 97872) | Labiotermes labralis P4 segment gut microbial communities from Petit-Saut dam, French Guiana - Lab288 P4 | ecosystem: Host-associated > Arthropoda: Insects > Digestive system > Gut ...
AAACTGCACACCCAGTAGAAACACTGTTCTGGTATAACATACTGTTGCACCAATGGGATCTACAACACTTTTAAAGACAACATTGCTTAGCCTGTAGAAACAAGTTTGATGTAAAATAACACACGAAAATATTGACTGACACTGAGTGACACAATGATATTATTGCTAGAGTTTTGTGAACTATATCGGTACACTATAGCACGCTAGTTTTAAGTATATTGACACCAGTATTACTAAAGATACTACTTATAACATATCCTTAGCGTAAGAACAGTAACCTATTTTGAAATATGTACATAAACAACTAATGATAATTCACCCATAACAGCCCCAGGTCACGTTACCCACTATTGAAACAACGAGATCTCGTTCCCCCCCACCCAATCCGCAATGCCTTAAAAGAACACCCCACATATCTTTTATAGCTGCTCTTTAAGTTAATTCACAACCTGAAGATGGCCCACATATAGGGCCGAAACATGTAGTTGTATACCTACTGTACTACTAGGTGAAATATAGTTGTGTTCGACTGTATGTGTAATACACAATAATTCTTTGTTACGTGTTTTAGTATAAGACCCAGATACTGGATAATTTGTGAGTTGTGTCCAATAAAGACGCTGTTAATTTGTTTTTTCGGGCCTGTTCTACCTTCTCACTGTATGTGTAGAAAGTTACCATTGCTACTGACCAAATTCAATGACAAACACGCACTCAGTAGGACTCCCCTGGACGAGGGATCAGTCCGTCGCAGAGGCCACCACCTGCACAACATTCACAATAGACAAACATCCATCCCAAAGGAGGGTTTCGAACCCACAATCCCAGAAAGCGAGCCACCACAAACCTGCGCCTTAGACCGCGTGGCCACCGAGGTCAGTGAGTTTTTTAACTGCTAAGATTACATAGTGTCGATGATAGATTAATGAATGGGCATGTGGCAAAAAGAAATTCTACTGATAGGGGAAACAGAAACACTGGAGAAACCCCTGATCGAGTGTCACTTTTTCACAACGAATCTCAAATAGAATGGCTAAAGATTGAGCCCAGGTCTCCGGGGCAAGAAGCCGACGAGTAACCATCTCAGTCATGGAAGTGCCATGACGGATGACGCTCAGCGCACAGAGCTGTATGAATATGAACTTGTTTAATGGTGCGAGAAGAGGAAGAAGAAAAAGAAGAAGAAGAAGACAGAATTGTTTGCGTAGAGTGCTGGTACTATTTAAGAAAACTTGCATATTTTAATTAGAAATACTCTTATGTGCGACCAAACAAACTGTTCGCAACTTCGGAGATCTATTTCGCTAGCACTGAATGTGTAACAAATCTGTTCACTATCAAGTTCCTGCGAAGTCCTGTCAAATAACTCCTGAGCGAAAACACAATGATCAAGACACATAAACGAAACTTCAGGTCCCAATTTATGTCTTCCGTACGACCGTACCACCGTCGGGTCTATGTTAATCACCGCCAGTTGATAAACGACACACGAGATACCATAATGTATGTTAGTGACACCAAACTGTTTGCTAGCATTTAGCGCAGGACTTTTGAAATATTGGAGAGTCTGATAGAAAACACAGTGCTCAGATCCTTCAGTATTTTAATCCGTTATTTATACAGGACTGGATGGCACATAATTCCTAACGGCGCCAAACGTGATGCAAACTTAGATTTTAGCATGCTTTAATCTATAATTTTTTTTTGTGGTGCAGCAGCCCAACGCGGGCTATGGCCTCCTCATTCTTGAGGTTGGTAGATCCCACAAAGCAACACAACACATTCGGTAGGACTGATCAGCTCCACGCAGTGACCGCTACCTGACAACACACAACACTCACAGCAGACAATTATCCGTGCCAGCGGTGCGATTCAAACCGGCAATATCAGCAAGCGAACGGTCGCGGACTTGCGCCTTACATCTTACAATAAAGTAATTTATTCAGTTAATAACGCAACATATATTTTATTACCAATATTATAAACTTGGCGACATGTTTCGGTTCACTGAACCCTCCTCAGGCCAATTCTTAAAGCAAAGCAAATGTACAATCAGCGAGTGAGCACACTATGAAATCCCATACTGTTTACAGATCATATTGACATTAAAGATCATGTTAAATTCTGTTGACCGATGTATTATTTGAAATATATATATATATATATATATATATATATATATATAAACTCCTGCACTATACCTTTCTTGACAGAACTCCTGTCAGTATATCTTTGTTAACAAAAATATATAACATGATCTTTACTGTCAATATGATCTGTAAACAGTATGGGATCTCATACCGTACGCATTCGCTGAATGTACCTTTACTTTGTTGTAAGAATTGGCCTGAGGATGGATCAATGAACCGAAATATGTCGCTAAGTTTTTAATATTGATAATACAATATATGTTATGTTATTGACGGAATAGATTACTTTATCATTGTAAACACAACGGGATGCCTCCTATCAGCACTTTAGATCATGCGACTACCGGGATCGGCTTTTAGTCTACACTTAATCAACATTTTATCAGTGAGCATTTGTTGGTTTACTGCTTCCTTAATGCACGGATATGAACATACGATGTTCATTACTGCCAAATTTGTGATCTTACCTAACAAAGTAAACACAATCATCACACTTTAATGCAGCTGAATAAATGTGTAGATTTTAAATATTTAGAATCTTGGCCACATAAACCTCGTACATTTTTATTCTTTTTGCTTCTATTAAATTCTACACTTTCTATTTCCATGGAGCAACGACCCCCAGTCAGCCCGAGTTCCTCATCATTGAGGCTTCACAACCACACTCAGACACACAACACTTGGTTTGTCTCCACTGCAGGACTGATCAGCCCAGCGCAAAGACCTCTACCTGACAACACACAACCCTCCAAGAGACAGAATTCCATGCTCCCGGTGGGATTCCAACCTGCAATCTCAGAAGGCGAGCAGCCGTAGACCCACTCCTTAGACCGCGCAGTCACTGGAATCGGTACATCTGTATTACTAAATGCTATAAATCTACACAGTGTTTATGTTGATTTATGTAAAGTTGCACTCTTTACACATCTCTCTAAGGCTGTGACTTTGAAAATGGCCCTGCGGGGGCCGAAATATAACGAAGCTGTAACATAATACAGACCATTAAGGGCCTTCCCCATACACGGTGTATTTGTTGGGTTCATGTATAACGCGCCATTATTAATGTTGGTGACAGCAAATTACTTGCTATCATCTAACAGAGACAGCATATTCCTATTTCACATCAATAAACGTACAGCTCACCATTGAACTACGAAGGCAACAGACTGTGGAACTTTGGTTTCTGATAACAAAATAACAGCTTTGATTGCAATTTTATGAGCACAATTCGTGAGGTGACAATTAGGACTTTTACAAGAGCAGGGGATGAAAGGATATGCTGGAGGGGACAGCGTAATGAGGAGCTGCGTAATTTATATTCATCAAATACTTATCATCAGATTGTTTATATCGAAAACGAGGTGATGAACAGAGCATGTAGTGTTCATGGCGCAGATGAGAAATCGATACAAAATGTTAGAACGAAAACCTGAAATAGAGGTGCAACTTGGGAGACAAAAAACTCAGAATAAATTGGAAAATGATATTAAAATATATTTTAAAGGAATAGGATATCAGGTAAAAAGTAAAGGTGAAGGTCGCCCTAAAACAGGCCACGAAGGCCCAGAAGGGGAATAGAGGTAAGCTCCACTCTTTTCTTAACCTCGGCGCTAGGTGGGGGTAGGTGGTTTTCGCCACGCTTTGGCCACTTTACCCCCGGGAAAGACCCGGTATCCGTTGTAAAAGAGCCTGGATAGGCCCCAGGACTAGTCTGGACGGGTGAGGAAAATCTCGCTCCCACCGGGATTCGATTCTAGGACCGTCTAGCCCGTAGCGAGTCGCTACACCCACTATACGCTATCCCGGCCCACATTGGATACCAGGTTGTGCGTTGAATGTGTACAGTTCAAGATATGGATCAGGGATGAAATGTTGAACTTCGTAAAAGACAGAAAATGTCTTCACTGGATGAGTAACGTTAGATTGTACTTGGCGGAGATGTTCAACCGCAAATTGTAACCTTGTTTTTAGACAAAAAAAAGTGTGAAAGCGCGTAATTGTACCTCTTTAAATTTCTTATAATAAAATGAATATGACAATTTTTATCGTTGCGCAGTGCATTTTTAAGCACACGCAGTTCACCCACCAACAAATGCACTATTTATTAATAAATAGTGCATTTGTTGGTGAGTGAACTGCGTATATTTCAAAATGGATTGTGCAACAATAAAAATTATAAATTCTCAACAATCAAAACTCTGTAACAGCTATAAAAATACCAAACTAAAGTTATTAAAGACCAATGCGACCATAAGGTTCAACAAAGAGTCTCATTCTGCACTGCAAACAACACGCATGCCGCTCTACGAGATGCTGCCACATCACCTAATATATTTAACGACGTAATTTTACCGAGTGTTCTAACACAAATATAACTCTAGTTAGGTACAGATAAAGCTCCCTGATGATGGTCATTAAAGACCGAAACATTTAGGAGCAATATTATTGTATATTTAATGTAAATTTAAAACTTTTAACCAAGCTAATAAATAGTGCATTTTTTGGTGAGTGAACTACTTGAATATGACAAATATTACAGTACTTGTAAGATACGAATAGGCATACTTGTGTCAGAAAATAAGGTTTCTTAATATAAACAATGAAGCGTTTGTGAGAATAATTATTTTTAACAAAATCAAACTGTCAAAGTATCCCTGTGCTTACACTTCACGGCACAGTGACACGTGTAGGACTGGAGATAAGAGACCCGAACATTCTTGACCTCAGTAGTAAAGACAACCGAAAGAAATGCGGTACGTCTTGAGCAGGCAGATGGGCAGCACTGGAATCTGAATATGACAGCAAGTAGAAAATTCATCCCTTCATCAAGAGACTGAACGGCAGTCGTCTGAACCAGTGGTCCTTAACGTGGGCCGAACACCGAGTTTCTAAGGTGCCACAGGAAGATACCGGAAAATTAGGGGCGCACAGAAACTTTTGAATGGGCCACCGAAACTTTAACTGCATGAATAAAATATTTCAAATTTAAAACTGAATCAAAAGTTCCCTCCTCCCCTGCATCTCCCGCGACACAGAAGGCAAAGCCATATATTATCGCTTTTTCCACATCATGTCTGGATGAATATGGTTTCAGCTAGATAATTTTATTTGCTGTCAAAAGCAGGTAACTGCCTTAGCGTTGTGAAGAGAGATTATCTTCGCTTATCACTGAACACAATGTAATTGGACATATAAAAACTTGCTAGTGTTCATCAGGCCCTAGGAACACAGTGAATATATTGCCAATTGACACATAGTGCTGTTACTTGTATAAGGAAAAATGTGTTACACCTCAACAAATTGTTTAAAATTAATATAATATTGTAAATAAAATATAAATATTTTGACGTTCTGGTGACCGTGCATCGTGAAAAATTCTTATAATAAAACGAACCAGATGGACTAATTTCTCAAATTTATTTTCGGAATAAAACTCTACATGTTTCGGTCAGTTCTTCTGCCCATCATCGGGAGTTTTTCACTGTACATACAGCAATGGTATAAGTCATACAGGTTTGCTGACAGCTTGCGAGCAGGATCAGGACGGAGCTCCGTTCTGATCCTGCTCGCAAGCTGTCAGCAAACCTGTATGACATATACCATTGCTGTGTGTACAGTGAAAAACTACCGATGATGGGCAGAAGAACTGACCGAAACATGTAGAGTTTTATTCCGAAAATAAATTTGAGAATTTAATGCATCTGGTTGGTTTTATTATAAGAAAATATAAATGTGTTCTAATACATAAATCAACAATGTGGAAATAAAGTAACTTCCTTTTTCATACGTAGCAACGTCTAGAAAGGATGTGGGAGGGGGGCAGACAGATAAATCAAGCTCAAACAGGGAGCCACGCGCAAAAGAAGTTTCAGAAGCACTGGTCTGACCCTCAGTAAGGCATATTACTGACTGCAGGTCAACAAATGAATTGACGGACCGAGAAAAGCAACTATATTTTCAAACAATAAACTTTACTCTCTACAGTGCTACGTGTTTCGACTTATTCAACGATCTCCTATACTTTCATTACTGTGCCTGACCATTGTTTGTAAATAGGCCAAACATGTAGCAATCTAGGTAATGACAGCTGCTGTCTAAAACTGCATCTGTGATTGCCGGCCCATTTGTTCAATTGTTTACTTACGCATCACAATAGGCTGTCTCACCCTACGTGTGAGAATGAGTGGCAGCCGCCACTCGGACGCTAATAGTTGCTCATCGCGTCATGGAAATTTCGGGATAATCAGATAAGAAGTGTTGCTTTCGCGTTCGCAAGAACCAACCACTAAACTGCATCTTCAACACGACGAATCGTGAGAATTAACAACTTTTGGACATTACACCGTGACGCATGGTAGATATTTGGTCACGTTCTTGACATCTCAGATTTCCACAAGACTGTATGGGGTAACGTCCTGCAAGACAGCAATCTTTAGACTCAGCCCAGTCAGAATATCAAAACCCGCACACATCAATCATGTTCTTGTCACAACGGAAGCCGCTTTAATTTTACCCTTCCCTCTACGACGAGGTCTGGCAAACTGTCTTTCGTTCAATTTATCCGACCAAAACTGTACATGAATTTCTCACAGAGTGCACTAACATCCCTCCAGCTAGAACATTCTCAGTTCTATATTCGGTACTGTATCAGTCAGTACTGAACCACAGCAAAGTACATTAATGGAACACTGCAGAATATAAAACAGTTCCTCAACGCTAGACCTAAGACTCTTATCTATTCCTGACCGCAACCTGCAGAAGAACAACGTGCCGTCTGTATCACAGGTATCTCCATGGTTACAGTCTACATACTTCAGACTCCGCCACCGAAGCGAGCGAGAACTTTGTCGTTTGGAAATACACGTCACAAGTGTGTAGTCGGTTAAGAGAGAGATACCGCTGGCGGAATGCAGCTGGAAATTCAAAGGCAAAATTTTGACAAATTCCATCTCTGACTACGAATTCTAGAAATACCCGTTCCGTCTGTTCGGTCTTATAACTTATAGCTCTTGAGAGATAATATAATGTCAAGATTTCGCCCCATAATCACGGTCTAAACTTGAAGAAAACTTGGAAAATACATCAAGATACAATAGCTTAATAAAAATTAAATAATAATAATAATAATGTATGAATAGGAAGATGCCACAGTGTTGTGGAATCAAGCAGTACACACAGGAAGAGAAGTTATAGCAGATTGGCCAGATATGGTATATAATAATTAAAAACAAATTATAGAAATCACGCACACTGATAGATGTGGCAATACACATGACGGAAATGTGCAAAAGGCAGCGGAAAAGAAGACAAAATATAAGAGTTTACGTATAGAGATACAACGAATGTGGAACCCGAAATGTAGAATTATGTCGGTAATAACTGGAGTCACAGGAATAGTAACATTTACTACAAAAGACAGCCATGGGGGCCCGCGGTAGCACAGTGGTTAAGGTACTGCGCTACAAATCGGAAGGTCGCTGGTTTGATTCCAGATGGTGTCACTGGAATTTTTCATTGACATAATCCTTCCGATCGCACTATGGCCCTGGGGTCGACTCAGCCTGTAACAGAAATGAGTACCAGGAGCATCCCATGGGGGTAAAGGTGGCCGGTGCTTAAGGCTGACAACCTTACCATCATCCTGTGCCGTTGTCACGAAATCTGGGAACCTTAACTTTCTGGAACCCTCTGGGCCACTCTCGGCCTTTAACGGGACTGCTTTACCTTTAAAAAAGACAGCCATACTTGGACCATCACACATAATACGGAAAGTACTGTAGGATGAACATTGAATTGTGATTGGTGGGGATCACCGCTGGTTTAAGAGAAATGTCAGGAAAACAATGCGTGTGTCAAGAGACAACAATCTTAAGCTCAAACAGAATTAAGCAGCAAGTTATTATGACTGACTGACCGACCGACCGACCGACCGACTGACTGACTGCTAAAAATAAAGATTTAACCCGTTCAGGTTACCAGCCCTCCTACGTGTAGTGTAATAAAGCAACATTATCGACACCACTGTCTGGTTTCCTTGAACAAGTGTTTCACTTCGCTTCTCTGCGGTCCACCAAGACATTCTAGAGCAACACCACAGTGTATATCAATCTAACTTGTTCTGACACTGATATTTATGTTTCCAAAGCCAGCTGTTACTCGTAATTCCCTCTTAACCTACATTTTCCGAAGCTTTGTACGCCTACAACACCAACGCCAACACAATCAGTGGACTCTTTAGGTGCATCATCCTCGTTGAATTATGAGCAATTAGGGAGGGGGCGGAGTACGTCAAAACACAACTGTCTTGTATCCTATTTGTTATGCTGACGACGACATATTTCGGCCACTGTGGGCCATCTTCAGGTTACAGAAACGTATATAGAGGTAAACTATACAGATTATGATCACAGTACAGGTGCATATTCTAAACTTTCAACAAGATCTTGTTGTCGATTGGATTATACATATTAAGTTAAAAGTACCTCTTCTAAGTAGAGTATAAGAATGGGTATATATACCCAGGTTTCTCTTCCAGAATTACGTCAACATTTCACAGTCACATTTACAGGCTCTCACATTATAATCAGATAGCGAGACACACTGAACCACGCACCTAGGTGTACGAAGTGCAGCACTTTCGTAAAGACGTGGATTTTTGTTAGTCACATTGAAATGGTCTGTCTGTTAGCAATTCCATTCGCATAAAAATGAATTGGATTCGTCCATAAACCAAATTTTTCTAAGAATATCGTCTTAAGCTTCAATACAATCAGAATCCCTTGACAGGAAGTCTACTGGACCATCCTTGTCGCGATCGGTGAACTTTTAAAAAATCTGTGTTTTGTAAGACGTCATCTTTAAACGCTACCTGAGGATTCGGTGTAGTGTTTCACTGCTAATAACATGCTTTTGAGTGAGACGAGAGGAATTCATTTCCTGTGCACTTTGTGAAAGACTATATCAACATTCCGCATTGTTTTGTCAGTTAGCATTGTGCATTCGTTCAAAACCATTCTAAAATTATCTAACAAGAAGTTTTTTTTTTAAATCCTCATACCAAAACATACCCAACTCCTTGCGGGAGTGCCAAGAATATAATCGGTAATTTCTACGCACTTAATGACAGGTTCGCGTTAAAGGAATGTTTTCACAATAAATACGTCCTATTCTGTAACGCAAATACAATTTTCGCAAAGAATCCTGCCACAGTTTGTTCATAAAATTCCTTTACGCATGCGTTACAACAGCAGGAAGTACGGTTCTACAAAAAAATAAATGTAGTCATTTCCTGAAAAACAAGTCGTTCCAACTCATTCAGCATTCACAAAGGAAGGATATACATAAGACAGTGCTGCTGTTTTTACAATTCGTGATGTGAGGGGAAACTGTGTTATTGCGAATGAGGAACACTGATAATCCCAATTCTGTTTCTCAAATATTATAGTAAATTAATTCCAGGGAGTTTCCTTTTTCCAAGAAGCTGAAGGTAAATATTCTTATATCATATTTTCATTGCGAATTTTACTTACAAAATTACCGCCCAGTTACAGCGCCTCATAAAATAAACTAAAACAAATTGGGGGGTTCTCTAAATTTCATATTGGTTTCTAAACTTACAAGTTTCCGCGTCTGACCTAGGCATACAGAGAAGATTCGCATTTTAAGATGCATTGTGCCGTAGCATTTGTATGAAGGAATCTATCAGTTTATACTTCATGCTTCAGAACTTTGTTATGAAGCTTTGAAGATCTCCGTGTAATTCTGCGTTGCCGTAAAAACAAAATCAGAAATGTGTAGCACAGTTTCAATTCCGCTCAATAAAAAATAAAATATACATGTGTGTGATTTATAGACATACTAAAGTTAGTAAAGCACAGGTGCAAATAAGAACTACTGGCTATTCTACAAACACACAACAGTGAGAACTGTGAAATAATTTTACATCCCGCTTAAATGTTTTTCGTAATGAATTAGAATGATATATAACAAATATACAAATTTCCATAAGGGCGCATTACAGTAGCCAACACTGCTGGGGCACAGGAAGATGTGAAGATACGGATTCAGAATTAAAATGCAGCTTTTATTCAACTACATTGCGAATGGAAGGCTAGAGACAGGTCTGTTGCAAAGAAGTTGAAAATTTTTGGAAAAAAATTTGGTTTCTCCATCCCCTTTAGACAAATGGCGGAACAGTGCCTCGGGTGGGTCACCACCGTTACCTTCCACATCTCTAACTCACTATTCGCTACATCCTTACCATTCAACGCTACAAAATCTGACACACTAATGGGCCGACCAAAAACCATGTGGAGGAGAACCTGTTTTTAAAACTGATTAAACTCCGGCTTAGCCATAATTTAATTCATTTTCCACCACGTCCACCAGCAGGTTTATCTGTGCGTAAAAGTATCTAAACATTGCAGTTTTTGCTTGTCTACACGTGTGGTTGTGTCCATTCAGCACGATACGTTTTACCGTAATTTCATTAGCTCCATCCCACCAAAATCCAATTTGGTTGCGGTTCATGTAATCTGGTACCAAACTGAGTGTTGCTCAGGCTAGAGAGAGGGAGTTCATCAGAACAATGTAAATCCTCGTGAGGGTTAGAAAATCCATTGTGTTACTCACGCCCACTGACCTGGAAATAAAGTCTGGCCCTTTTCTTACCGCATGTACCACTTGTTTACCAGCAGACTTCCTGACTAAATTTTGCAAATATTTCCCATCTCCCTAAATTGCCCCCCATCTTCTGCCTAAATCACCCTTAAGAGTGATTATAATAAAGCTGAAAGTTATGCAATTTTCTCCAAACCCCTGTTACAAGTACTTGGTTCATTTTTCCAGACATTCTGTTCTCTCCATTACCTCGTTTTTTCCGTTCGTTCAAGGAAAACTTTTCACAATCACGAAGTTGAATAGAAAAAGACCAAAATTAAAATTTGATGTATTTTAATTGCTATGTTTTCTAAATTTATGGCAAGTCCCCATTTTTCATATTCTTCCTTTCTAGAGCAGAAAATACTACAATGGTATGGCCACGTCAAAAGGATGCCAGAGGAGAATACCAAAATTAATTATGGATTGGATACCACGGGAGAGAAGGAAAAGAGGACGTCCAAGAAAATCGTGGACGGAAGAAGTACAAGCAGCCATGACAACTAGAAATTTAGAACCAGATCAATGGAGAAACAAAGAGGAATGGCGTTTGATTTCCGGAAGACGGCGACAGCTGTTTAAAAAAAAACCGGACAGATAGATAGATAGAGTTGTTATGTTTTCTAGACAGGAGGCCGGAACACGGAAGTCGCAGAAGTGTACCTGAGATTAACTTCTCTGTGAAGGTAATTTTGATATGATGCTCTAGGTCTTACATAAGTCCATGTAAAGCTTGACCAATTTTCTATAAATTATCACTCGTAAGTACATTATATTCTGTACATAATGGTAACGAGATATAAACCTACAACGAGTTTTCTCTATGTTTAATCTGTTTCCTTCGGATGAACCGTGGTTCGATTCCGGTCCGATGTAAGAGGTTTCTTTTCTTCTCCTATGCAGGTCCACAGGGGTTCTAAGGCCTACCCATCCTCATATACAATGGGTACCGTGAAACCTCCTCTCGGAATATATCGGCCGGTGTGTGTAGATGACCATTTACTTCCACCTAGCGCCGAGGTTAAGAATAAGTGGAGCTAGCTCCACTTAATTGCATGCCTTTATTTCGCTCAGAGGGACATTTTCAGCTTTAATTTACCTATCACCAAACAGAAGTTCTGCCTTTCTCACTTACAGTATGACTAACTGCATTGTCATTCAATAACAGAGTAAAAAGTTATGAAACAATGGTATTAAGGTTTACACATGCCATTTAATCAGTTCTAATATACATGGCAAGAAAGCATAATATCCGAGTGCGCTAATATATCAATAACATGGCTATATTCGGTGGGAATAAGGTTTATAACAGTCCAATCAATTTGATTTAATCTCATACACAAATTGCAAATAAAAAAATTGTCAAATGGCCTTGGGTGGATATTCTATTTCTAGTAACAACAAAATAGGAAAGCCTTGGAGCTCTAAATAAGGTGTCTAAAAGACGCGACTAGCAGAAAGAACTAACACCTTTCATATTCAAATTGTCCATCTTCGGTTAAACTTCGCTCTTGTCAATACCGAGAATCTTAATTACAGAGTCTAGTGTGCTGGAACACGTAATGTATCACTCTCGATTAATAATTAGGTAACTGACATTCCGAACTGTCGCAGTAACTTCATGTTCAGGATAAGCAATCTTAGAAGATCACTGCCTTCTACACGTCCGTAACTACTTACTAGGTGGCAGGCTGTAACATGCCAGAAGATTTCATCTTCATTAAGACGGCTGTAAGAAATTCAAATCTCGAACTTTTATCCAAATTCAAGCATTGGTTTTGCAAGCTGACAGGACACATACACTATGTTTCAATGTATTTTTAAGCAACACATAGATACATTCTTCTGTAATGGACACTCAAATGGAAAGTAATTTCACGACACTGACTAATACTTCTAATAATGTCAACGCTCAGTTTCATAAGCATATTTCGTAAAATTTCAGACATAATTAATAAGAAATTGATGAGCAACAGGAGTGCAGCTATCCAATAAGTGCTACTTTAAATAATTCACTACGCCGAACATAAAGTCACTTTATATTGTGCATTATACAGAAAGCCCCATAAGTTACAGTCACTTCTATAAAACTTCTGTCGACCTTGCATTACCAGAACTGACAGCCAAGCCATCCACAAGGGAGAACGCTAGGTTACAAATGTTTTGACACATAGGAAACAAAATCTTATACTGTTTCAAATAAAACAGGTTTCAACAGTTCTCCCCAGATCTTCATCAGTCACTACTGCATGAAGAATGTTCTAACTGCTTTAGGTTAGCAGATTCATTAACAGAAACACAATGCGTTGATCAGAAATCTTCGCACAAACTAATTATACCTAATCAGTCGTGGCCTTTCCCTTCAGAATGTCTTAGAGTACGGACGTTACGGATTATTAACTTTACTCAAAGCCCTCCTTGATAGCGTAAGAAGGAGGAGACACAGGGCTGTCAAAATGTCCAAACAGAATAACACACGGCTGGGATGATACGTATCTTCCTGTCTAATGTCTGTTATTTGCCCTCCACCTATTTTTATCTACTTCATTCAGTTCTGTTATTGCACCACTTCATCTCCTCCTTGGACACACAAGAGGCAGGCTATTCTCTCTCGAAAGTTCGCAAATTACGCTTTTATGTTCTCCTCTCGTAAGCGCACAATAAATAGTTGTACAGAAAATTTGCTTCCCAACAGGCGTCCCCAATCTCCGTAACCGCTAGACGAAGCTCAATATCTGCTCCTCTAAAAGTCATAAATTATTAATCACACAACAATCCCTCTTCAATCGTTGGGATCTCATTCTTAAACACAGCAGCTAGCATGACCAACGGATATTCAGGATAATGGCGACAGCTGTTTTTACTCTTAGAGGCTGTGCCATGGCTCAGGCGGTTAGACGCTGGCCCCTCATCGCGGAGGCCCGTGTTAGATACCGAAGCAACGAATGGAGCTTTTCTCATGGACAAACTGGTGTTTGGTCAGGGGTTTCTTCTATTATTTCCTCTTCTTCTGTTATTCTTTTTCCATGACGTAACAGCCCGTAGTGGGCCTTGGCCTCTTCATTAGTGAGGTTTTCACGACTACACTAAGATATAACATACTTGGTAGGACTACTATGGACGGGTGATCAGCCAGATTCAAATAATTTCTACCTGGCAACAATCAACACTCACAAGAGACGAATGTCTATGCCCCCGGCGGGATTTGAACCCTTAATCCCAGCAAGCGAGCGGTCACGTACCCACCCACTAGACGGCGCATCCACTGGAATCGGCTGTTCCTAAGTCATTACTGTTCCATAATCATTCATGCATTACCAAAGGTACACAATCGTAATACAATCGTAATAATTGAGAGCTGGATTCAGTGACATTAAAACCTCCATCGAAACCAAAGTAGCTTGACTGTTGCTTCATTGAACAAAGACAATTTTAAAAAAAATAAGTTCATAAATAAATAAATAACGTAAAATGTACAAATTTTTCATAAGACATTCATCACAACGACAGATTTGCAGTAACTGGCTGCAGATATAATCAGAGACTCGATTCCAACAATTTGTGTATCTATGTGCTGAACATACAGGTTTTTTTTCGTTCGTACAGCAAATAAAACTCGCGAATACATAAAAGCAAATAATGGATTAATAAAACTACGCACAAAAGCAAAATGTAACATATTTGTTCGGTATCCACTATTTGCAGAAACGCTACTGACGATGGAATGTCATTGTACATCAATGCGCTTTTAACTTACGTTGCTTCCTGGCAGCATCAGTCCGCTTATGCGCCATCCCTTCCAAAAGTCCAAGAGAATTTACGAAAGCTGCGATATGGGAATATTGTACTATTGACAATTAGACTTTTTACGTGGTAAAATGTCCTATTATACTCACATTTTAGTTATAAATATTATGGAAATTCTTGTTCCCGATTGTCAGTTCCAAAATACTTCCTCTTGAAACTTCACAAATATGCTAGCAGTCAATGGGCAAATATTTAGTGCTACTTACGTAACTGAAGCCGATTCCTTGTTCATATAGTGGGGGAGGTCGCTGAAACATCCTAAGACAGAGAAAAGAGCATCTTAGGTACTATTAAAGAAGAGAAATTGGTTATGTATAGGATGTTGTTAGTTTGTTATACAGTATAAATTTATTAGTTGGATTCTATTACTACATTTCCCAGGGATGTGTCGGTTATCACCGGGTTTTTTCAGTACACATCCATAATAATCATCCTATCATACTAAATTATATGTCCCATATAAAACATTGTCATTTTTCTACTTTAGGTTCCCAGTTACATTTCATTTTATATAAAAATTTACCAAGTTTTTCAAATTATAAGATCTTAGCATTTATAATTAAATTTCTGTGCGCTATTTATTAGTTTATTTGTAGTGTTTTTGTTTAAATTTCGCTCCATTTTTCTCCCCTTTGCATTCCAGCATTAGGCCTATAAGTGATCCGCTCTTTTCCTCCTCACATATTAGAACATCCATCTCTTTCTACTCCTTTCCACAGAATCTTCAGTTTCCAAATTCCTAGTCTAAACCATAGTATTGCATTTCTCTCATGCAGCTTACAACATGCATATAATTCTCTTCGCCGCTCTTCCCTCGTTCCCTAATATTCACTTAATTTTTCCTTTCTCTTATTCTATTTTAGTCTGCCCCTCTATATGTACATAACCTGTTTCTGTTAGTTTGTTGTAAGTTTATTGTTTGAAAACATGTGGGATTCAATGTTAGTATTCCTAAAATTAGGACAATCACGAATAAATTGACTACCAAGAACTTGCATAATATAGCAAAGTATAAATTATTTCTAGCAAATCACCCATTTAAAATAGTCTATACAGCATGGTGCAAAACCATTTTAAACTAGAGACGACATGTTAAGACATCGATCGCCAAGTGGCTCTTGCACAACCCGTTATAACACACAGTCATTATAGTCACTACGAAGTATTAGTCTTAACAGACAACTCCAATCAGCAAACAATACACTATTGTGTCCAAAACCAACCAAATTAGAGCCATGGAATGCAGCACTAATTGTACCAAATCAAATAGTTGGAGAACCCACCTAAACGTTTGACTCTGTAACACATTACTGAGATGTTAAATGGTCTGCTGCATAGTACTTAAATTGATAAGTTTATACGTTTTGGGGTTGATCCATAGATCTTCTGGCAATAACTTTGTTGATAAAATTAGTGCATGTGTTGGTTGTGTGTGTGAATTTAGTAAGAAGATTATTGCACTGATTAATGAACTGGGTGCTTTTGTGGATTTATGAGTGGACTGGATGAGCGGATTGGGATCTATTAGAAGGATTCATGAAATGAAAATCGTTGGGATTGGTCAGTTAAATAGGATTGCTTGTGAACGCGATGATTAATTGAAAGGATCAGTTGGGTGTGCTGATTCAGTGCGATGGCAGGATTAATGAATAACTAGTATTTAGGTGGATGGATGCATTATATGCATATCAGCCTTACAGTCGCCACTCGATTGACTTTGTACAGCCCTCACGTAGATTGCAGTCTCGTATTATACTCGCAAAACGTCTGCCACATGTTGTATTCTTTCTTGCGGGTGATTCCCCAGCTTCTGCATTTTATGTGCCGATGTTTCGGAACACTCTGTTCCATTTTATGTGCCGATGTTTCGGAACACTCTGTTCCATTTTATGTGCCGATGTTTCGGAACACTCTGTTCCATTTTATGTGCCGATGT
>Ga0123354_10007368_pt1 | contig 16549 bp, 9 predicted proteins | sample TergutLab28metaG_2_FD_97872 | JGI IMG/M metagenome (GOLD analysis project Ga0123354, IMG submission 97872) | Labiotermes labralis P4 segment gut microbial communities from Petit-Saut dam, French Guiana - Lab288 P4 | ecosystem: Host-associated > Arthropoda: Insects > Digestive system > Gut ...
AAGTAAAAAAAAAAAAAAAAAAAAAGACACGAATAATGGGCACAAACAGCGAAAAAAAGAGAGAAAAAAAAAAGAGGGGGGGGGGGGGGGGAACACTAGCCATGAGAAGATGAAAAGCAAAGTAAACAGCAACAGGAAGAAGACAAGCCACAAGATGGAACCAATGCTGGAGGGGTATTGATCTGGGGACCTCCTTAAGGGGAAAAAACAATAAAACTCATGACTTTCATGGGCCTCCCGAAGGACTGAAAAGAATGAGGCACCACGTATATACAGATATGCTCCCCACCATGTGTCCTGATACTGTTTTTACAGATTTTTTCAGCTGCTGGTGGAACAGACATAACTAACATCCTTGACAGTACTTGGACAAATGAGCTGGACCTAGATGCCTTTCTGGTATGTTGCTGGACGTAGTGACTTCTCTTGCCCTAGTTCTACAGAGGGACAGTGACCTGAAACACAAACTATGAGACTGCTGCTCTGAGCTGGAACAGTTTTGTATGCCATTTTATATTAACACTATGAAACAAGACATATATACTGTATCTTTTAATTATGTGTACATTTCAGAAGGGTGTGAACAGAATGAAAAATATGACTGATGATGGAGATTAAGGTTGATCTTTGATTCATTGTACCATATCTACGCTAAATTCTGTAACCTCTCAGAGCATTTGGCAGTCAGTCAGGTAATTGTCAAATTCAAAGGCAGCATCATTTTCAGGCAATATATTCCCATGAAAAGGAAACACTTTGGCTTCAAAATTTATAATCTGTGTGATGATTCAGGGTGTGCTGATGATATGAGAGCATACTTAGGCAAGGACACAGAGACCACCATTGGAACTCGACACTCCAAATTAAAGTCGTAGGACACAAATTTTTTATTGACATTTCACACACACACACACACACACACATGCTCACCCACCCACCCACCCATGCCTACTTGTTTTGATGACTGAAAGACCAGGAATGTGAATTCACACTGGAAATTTCAACCCATCCAAAAGGATGTGCCCTCCAACTTCTGACTGACGAAACTGAAATTGAAATCAAGTCTTATCCATCTGATGGCCATGGGTAGATTAATTGTAATTGTGTGGAAATACAGAAGACAAGCGTACATGCTGAGTTACATGGATGAAGCACCAGCAGAGGGAAATTTATGTGATGAAAGGAAAAATGCCTTTACGACACATGGTGTTAAAAATGGTCACAGCTAATCAGTGATTCATAACGCTTTAAAGTGGATGACAAATCTTTTGTGTGTGTGTGTGTGTGTGTTTGTGTGTGTGTGCTTGGGACCTTACAGTAATTAATGGCTGGATTCTGTTATCTGCATGTTGGTCTCAGTGTTCTCACCGAGATTTCTGACAAGAGTCTATACATAACTTGATAGAAAAGGCTGAAAACTTCTCGAATTGCCCTGTCTCCTCTGTGGCAGGAAGGTCTAACCCAGCAGGAACAAGTGTAAGAACAATCGACTTCTGACAGGCCTGTTATTGACCAGCCAAAGAAACAAAATCGGGTGCCAAGTGCCCTGTGGCTGTGGAGTGTGATAGACCATGATCACAGGTACAATAAGTGTGAAGTCAGGCTGTGTGTGGTACCATGTTACAGTGAATATCATGCCATGATAAACTTGTAAATACGGTGACATAAGTTGTAAACAGTAACATATCATTTAAATAGTGTACAGTTATATAATAAGTGACCAAGGGTCTTTAGCAGCACCAAAAGTTATTTTTATTCTTAGGCACGGCATTCCCATTGTATTGTAATACACTAATAAATAAAACAATCGTAAACAGAGTCTATACATAACTTTAATTAATCATCAGTTTAATTATTTTTCAGCAACATGTTTCAGCTGAAGACATATCAAGGAATGAACATATACATTACAATTCCATAAGCATTGAACGAGATCTAGTTTTACATAAAATTACAAGCAGTATTATATTAAAATAAGGTTTTGAAGCTGTGATAAAATCTGTTAACACACTGAACTTTAAAAACTTATTAAGTACTATTAATAGTATGTTGTAAGTCTTGTGGAGGTGTTTTACTAGCAGACTGTGAGATTAAAGGGCAGCACAAGTATGTCTGACTGCAGAATCTATTATGATGTAATCTGTAACAACATAGTATTTGTCATATTTATAAGGAAGTGGAAAGTGTATTACTGTAATTGGGTACTGTATATATTATTGTGGTACTTATGTTTTTTGGCATGTAGGTGTATGCACTGGTTGGTTTTTTTGTTGTATATTTAAATATTATGTTTTATGTATAATTCATAATATAACCTTGCGTAATATATGATTTCTTTAATATATATGTAGAAGTTGTTTGTTTCTTATCCAATTCGACCACCAACAACTCCAAAACCGAAGAAGGAATATATGACTAACTCAAACCTAGAAACTCCTAGACAGAAATTGATTACTTTTACCTATATATGCAAAGAAATTACATACATTACTAGTATATATATATATATATATATAAAATCCAAAACATGTTGCTGATAAATGTTTAAACTGATGATTAATTAAAGTTGTATATAGACTCTGTTTACTGTTGTTTTATTTATTATCAAAAAGTCATCTGAGTAATATAAATATTAGCTGTATATTTTGGATAATGTCTGCAATTCATGAACCTAGTTTTGTTATAAAAATGTGTGAGCAGTTTTTTCCAGGTTAATTAATTCATAAATAGGCTGCTAGGTTTTATTTAATGGAATTTGAAGGAAAATTAAGAGATCCCCCCCCCCCCTTTATGTGTGTGCATGAAAAAATTAAATTGCAGAATTAAAAATTCCAATTTATGTAATCAAATCAACAAATGCACATATATAAAATATGTTTTATCACATATTATTAATTACCAGCATGACACTGTGACACTGTTGCAGTTGGCACAAAAAGGAAGATGTATGAATGTGTTAGAAAATTACTTCATTCACTTACTCCAGCATAATAATATGATGATAAAGGACAAGTACTGAAAGAGAGGAATCAACATTTTAAATTGATTTATGATCTACAGATGCCACACGTGCACCTAGAAACATCCCAAACACTGTGCTTCCTCCTCTTTACCAAAACTACACCCCAGTCTCAAACGATCCCCCTTGTGATACACACCTCCACGGAGTAAGAATGTGTGTAACTATATCGACAACTGATTGAACATGCACTTGTTTATATATGCTGCTGATAGGCCTGTGTTTATAAGTATGTTGTTTTTATTTTTATTACATGGTGTGTATTAACTACATGCAACAATACACCCAGTTTTATTTGGTTTTAACAACTAAATTTTATCTGTTTTTAGTCATATATAAGTTGACATTTTGTGACTGTATGGAGAGTTTGAGACATCTGTTATGATGTTGAGTGGTTCCACTTAATACACTGTGGCTGTTTATTGCATCCTCAGTACTCTTGTAAAGGTACCATGATGATGATCGCAAAAGTGACTGAAACGTGTTGCATGTTGACAATTAATAGTATGTGATAAAACATATTTTATACATGTGCATCGGTTTTTTTACATGGGTTTAAATATTCCTTTAATGCACAGATATGGAACACATTAAATTCCAGTCTTACACATATTACATTTGGGAACTTAATTCTGGCTCCAGATGGATAAGATTGTAGTCTTTTGGGGTATGAGATAATACATTTTGGTAGATATGTACCTTTTATATGACCTAGATATCAAGTCTCCTGTATATTTCAATGCGGAGAAAGTGGAAGCGGCTATCTCTCATTGTCTTCATGATGAATTATGATTAAGGCAGATACTATAAATTTGGCTGAGGAAGACTACAGCTTCTGTCCATGGGGTCAGATCAGGAAGGTGTTGCCAGCATAGTGCAACCAGCAGAGGGACATATGGCTTGCCTTGCAGAGTATTGCCTCCTGAAAATGGTATTTGGCTATTAAACTACTGTGTCACATCCCAGGTGACATTGATGATAGCTGTTTCTTCATTAGGTGGATAGGAGCAGCAAACAATAGTGATGCTTCAGGTTCTATAAAATTCAGGGAGTTTCTTGACTATCTCCATAGATTACTTAGTTACTGTTAAGGAATGTGTCCTTTAAATTGGTGGTTCTCAGTTGCTTCTGACCTAATTTAATAGAATGACAAGTATGTAAAATAAGGATCATAAAATAAATACATACTGCATCAAGTGCTTGACATTGCTGGGATTATGTTTCAGTCTTTTTGTATTCTGCAAGCAGAACTCTTATGTTATGAAATCTCTGCTTACTGTCAAATTATGATGATACTCAGTGGACATTGTATTTGTTGCAATACACATGTTAGTTCTGTCAGATGATTCCCACTGATGCTGGAATTAAATGCCCTAAGTAATATGCATAAGTCCAGAATTTGAATTAGACCCTTTAATTTTTACTTGCACACCACTGTAAAAAGTGCATATCTCTTAAGAATTTTCCCTCATATTTAGTGAAATAAAATTTAGCAATGTCCATTTATCTATTAAGTTGGAAAAGATTATTCACATATTTTTTGATACAGTCAAGCCTGTGAATTGCATGCATTATCCGAAATGTATTGTAAATATTTATATTAAACAATGTTAACTGCTGCTGTCTATCCTTGTGTCCTTGAATTATGTTTTTGTAACTAGACATTCTTTACATGTTAAGTTACTGTTTACAGTTTTGGTCAATGTATTTACAAGTCTATTAAGCTGCAGAAACTTTGATCCCACGACCAGCGGCTTCAGCGTGTGGTACTTTGTATTCTGCATGTTCTCCAGTTTGTTTTTGTATTTTGTTGCTGTTGCTGTTATTCTACTTCATGTGTTTGCTGCATTTGTAATAATCTTTACAATTCCCTACCAGCAGCCAGTACTTCCTCTGTGGTTTCATCATCATTCTTTCTTCTTCTTCTAGACACCATGTTTTAAACTAAACTGTGTATTATACTGAGCATGCATATGTGCAGCTGTGAGGAAAAATGATCCCATGAAGATATCTACTTTCATAGCAAGTGCAAAACTGTTGTACTGTAGAAGTTAGCATGTGATTGTTCTCTCAAATTTCCTGAGTGATGGAGGAGGTTTCTGTGGGGCTGTTTATTGCCCTTCACATGCCCAGAACCTCTCCCTGAGTGCCCCATAACCACTACTAGGTTTCCCCAGGAACTGTCCTACTACTATAAACTTTGATTTTTGCTTCCCCCTCCTCTTGTGTTTGCGTGTTTCAGCACATCAGTGCACAATTGGTACCGGGCAGGGAGACACTACATTACATAGACATTTATTCATATAATCCCAACAGTGGACTCCAGTGCATGTGATAAAAACCACATATCCCAGTAAACTATCCATGTAAGCAGAGACTGCATCCTGCAAACATGTTACAAAATCTATTTCAGGAGTCCATAAGGCTCTAGGGAGGTGAGGCTGGGACATTCAAAACAAAGAAACCTGCCTTCCTGCTTGGGCAGACACAGCCATGTGTTTTGCAGCATTATCTATCAGCTGGGAGCTGTACAAGAATGTGCCATAATTGGCACATGCTTGGCAATGACTTTCATTGACCTTTGGTCTTGTAAGCATCACACTGCACATTGACTATAGTTGACATTCACCTCCAAAAGATTAACACTTTTTATTCAGTTACCTTTATTAAATTGTTATAGTCAACACACAAATTGTATACAGTTTTTGTAGTTAACTGTTGGATTTTGAGGTTGAAAATAATGTGTTACATTATGCATCTTTACAAAAAAATATGGTGAAACCCTCTTAAGATGTTCTTAGAAAAATTCAACATGTCTTAAAAGGGTAGATTACACACACATCATGACCTTGCATCTCTTAGATTTTTTGGTTGTGTTAAAATGCATTATCATTGATCTGGACCTGAATCCTTACTAGTTAATGATACTAACATAACAAGACAGGTTATGTACGTATAAACATAACATTCAAGGGTGTTGGTGTAACCATTGTTGCCATGGAATAGCAATAAGTATAACATATTATGAGTGTGTGTGTGTGTGTCTGTAGCCTTAGTTATCCAGTATGCAAAGTGCGTGCACCATATATTGTCATCTGTGTGGCCTGTCTGGCTAGTACTTTTCCACATTATCTCATAAACAGCATGATTTTCAGCTGAAAGGTTATTGAACTTAAAATATGTGTTTTGATTTTATGTACTGCTTTGTCTAAAACATTTCACATTCTAAAAAGAATTGAGGTAGATATCACAAATTTAGGGGGCATGCAGTAGTTCAGTTGGTTAAGGCACTGTGATACAAGCTGGAAGGTCACAGGTTTATATCCTAGTGGTGTCATTGTAATTTTTCATTGACATGATCTTCTGGGTATGGCTCTGGGTTCAACTGAGCCTCTTAACAGAAATAAGTGTCAGGAATGTTTTAGGGGTGGGGGGGTAAAGGCAGCCGTTGCGTAGGCTGACAACCTTATAATCTTCATGTGCCCACTGTCTTGAAATCTGGGAGCCTCAGCCCCCTGTCCAGACTTGTACAGGGATTGCTTTACATTATCATAAATGTACGTGTAAATTACCCACTATTCTTATCATATTTTAAGTGAACTTGAATTTCCTCAACATATTTTCAAAAATTACTCAAATGTCATGAAAATTCTTCTAGTGGGCACTGAGTTGTTCCATGCAGGCAGACAGACATAGCGAAACTAATAGTTGCTTTTCACAATTTTGCTAACAAATCTAAAAGTAGTGTCAGAAAACAGGCTTCACAGACAAATCACTGAACAGGTACAAGACTCGATTATTTGTGGTCTGAAATCGACCACACCATTCAGGAATCTGAATCACTGGGGTCCCAACCACTGAGGGGTTACTTTGTATGGAAATGGTAATCCAAATGAACCATTAGAAACCAAGAGTGTAATTTCATCATTGTTTGTTTGCAAAAATTTGAATGATCAGGAACTTTGGAAGTTGGTTTAAGATTTTGATGCAAGAAATATATTAAAAGGTCACAAAGTTGACTTTTTTATTAATTTCGTGTGCTTCTTAATCCTTTTAAGCAGAAAGTGTATAAAAATGACAAGGCCTATTTTAAACATAATGGGGAAATTTTGGTATACATTAATGTTTAGGGCATGAAAGCTTCTTAAGCAGAATCTAAAATGGGTTTCACTGTAATGACAAATTAGAATTTTTTGATTAAACATTGTCATAGGGATACCTGATCCATGAATAATGTTCAGAAGTTATATGGATATTCTTTATTTATTTTATAATGAAAACCATTTCTGGGTATTTGAAAATGATTGTACTGAGATATGAGGATGTTAACAGTTGTGAAATTAAATTGTGATCTTCATAGTTATGATGCCGTGTGGTGTTGGGTATGTCTCCATTGTTTTGTCATGAAGACGGAGGGCAGTATGTTGCTGTGAAGTGCTGGTAGCTACCCACGGAGCTACACAATTCCATTGTACTTCATATAGAATAAGTAAGGGAATGAGTGAGTGAGTGAGTGATTCAGTTGGTTTCGTGGTGGGTTGGCTTTAAAGGTTATTGGCATCTCACATACTTTGTAATATGTTCATATGTATTCATGGATATTCTCTCAGAACTTTAAAAACTTAAGTTACATTTTTCAAAAGTATTATCATATTACTGCTTTCAGGACCATTACTACATGTGGAAGTGTGGTCACATGAGCTTGATCTGTGTATGGAAGTGGGTGAGGAACGTCAACTAAGACATGTTAAATGTTTGTGTGCCACATAATTTATTCTGACCTGAATGTATCTTCCATATATTAACTACAGAACATGTTACATCAGTGTTATGTATGCACACTGAGTCTTTTTGTTAACAGTTTTAAGTAGCATGTGTGCATTCTGCAGCAACAAGAATTCTTCATCCTACTATACGTCACTTTTTTTCTCAATTTGTCTGTCTTCCTGAAGCTCCTCTTTCCTTCCACATCCTTCCTTTTATGTAATGTCTTTCCAGTGAAACAGGCTAGTGTAGTGTTATTGTTGTAGGCTTGTAATCTAATCTCAGCCAAGACACTGGCTGTCCTGACAGGTTTCTCATGGTGTTCCTCAGGTTGTTCTGACTTCAGTTATGTCATGACAACTTTCAAATCCCGACCATTTGTTCACCTCTTTGGTGCTGCATAGCCTTGAACACTGATAGCATCATTCGATAACCCACCAAAAGGGGGGGGGGTCTCTCCTAGCATGTTGTTGCTATCAAAATTGTGATCTTCTTGTTGAACATTTTCTCTTCTTCTTCTCCTCCTCCTCCCCTTCCCTTCTCCTTCTCCTCCTCCTCTTATTCTTCCTGTTCTCTTCCTCCATCTCTTCTTTTCTTCCTCTTCCTCCTATTCTTCTTCTTCTGTTGTGTCCCATCATCATTTATTTTTAAAACAAGTTTTATGTTGTATTTAATTCTGTTTGTCTTTTATCTCTAGTGTATAAACTCATTCATTGTCTCTGTTCCATTCCTTGCATCTGTGCTTCTTAAAACCGTCTTCCCAACTGCCATTAATATGCAAATAGTTGTTATATCTTCTGGTTAAAGAGGAATTATGCCATTAAAAATAGTAATGATATGCCACAACTTGCTGTGTAATCAGTAGCAGTTAAATAGAACCACATGTGGATACAAACACATACTCCTTTGCACCTTACATGATATGATTAAATTGTTTCTGTACTGAATTTCTCTGTAACAACAACACCTAATCAGTGTTGTCTCCTTCAAAGTAGTGATATTATTAAATCTCCTTCCCTTTAATGCCAACAAGAGTTTTGACAAAAGAAGCAAATCACTTGAAATTCTGTCTTTCAAGCCACTCTCGAAGGTCCTGGCACATGTAGACATGATTCTCTTTCTGCTCCTCACTCAGCAGATGGGACATGAATTTTGGGGATTTCTGACCTGTGTTTACATTGTTTTTCAGAATGCTCTGAATGGACCGAAATTATATTCCTATCATGTTAGCAGCCTTGCATAGAGGTATCCCTCTTTTTGAGGGCAAGGTCCTTGACTCTGTTCAAGTTTGTCTGTTGTGCTTGTTGATGGACATTCCAGGTGTTCAGCATTTTCAACTGTGATCACACCACTGTTTATTTTGTCACTCAGAAACTTGTGTTCCTCCCATTATCTGCTCTCCAAAAGCTATGTTTAACATTTTGAAAGGTTCATACCTTTTGTACAAGTTTAAGCAAAATCTGATGCAGACACACTCTTCTTATAGGTCTGCCATTTTCTGTGTACACCACAATTGTAGATTGAGCAACACACACTTGTTCTTAACACAGCATTACTTACAGTCATTTGTGCTACAGCCTTATTCAGAGTAGGAAGTGACGTAGCAGGCTTGACTCCTCACCTGTCAGAAGAATTTTATGCTAACAGCAGGACTGTCACAGCCAAGTCAATTTGGAAAATATATGATCATGCCACTTATATATACAAAGCATGTTTCAGAAGAAATATAGCAGATGTAGGTACTGTGTTTATTTGCTACCTCTTAGTAGTGTTCTAAATAAATTGAAGCATGTGGCTAAGCAGCAGTCTGTGTGACATATTTTTCATTTCTTGGTGTTTGATGGAATAATGATGTCAGTGTAATAACAGTCTTTCACTTTTTCCGTTTATGTTTTGCTTTATGGAGTAAATATTGTTTTGTGAATTCCTGTGAAGTTAAAAAATTGTGACATAGATTGTCACTAAGCCACTCTTTGCTGTTATCCATGTGCTCACTAAGAAGCCTACCAAGATAAAAGTTCTTTGTAATCTTCTTCTTATAAGTACTGTTAGAATCTCCTTCACATCATCTTTAATGTCAGCCTGCCTGCCCTTGCAGCTATAGAAATATTGCTGTTTGGTTACAGAAAATATTTTAATTTTGATTCTTATTTTGTGTATATGGTAAATACAGTTCATTCTACAGTGAAGCATACACCACTGAAAAGCACAAGGCTGGCACTCATTAAAAGATGACATATGAGTAGACAACAGGCAAGAACATAAAAAAATCTCTCATCCACATGGTACATATCTTTGGACAGAGTGGCTGTCTGTGTTAAAAATTATAATAGTTGATGGAGGATGAAGTGAACTACTTTTTTTGTGTCATTTATGATTTTGTCCAAAGTTCATACATCCCCTGCAGGGTTGCAACCTTTATAGGCAATGTAAGAGGAAAATACTAGAAATTTAAAATTGATGAAACTTATAAACTGATTCCTAGTTAAAATTAAGGGCTGCATAGATTATCATAACTTTCTTACAGGAAGAAGAAAAATTCTGATTGCCATGAAACTTATAGAGAGGGAAGTCACTTTCTGATGTTGCAGGATGGGTTAAAGTGGTCTTTCAGAATGTCCCTTAAAATGTGCAATATTTCATGCCAAAGCTGTCAGAAAAAATCCTCACACATTTAATTACATAACCACTATGTAGCTGCGTGGATTTCGTTCACTTGCCGTGCTGTTTGCCGAAAAGATTACAAGTGGCACTCGAATTAAATGAAGAAACAATTTTTTTCTTACTGAGGGCAAAATTTAAATACATCTCAGCTTACATATTACATTCTCTATATTTTTTTTTTGCAAAATATTTCTCATTAATGTGGTGTATTATATTGAATTTTGTGCATGTATTCTGTTTCCATGCTATAACTCGTGCATATATGAAGTATGTTCTTACCAAATGACACTCTTGGTCACATGAGTAAATTCTGCTGGTACAAATTTGCATTTTCTTGTCTGTGGAAGCGTCTGACGTTCTGTAACATTTATTAGAACATTGACCAGAGCAATGTTTGTATATTATTACCATCTGCAACTTAAATTTACATTTCAAAGGCATAAAAGAAATTAGGCCTTTGTCATGGTGTAGTTTGGGGTTTTTGATCTGAGATGTTGCGCAGTGTCAGTGGGTAGTTGGTTGTTAATATTTCAGGATGTCCTGTTGATGCTGTCTGTAACAGTGAACAGAGTATAATGTATGTATATTATTACCACCGGCAGCCTACAGTTGACATCAAAAGGTTGTGCAAGATTTTAGGCCTTTGCCATGGTGTAATTTGGGGTTTTTAGTCTTCTGGGATGTGTGTGCAGTGTTATTGTGTAATGTGTAGCTGACATTTTGGGACAGCATGTTGATGCCATCTTCAAACCTCTTGACCCTGGAAGGCAGGACAAATACATCATTGCAAAACATCAGTATCAAACCACTCATTGACATTGCACAGCATCCCAGAAGGTAGACCTCATATACTGGTTACATTGAACATGTTAAAATGATGACATGTTCTGGCATTTCTGCTGTCTTCAGACCATCAATTTTATGTACATAATTTTAAGTTGTAAGTGGTAGGTAATAATATACATATATTATGGATTCGATATATTGCAATTGAAATAATGAACATAATGATAATGCATAAACTGTAAAATGTGTACTTAAATGAGTTTATACAGTTGTAAAATTGAAGTACTAATGAATACTGTACATATCTGTACAGTGACTGATTTTTATACCACAGCAGGGTCAGGCAATAGCTCCATCTCTCTCGTGTATAATATAAGAGTGAACAAGATGGTAAAGTTTGTTGTCTTCTGCGATGTGATGCCAGGTTTCTCTGAAATGTTGATACACTTGTAACAGACTATAAGGAGTCACATCCTAGAGGACAGAAATCTTCATAATCACAACCATGAGAACTGGTGATTGCAAAATTTGTGAGTATCACTGTTATAAGCGTGATGTGTTATTGCAGCATGTTGTTGTTGGACTGAAGAACATGCTATTTACAGTAGTTGAATATTGTGTCCTTCATTGGCTTTAAGAATATTTAATTTATATTAGATAATAATGATATTGTCATATTAATAATGATGAACAGGCAATGAATTGATGTTTGCACGTCAGTGAACATTAGGATTTAGAGTCATCTGGGATGTGATTATGTGTAGTTTGATAGGTGGGACCTGCTTTTTTTCTGTGTGGAAGAATTTTGTTGAAGGCATATATCTTAATTATGTGACTAGACAGAAAATAACTGCTATAATTTGACTGTGGGTTTTTTTAGATGCATTTTTCTTCTGAAGAAATGGTGTAGATGTTACGTATTTATAATAAATCAAAATTCCTTTACAGAAAACAAATAAAATGCATTCAAAACTTCCTCCTCATGATACTAACAGCAGAATTTTTTTTTGACAAAACTAAATGAACTTTTTAAATTCAGGCAAAATGAAACATCTCTCACTTCGCAAATGTTGCATATTGTTGAGATCTGCTTTACTTGTGGCAAGGACAGTAATCTTGTTTAAATAGGAGCAGTCTTTATACTTCTAAAATTGTGAGACAAACTTATGGTTACATGTTTAAATGGTTCATAACCATGCACTGATGATTCATTATGAGAAACAAAACCAACAAGTGCATATACAAATATGTACATTTATTGCAGCATAAATAGTGTAGCTTCCCACATGTTTGTAATGAGTAAATTTACATATTTGTATATGCACTTGTTGGTTTTGTTTCTCATGTTACACGTTTCTATGAAAATGTGTACAGCAAGTTAGTGACCATGAAACTTAAATTGCCACGTGAATTGCTTTGAAAGGTGTTAAAATGACTGTTGTTTTGTGCTGAAGTCTTTGGAATGTATTTCCATCACATTCATCTTGTGTCTTAAGCTATAGTTCCTCCCCCAGAGTGGTTTTTACTCAGCATTTCCTTAATCTTTCAGTTTTGCAGCTTTTCATTTTCTTAAAAAAAAAAAATAACTAATCTGGTGAAGTCAACAGCTATAAATGCTTCCTCTTCTTTATTTTTTATTAGACATGATTTTTTTTTATTAAAGAACATTCATATGAAACCTCATTGATGCAAAGTTCATTTAACTTTTGAGTGCCTGTACAGACCATGTTTTGGAAAAAGTTTGTTTTTTGTTTTCCTTGATTCCACTAATCAAAGACTGCTGGTTGCATTACAAATGTTTGTAACTTATAATATTCTTTGCTACAAGCACCACAAATGTATTGAGACATGTTGAGTTATGTGGTTGGGAATTCAAGGATCATATTTTGTATGTTTTATTAGGAGCACAGTGTACTCCTCCAACTTTAAAACCCAAATGTGTTAATATGGAAGCTGTGAATTTCATTTATGAAGAAACATATATAATTTGTCTTTACAGCTGTGTGTAAAAGATATGGCGGGAGCAATACTGTAACTTTTTAGTACTGACATATTTGATGTTTATTATTTAAATGAAATCCATGTGGTTGTTGATGTTATTGTCAGTTTATGTACAATTTTGCAGCATACACTGGAATCTTTTAAAATAAATAATTTAAACAGCGAATGAGATTTTCTGTACAGGACTTCCCCAGGTACACCAACTGTTTAAAAAAATTTGTAATAACTGCACGACCTTCCGTAGTTCTGATTTTTTAAACTGTTTTGGAAGGGGTGGAAGGAGCCTGTGACGTCACAAGTTGTGTGAAATACCGGTACGCCCTGGCGGCGCTAATTCGAACCGCGACGTTGTTTTGAGGTTAATCCGTGGCCGCTTGTATTCCGTGATCGAAACGATGAATATGAGGAATTGTGAGGTATGTTTCAAACATATTCGTTGATGGAAAGCACCGAATGTGATGTAAGCTAAATTAGATGTGTCCGTGGATAAAAAGTAGTTGAATGTGATATCCTTTGAAAATAAGAACAATATGACAAGTATTACGTAGCTTTGTATAGGAAGTGAAAGCGAGTTATCGTGATGATGCAAACGAAAGCTGTAGCGTGACGATTTACCCAGTGCCTTGCACTTTCTACACATTCTGAGTGTTCCTGTATTCTTCGTACTTCCGTATCTGTTGCGACCTCATTTTTAGATATGTAAACTGCTGAAACTTCACTTTCGGATAAAGTAAACCCCTCATCATACAATAGTTTTGCTCAGTGGCGCACCTAGGATTGATGGGCTCTTACATAAAGTTTGCCGATAGATCTGAAGTACCTATGAAGTACGTGGCGACTTCATACTAAATTGTCGTAAATATGGGCTCACTTTGTTTTGGTATAAAAGGCCTCATTCACACTGCAAGCCGAGTCGAACTGAACCGAACCGATTCGGCTTGGAAAACAAACCTACGTTATGAAATGGAAGCATTCGCACTGCACACCGAACCGGACCGAGCCTGATCGTGTTCACCGGCTGATGTTTGTTTTTACTCGCCAGCCGACGACCGATTCTGTTGCACAATAGGTCTAACTTCCTGGGGATGAAGTGCATTTTTTTTTTACAATGAGAGCAAATAGGCCTACATTGGATTGCGAAGTTTTAATCAATGCGGTGCATTTAAGACCGGCTTTGTGGGAACAAAGTTACAAAATCAATCAAAATAGAGACCTTAAACTAACACTGTGGGAAGAAGTGGCTGCTGAGTGTGACTCGTCTTGTAAGCAAAAATATTATTCTTTTATTTATTGATTGCAATTCAGTCATGTCATGTGTTGAGGGAATAATACAAAAATAATTTACCATGCATTATCATTTATTAGACATAGTTCACGACCATCACGCATAATTTCGTCACTGTCTATTACGCATTCGTCTGCACTGTTATAATCAATTACTGTTTTCAGGCAGTCGACCCATATCACTATTGAAATAGACAGTGAATGCATCTCTTACACTTCTTGCCCTCCTTCCCAGAGAGATGCCTCATCTACACCTTCTCTATCTATGACTGTGTTGTGCAAAACACATATACATTTTATAATCCTGTCCGCCATATTAGGAGATGTTTCGATAGGCTTGTTTAATATTCTCCATTTACCTGCAAGTATTCCAAAAGCACTCTCAACTACTCTCCTACCCCTGCTTAGACGGTAATTAAAGAGTCTTCGAGACTCAGTAAGCTGTCTTCTGGGATATGGCCTCATAAGGTAACTAAGCAACGGATATGTTTCATCCCCTAGTATCACAAACGGCAGTTCCACATCTGATAGTGGTAGTTTCCTAACATTAGGCATATTGAAATTATTGTTGCTTAGAAGCTGATACAGCGAACTGTGACGAAAAATCCCACCGCCTGATTGCTTTCCATAAGCACCAACATTAACGGCAATGAATCTATACCGGGCATCAGCAAGCCCTTGAAGCACAATAGAGTAGTAATGCTTATAGTTGTAGTACATGCTGCCTGAATTTGATGGACACTTCAGCCGTATATGTTTTCCATCAGTACTGCCTACACAGTTCGGAAAATTCCACACAAGATAGAACTCGTTTGATGTCGCAAGTAACATTACTGTTGTAGGTACAGGCATATGAAGAGGGGCCATGGTTTTCCACATAGCTTCACAAACCTCTTTGATTATGTAATGGACAGCAGAAATTCCGAGTCTGAAGGAATCTGCCAGGGCTGCATAAGACGCACAAAAACCTGTAATTATACACGCAGTGAAAACGCATTCCCATACTTTTTATTTTACAGGCAAAAATGTGAAGAACAAATGGAAACGACTCAGGAACAACTTCTGTGCAGAACTCAACAGAATGAATGCAAATAAATCCGGATATCCTGGTTTATCTCCCAGGAAAAGGGAGTCTCAGCAGAGATGGTTTAAGATGTTGCTTTTTTTTAAAAGTACTTCGAATGCTAGAAAAATGGAAAGCAACATGCAATTGCAATCTAAGCAACTTGATCGGGAGTCAACAGAGCCTGAAAAAGACAGCTGCACTAGTATTGACGATGATTTCGTTGCTGAATGGTCTTCTGCTGACAATTCAATACACACACCAGCACCATCGGAGACGTCTCGGTCGTCTGCTCAGCGAAGGACAAAGCTTAGAAGTGGAAAGCGCCCATTGGAGGAAGCGATTATAGAAATGAAAGGAAGATACTTGATCTGATGCAGTCAATGGGCAACGGACGTGAGGACTGGGACACGACATACAACTTCTTGATGAGTCTCTGGGAACCTATAAACAGACTTCCAGAAGATAAGCGGTTGTTCCTCCTCATGAAAATTCAAGATATGATATTTCAGGAGACCCAAAAACAAAAAGGGACCCAAAGTAACACCAGTTCTCCTCAAATGCAGCTCTTTCATTACGAGGATGGAAGATCGAATCAAGGAGAAAGAGGCCAACATTTGACGGCCCAATCATTTTTCCAGACTTTCAGCGAGTGACAACTGTGTTATATTCGAAGTTACTTGTTTTTCCATTATCCAACATCCCACACTTTTTTTGTGGGTTCCTTATCATTACCTTATTAAGTTCACGATGATTAAAGAACATTTAACGGAACTGACAAATAAACATACAGTTATAATAATATCTTACCTCGCGTTACAGCTTCCTTCTTTTGAGGATTTTACGAGTATCTTGGTGTCCCCTGGATAGGTTACCAGCCCGTCGCAGGGTGAGTCTAGTGGTGGGGCTGCCACCTTGATGCCTCTAGACCTGCATGCTTTTCTGTAGGGGTGTGCTCCCTTAGCTGA
>Ga0123354_10007369_pt1 | contig 16549 bp, 7 predicted proteins | sample TergutLab28metaG_2_FD_97872 | JGI IMG/M metagenome (GOLD analysis project Ga0123354, IMG submission 97872) | Labiotermes labralis P4 segment gut microbial communities from Petit-Saut dam, French Guiana - Lab288 P4 | ecosystem: Host-associated > Arthropoda: Insects > Digestive system > Gut ...
AGAAAGATGTCCGGTAGTAATTTTGCCTAAATTCCGACTTCCACGTAAATTTAGGGATCTTTTACATGCCGCAAATCTACGACATGGGACCGACGGTTTTACTTCCCCTCCGAAGGAAGGCGTGCTGAGGACTTTTTCGCCCTAAAAATCCGACGGCTTCGGCCGGGTTTGAACCCGCGAACTTGAGTACCAAAGGCCAGCACGCTACCTCTAGACCGCCATTATCTGTTCAGTATACTGCTACATCTGTAACATCTTAGAAGAGATCCACTTATCATTATCTGTATACCGTACATAAAATGCTCGAATGGATCCTGTAATGCAGAGTTTCCCAACCTCCGTGAAACCGCGCCCCGGTAAATTCTTTTTTCATAAGACGAGGGCCCGGTCCCAACAAATTTACTCGTAAATAACTTTCCATTTTTTTAAGTTCATACATTAAACTAACATTAAGTATTAATAATTAATTATGGCATTATCATAAAGAGTTAGTGCTCTTATGTATACGGTGTGGCGTGTTGACAAATATAAAATTACATTTAAATTAATTATCAATCACTGGACTAATGAAATCTTGTAGCATATTGTAGTTTCCACAGGCCAACATCTGGGTCTGAGTTTTTCTACACATTCACGAATATTTTTCTCCTCAGAACATTTCCACTATAAAACATTTATTCATGAAAATTGCTTAGAAAACTAAAATGATAAATTCCAGGAGAACCTCTCACGGCCCGGTATATTTGATGCCAGGGCCCGGTACCAGGCCGCGGCCCAGCGGGTTGAGAAACACTGCTCTAATGTTGTTTTTGTACCGTGCACGTTTTATCAATGGCTAGTGACGTTACCTGCCATCAGGTTGCCTTCCGTGAACTCCATCATGGCAATGTGACAGGACTTTATACACAAATTTAAGGCACACAGCCTGCCTTCACTGAAGTTTGGACAGCCCCCAAAATGTTATTGTATCTCCAGCACTTTTTGGCGGAGCTGGGCCATTATCGAAAAGTTAAATTTGAAATGTCACGTGCAAATATCAGAAAGTCACAATTATTGGCTTGTAAAATGATATACATATACACATTAATTTTAGATAACGTAAAGTGTATGATTATTAAGAAGTGGTCTCTGATTATGTTCTAGGAATATTTTACAAACACATAAATTTCTAAACAATGCCTTTTTTGGGCCTTGTAATTTGTCAATTTTTAATTACAATACAAAATTTCGGCAGCCGGCTGTGTCTCCCAGCTTCAGGTGTGGGAAATGAATCTGAATCTTCGAATGAGCTATTCGCGGTCATGTGCTTTAATGTGTCGGAGAAATTTTATTTTTGATTCAAGGACGCACTTTGGGCTTTTTTGGGGAACGGGAAACGTTATAAGTAGTTTTCGGAGTCTTTAGGAATAATCTTCTGAGATTTGCTTCTCGTATGAATATAATATAATTGGTGGTCTGGGCTGGTTGGATTTTTAGCTTCTCAAGCCTCCCAAATCTTTTGTGAAGTTCCGTACTCTAGGGCTGTGATGATCCTTCATTACATTGCGAAACAATCTCTTTCTTGGACTTATCCATCGTCGGCTCACGACTAAAATATAACATTTTGGGATGCTGGCTGTTCTTCTGTCATCAGGTGCGGGAAAGTGAGAATAGTTCTTTCCAATGTGGCCCACCATATGATCTCCTCGCCCACACCAGAAGATGGAAGCAGATCCGGCTTCCAAAACTTCTTGTTTTAACTTAAATAGAAGGATAATATCCGGAAAAGGAGATTGTTTCAGAATATAATACACCATATTCAAAGCCGTATAGAATTTAAATACAGATTGCTGATTCTACAGTAGGTCAGCATTTATAATTATAGGTCTTTGTCAAGTAACAAGAGATACAAAACATCAGTCCTAAGCCACGTACTTGGATGTGCTTATATTCTTACGCTTATTGGGGAGTTCTGATCAAACATCCATATTACTTTTTTATCTCAGTAATTAACCAACTTGATGCACAACATTTTTGTTTTACAATAAGTTTATTTCATGCCTCTACATGTTTTGAGCACACGTGCTCATCCTCATGAGGTTGTGTAATGTAATTTTGACTTCCTGATGATGAACACATGTGCTCAAAACATGTAGAGGCATGAAATAAACTTATTGTAAAACAAAAATTTTGTGCCTGAAGTTGGTTAATTGCTGAGATAAATATACTGAGATGCACGTTCAGCAAAACGTCAAAATCCATATTACTGTCAACTGTAGAGACGTAATTCTAACCTTCTTCAACTAAAGTTTTGTCGCAGCTGTTTATGTTGTAACTGTTGTTCTATGTTTTTATGTGATGACTGTGGTATCTGTCAAGAATGCTGGGTTAAATTAACAATTCTAATTATCGTATACAAAGAAATTCTAGAGAAATTTATTTAATTAATATAGAAGAGTGAAAACCAAAATACCTGGATCTTAGATTCTGGAATTTTAAAAATTCTTTAATTACTTAAAATTGTGTACTCTACTTATAATTTGTTCTATAGGCCAAGATTCATCTCCCTGTAAACTTTAATAATGTGTATTGCTACACGTGTAAAATTCGGTCGCTTGTGTAGAGAAAGGTCAAATTTAGATTCCTTCAACGCAAAGCGGACCAGAGTAAAGAAATGCCTACTCTCTGCACAAGCGTCCTCTGTTTGGTGTATGTGCCGGACAGGGATATTGCTCTCCAACTATTTACTCTTCGAGATGTGTAACTTCACTTTATGCAAATAAATATTTACTGGATTTTGAGAGTATATATTTCCCATCCTTTTTCAAAGTACGCATCGATTTCCATGGTCTTATCAGTATTACCGTAAGTGTCCATCTTTTAAAATATGCAACAAAATGTCGAAAACAGTTTATATGATGAACATATATAATACGCTCATTGTGTCTTGTCTTAAATGGCATATTACTTTGTCCTATATAAATTTAAATACAATCCTGGAATATTATATCCCGCTTCCACTTTATGACTTATTTTATGTACGTGTTTTCATAATTGCTGAATGGCATTATTAGTCCTAAAGACGACATTAAAATTTGTAGGTTTGATAAATTTGTTAGTTGTTATGCAGGCCGTTAACACCTGTCTTACTGTTTTGTGCAAATACGTACCAGTTAACTGAATGTGAAGTATTTTGCTTACCTTTGCTTTATGTAGAGATGGTATCACACCAACTTTAACACCGAAACATATATCGTAATACAGACATCACAATCAAAATCTATTCCCAGAAAAATGATACTTCAGCTGGACCGAAAAACCGACAAACATAAATGCAGCATATCCATTAGCGAAATTGCCTATATTTTATTCAGAATCCTATCGAAAACCAATGCAGGGGAAAGTTGTGAAATGTCTACAGTTTCATTGCCGTATACTAATTGTAATTAGCATTGTGTACTTAATTAGTAAGTAAAACACACCGCATAATGTAATTATAGAGTATGATAATTTTTGTATGAAATTATAAATATAAATTGGAGACATGTAACTCTAACCTATACATTTATAGTAAATATGCTTTCGATATTAAATTTCTGGTAGTTACGGTAATTACGGTATCTTCCACTCGCTGGGTTAAAAACACGATATTTAGAATATTATCTGTAAAGTATCCGGTAAGATAACAGACCAATTTCCCGCTGGTCACATTTCAGTGGAACAGCAACCCTTTGTTTCCAATATGCAAACAGCTTCCTGGTTTTATGTACAAGTTTCATGTGGAATGTTGGCGCGTGATGTTTGTCACACATTCAGAAGGCAGATTACTTGTATAAACGCCGCAATGAAAGAAATACGTTAAGCACAATGTTTACTAGACTGTACTAGCCTGGTATGACGTATTTTCTTAACAACAATTCTTACTGTATCAACATTTGTATTTACACTCGGCTTAATAAACAGGAAGATTAGAACTGAATCTCATAAGTTATTATGCTTTGCCAAATAAGATACCCGTAAGATGGTAGTTCCATTAGTGGATTAAAATAATTGTCATAAAACGATCTAGCCGCAAGCAACCTCGTGTCAAGAGGCTGAATTTATGCACTAGAATATCCGGAATGAAGTCAGGAATAAGAAAATTTTTAAAAATTTAATTTCTCTAGGACTTAATATAATGTCTTATATTTGATTTTTCAGATCTGTTGATATTGACATTTTTAAATTTTGCAAAAATTCATAACTGTAACCAATGGAAGAGGAGGAAGAGGAAGTTGAATCTGCTCCTGGCAGTCATACACTCAAACGCCAACATAGGTCCTTTCAACAGTCGACAACAGTCCAGCAGTCGTTCTCAACAAGCACCAAAAATATTTCGTCTGGGAACGTTTCATCTTGTATTTCGCCAGATATGAATAACCAAACCACCAGACGTGAAGAGCAATTTTCTAAAAGCTTGCAGAGCTCATCAGTCAGTCAATTTAGTTCATCTTCGAGCATAAAACCAGCAATAAACAAATCCCAAGGTAGACTTTCTCATATGAGGAAATACGAGGTCTTATCGGAGGATACTTTGGATACTGGACAGGAAATGTTGGGAGGAGCGATTGAGGAAACATCTTCGTCGAAAATAACACCAACTTCAAAAAATCCTTCCATGATATTATCTCAAGAGAAACAGAAGTACGGAAGCAGTTCTTCACAATTACTCTCGTCTTCGTCGGGAGAAACTGCGGAAGCTTCAGTAACTTCGGCTACAACAAGTACGGCAACGATTATAGTATCTCACAGCAAAGACATTTCTGCACAAAGCCAAAACCAAGTGACTTCAAAGTGTCCTATGACATATTTGTCGGCCTCACATGAAGATTATGAAAATATTCGGCAAAAGAAACACTTATCAAGATCTTTATCTCCAATGTCAAGTGCATCTTCTGATACGTCCGGGGCTGCGCTTTCTCCTGCAAAAACCCTATCAACCACAAAATCTGTCGAAACATCGACCACTGGCAGGGAAGGCCGTCAGTGGCTAACTGCCACGGGTACTGGCGGTTACAGATCTGAAACTGCGAAATCTATGGAAAGTTTACGAAGTAATAACACAACAGCGTTATCCAGTGGCAACGTTGTTCATCACAGTCACAGACAAAGCTTTTTGACGTCGTCTGAAAGAGATATGAGAAGAGTTGTAGCAAGTTCGGTTGAGGCAAGGTCCTTAGAGAATTTGGAGAAAGAAATGAGACAGATGGGGAAAAGGAAAGCAGGGTCTGGTGAAGAATTAACAGCCGGCGTTGAAGAATCTGTTATGACAGCTGCTGAGAGACGTCGTGGATTGTATGCAGGAGTCATAAATTCTGGTGAACGCAGAATAACAGTGCCGCAACATTTGTCTCTCCCACCGCCCACAGGAGCATATCTGAGCCTCTCCACTCCTGGGGGGGACCGCAAACTTACGATCGTCTCGCCGCACAGTCCACATCAGCCGGATCTCCTCCAGTTCTCCAGCTCCTTTACAACTCTCAAGACCAGGAGGAAAAAAGCCATCGTATTGCCCAGGCTGATACTTCCTCGCAGTGAGAGCGACGTCTTCCTTGAGTAAGTACAAGTATAAAATATTTAAATGTTTAAAAGTGCGTCAGATATGGGTAAAATATGAAAAAATATAGCAATGAATTTTTTTGGTTTCACAACAGTTCTGTTTTCCTGTAAATTTTTGTGTTGTACTCTTTTTTTTTACTCACGTCAGCATCAGTCTGCATTTCGAATGACGTAAAACTAACTTCAGCAAGGACGTTTACTGTAAGGTTTGTTTTCTGCATCATGATCTACTGAACTACGAAAAAAATCTTTTTAACATTGAACCTGCAGACAGCTTGTGATTCGGCATTGATAGAAATACCATTTGTTTTCATCACTTCCTTCTCAAAAAACATTTCTGGCAAAAAAAGTTCAAATTTGATAGTGCTCCCTCGACAAGAAACCATAAGTACATAAAATAAGTTAGCTTCTCTAGGCCTCCGTTCGTGGCAGCACATGCTCGTAAGTGACTTGCACGAGCACTACATTATCAGAGGACGTTATAGGCTCTAGAAAAATTCTTCTTATACCCAGGATTCATTTATGTTTGCCATATCCTAACATTCTCTTCAAACGGTGCAGAAGACGATTTCCGACCAAAATTGCTTTGGCTGTGGCAATCAGTAAGGCTCAAGAGCAGACGCTTAAGCTTGATGGAGTATATCCACCGTCGCCTGTAATCTCCATGGCAAGCTATATGTTTCATTTTCCCGATCTTCTTCATTTTTTAAATTATCTGCTGCATTTCCTGAAGGGCATCTACAACGTACAGAATATGGTAGATTTTAAACATGAATTATTTTATATAGAGAAGTGCTTTAAAGTTTCAGATTTATAAATAAGTCACTGTTGATTAAATACTTCATTTTTTTCTACGTGCAAATCATTCACACGAGTAAAATTCTTGTAATAATTTCGTACACTTGGGGGGGATAAAGGCTCTGAACTCATGGTAGCACTCAAAAATACCTGGATGACCGGTGGAAATTGAACATGACCTTGAAGTTGTTTAATTTTTTTTAAATTCATCCCATTGTGGTACATCATACTAAAGCACGACAAACATACCCTTCAATCACAACAAATGTTATTCGTCCCATCAACATATGTTACATATTTCGGCAATTACTGACCATCCTCCTTCTATATATATATGCATTTTATCAGGGGTTTTAAATTTCATATATTTAATGCCTGAATATTGTCATTAGTGACCGAAACATGTAACAGGTTTTGACGGGACGAATAACATTTGTTGCTGTTGACAATATGAATTTATCAATTTTGAATCAAAGTTGATTTCTTTGAAGATTTGTTCATGGTTTATATCACAGGCACTAGTAGCAATTTAGCTGAATTCTATGCACATTTTTGTACTTAACGTGACTGTAACTCCGAGGGAAATTACAAACTAATTTTTTCGTTCTTTTTATCAAAGATGTTAGTCGGACGTGTAGAAATAGGCCCATGTAATTTGAAACGAGACTGTATACCTTGTAATTTATCGCATATTTCAGGTCTTTAGAACACCTGATTGATTTGTGTTTGTACATTTACTGCTGAAAGTCACAAAAATGAACTTTATGGGTTCGTCGGTCGGGATGCCTGAATTGAAGTCTGTTGCTATGTGTTCTTAACTGCATTTTATTTCCATTATTTATAAGTACGATAAATAAGATCAGTTCGTTCTCTGTTCAAGACGTGAAAGCTACTGCAATATAGGCCTACCGTACTGCTGGCCCGTAGAGAATTCTAGTGGTTTGTGTGGTTGTCGTCACTTGTGGCCTTCTGCTGTCTTCTTACTTGCAAATTCCTTTCTGTCTGTGGCCTTTATTAACCAACCAAACAACGCTTTACGTAGCGAAGATTATCAAAAGATTGTTGCACGAGACTCATCTGTACAGACCTGTGCTGTTGTATTCATTTTGTCTTTCGTCACAATTGTCATTTATTCGTAGAAACCCGTAGTTCCACCATAGCTTCTCGTTTCCAAGTTCATTATTTTAATTGTATATGCATTTTAATAACTAACTAAGTAACTCCAGAGAACAGTGTCTTTTTTGAGAAGCTAACAGTTCCTCAGCTAATCAAGAAATGCCACGTATATTTTGGAACCCGAAGGTTCATTACCGCATTCACCAGCTCTCGCCAACTGCCTATATCCCGGGTCATCCAGTCCATGCTTCTCCATTCGACTCCTTGAAGATCCATTTTAATATTATCCTTCATTCTACGCCTATGTCTTTCAAGTTGTTAATTAAATCATTACTGTTATTATTATTATTTTAATAAGTAAAGACAGATATTATTCGTCACAGCTCGTGAACTAAGGACCGAAAGTCAAGTACCACAGGTTGACATTTGGTAAGCTACGTTACTAGAAGGCAATACAGAGAAGTACTTTTACGGCGAAATATAACAGGTAGGACAAGTGGAGAGACTGATCTATCGAACTTCTCTTTGTGGTCTAATTTTATTAACGAGCACCTGAGAGTAATAATAGTGAGTGTGTATTAAATGTCGAGAGGGAACTGCACATGTCTAAATATATCATAATTACTCAATTTTTACACCAACCACTACACATATATAAAATTTATAAAATTTACACATTAAAACATTAAAAACGCTCCGAAATGTTTCGGTCCTAAGATCATTCATCAGGGAGCTCTATATTCCTTGCTAAAGTCACACTAGAAATAGTCACAGATTAATTTCGAAATTAATCTGTGACTATTTCTAGTGTGACTTTAGCAAGGACGATGTGGCTCCCTGATGATGGTCTTAGGACCGAAACATTTCGGAGCGCTTTTAATGTTTTAATGTGTACATTTTATAAATTTTATATATGTGCAATGGTTGGTGTAATAATTGAGTAACTCTACAACATGCACGGTGAAACAACAAAAATATCATAATTACTTTCGAGGCTACGTTATTCTGAAAACAAACCCTGCAATGTATTGATTTTGAATAACAATAATCCGGCTTCGAAAACAACTAGCGCTCCCCGTTAGCAGCTTTTTCCAGACTCATCGCGATTGTGAACAAAACAATATGTCTAACAGTAAAAAAAAAAAATTGATGGGCCTTATTGTTCACGATGTTATTACCAATAAAATATCCTGTCTCGGAATAATAAAAGAAAGTTTAATGTTATTATTTAGCCATATTCTTAGTTGTCAAGGACGCGGCACGTTGCAATGTGTTGACAGAAACCCTTTACACTCAATCAATCTCTTTAAAAAAAGAATCTTGACCTTTAAGAAATATTACCGCCACCATTTTGTATTGGCACGAATAATTTGTAACATACACAGATGTCATTTTTAGGGGTCCTTCTCATTGAATAATTTTTTAAGTCTGCATTCGAACGGGTCTAGTGATTTGCCTCTTTCTTGCAGTCTTCGAAAACGACGTATTCGAACATATTGCCAATCAGCATTTGACATTCAGAGGAACGCGCACCGTGATGTAGTCTTATAATAAAAGCCAACGAGATGAACTGTTTCTCAGATTTATTTGATAAAATAGTCTACATGTTTCGGACAGGTCCACTGTCCATCATTAGGAATATCTCAACACTGTATACACGTAATAGATATTTGTCATGCTAGTTCTGTTGTAGCATGGTCAGGATAACCACACTAGCAGACAGCCAACATAACTAGCATGACAAATATCTGTTACATGTATACAGTGTTGAGATACTCCTAATGATGGACAGTGGACCTGTCCGAAACATGTAGACTACTTTATCAAATAAATCTGAGAAATAATTCATCTCGTTGGCTTTTTATTTTAAGAATACCAGGCAGCAGTTCTTATGTACACATGAAATTAGCGATATTTAGTTGCATTTCACCTGACTTGTTTCTTAGCTAACAGAAATTCTCACAATATATAGACTAAATGATAAAATCTACTGCTTTAAGTTTGACTACAAAGGAGTTGCCTTTAGATGTCCTTTTGACTTGGCATCTGCACACCTGTACATACTTCACTTTCACTTTTATTGTAGCTTTGGTTACTTTGACGTGGAATTTACAAAACCAACTCTTCGAAGTACAGTGATTACTATAAGTGCCGCCTGCCACAGTGTTATTGAAACCTATAATTTGTCTACGACGCGTCATTATGGATTTTATGGTTCTACGTATTAAGAACAATTAACCCCCTCTCTTTATATGGAGACGCTGTGTTTTCTGCGACGCGGGGACTGATACATCAAGTGTTACTAGTTGAATTTTGAGTTCCGAAAGTCTCAGCTTAGAATATTTTGCTTCAGGTACAGGGAAAGTTTTGGAAATACTGAGACACTTACTTTTAAGCGTGTGTTTTTTCTTACAGGTACATTAGGTTAAAAGACCATAGAGAAGATTTTGTTTATCTGAAGTTTATTTATCGGCGTTATTGTAACACAAAGTGTAGAAAGTATAGTAGCTGGAGATGGTTAAACATGGACTGGAAGGGAAGTGCAAGAAAGTTGTGGCATAGCTTAACATTTATGAAGGTTTCTTCCTGGTAGAAATCAGGAAAATCACGCTTAACCTCTCTCGCTGCTACAAATTAGAGAGTTATATATAAACAGATAGGATCAATGTTTTTAATACAATGACAAGACTACGGTGTAGTGTAGTGCTGAGAAAACATTTGGGCACGTACAAATACAGAGAAGTTGGAAGTTTTCGGACCAAGTGATGAATAATACTTATGTATTTTACTTTTGTTTCGAAAGTGATAATATCCTGCCTACAATAATGGCTGTAATGAAACCACAGAACTTTTCTTTCACTGTCGAGTCAATTGCTGTATGGTTCGTCAGAACACTTGCCTTTAAAAACAGCTGTTCACTAATATAAGTACCGCTATAGTGCCTTTTTTTTTATCGCGCATTGTTACTGAGCGCTGGATACTTATTCACGAGATGGGAGTTTTTGGAATTCAGCGTGCGTAATAACAAGGACTGCAGTTATTAGGCGTTTGTACAATTGCAGATAAAACAGTTATTTAAAATTACCCGTTTTCTCTGCAGTAAGTTATTTCACAATATTTATTCCAACAACTGCACGGTAATAAGAACCTAATAGTTTATAAACATTTATCACTCCTGCTACATGTTTCGGCCTGCGTTGGCACAAATTCAGGGAAGTGGTTATCAATGGAAGGAGCGGTGGCTGGTTATGCTACAAACATGCAGTTATAATGCTGAATGCATATGTAGATTAAAATACGTATTAAAGTGTTTAAAAGCAGGGAAATAATTTGGAAATAAGTTACATGTGTATGTATTCATATTCAACAAACATCTGTGACATAGATGTTTGTTGAATATGAATACATAACCATGTAATAAGAACCAAACAAAATTCACACTTTTTACACTAATGTTTTAATTTAATTATAGTGTCTTCGAAATGTTTCGAACATCCAAGTTTTCATCCTCAGGAAGGATTGTATATGCAGCTTTCTGGTATATATTTCATGCATCCACGCAAGCAGTCTGCAAATCCTGCCATCGACCAGTCTCTTTATATGGATGCATGAAAGAAATACCATAAAACTGCATGTACAAGTCTTCCTGAGGATGAACACTTGGATGTTCGAAACTTGTCGAAGACACTATAGTTAAATTAAAACATTAATGTAAAAAGTGTGCATTTTGTTGGTCCTTATGACAGAGATATATCATAATTCACGGTTCAAAAAAAACGTAAATTTTGAATATTTAATTTACCAAGATACTGATCCAACATATTTCCAAATTTTAAACTTTTAATCGTGTATTTTGTTTAACACGTGTATTTTAACATTACAACCGTGCGTCTGTAAGAAAGTCACTACTCCCTTCTATAGTAACCACTTCCTTGAAAATAACCGAGAAAGACAGAAATATGTAGGAGAAGTCTCGTGTATTTATGAAATATTGTATTTATACTATTGTACAGTTGTTGGCATAAGTATTGTGAAAACAGTTATTATTAGTCGAACGTTTTGTCTTTGATTTTCCTGTTTTTGACATTAGATGGCAGGCGGCATGGCCAAGGTCGTAGAACCATATTTTCTTCATTTCTGGTTTAGGTGCTGCAGTTGACAACTGCCATGTATGTAGATATTTCACTGGCTATTAAACGCTGTCCGGTAACTGTTTATTCACTGCTCTGATCTTACCCTCCGCCAGAGCTGCCATAATGATCAACAGTGAAAAGTAATTCATTCCCATCTCTCCCGCCACCTCATATTATTTTTGTGTATTCGTGTTTTGAGTGACTGTTGTGTTTAGTTTTGTTGCATAGTTTGTCAGTCCTCCGATTCTTACCCAACGATGAGCTACGACTGTTTATTTTCCACATTCTACAGTTTGTGTCACTCTAGTTTACTACGCTAAATGTATTTAAATTCTAATTACACTTTCCGTCTTGGTTAATGAGGGTTTTTAATTCATTTCGTCGCAAAAGAAACAACTTAACGAGTTATGGATTTTTTACCCCTACCGTTATTAAGTAATGGAGAATTAAAATTGTACTTGGGTATGGAACTAATTAAATACATTCACTAATTTGTTCATACTGTGCAAAAAAACATAAATTTGTTTCTTTGGGACGAGTGGATAATACAGGATGTTTGGATGATAAGCACCCCAAAGACAAAAGCTTATATTTCGAAACCTGTTCAGTATACGGGTGACCAGTTTTGACCACGTTGCGCTCTTCTGGGTTATTAACCATATTGCATTTCCTGGAGGTAAAGGCGGCCGGTGCGTAAAGCTGACTACCTACCACCATCCTGTGCCGTTGTAAAGGAATCTGGGAACCTTAACTTCCTGGAACCCTCTGGGCCCCTCCGGGCCTGTAACGGGACTGCTTTACCTTATTGTATAGTGGTAATAACTTACCGACATTTCGGGACAACCTATCAGTCCCATCCTCAAGGGTCATGAAATGATTTCTTGACCTTTGAAAATGGGACCTATAGGTTTTTCCGAAATGTCTGTAAGGATTTACCACTATACCCTGCGTAATATCCCAGAAGAGCGCAGATCTCATTTGTTCTCGGCGGAAGCCTAAAATCCCTCAATGATTAGTTTTATTATGAAATTCCGTCCAGTGAGAGTAGAGATGCACCTTGTGGACAGAGAGATGGACGGACAGACACACAAGCATAACGAAGCTAATTGTCGCTTTTCGCAATTTTGCGAATGCGCCTGAAAAACACAGTCCTTGTGATACGTATCACCTGGTGAGACACAAGGATTCCTCATGTTACTCACACAGTTTATGTATGTGTTCGTTGTGCTACGTACCATACGGTCAGTATTTCTGTGACGAGGGTTAACGGACTGGTCTCGTGCTGGATGTACACACTCTGGTCTGTGAGATGTGACTTCAATTTTTGTAGGAAATGTAAACCAATCAGTCCAAAAGTATAACCATCTTGATACATCTGGCATAGGCAACAATTCTGTTAATTTATTTAATTACAAGACAATTATGTGTCAGTGCTGCCGTTAGAACACAGACGTCTTTGTGCCTCCTAATTCCATATTATGAGATGTTCACACTCTGTTGTAAGAAATACGATGGTTCAAAACCGCAGTATTTAATGCCACCTTTGAGAAAACAAACTGAGCTCTTTCGATCCAAGTCTCACGCCACAATCCATTACACCAATATATTTCTTAACTGTACACCAACGTCACATTCCCCGAGTTTGAAGAAATGCTCACTCCGTTAACTAAGCTTCCTGGGACTTCATAACATCCACAACTGTTATCTTTAATTGAGACATCCCCTTATGGTGCATTTCTGTAAGTTTCTGACCAACGTACGTCACATCAACATTCACTAACTTGGTGCAATTTTTTTATCGTCTGATGTATTAATATTAATAGCACTGATTTTGGTAATTTTAGTATTTTAGACTCTGGAAAAGTCTATAAAGTGAGTGAGTTTAGATGTCCTCTTGTGCATGATGTCAACATGGTTTGGTGAGCACTATGACCACTACTGCTCAAGCATCCCTCGAGACAACTACAGAAGACAAAGAGACAAAGGCCTGAAAACGAAGAAGACATTCTACGACAGGTGCTTCTTTGCAGTCAAGCTATATATTTTATGGTACAGTTACGTGCAATTTGTGCTATACTTTTTAATTATTTTTATAAAATTTTAACATCTGTTGTTTTAAATCTATATTGGAACCTAATTAGCCAATGTTGTTTTTTTTGTTGATTACCTCTCTGAAGATGGCCGACAAATGCCGAAACATATACGAGACTTGCTATATGATTGTATAATCTTGTTTCAACCTAACTGTTCTGCAGCCTTTGCAATAAACAGTGTAAACCCGAGTCTCGTGTGTAACTTACCGTATTGACAAGTGGCCACCTCTCTTCCTTCTAACAGAGCACATCAAACCAGTCAAAATTTAATACGCCAATTTCGTGACCAATTTCCAGTTTGCGCTACCCCTCATTTTCTGGATACTTGTCATCGCTTGACGATTTCGGACGGAATGAATGCATTTATCATCTGGCTTCTACCCGCTGAATTTACCAACCACAAAATATTCCCCCAAGCCCCCGAACCTATACATTTCCATCGCACGTTATATTAGTTTTCCAACCGACCCCCCCCCCTCCCATTTTGTTTGTATATCGCAGCAAGCCCCATATCTTAAGGCCGTCAACGCCACTCCCATCCTGCAGGCGCGCCGTGCAGTGATGAGAGGGACTGGGCCCTAATTCAACTTCGTTGAACTTGGAGGAAACTCGAAATCGTGTTCTTACTTAATGGCCAAAAGGGACAACAAACGGAACTCCTGAGAGCCATAAAATAAGGTACCGTGATATATTTCGTCCTAACTGCAACCCAGAACGAATCCATTCTTTCAGACTGAAGAGAATTTAAGGAACCTTAAAACCCTGCACGTGGCACATTCTTACCGGGTGGAATGGTCAGCTTTATTCGCAGAAACGGACCTACTGATGGCTGCATAATACGCTGGGTTCTACGATTTTTTGGTGTCAAGTAAACTTGCCAATACTTCCCTCTCATAGCCATTTATATATACACCAGCGTTCTTGATAAGTCCCAGCTTCTATCTCGGACCACGCCATGTGCGAATTACGGTGGAAAACGCAGCGCTGGTGTGGTTTCTGTCCTGACCAATCTCGCTCATATTTCAGTCATCTACCGTAGGCGAAATATAATCTCGGCAACGGCCAATGTCGTTAAATAAACAATTCACTCCGTCATTACCACATAGTCGTCATATGGCCATTATACTAAATTGACGTAGTTTGAATGTATATTCCTGTTTCCACGCGGGCAGTTCGACTTGAAATCCCACAAAAACAAGGAAAATTGACCTTCAAATTTATCATCTTTTACATTTTTTCTACCACTGGACGTCTGTTTTGAACCAGACTATATGCCTCGGACTTCAAAATTGTTTTCTCTCAATGTCCAACAAGTACAAAAAAAATGTACAAATTTACAATTTAAGACAAATGACCTTATCTGGCGCGGGGTTCTAGTCCTGTACTAATCCATTTGTTACAGATGTCATAATTAGACGTTTCTTATCCATTTTGACAAGATTATTTTGTACACGGATAAAGACTGTGTCTCTTCATTTTTGACACCGGCAGGTTAATGCTGTTTAGCGAAACATTCGCTTTTATTGTGAAAGTCCTCGAGTATACATAAATATGCTATGTGGAAAAGTTTAGAGTAGCCCTATGTAATGGTAATCTGCAGGTTCTACCTGTACTTTGAACTAAAGAGCAGATTTGGTGGAAACAAGCGTTAAACAATAAAGAAACACTTTTATATACCGCTTAATTTAAGGAAAGTTTTAAGTTCGTAATACCGTATTAGTAATAGCTGGGCAAAAATGCTTCATACACTGTAATTAAGCCGTTAATTAGTAGTTATATATGTACCGTATTTCTGACCTATATCGCGCCCCAGCAAATCCTCTTTTCTTCGAGATCCTGTTGCCTGTACGCCTTCGAAATAAAACTGGAAACCTCTCTTTCTCTCAGACCATTATCGGATTCCTTTCGTAGCAAATACCAGCGCAGTTTCGTCTGGCGCTACGTTTGCTTTCTCGCCTTCTCTTTTTGCTCCAGTAGACAGGGCGATCCTGTCTTCTTGCATATCTGAAGAACAAATAGCCGGAGCCATAAACCAAAACAAATAAATTTTTTAGTTTTCTGTGCTCTAGATCGAATTTTATTGTGTGCATTTCTGCAACGAAACAAACAACTGATTTAATGGAATATTTATGCCTAATGAAACGAACATTTCATGAAAGTGGGCTATCTAATCATAGTAATTGAATAACTTAATGCACGAATTCTTGTTTTATAATAAGGTTATTATGTTTCGAGCACTATTGTGCTCATCATCAGGAGGTCAAAATTATATTACACAGCATCTGGTATCATCACACTCCGGTGTACCGGACGGCCACCTATAGGTGTGATGATACCAGATGCTGTGTAATACAATTTTGATCTCCTGATGATGAGCGCAGTAGTGCTCGTAACATGTAGAGGAATATAATAAAGTTATTACAAAACAAGAATTTGTGCATTAAGTTGGTCAATTACTAAGATAATACTGAGATGCTTGGTCAACAAAACATATAAAAGTGGGTTATATAGTTTTCAACAATTGTAACTTTGGTGTATATTGAAAAAAATTATTATTGAATTTTCGTAAAATTTTCTTATTTTGTAAAGTAAGTGTTCTCTTAATTTAATGTCATCTAAACAGAAAAGTAATTCTATTGTCATATACTTCTTTGTTTTGTCATTCATGGTCATTGCCTTAGCTACGAACGACCAAGGATTTGAATAACGACAGGGGTAAGGGATTTTTCTCTTTTCCAAAATGTCTTGACCAGCTCTGAGCCATCTCCCCCCCCCCCCCCCCCCCCTTTTTTTTCTTTTTTTTTTTCTTTTTTTTCGGTGTGTAAGAGATGA
>Ga0123354_10007370_pt1 | contig 16548 bp, 8 predicted proteins | sample TergutLab28metaG_2_FD_97872 | JGI IMG/M metagenome (GOLD analysis project Ga0123354, IMG submission 97872) | Labiotermes labralis P4 segment gut microbial communities from Petit-Saut dam, French Guiana - Lab288 P4 | ecosystem: Host-associated > Arthropoda: Insects > Digestive system > Gut ...
ATTTTGACAGAAGGTGTGTTTGTAACCCAACTGTCTAGTAATGCGGGAATCTCAATGTGACTAAATGTGTGCATTTCGACACATTAGTGTTTCAGAGTGATACTGATAGACTGCTTCCTTGCTCATTGAAAATTTGAATTGGAAACACTGCAGTTATTTAAGTATACTGTTGAACATGGTCATATTTCATGTACATTGGAAATTTTGAATAATTCTCTAAGCTGGATGGGGCAGAGTCCTTTTTGAGTAGTCTGTAGTCACTCGGCTGGGTGTGACGTATCCTGCCTTTATGTCACCCAATGGTTTATATCCTTTTTTACAAGAGCCAACCATGTATGCCTTATCAGGAGCCATTTGTGTCCACTAAATGCCATTGCACCATATTTATATAAAATTTATTTTAGTATTATCCTGCGATATGTACATGTCTTCCGTGTAGTCTCTTCACATTAGGTTTACCAAGTAAAATCCTGTAAGAATTTTTCTTCTGCGATATGTGTATTGCATGTCCTGCCCAGTTTTTAATCATCATCATGGACAAATTATGAAGCTGTTTGTTATGTGCTTTCCTTCATCTTGCTGGTACTTTCCATCTCTAAATCCAGATACTCTCCTCTGCCCCTACACCCTACATGCAGTTCTTCCAGTATGGTGAGAGCTTATGTTTCTTTCTGTAGCTCTTTTTTAATCTTTCATGTTTGAGTAAGAGAGAAATTTATAAATGCTGGAATACGTAATTATCAGCAGCATTGTGAATGTACATTTTTCTTCATATTCTGTAAAGTTTATATGATGCAAAATATACATTTATAATTCAGTAGAGGTTTTTGAAAGTAGTTTGTTGAACTGTATGTTAATGTTCTGTTGTTATCAGAAGAAAAATGACATGGAGAGGGTTGATATTGTATAGAGTTATACATGTGGCAATATAAATATGCCTTCTTGCATGAGTGTATTTATATAGTAATCTTCTATATGTATGTATGAGACAGATCACAGGGTTCTTGTTCATTTGCAGTTACATCATGTTGTAAAGCATTTTGTAAGAAAATCAAAGAAAGTCCTTGTTCTGGGACGGAAGCACATGCAAACCTGGTCACCTTCCTACATGGACTATATCTATAGAAATGCTCATGTGTTCCTGGCTGAGAACTTGTAAGTATCAGCATATTTTTTTAATGTTTACATATTCAATGCAAGAAAGTGGTTTCTGCTTTTATTACTCTTGCACTATGTAACAGGTTCACAGGAAATTGTTTTTTCACTGCATGAAGTTTATAAGCTTGTACTTTTTATAGTTAAGGTGGCTGTTGGTAAGTGATGGCATTATAGGATGTTGACTCACTAGGCATCATGAGAAAGAAAAGATTTTCTCAGTAGATCTAGTAGTAACAAAGAGAAAGGAATCTGAGAAGTAACAGTAGTTACTTCATTGCTCTGTACATGATGCTGATTAGTCAGCAAGATTCTCTTGTCACTGGAGAGTGTTTCTTAAGTCCTGGTATGATCACTAGTGGACATATTGCAAAGCAAGCACTGAGAATTGGAATAAAATTGGCCAAATAGGTTCTGCATCCCTTTGTTCAATTATTTTGAAGGTTACATGTTATGTTATATGAGTATATTGCACTACTAATGCAGTGTGCGCATTACAGGGTGTGCTGAGGCAGGTAGGCAGGCACCAGGTGTGGATGGGTTTTAATATTTGAGTTAGCATCAGCATGAAACACCCACTGTCTGCTACTGGAAAACTGTAACTGTTAAGTTCCGTGTTCAAATAAGATGACTGGTTTTTGGCTGTGGTATAGATTGGAAGTCTTACTGCTGAGTGTTGGAGAAAATTGTTTACATTTGAGAGGGCTTGTGAAGGGTCTAAGCTTCCCTTCTTTTACTTGTTACCTACAAGGAACCAGTGGCAGCAGGGAAGTTGTGAAACTTAGATCATGTAAAAAGTGTACTTTATGAAGTAAAGAGGGAATGTGTACAGGTGTGGAATGGGCCATCAGACTCAGGACAGAGACCAGGAATGAGTTTTGATGAGAAGAGCAATGAACGTTTGGGATCCATAAATGATGAATTTCTTAGCGCAGTATCATCACGTCAGATGCTGTCTGGTCTATGGTGAGAGTTAGTTACAGGATTGGTTAACCACTATATGCCAATTATTTAAAACAAAATAAATTTAAGACTTCAATTTTGTGGGATTTCACCACATAGGAAGATAAGTACAGTGCTGTCAGTGAGAGTTTAAGTATTACACAAACGTACATCAGCACAATCTATTTATTCTATAGTACGGCTACATGTTTCGACTAGATGTTAGTCATCTTCAGGCCCCTACAATTACTTTACCAGATGCAATGTCCACTTTGAGATCCCATAGTGTTTACATGTGGATTACTTATTTGCTAGAGCTTTTAGAAAAGTTATAACTACAGAGTATTGTTATAACTTTTCTAAAAGCTCTAGCAAATAAGTAATCCACATGTAAACACTATGGGATCCCAAAGTGGACAAAGCATCTGGTAAATTAATTGTAGGGGCCTGAAGATGACTAACATCTAGTCAAAACATGTAGCCGTACTATAGAATAAATAGATTGTGCTGACATACGTTTGTGTAATACTTATTGATTTTCAAGCACATCATGATGCCTTCATTCAGAATAAATGTTATATGTCTGAAGCTTATGCAGTAACTGCTGGATCTTAGTAAATGCATAAATGAAGATGCCAGGATAGTGTAGTCAGTATAGTGGCTAGGCCAGGGGTGAACACACACCAGGTGCCAAGTCCACATACAAGGCATGTTCAAAAAAAGACCAAACTTTTGCTATAAAGACTTTATTGCTCATTTTACAGCATTTTAAGCACTGTCCCCTCAAAGTAATCCCTCTACTGGCGATACACCATTCCCAACATTTCTTCCATTGTTTGCTTCCTGGAATGCACTTTCTGTGATGGCGCACAGTTCTCTTATTGCATTTTCCTGAATCTCCTCTATGGTTTGGAAACAACATCCTTTCAAAGTGGTTTTAAGTTTAGGAAACAGGAAAAAGTCTGCTCGGGCTAAGTCCGGAGAATAGGGTGAATGGGTTGCAATGGATGTCTGATGTTTTGTCAGATAACTGCAGATGAGGAGTGACACTTGAGCTGGCGCATTGTCATGATGCAACATCCAAGTCCGATTTTCCCACAATTCAGGCCTCTTCCTGCACACAGCATCCCTCAAACGCACTAAAACTTCTGGTACAACTGTTTGTTTACCATCTGACCACGTGGTACAAATTCATGATAGACATTGCCATTCCAATCAAAAAACACAACCAACATCACCTTGATCTTTGACCAACTCATCTGTGCTTTTTTTGGTCAAGGAGACCCTTTCCCTATCCACTGTGATGATTGCATTGTGGTTTCAACATCATACCCGTAAACCCACGTCTCATCTCCTGTTATGATGTTCTTAAGAAATTTTTCATTACCATTTGCACTGGCAAGCATTTCCTGACTGATTTCAACATGTTTCTCTTTCTGATCATAAGTCAACAAATGTGGCACAAATTTTGCACTGACACAGTGCATCTGTTTTTTCAGTAAAAATTTGATGGCTAGATCCTATGCAGATGCCCACTTCATCAGCAACTTCTCAGATGGTTAAATGACGATTTCCATGTATCACAGCACAAACTCTTTCGACATGGTCATCGTTTGTTGATGTGGAAGGTCGTCCAGGCCTGGGATCTCCACCGACCGACATTCTTCCCTCTTTAAAACGCTTAAACCACTCATGGCACTGCGTTCAGCTCATACAGTCCTCCCTATGTGCTTGGTTAAGCAATTGAAATGTCTGTGTAAAATTTTTACCAAGTTTGCAGCAAAATTTCACACACACACACACACACACACATTGTTCTTCAATTTCATTGTTACTTTGTCACTAATCTGACAAACAGCTTGTGCACATGATCAGTTCAGCGGATGTAGCTCGACGACTAATGCTCATAGTGAAATGGGAAAAATAGCAGTTTGTTGTCAAAACCTGACAATGAGTGTGCTCAGTAGCCGCAGTGTGCTCTCTGTGCTGGTTTGCACGCTGTTTAAACAGTTCAGTCTCTTTTTGAACACAACTCATAGGTTACTAAATTTTGTATGGTGGTACCTAATGTTAATGGATCCTCAGTATGGAACCTGCTTCAGGTAAACCTTCTGCCACTTGGAATTTTAAGGTGGCTTCTAGCTTTATGGAAGATTTGTGGGCCCCTGGACTAGGCTACAGGTCACAGAATCAAGGAATCGTGGTTTGATTCCCAGAAGGGACAGTAAGTTTTTCCTTTCTTTAAAGTGTCCAAACCAGCTGTTTGGGGCCTACCCAGCTTCCTACTGAATGAGTGTTTGGATGGGGGGGTGCCACCTTTACCCATAGGTAAAACATTCAGAGCTTGAAGCTGACCACTTACCCTCACCCATTGGTGTAGAGGTTAAGAATGAGTGGAGCTACACCATATACCTCCATGGTGTGAACAGGGACAAATTACCATTTCTGTACATGCTTAAACGGTAAATTGAAAACTGGTTCTTGTTGTGAAGTGACAGTTGTCCACTTATTTGAACCAAACAGTTGTCCACTTATTTGAACCAAAAGTGAACCAAGGTGAGCATTCTTTTAGCTGTTTTAAAAAGTTCACTCGACCTAAAATTTGTGTGTGAAACATCTTTTTAGAAGGAACACATGAGCCTAATAAGTGTAATTTCATCCATCAATAAGAATGTCAGAAATTACAACGTGCATTTTGTTACTTATTACATATAGTTAAGGTAGCACAAGCTCCCTTTTCTTCTTAAGCTACGAGTGGACTGTCCAGGGTTCACATCTCTTCTCCAAAACATTCAGGCTGTCTCTGGGACATACCAGGCTTCCTATTCAATGGGTACTGGGGTTCTTTACTGGGACTAAAGTGGCCAGGGCATGAAGTTAACCACTCACCTCCATCTTGTGCTGAGGTTGCAGATGAGCAGAGCTATCCCTCAGTTCCCCTATATACCGTCATGATTTGATCAGGGACAACTTTGAATTTTATCTGACAGAAAGTTTAATTTAAAACAGCTCAGTGTTAACTGCTGACCTACTCTACATTCACAAGGCACTATGGTGTTATTAAAAGTGTGTGTGTGTGTGTGTGTTGTCTTACGTAGTTGTGTTTTAAATTTCACAACAGGACTCGGGATGACCCCTTACTGCTGTATGCTGCACTGTACAGTGGCATGGGGACTAAGTTCCTCTCTAAAGACCTTATGCGAGGCCATGCATATCTTCTCAAGAATCAGAGTCTTAGATCGACATTCAGACGGTGGCAGCTACAGCATCAGTGTCAGCTTCGCTATATTACTGAGGCTGGAAAAGTGCAGCTGAAGGTAACTGGAAAAGACTCATGACAAAACTGATCACATTCCAACATAAATACTGGTATATGACTTACATTTTGACAGCGATTGAGAGTGGGATTTTATTTTTAAATAATACTTTGTATTTTTACTTTACTTTTCAACCAGCTACTGCACGCAGGCATTGCAAGGCATCGGTGTAAACTTTGCCTTTTAACCAATAGAAAATAGGTTAGACAAATATAACTGTTAGAGAAGCTGTTCATGCAAGGGTTAAATTTTGTGCATTATTTTCAAGTTTGCATTTGTCACCAAGGGTTTGCATCATGTTAGTGCATTTCCTAATGCCTAAGTAACATTCCCAGGGCGTAGGCAGATGATGTAAGCGTCATGAGACTGTTCCAGAACTTTCCTGCTTGCATGACAGGGTTTTCCAGATCAAACTGGTTCACTTTCTTCGTATCAAGCCAGGATAGGCGGGCGAGTAGCATCTCTTGCTAGTTAGTTGGCTAACAACTCCACGCTCAACCAGACACATACAGGCATGTCTTCAAAACGGGGGAAGCCATCCTACAATAAATGCAGTTTTTCAAGGAGGAAACCTTACTAGTGAAACATGTACATAGGGTACATTACAGTGCAACAGTCATCAAGAATTGTGGTGTTAATATTATCAGTAATTAGTTATCAGTTGGCTCAGTGTCGATCCACACATGTAAATTGAATGCTGCATGAGACGGTTGCAACTTATACTAATACAAAGGTTGTCGTCTGAAATATGCCCAACTATTACAGGAAGTATTGTGCACATATTATCAGTGTATAGTAGCTAGTTCATGTGTAACTTCGAGCCACTAAAACACATATAGTTAACAGTGTAACTAGTGTGTTTACAGCATAAATCACCACAACTATATTGCAAAGGGCAATTACAATATTTGTGTTACCACAGGGGTGATAACAATATTATTCACCAGTTGAAGTGTAATTCCATTATACAACGAAAGTGCAACTATAAGGGTTAACTACAGTTTTTCAACAGTGTGATGTAATTACAAGAAACATTAACCAGTTCTAGGTAGTGTACAAATTTACATCATTAGTGCCTAATAGTAAATATAAATTACATTTGCTTTGACCAGCATTATTCATGAATAGATTAATTTCTGTTCACGCTTATATGTTCCCCTGAACCAGAGCAGGGTACCAACAGAAGCCATTAATTATATTTAGAGTATTTTTTAGGTAGATTCCCCACTGTAAGAAGATCCTCCTGGATTATCAGCTGTCTCATTCTAGTGTTGAACTGTTAGTGTTTGGGAAACTTCTTCTGCCTCCACCTTCAGGTACAGATGTAGAATGACCTTGAGGTATGCAGTAGGTTTACTTGTACATTCATCCAGTAAACCCTTGTCATTGAGGCCACAAGAGAAGGTGGGGACAGTCACATGTCTTAAACAGACTCCTCAGTATGTAGCTAAAAATTAATGGCACCATTTGGGTTAACAGAACCTTTACTAAAAAATCTTCAAGAGTTTGGCTTCCGGATATATTGCTTTTGGACTGTTTAATGAATGACGAGACTGTGGTTTTAGACTACAACACCTATGTAGTGGTTTTAGATTAGAACACTTATATATAATTGTATTTACTGTCCTATAGTGGTGGGCTGGGTAGCTCAGTCGGTATAGCGACTGACTATGGGCCGGACGGTCTGGGATTTTCCACCTGTCCAGACCGGCCCTGGGGCCCACCCAGCCTCCTGTAATATGGGCACCAGGTCTTTCCTGGGGGTAAAGTGCGGCTGGGGCATGCTGCTGACCACTCACCCCCTTCTAGTGCTGCAGTCAAGGAAGAGTAGAGCTATACCTCTACCCACCCTCTGGGTCACACCAGGCCCATAACAGGATCACTTTACCTTTCCTATAGTGATTATGTGTGCCTGTCTTGATAAGTTTCATGTTTCATTGTGACCTAATTTCTATTCCATGGTAAACATGAACAACATTGCACATGCACAAATATTGTTAGCATTCAGAGAACAGTATTAGTATACGAAAAGACAGTGGTATTTGCTTGTGTGGCATATAGTTGTAGTACAGTTACAGAATGAGAACAACACAGCAAAACTGGTTGCTTTATATATGGTTTTGAAAAATTGCTTTCGTTCATAACATGGGAATTTCATGTAGAGCACACATTGGTAGCCTGGGTGTAGGGTGTTTTTATTGCAATTGCAAGGTTGTTTTTAAGCATCCTTTGCTTTTGGTGAAAGTGACTGCATAATGTAGAGGGCTTCCTACATGTGTGCGTATTACTTTGTCGAAGAGTTGAATGACTTTTTGTGAAATGTGTGGGATATATACATGACAAGTTCCTGGACAGGTTTTATTTTGGTCTGCATATTCCCCACTTTAATTAACAACCTTGCTTGGTAGGAGTTTTTGCATGTATCAGGTTTATTAAAAACTGCTGAACACAAAAACGTTGGTATATGACACAAAATTGCGTATATCATTTGGATATATAACTGATGTTTGAAAAATATTTCAGAATGAGGGATTTAATAAAATTCAAGGAAAAATATTTTTGTCATTGGATAAATTCTTTTTACCTATTTCTACTGAGATAATGAAAGGAATTCTGTATATTTAGGGCATGTCTACTTTGTTACAGCTTCCTTTGACATTCAATCCAATGGCTCAGGTCAGCAGTGATGGGTCGTGGCATATTCCATATGAAATGGAGTTTGATCCCAGCCCACCTCAGTCATTTGAAGCTCCAACCACATGGCTGTGTCTTAGATCCAATTGATGCTGTGCAGCCTGCAGCTGAGTGAGGTACAAGTCGAAAGATAATTGGCATAGGAGTTGCTTTTAATGTTTTCGCATCACACACTCCAGATGTACTGTTCTTTATCTTCCACTGAATGGTGTGGTGGCTTCATAAACCTATGATTGTTGATGGGTTATGTTAGTTGATTAGTGTGGTCAGAATGTATATGCATCTCCCTCTTACCTTCTCTCACCTATTGAGAGCCCTGGTGCTGATTAAAACAAACATTAGCACACTTCCAGGAAAAGCTCAATAAAGATAGAAGCGTATCCTTTGTTCTTATGAAGATGTGACATTATATAGGCCCACACCCAAACCTGGATCACTACCACACAGCTATTCTTTTACTGGAAAAAATTCAGTTACAATTTTATGGATGCTGTACACTTGTAGTTTCCACTCTGAGTGTGAGGACCCTTCATAAGTTCAAAAATTTTCATGGACCCCATCATACGCACAGTGGTTTCTTTAGGCATTGTTAACTGAGAAAATTGCATGCTGACAAATGTAAATGAGTTCAGTTTTGCTTACATAAATAACAGAAGAAATGAAGTGCTGACAGACTCACTGTGAAGTTGCGTGCTTCATTGGGCCCCTGGAGTAATACTGGGGGTCCGCATCTCACAGGTTTGGAACTACTTTTGTATAGGGTCGTTCAGTTATGGTCTTCATTTGCTCATAGGTCACACTTCTTTTACTGGACCACATGTCATGTGACTGTCCTTGTTTTGGATATGCCTTGGCTTTTGGTTACCTAAAGTTGGCTTTTCAGTTCACCTACTTGTTTAGAGGGGTGTTCTAACCACTTTTGAATTAAAGGCATGCACATACTGTCCTGTCAGATCTATTTTATGCTCTGTTAATTGTAGGCATTAAAATTTGTTGGTTACAAATTGATATCACCTCATGTACACACAGAGCCGTGTCAGCTACGTGAGGAATGCTGGTGTGCTTAGCTTCACTCCTCAGTTGTCATGTGTTTAGTCTATTAATTAGAAATATGAAAGCAGGAAACGTCTAGTGATTTGGGTGGCATGATGCAAAAGGGACAGTAGTATCTGTGTAGATAGGTTTACAGTATATGTGAAAGCTTAGTTCATCATCATATCATAAACATTACATCACTTTGCAGCAGACCACCTGCTACCCCATATACCTTGGGACAAAGTACCTTTTATAAGTTGGTGGTCTTATCAGCTTCAGATGTAGTGTGTAAGACCAAAGAGTCACATTACAACAACTTATTCAGTTATACACATACAAGCAAAGCAGAAGTCACATGCACTGCAATTTTAGAAGTAAAAATTTACCAACTTGCATTAGACACAGAGGCAGACAGGTAAAGGAATTCTTTTCATGCAGCATTATCACCAAAGAATCATATGTCAGGATACACAAAGTCAAAGACTTAGAACACGCAACTTTATTTATACATATAAAATACAGACGTGTCGGTCAATAACACAACAACTAACTAGAGTGGAGTGTATGTACTTGTTTAACACAACTTTATTTGATGGTAGAGATATATACAGGGTGTTTCATGATTTGTGGACATTACTGCAGGAGGTGATTTTCCAGGTCTTTGTGATCAAAAAAGTTCATATGAACATGTGTCCGATTTTGGATGGTTACGGAGTTATGGGCATTTTTTAATTCCCGTACGTGCCCTCATTTGAACCACGTCTTATGGAACCAGCTGGTGGGTGATGTACTCAACTTGGTGGCTTATCGTTTGTGTTGCAAGCATTATTTTTGCCACCTGACTCACCCACCCAGCTACAGACAGTCCAGTTTTCATATCTCAACATTTGGAAGGTATTTAAGGAATGTGGGGAAGGTGGGGTGGGTGGGTATTCGCCTGGCCAGTGTATATTGCATGACTCAGCTACTACTACATGTTCAAAAACCCTTATCACTTACATTACAGTGACTGTGCCAGCTCCTGATGTTCAGAACAGTACGGCGATAGTTTCGTAAAAGCGTGGGCGGTAGAAGCGACAGTGTAGAGTGCCTGTTAGTCCCGTACATATTCTCATATCGGTGCATCTGTTACGTTCACGATGCCATTTACATTTTCAGTTGCAGATATGATTTATGTGTACGGTTTTTGTGACGGTAATTCAGTTCATGCCATAGCTGAATATCAGCAATGTTTTCCGAACTGTAGAATACCAACCCAAAGAGTGTTTACTCGAGTTTACCATACATTGCGAGATATCAGTACACTTCCCGGTGTTTGCATTGCAGCCGAGCATGATGTTAATGATGGCGTCGATGAAGAAGAAGGCATTGTTCAGATGGTACAGAGCAATTCCCTGAATACAGAATGTCAAAATAGACTTTCCATGTTCAATAACTTATTTATTTATTTCATTTTCATCCATATAGTTACATAGTAACATTGGCCTTGTCAGTAAAATAAGCCAGTATATAGAAGGTAGTGTAAAAATTAAGTAAGTAATGAGCTGTACCAGCTCTAGGTCAAGTCATGACCTTGCCCTTGGCAAAGGAGAACTGGTTCTGTCCTCCCCCTTTCCTTTCCCCGAGGCTATCATCCGGGCTATTGGCCGCCCACACGGAAGAGAAAGGTGAGGGCGTTCCCCCTCTAGTTTTCTTTATACGATATATTTCTGATCTAAATCACTGGACGACAACTCTTCGGAACTTCAAGTCATCTCCATTTGGGCCGCCCGGGAGCAGGAGCTCCGTCTTTGCTTGTTCCTTAGAGGGCTACGCAGATGCATGGAACATGCACGCAGGTAAAATTTTGTCTTGGACTCCTATTTCCAAAATGAAGTTTCGTGTTTGTAAGTCGGAACATATCCCGACGTCTGCGTAGCGCCTCACGTGGAACAAAAGGGGGTTTGGTGCAGTCTAACCGCCCCGTAAGTTTGGTTACGTTATTTGTCTGTATTCATAAAGCAATGTCTTGCTATTCGCATTGGATTTTGTGTACGTCATGTTTGACATGCTGAATGGTGAAGCTGGCCGATTGTGTTCTTTGTTACATATGTATGTTTTGACCGGCGTTTGTAAAGTATTCTTTAGTGTGTCTGCCAGAGCGTTGTTAGTACTGTTATAATTGCACTGCTCTCTTATTTATTGTACACTGTTTCCCAGTGGCAGACTGATGCCGAGTCAATGATTCATGTAAGATTACATCTGTTACGTGTCTTACAATCGGCGCAGAAAGAAGTTCATGTTTGCTTTCAATGTTACTATTCGTTGTATTAAATTGTTAATTGCCTTTTGCTTATCTTATTCTCTGTCAAATTAATAATAATATCACTTGGTAAATTTCTTGTGTGTTGTGCATTGTATATACTGACCATTTACCACAAGGCCCCCACTAATCGGGATTCGATCGCTCAAAGGACCGAGGGCGAAATTAGTGCCAGCCCTCGGACCGATACCCAGAGTACCTTTTCGGTCGGTGGAGGCATCCGCAGGGCTCAGTAAATAAATAAATATATAATATAATATAATATAATAATGGTGCACTAATAGAAGGTAATATAAGGTAAAGGTAAAGTTCACAGTATAATAGGCCACAAAGGCCTAGATGGTGAGTAGAGGTATAGCTCTACTTTTTCCTTAATCGTGGTGATAGAAGGGGTTGGGTGGTCAAGACCACGCCCCGGCCGCTTTACTCCCAGGAAAAACCAAATATCCATTGCATAGGGGGTGGGTGGGTCCCAGGGCTAGTCTGGACTGATGCAGAATATCTCACCCCCTACTGGGATTCGATCCCAGGACCGTCCAGCCTGTAGCAAGATTCTATATCAACTGCACTATCCCAGCCCACAATAAATTGTAATAGAATGTAATATATAGCTGGTACAAATTACCATTAAATACAACCATTGTCACCAATACTAATATCTGTAAAACTGCAGGAATTCCGTAATTGTTTAAAAAGAATTATTTAAGAGTAAAAGTTGTACTTCTTTTTATAAAACTTTTAAAATCATTCAGTGTTTTTATTCTTTCAGGTAACCTGTTGTATAACTTAACACCCATATTTACATTTTTCTTAAATAAAGCTTTATTACAACTTTGTGTGTGTAGATCAGTTTTGCCTCTTGTATTATAGCCATGAAAATGAAAATTATGTTTTAAATTCCCTTTGAATTTCTTTATAAAACACAGCACAGCCAAGATATAAAGCAAGGCCACAGTTAAAATTCTGTATTCAATAAAAATATGCCTACATGAATCTCAAGTCTTTACACTAGAAATCAATGGAAAAACTTTTTTCTGTGTTTGAAATTTCCCTGTCCCTCACCTAGAATATTTTACCATATTTCATGCGTGATTGAAAGTAAGCATATTCAGTTGTTCATATCATATGGAAACTTGTAACATCCTTTAAATATCTAATAGTCTAATAAACCTTACTCAGACTCACACACAAAGAGCATACATTGATATGCCAGTTTAGGTTTTCAGTGATATTCATACCCAAGAATTTTAATGCTGAGCAGTAGGCGATATCATTGTTATTATATGAGATGTGTGGCTGTCAGGGGTGTCTACATTGGCTAGAAAGAAAAGACATTGCACTCTTTTTTGTTATGTTTAAATTAAGTTCCCTGTTCAGGAATAATACCTTTCGCTGTTGCATAACAGATTCCAATTTGAGTTTAAGCGCATTTACTTCATATACTCAACAAGTATATTAGTATCATCAGTGTATAAAACCATTTTTATGCCTTCGACATGTCTAGGTAAATCGTTTATGTATACAAGGAACAAAATAGGTCCCAAAATGGAGCCTTGGGGAACAGTCTAAGAAATATGTTAAATTGTTGAAAAATGAATAATATGACTGGTTCTTTTCAATATAATTTAAATTCAACACAGATTTGTAATAACATATACACTGATCATTGTAATTATAAATACTGAAATATTGTTAAGAGAATGGTACAAGGATGTGACTGAATTGTCACTGTTCAAATTGTTAGCTGAAATGTACTTGATACTCAGAAATGCAGTTTATTTTACTGTGTAACTGAATACAGTGGTGGGAAAATGATAATATGAACAGTGGAATTGCCATACGCAAAGCAGAATATGTAACAATGTAAATGTATTCACTTGTAAAATAAGGGAATGCAGTAAGCTGTAACCTTTAGTGCTGAATATTAATATGTACAAAGTAACCTACTATGCTGTCCGTCCTTAGTATGGTACCCTTTCTTCTTTGACTTCTGTATGTGTCAGATGTTAAGGTGTGATCCAGGCTGGGGTCAGCAGTCCATTTTCACTTTGCTAAAGCATCCCTTATATTTGGTGCACTGCATTATTCAGTTAATGTATCATTTCGGTATATTTGCATTGTCATGCATGGAGGGCAATTAGAGTACATATGTCACAAACTGACATTTTGGAGTGTGTGAGGAGGATGGGTATTATCGTTATAGTCATAAGGCAGTAACTGACACTGATGACTTGGTATGTACAGTTACCTTCAGGCACAATTGAGATCTGTACTTTTCTGTGATATCATGCAGCGCATAATGGGGAATTTCTTACTAACATTTTGGGACCGATAGGTTGGCCCGAAATATCAGTAAGGAATTACCATTATATGCTGCGTAATATCCTAGTAGAGCGCAGATCTTATCTGCTTCATGGCGGAAGTCTGAAATCACACCAAAAACTGACTTGCAGAAAAGCCTTCACGTCCAGCTCATTCACTGTTCCTACATGATGCAGCCACAGGTTGTGATCATCTTCAGGGAGCTCCAAACTTCATAGACTATAAGGCGTATGTTGCAAGTACTGGTATGTAAATGGTAAAAAATATACATACTGGTGTCTCTATCAATGGCAGTGTTAATATTGCATTGTCAAACTATAATTAGATATAATGTTGAAATACTACTAATTTTAGAATTAAAACTGCATAATGTGCTGTATGCAATCATAATAATACATAATAATAAATATTGTGCAATGAACTGGACATGAAGTCTTGTGTATAGTAGACAGTTTCACTGAAGATATGTAACATTAATAACAATTGACTATCTTTGAATCCTATTTTGTCTGCAATAGTGTGTTTTCCAGACATTGGTGAGACTGTAGTGTGTTCTGACATACCGTTATTTTGATAAATTGTAACGGTTAATATAGTTACCAACTGTCAACAGTATAGCAGCATACAAAACAGAGTAAGTCAAAAGTATTTTATTTGATAAACAAGCAAGTGCACATTTATAATTACGTTCAATCACGTATTAGTATTCTTCACCAACAAGTTTTTGTCACTCCTTTGACCACCAGCAGGGTGTCTTCTAACAAGAATACAGTCGGCATACAAATAATTGTACAAAATTATTTTTTCATGTAGATACTTGTTTCATTATATGTAATTGTCAGTTACACATGAAATGTATGGTAAAACCCCATGATGTTACACTCAGTTTTTCAGTAGGGCTTCTTATGGTCATAAAATATCAAATTATATTATCATTAAACTACAGTAACATAGGGTGTTTTTATGTTGTTTGATGGATGAGTAGTTGATTCACACCCTGTTAGATAAGTAATGTGGTGTGCATTAGAATGGATCGCTTGTGGTGATTATGATGATGGTCACAAGAGTGACCGAAAGATGTTGAAGAATAATATGTGATTGAACATGCTTATAAATGTGCGTTTGTTGATTTTTCATATAAGTATAGCATATTTTTTAATGCATGGCCATGGAACACATACAGTCAAAAGTAGTTTCACAGTTTAAATATGTGTGTTTTTGCATTATGACAGATCAGAGTATGTGGCATGAGGACCTCAAGTTACAGTGTACAGAATCCAGCTACATAACTTCAAAGTGGGTATCAGCAGTGATGAGGCCCACATCCGAGCAGTATTCAGTCTCTCCAGACTCTGGCATGCCTGTTATACCTGTTGCATTCTCTGCAGTAATGCTGTGCTGTAATTGGTGAAGATAATTTGCTAATGATGACTGGTAAACATAACTCCTATTGTGCCTGCAGAGGAAAATATACATCAGATCGAGGTCCAATGAACGAAGACACCACGAAATTGGAGAATTGGTCCCACCTCTTGACTGAGGAACTGTTGTTAAAAAAAAAAAATTGCACATGCTGATGCAGGTTATGCAGTGAACAAGCTTGCTGACCAGCAACATTTCTATCTGAACAGCTCACTGTAAGTTGCAGGATCAGTAAATTCTGTAGCCTGTGTGTGTAGGTACCCACTGTCAGGTACATGTGTTTTTTCAACAAAAGTCATCGGACCATAGACTTGAATGCAGCAGACTGAGAGGCTGTAGTGTGCATATTACAGAATCATGTGGGTCATCTCACCTGTAAATTCTCACTGAGTGTTCACTTGTCCTAAGTAGTTAAAAGTGTACTCATCACTAAAAATTACACATTCAGGCAAACAATATTTCCAACCTTAGACTGTATGTGGTTTGTCTCAAAAGTAAGTGTACTGATTTTTTATTTAAATGTCTATTGGACTCATCTGAAATTACAAGTTATCTCCTTCAAAGTGTGACCCTCGGGAAGTTACACAATGGGTCCAATGTTTTTTCCACTGATCATAGCAGTACCGGAAGTCATTTTCTGTAAGTGTGTGTAGCTCATTGGTTATGTTTTCCATCATCCCAAAATTATGACCCTTCAACTTCAATTTCAATTTAGAGAAGAGATAGAAATCACATGGAGCTAGATCTTGGCTGTAGGGAGGATGTGGAAGTACAGGAATGTTTTTCTTCACCAGAAATTCTCGAATTGAAAGCGCAGTGTGAGCTGACGCGTTATCATGGTGCAGCACCCGGTCTGCAATGTCCGTTCAGACTCGCTGAACCCGTTTTTGAAGTCATTCCAAGACATCTTTGTAGAAGGCGTGATTAACTGTCTGTCCTGCAATCATCCTGACACTCATTCGGCGGTCTTTCGCAATCACAGCTCGCACCGTTTCCACATTTTGATCATTTGTTGACGAGATTGGTCTTCCAGAACAAGGGTTGTCTTCAACATTTTCTCGGCCCTCTTTGAAAGCTTTGTGCCACTTAAAAACCATGGTTCTCGAAAGAGTGGCATCTCCATAAGCTTCGGTTAAAGAAGCAAATGTTTCTGTGGCAGATTTGTTGAGTTTCACACAAAATTTGATAGCGTACCATTGTTCGATATTTTCCTGCATCGCAAACGTAATGAGGTTATAAAACACAACCATACACAAACAGCAGTAGCGCACGACTGACTCAACCAATCCAGTTGAAACAAGTATGGACATGCAGCCAAGATCACTACCAACACGCCGATATACATCAATGAGGTGCTAC
>Ga0123354_10007373_pt1 | contig 16546 bp, 13 predicted proteins | sample TergutLab28metaG_2_FD_97872 | JGI IMG/M metagenome (GOLD analysis project Ga0123354, IMG submission 97872) | Labiotermes labralis P4 segment gut microbial communities from Petit-Saut dam, French Guiana - Lab288 P4 | ecosystem: Host-associated > Arthropoda: Insects > Digestive system > Gut ...
TCTGCGATTGAAGAATTATAGTGATTGAATATAATTATTACAAAGATTGTTGTAACGATACTACGATGCTGTACCGTCTACTGTTTATTCAAGGTAAGGCATATTGACTGGTATTCTAAATTCTCTTTATTTCGAGTTGAGCAGTTTGGCAATTACATTTGATATTATTCCAAATTTAGGCGTTTTGATTTATAGAGACAGAAAAGGGCAAGTTAATTATCTAAATAACGTATATTACAATTTGGCAGAGTTTGATTTATTAAATTCGTATTTATTATTTTGTTAATTACAGTTACTTAATATTTAATTTTACAAATATAATATATATTTTTACTTTTATTCAAATTGGGATTGAACTAAACGATTGTTTTGTGAATCCTTGAGTCCTTGCTATAATTAGATTTGTCAAATCTCTTTGGCTGGTGGAAATGAAATTCTACCATATGTTCTAGTGTCTTTTCCAGGAAAACTTGATGGAAGTCAAACCATCATTTTGATAGGAAAGCACTGCATTTATAATTTTCGAATAAATCCTTTCGGGTGCACATAAGAATTTTTGAAGAGCAAAATAATATCTTTGAGCATTCTATAATTATTATTAATTCTTGCATTCTTATTAATATATATTATAATTATATAATTCAGGCATAGTATAATTATTACTTATAATAGTAATAATAATAATAATAATAATAATCTCGTGGAGGAATGAGACAAGGAAGAAAATGTGGCAGTAACTGGGGCTGCTACTGCTTCCTGTTTGAAAAGAAATTGTAAAATGTTTTGTCCAATGTCACTTGTTCGCCCAGTCACCGCCAGACCGGCGCCCAAGTGATAAATACCCCGTCAACTCTTCGCACCGCTCCAGATTTTTGCAAAAAATATTTCACTGCTGTGTTATTTGGTAGCAACGGTAATTCATATAGTCTGTACGCAGTCAGATATTCTTCAAAATACAGAGACGCTGGTCGGGCAAAATAAATAAAAAAAGGGGACAGTAGTGAACGTCGCGTGCCAAAGAAATCTGCGCGTGCCATTGTGGGTACGCGTGTTATAGGTTCGTCAGCCCTAAAACAAAGACTCGCTACATGATAGATGATTCGGAATTCGAAAGCTGGTGGGGATAAACAATTTCCTTTTCTCTACACCTGTCCAGACCGCCTGCGAGACCCACCCAGACACTGTACAACGAGTACCGGGTTATTTCCTTTTCTCTACACCTGTCCAGACCGCCAGCGAGACCCACCCAGACATTGTACGAGTACCGGGTTATTTTCTTTTATCTACACCTGTCCAGACCGCCAGCGAGACCAACCCAGACACTGTACAACGAGTACCGGGTTATTTCCTTTTATCTACACCTGTCCAGACCGCCAGCGAGACCAACCCAGACACTGTACAACGAGTACCGGGTTATTTCCTTTTCTCTACACGTGTCCAGACCACCAGCGAGACCCACCCAGACATTGTACAACGAGTACTGGGTTATTTCCTTTTCTCTACACCTGTCCAGACCACCAGCGAGACCCACCCAGACACTGTACAACGAGTACCGGGTTATTTCCTTTTCTCTACACCTGTCCACACCGCCAGCGAGACCCACCCAGACTCTGTACAATGAGTACCGGGTTATTTCCTGGGGTTAAAAAGGCTCGGGCGTTCAGGTAAATACCCACGCCCTTCCAACGCAAAGATTAAAAATGAGTAAAGCTACGAGTATATTCATAAACCTTCTCTGTGCCATCCAAGGCAGGAATTTTACCTTTGCATTTCTTGGATTAGAAAACATTCTTATCATTTTGACATAAAAAATGGAAACTTGTATTCAATTCTTGCATTAATGTCAAAATCGTTTTACTACTTCAAAGACCGGTACAGCTGACCGGCTTTCTCTTTCATATTATCATTTTGGGGCAACCTGTACATTTAAAACGGTGATCCTGAAAGCAATGCCATAAGCTGATCTTTCAGCCACTTTCCTGCAGTTCAATTCTCCTTCCTCTTTATTAAAGACGTTAATTAAACAGATTCTTCTAATGGAGTTTCTTGAAAAGAGTCCAACAAAAGAGTTTCCCTTGGTGGCGGAACCGCGATACATTCTCGCCTAAAGCTTATCTAATATGTAATTTTTTTTTCATAGCAGGCCCATATTCCTAGGCGCAACACCTCGACTCGAGTATTCATATAAAACCAAGGAGGATTATAAACCATATTCACCTGATGGTCTATCTTCTTACATGGAAGATAAGGCTATGCAGGGTTACTGACAAGTCCTTAGCCCGACCAGGAAGGAAACAAGCTAATGTTTCTGTCCGAATTGCGTGAATTTGCTTCGGCGCCTTGCTTTGCAGGAAAAAATAAAACTCGATGACAGCTCGCGTCTCGATGTTGTTGAAATCGTGCGCGTCCCTGACATGCTTCCGAGCTTCTTTCCTTCCTGGTAGGGCTAAGGACTTATCAGCATCCCGGTACTATGACCTTTGCCTTCAAAGAAAACAGGGAAACAGGTGCCCAATATAAAGTTAGCCCAAGAAGTTCAGCGCTGCCACCAGATAATAAAAAAAAAAATTCTTCATCATCATCATGTTCCTGAAGGGTTAGGTGTGTTTCCTGTTCCTTGATCCTCAAGATGAAGTTGGTCCCTCCATCTCTTTCTCGGTCGTCCTATGTTCCTTCGTCCTTTTGGTTGATATTGTAATGCTTGTTTTGGTATTCTATTTGTGTCCATCCTCTGTACATGTTGTAGCCACTTTTCCTGGTACTGTCTTATTTCCTTTATTATGTTCTGTGCTCCCGTTTTCCCCCTAATACAGTGATTCTTTTCTTTATTTAGTTTCGTTATTCCAAGTAAGTGTCTCAAAAATTTCATCTGTGCTGCTTCTAAACGTTGTTCCTCTCTTTTCTTCAGTACCCAAGCTTCACTTCCAAATTCCAATGCTGCTTTAGCTGTAATGTTGTGAATTATTAACTCTGTTTCTTTGTTCATTTGTTTTCAATTTCAAAAAAATTCTTGTATATGAGAAATGTAAACAAAAGTTTCTTTGACACGTGTCTTGTCGTACAAAGAAGGACGATCCTCTTACGTAACGTGGACAACAACAAAGCAGGAACGTCTGTCAGTTCGGGATAAATGTCAGTCTATAGGCAACAAGTCTGTGGTGGCAATGCCTCTAAAGAACGGCGCACCTGACATCCTAACTCGTACGACAGTACGAGAACAGAGAATAATATATAAAAATGATGATAAAGACTGGAAAAGAAAGAATAAAAATTATAAAAGTAAAAAAATAAAAGTGAGAAGGGCCAGGGGAAATATAAAGACGGAGATGAGTAAGAGCAGAATAATAAAGTAAGGCGAGGCAAAACGTGAATAAGAAGTATACATAAAGAATGGGAGATGAATTTTGGAGAAGGGGGCAAGAAAAATATCCTCCGACTACAATTAACACCTAATTTTATTGTTGGTTTTAATAGGTAATGTAGGCTTGCTGGCTAGATAAAATATTTTTTCATCATAATTAGTCATCCCTCTCCAACTCCTCTATTCCCACATTTATGACCACAGTATAATGAAACACGCTGCGCATTCCTTCCTCCACCTTTCACAGAAAACATCTGACTGTATGCACTTACCACAGGAACACTCAACCGTCGTATCTCACGGCCACGAGACATCCAAACATTATATTATTTCACAACACTGTACAAACTGCTAAGTTCACGGATAATGAACTTGTTACGTTTCCGGTTTTAGGAACGATAAATTAAGAGAAACAGCTTCTTGAATTGAAACAGCGCCTTTAAATACACAAAAATAAGTCAAATCAAGTACACATTTGGATAGGCAGTGTCTATCATAAAGTAAAGTAATATAAAAAGATAGGGGCAACTGCACCGAATTGAGTTCCGATGCTTCTAGGTGTTTGAATTCAATTTTCTGATTCATACACAAAGAACTCTGACGAATGTCTCCGTATCCTAAGAAGCGACTTCGACCTCTCTTGTGTAGGCCCATGCTTCTAGGTGTTTGAATTCAATTTCCTGATTCATACACACAGAAATGACACCATTATTTTCATTCCCGGTACCAATAAAATTGTTTTCCTCTCAAAAAACTCTGCAATGTGTACTGTTGGTTTTCTGTGGCAGATAAAATGGCCGGAGTGCGAAGGTAACCGATCACTTCCATATAGTTCTCAGTGAAAGGTCTATACTTCCACTCTTCCTACATGCCTACATGAGATACGGATTCGCATACGTGATCCCAGGACGAAGGACGGCAACAAGCTTACGGAAGCCAGCCAAATCTACGGCGAAAGCCGCTTCTGGAGAAGCCAGCACTTCCTCGGCTAGTCAAGAAATAAATTTTATTGATCATTACAATCAGCCTAACATGTTTCGGGCGATAATTTCGCCCATCCTCAAGAGCACTATACTGTGTTTACAGCTTGTGGTATAATGCTGCCTGCTGGTGACAAGGTCACCAGCAGGCAGCATCGTCGGTGCTTTGTACCACAATCTGTAAACACAATCTAGTGCTCTTGAGGATGGGCGAATTTATCGCCCGAAACATGTTGAGCTGATTGTAATTGTCAATAAAATTTGTTATTGTTCTACCTAGTTGGCTGCTAAGTTACTGTATTCAGTCACCTTTTTTTTTTCTTCCGATGAACATGGAAGGGACGTTTCTGACACTTTCAATAATTTTATACCACCCCGTTCATGATTTTTAATTACAATCACGGACTGTGAGGTCTCACAGTATTCTCTCAGGTGTTGTAAATAAAATTAAGTAGTTGTACGATCCTCCGTAAGGTGGACAGGCTACCAGTCTTCAGAAATCGGTCACTGATTCAGCGCAACGTCACAGTCGCTGCCGTATGGTATACACAACATTTACAACGGCGTTAAGAGAGAGTACAGATCTTCAGGGTTGTTACAATGGGAAGGACGGTTATTGATTCCCGAAGGATCTATCACTTTAGCAGTCAAGGGTCAAGGACTGTGAATACTGTACATTCCTCCGAAACGTCGGTAATCAATAACCTTGTCACTCAGCGTAACGACCCAGTAAAAATCCCTCAAAAGCAACGCTGTGAAAGACTCATATAAGGAGCTATGGAAATTTACTGAAAGCTATGAGCTATGAGCTGTCAGCAATGACGTATGAAATATTGCTTGTAATGCAACCGGCAGGCTTGTTTCGAAATTCACTTGACGAAGTTTTCGAAAAATCTACGAATCATACTGCGTCGAAATGTAAAACGGCCATGGATTTAAAAAAATTGGGAAGTTGTTAAAGGTGCGGTGAGGTGGAGACCTCTTTAACCTTTTGGCGCAGGAATTATTTTTTTTAATTTTAGCACACCCTGTATATAAAATGTGAATAATACAGGAACCAAATACATTAGAATTATGAAACAAACTGCATTTTGAAGAGAAAAAAACTGAGAGTATATACCATGCTTAAAATATTCAGTACCTATATTTGTTGAATAAATATATACAACGCTCAACTTTAGAGGTTAGCGGTGCGGTACGACTACTATAGTCGACATTAGGGGTCAAAAGGTTATGTGAGTGTCCCACAGTTTGTCGGAAAGGAACTGAGAAAAGCCGCCGGAAGTGGCAGAAAGCAAAAGCGCCGAAAAAAAATCGAACCCGAGACCTACAAATAAGAATAAGGGTTGCTGATCACACAGTCACGGTGTTCTGTGATTTTCTGTGCAGTGACTTGCCGAGACGTTCGGACTAGTTGGTTAACAATGTTCAAATACAAATGCAGGTGTCCCACGGTTCAAACTGAAATTTCATGTCCGACATGATGGAATCGTAAACAAATCCCGCATTCTGAGACTATATTGGCTTGTCTTGGGTCGCACAACTCTAAACGAACCTCCGAATTCAGAAACAGTTATCCAAAGCACACAAGGTTTTATAATCGCATGTTTGAGACCGCACTATTTAATTCTTCCTAATACCAAAAAAAAAAGGTAAAGGTAAAGTGATCCCGTTACAGGCCCGGTGTGGCCCAGAGGGTGGGTAGAGTTATAGCTCTACTCTTCCATGACCGCGACACTAGAAGGGAGTGAGCGGTCAGCAGCACGCCCCGGCCGCAATTACCCCCCGGGAAAGACCCGGTACCCATTGTACAGGAGACTGGGTGGGAACCAGGGCAGGTCTGGACGGGCGAAAAATCTTGTCCCCACCGGGATTCGATCCCGTACCGTCCAGCCCGTAGTTCAGTCGCTATACCGACTGAACTACCCGGTCCACATTCTTCCTAATATACATATATATGGTTATTCGAAATGATTGTCGGGGTTTTAACAACTTGTCATACATAATACACTTGAGATAGCAGTATATGTATTTTTTTATTTAATAGAACAATACCCCAAGTTTTTGTTACTTACCTTACAGGTGCTCTATATGTGCACTCTTTGTGATTCTACAAACATCAACACGATAATTGAGTTCGTTCTTCATGTCAGCAGTGATGGTTTCAATGGCGGTTCTGTTTCGTAGCTTTAGTTTGTAGAATCACAAAGGGTGCACATATAGAGAACCTGTAAGGTATGTAACAAAAACTTGGAGTGTTGTACTATTAAATATAAAAACACACATATACTGCTATCTCAAGTGTATTGTGTATGACAAGTTGTTGCAACCCAGACAATCATTTCGAATAACCCTGTATATATATATATATATATATATAATATAATATAATATATGTAGCGTATGTGATATGAATAACATACGTTATGCACATCATAGAACACATTTGTAAGGCTCTAGATCTCCGACCAATATTGCCACTACTTTATTTCCTTCTTCTTATTTTCTTTGAATCGGCCTGATGATGGGAACAAAACAACAGCCCAAACATGCAGCTGATTTGTCAAATAGTAGTGTTGTGTTTTGACCAAAAAAACCTGCATTTTTGACCGGTTGCGTATGTTCGAATAGTTTTTATTGGGTTAAGAAACTGTAATTGCTAGTTGAATACAGAATCATTTTGGGACCACTGGAATATTACACACCGCGGACCGTGCCACTTTATCATCAGTTGATATGCACGTCACCATACAACACATTACAATTAATATCGGATAACCAAGTCCGAAATCACTTCTTTTATTCCAATTACATGCACATTATACGTTAGAAACATGTATTTATCACCAGTTACATACATTATATTTATCACCAATTACATCCTACATTTTTATGTTTTGCTGACCGTGCATCTCAGTATAATCTTAGTAATTAACCAAATAATGCACAAAATTCTTGTTTTATAATAAGTTTATTATATGCCTCTATATGTTTCGAGCACTATGTGCTTATCATCAGGGGTCAAAATTGTATTATACAGCATCTGGTATCATCACACCTGTAGGTGGCCGTCCCCTGCACACGTTGAGAGAGTCCTCTCTCAACCTGTGCACCGGACGGCCACCTACAGGTATGATGATACCAGATGCTGTATAAGACAATTTTGACCTCATGGTGATGAGCACATGGTGCTCGAAACATGTGGAGGCATACAATAAACTTATTATAAAACAGAATTTGTGCATTAAGTTGGTTAATTACTAAGATTATCTCCTACATGTTTCGACGTCTGTCACACCATCTACTAGGAGTAACAAACACCGAAACATGTAGGAGGTAATTGGTGATAAATATATGTATTTAAAATATTGTATGCATGTAAAGGTAAAGGTAAAACAGTCCCGTTACAGGCCTGGAGTTGCCCAGAGGATTCCAGGACGTTAAGATTCCCAGATTTCATGACAACGGCACAGGATGGTGGTAAGTTTGTCAGCCTGACGCACCGGCCGCCTTTACCCCCAGGAAATACTCCTGGTACTCATTTCTGTTAGAGGCTGAGTCGACCCCAGGGCCATAGTGCGATCGGGAGGATTATGTCAATGAAAAATTCCAATGACACCACCTGGATTCGAACCAGCGACCTTCCGATTTGTAGCACAGCGCCTTAACCACTGTGCCACCGCGGTCCCCCATTATGTGCATGTAGTTGGAATAAAAAAAGAGAAGTGTTTTGAGAGCACGAATTGACGGTGTGGGAAGCTTCAATACAAATCCGACTTGTTTGAGACTTTCAGGTAACATAAACAATCTATAAACTACAACATATTATTTATAATTTGTGGCCCCGGAGGATGAACCTTCTAGTTCGAAATATTTCGGGCTTCGTTAATTGATATGACTTTATTTTGAGTTGTGGTAATTCAGAAATATATGTACGTCTATGTTCGACTAGTTTTATGCGATGTAGAGTCTTGTACAAAACTCCCGAACGCAGATGTAATTTAGGTATTTTTTGCCTTCGATTTTCGCGTGTCTCTACGTGTAAATTTGCCATTAGTGTCACCACTTCGCATGTTGCACCTTTTGACTCCTCATGTGCTCATTATCTTTAAGCGATTCACGACATATAACGTGACAATTTTTCGAAAGCCAAGTTCCACGGTAGTTTGGGTATTCGAAGCAGTTTGTATTCAATTCTACTGCACTGTCTATCAATATATTAATATCAATACACTAAGCCAAAGCACTATTACTGAATTCATTCCAACGTCTTACCTTTCGCTTTATCCCTCTTCTTACAACGCACAGCAACGCAAGCCCATAAAACAGAACACTTTTATCACGTGCGAAAACTGCAAGGCATGGATACGCCACGTGGCTGACCGCCTGCACACATTCACTAATGTTTGTTTATGTGAGGCATCGCGCCGAAAGGTTGCCTAGCTCCGCGCGGCGCTGCGATCGTTTGGCAACTGACAGTCGGACGGCAGCACGCAGCTCCACACGCCCGCCACCTAGACAGACACCAGCCCAAGAAACACATGTTCACTCGTCGGATATAGTCCCAGCGGATAACGTTAATCGGGGGACCTACCGAGCGCTGAGCATGCCAAGTGTGGTGGGGGCGGGGAGGGGGGGGGGTGCGGGATTCAACGGCAGTCCATTGTTAATTGAATTCAGGGACAGCGCCTCTACGGAATCCTTTATCTCCTCTTTTGTTTCCCAGACACTTGAAGATTAAAGCACCATTTGCTGGAACATCTACTCCTCCTTTCTTTACCCGCCCAGTTCAAGGCTCAGCTTTTATTAGACTCTCGTGGTGTAGCGCAACATATACGGCATTACAACACAGTTCTTACCACACGTCACAGCCTAATGGTTAATTCTCCTGATTTGTGTTAAGAGGTCTCGAGTTCAATTCTTGGCCATAAGACCAGTTACCCTGAGATGTCTTTCGTCGTTTTCCTGAGTTATTCCAGACAGATATTGTATAACAGCCTAAGGACTGACCATAGTTCCTTTCCATACACCACACCATTCACACAAACTCCGCCGGCATCGCGTTCTTCGAGCAGTTCACGAGGCATTGCTAAATAAACAGAAAACACATTACCACTATTCGAAAATATCAGAGCTCTGTCGGAAGCCGATGACTGGAAGATGATGAGTGTGTGACCCGCCTGAAGCTGTAATGTTCGCATGTTTTCCTCTGCTTTATGTTTTCTAGTGGTCGCAGCGGACCTGCTAAAATAAGAACCAGAGATCGCATCAGATAGTTGCATTTGGCACTACCGCACACTTAGAAGAACTCTACAGCAGATGTTCTGGCTGGACCCACACACGTCTAGAAAAGAAACTCCGCGCTTCTACGTGTGCATGAAGTAAATGGCAGAGATTACAGCCACTAAATTTTGCATGCACTAAGCAGATTACATTTTTGTGCAAAAAAACAGTGGCTTCCAACATTTCCGAATATCAGGATCCCATCTTAACTTCCACTCCTAAATCGCCCACATCCACATTTCTTCTTCTTCTTCTTCTTCTTCTTCTTCCGCCTCATCCTCCTTCTTCTTCCTCCTCCTCCTCCTCCTCCCCCTCTTCTTCTTCTTCTTCTTCCTTCTCCTTTTCTTCTTCCTCTTCCGCCTCCTCCTTCTTCTTCTTCCTCCTCCTCCTCTTCTTCTTCTTCCTCTTCTTTCTCCTCCTCCTCTTCTCCTCTTCCTCCTCCTCCTCCTCCTCTTCTTCTTCTTCTTCTTCCTCTTCTTCTTTCTCCTCCTCTTCTTCTTCCTCTTCCGCCTCCTCCTCCTTCCTCCTCCTCCTCCTCCTCCTCCTGTTCTTATTCTTCCTCTTCTTCTTCCTCTTCCTCTTCTTCTTCTTCCTCTTTCTTCCTCTTCTTTCTCCTCCTCCTCTTCTTTTTCCTCTTCTTCTTCTTCTTCTTCTTCCCCCTCCTCTTCTTCCTCTTCTTCCTCCTCCTCTTCTTCTTCTTCTTCTTCTTCTTCTATAGCGCTTCGACTCGTTTTCGGGTTATGGTCACGCCGATCACCTTATCCCATGCCGGTGACTTCCAGTTCCGTATCTGCAGCAAATCTATGGCACCCCCGCCAAAGAGCACCTTCCGTTCCCATCTTCATCTAGGTTTTCCCACAGGTCTTATTTATCCGACATGTTCCCATTACTTTTGGGGGAATGGGCGGTAGAAAATGGGATGAAAATAAATCCCGGTAAAAGTAAGGCAATAAGATTTACGAGAGCTCGGGTTGAAAACCCACTGGGTTGCTCCCTTGGTGACCAAAAAATTCCGGAAGCGAGCAGTTGTAAATACTTGGGAATAATCTTGCGAGGTGATTTAAACTGGATGGACCAAGTAAATTCCACAGCACAAAAAGCATGGAAGGCACTTCACTATGGAATTCGTGTTCTCAAAAAAGGAAACAGAAAAAAAAAGGTTAGCCTACAGGTCACTTGTACGTCCTATTCTTGAATATGATTCTGCGGGCTGGGATCCATGCAGATAAGGGCATATAAATGTGTCAGACCGAGTACAGAAGAAGGCTGCTCAATTTACAAATCATACGAAGGATTCTGACTGGGAATCCTTGGTTCAGCGTAGGACGATGGCACGATTATGTGCACTTTTTAAAGCGTACTGTAGGGAACGGGCTTGTAAAGCTATACGCGACAGGTTGCGAAGGGCTTACTATTTGGGTAGGGTTGATCATGTCCGGAAAATTAGGGACAGGAAGCAAAGAACGGATATCGGGAAGTATTCCGTTGCAAATAAGACCATAAAAACTGGAACCAAGTACCTGCAGAAGCGTTAGGGACTTTCCCTTGTAAACCTAAAGTTTTTAGAAAGATAGTTAGGAAAACAATTATAAACAGGGTGAAATGAAAGGAATAGAAGTGTCGCGAAAATCGTCTAAAAGTGCAGTGAAGTGAAGTGAGGTGAAGTGTAGTGATGTGAGGTGAAATGGAGCGGTAGGAAATTTAAATAGGGTTAACCCAAATGAGAGGGTAGTGAAGTGTATTTGGATGAAGGTTAAATGAAAGGAAGTGAAGTGTCGACAAGTGTAGTGAAATGTAGTTGGGTGAAGTGTAGTGAAGTGTAGCACAGGTCTTAGTAACAGGGTGTCTAATATTATTAGAAGATACACAGATAATATAAAGTTTGCTGCTTATATGACTTTGTCGTTTATCACATTCTTTTATATTCTTTTTGTTCCATTTATTTTATCATTGTATATATGGTTGTATGTTTTGTATGCTTCTGTCTAACTTTGTAAATTATGTAATTTTGTTGTTATATTTATGTATTCTTATTGTTATGTATGTTCTGTTCTGTTTATTCTGTTTCATTGCGTTGTTCTGTGCATTATTTGTGTGTAAATGTGTACTGTACTACTGCCACCGGGTGTCAACCCAACTGTAGTTAACAAAATATATCAATGTCAATATCAATATTAATCATCCATCTTTCTTACGTGACCGATAATTCTTCTATTAACAGTTGTAAATTTACTCTCCGTTAATTGATGAAATATATAATGACAACACATAATTAAAATCTCAGAATTATTTTAAATAAGTTTACATTTTATTCATAATAATAATAATAATAATAGAGGAAACCACGCACTGGATGGAGAATCAACACAACCGGAGAAATTGTAGGAATACTCAAAGCCCTTGGAATAAACATGCGGTTCCCACGGGGGGGCTGCAGCAAATGAGTTTGTAACAACTGTTCCGTACCAGTCTGGGACACAATCAGAATTCCTTAAATCACATATGAGGAGATACACGTTTTCCTGAATTTTTAGACGCTTTCGCAAAATTGCAAAAAGGGTCTATGAGCTTTGTCATCTCTGACTGTCCGTCCGTCTGTCTATCTGTCTGTCTGTCTGTCTGTCTGTCCTTCCGTCCGCTTGCGTGGGAAAAAAAAAAACTCGGCTCCCACTGGACGGATCTTCATACAATTTTATAGCTGAGAATTTTTCGAAAAACTTGTCGAGAAAATTCAAGTTTCATTAAAATCTGAAAAGAATAACGTGCACTTTACGTAAATACCTACATACATTTGTAATACCTCCTTCAATTATTTCTAGAATGAGAAACGTTTCAGACAAACTTTATATAGAATATAAAACAAAATGTATGTTCAATAAGATTTTCCGAAATTCGTGCCGTTTGCGAATGAATGTGGAAAAATAAGATACAACCCGACAAAATTACACGGCCCATGCGCCTTGCACGCTGGATAACTAAAGTTACAAACACACACTCAGAATATGTAATAATTATTGCTTTTCCACAGCAAAACATGACTACGTTTATATGTGCTTCGCTTGTCTTGTTATTTACTCATGATGGATTTATATAATTAATATTTAACTGTTAAAAATACATAACAATCAACTTACATTGTTATCAGTATACAATAAAATCTAAGATACACAGAAGAAATCGGTAGAGTTTTAATATAAGTTACAATATCCCAAAACGTGCATAGAGAGGCTGACGAAAGACACAATAACCGACATTCAGGATAGCTGATCTCCTAGTCGAGATCTGAACCAAGAGTCTCCAGATTAAGAAGCAAAAGTGCTGCCATCTGGACAGCGATCATCGGCGAATTTAGTCCCGTGTAAGATCCCCCCCCCCCATCCCCCATATTTAGACGACACAAGGAAAAATTAATCTCGTTCCACATCTCTTAGCCAAAAATTTAACGCACCCCATTGTGTACTTTCGCAGACGAAAATTCCGTACGACCTGCTCTAAATGTGGGGCTCAATAACCCCCCCTTTTTGTCGCTACGTAACGGGCTGAAAAATAAGTCAGTCGATTTAGAAAAACCTTAGCGCAGTCAATATTACGTGCACAATCCAGCTTTCGAATCCCGGTAGGGGCAAAAGGTTTTTCCTCTTCTCCAAAACGTCCAGACTGCGTCTTGGGCCCATTCAGTCCCCAATTCAGCGGGTACCGGAGGTTCTTGCCCAGCGGTGATAAGCCCGGGTTGACATAAACCAGTGTCTCTCAACCTTTGTGAGACCGTGTCCCGGTAAATTCTTTTTTTATAAGACGAGGGCCCGGTCCCAATAAATTTACTAGTAAATACCTTTCCATTTTTTAAATTCATACATTAAACTAACATAGGTATTAATAATTAATTATGGCATAATCATAAAGAGTTTTAGTACACTTGTGTATACGGTGTGGCATGTTGACAAATATAAAATTACATTTAAATTAATTATCAATCACTGGACTAATGAAATCTTGTAGCTTACTGTAGTTTCCTCAGGCCAACATTTGGGTCTGAGTTTTCGACACATTCACGGATATTTTTCTCCACAGAATATTTCCACTATAAAAAATTTATGCATGAAAATTGCTTAGGAAACTAAAATGACAAATTCCAGGAGAACATCTCGCGGCCCGGTGTAATTGATGCCAAGACCCGGTATCGGGCCGCGGCCCGGCGGTTGAAAAACACTGATATAAACACATCACCGCCATCCAGTGCCGAAGATAAGAACCAGTGGAGCTATACCTCTACTCCCTGTGTGTTTCTTCATGGTATGGACAATTTTACCTTTCATCTAAAGCATACAATTCCCTAATATTATGCAGTAATTCTCCTTTTATTTCTCCACCCGACAGAAACAGTAAATTTGATCAGCATTTTATGCTTTACGTTGTGTACTATAAAGGAAAGTGTGAGGGACAGAAGTGCATACGAGGGTTTGGTGAAGAAACTTGAGGGAAGGAGACCACTTCGAAGACGCAGGTTTAGATGATAGCATAATACTAAAATGGATCTTCAAGAAATATGATGGGTGGCGTAGACGGGATAGATCTGGCTCAGGACAGGGATAGGTGCCCGAATATTTTGGTATGGTAATAAACCTTCTGGTTAAATAAAAAGCTGGGAATTTTGTGAGTGGGCGAGGAACTGCTAACTTGTCAAGCAGGAATCTGTTTACATAGTTAGTTATTTAGTTAGTCAATCAGTTAGTTAGTTAGTTAGTTGATTTAGTAAGTTAGCCATTTAGTCACTTTGTTAGTCTGTCTGCCACTTAGTTAGTTAGTTAGTTAGTTAGTTAGTTAGTTAGTTAGTTAGTTAGTTAGTTAGGCTGGCAGGCAGGCAGGCAGCCAGTCAAGAGACAGCATTCCTAATTACGTCATGGCCGTCGGTAAGTGCGATTTTCTTGTTGGGATATTTCTAGACCAAAGAATTTTACTCTGAGCAGTGAACTGACATTTGTTGAATCCTGTCTACGTGCATTCACTTGTGCAAGGAAAGCATCGTAATATTTTCTTATCCTATCCCCTATCATTACTCATATTTCATGGAGATTCTGGATTATGTTAGACATTTCTCGGGTTGGCGTAAAACTCTGCAACTTGCTACTCCACTGCTTTGTTATTTGGATGAAATATGAGGGACTTCTCACATAACAAGTGGCTAGGGGAAACATTAAGGCTACTTCTACTTGAAGCTCTGTCAGAATCTACTACAGGTAGAAAATTATGTGTAAAGAGAGAAGAGCCACCATTTAACCTCCTTCATAAGTGGACGCAGATGGAAACGTGATGCCGGATAAATAGCTTCTGCTAGCAAAACCACGCCAGCTTATTCCAAAGCAAAAAATTTAACTTGTGTAACAGTGATAATTTTGCTGCAGAAATCTGGGCAGCTAAAATCCACACTAGGATAAATTTAGTATAAAGAAGAGCAGCAAACCTTGAGTGGATCTCATGAAATGGTAAATTCCTTCCATACTAAAGCCTGTTTTTTTTGGAAAATGGAGCTCTTTGTAGTTAATGAATGTCGGTCCGTTTCCATGCTAAGGCAGTAGCTTAAGCTTATGACACATTTGGGTGATAAAGATAGAGTATACTTGCCCTTAAAAGTGTTGTTTTTCTCGAGTGACGTTTTAGTGCCCCACGCATTCAAGTTCTGACGTTATGTTGCCATAGAAGGCAAATCGAGAAACACGGTGTACGAAATTAAGTGTTTAATGGGACGCTCTGGAATAAACCTTAAGAGAGTAATTAATTTTCGCTTCAAAGTTGTTACTTTAAATGTCAAGGATCTTCAAGTTTTAAATTTAAACTCAGTCATTATTATTATTATTATTATTATTATTATTTTAATAATGGGCAGAACTAAAATATTCGGAAGGGTAAATCATTTACCACAAGAAGAAACATAAAAGTTCAATAAATAATAAAAATTAGTTATAATAAATAAATATTTAAAATAAAATAAACAATTTCAAACGATTTAATTAGTATACCAACTGATGCACATACATTAAAATTGCTCCGACATGTTTCGATCCTAAGATCATCATCAGGGTGCTACACTTTCCTCGCTAAAGTCACTATTAAAATTAGTCACTGATTAATTTAGTTGTATAAACAGGGTGTTGTGGCAGCGTGTCTTATTGTGTAAGGTTATGTTGTTGAGAGTGCCCGACTACGGGTGTGCGTTCTGTGCCTTGCTGCGTGCAGCAAAGCACAATACAATATAGTAATGTGTTGTTTTGACTGTTATGTATTTTATCATTTTAATAATTCATAACTTCAGCTAACACAAATTGTAAACTCCCTGAAGATGGTGTACTAACACCGAAACATGTCGCAGTAATTTAATATAAATTTACACTACTTATTTGTGAATATGTTGGTATAATATTAAACAAAAACATGAAATCCAGAGATTCTGTGAAAATAATTGCAACTAGTTTCTTCCTGATAAGATGTACGGAGAGGTTTCTAACAACATGCACAGTTTCATACACAAACTGTACCCAATCTATGTTTTATTAGTAAATGCGGTTTAATTAATAACGTAGTTTGTTTACTACAAAATTTTGATTCTAGAGTTTATGTTTATATGCGCATTTTAACTTAAAATATAATGTATAATAATAACGAGATGGGTTGGGCATGTGGCGCGTATGGGTGAGGAGAGGGGGTATATAGGGTCTTGCTGGGGAAACCTGAGGGAAGGAGACCAATGGGGAGACGTAGGCGTAGATGGGTGGATAATATTGTGATGGATCTCCAGGAGGTAAAATGTGGGTATATGGACTGGATTGGGCTGGCCCAGGATAGAGACAGGTGGCGGACGCTTGTGAGTGCGGTAATGAACCTTCGGGTTCCGTGAAATGCGGGGAATTTCTTGACTAGCTGCAAA
>Ga0123354_10007374_pt1 | contig 16546 bp, 2 predicted proteins | sample TergutLab28metaG_2_FD_97872 | JGI IMG/M metagenome (GOLD analysis project Ga0123354, IMG submission 97872) | Labiotermes labralis P4 segment gut microbial communities from Petit-Saut dam, French Guiana - Lab288 P4 | ecosystem: Host-associated > Arthropoda: Insects > Digestive system > Gut ...
CTGACAAACGCGGATTTGTTCGCCGAAACAGAGAGCTTTTTAACAGCAATACAGGACCAAGTCATACTAACAAGAAACTACAAGAATTATATTTTGAAGCAGCCAGACACAGAAGAGCTATGCAGAAGATGTGGAAAAGAATCGGAGACAATCCAACACATTACTGCAGCATGTGAGAAACTAGCACCTACCGAGTATGTAAAGAGACACGATGGACTAGCCAAAATTATCCATCAGAAACTAGCAGAAGCAGCCGGATTGATTGACGATAAACGTCTATATTATAAGTACACACCAGCCAATGTACTGGAGAATGAAAGTTTCAAGCTGTACTGGAATCGCAGCATACTTACCGACAAAACAGTACCTTTTAATCGACCTGACATAACTTTCATGAATAAGAATACAAAGAACACCTTTTTGATAGACATAGCTGTCCCAAATAGACATAATCTCGCCAAAGCAATAACCGATGGTGATGATGATGATGATGATAATAATAATAATAATATGGAAAAGTCCGTTCTAAGGGCGAGACATTTTAAAAGTGTGGTTGAACATTCTTTACAGAAAGACACATCTGCCGTCTCGCCACAGTCGCAGAGTATTAGCGTGGTCATTGGTGCTGTGGAAGAAGAGAACTTGAACTCGGATTTACAACAAAGTCGAGACATTATCAAACACTTAATCAAATCGTGGCTTCTTGCTGTTAATTTCAGAGTATATTCGTTACCTTGTAAGGAAATGCGACATTACGGTGGTATGTTTATTTCAGTCCTCTTGTAAAGCCAGTTTAGAGTTATTAGAAGACAGACTCTAACCACACTGCAAACAATCTTATCCTCTTCCTTCCGTAAATATTAGCCCACAACTGTACGGATCTTGAGGTGTAATCATAGATACAATTATCTGTTCTTGTATTTATTCACTCACACTCAGTTTTTTTAGCGATTTATCAGGTGCATCGAATAGTAAGATCGTCGGTGAATGACGAGCGGGATAGGATATAGGGAAAATCGGCCATGGCGTGTTGTATGGCACTGTTCCAACACCTACCTGAAAGACCTAAGAAAAAACTGGCAAATAATCAAAATACCCAGCCTCCAGACATCATATTTGAACCCGTAGCCTCCCGAATAAGAAGCAGGAGTGCTAATAAATTTTATCTTTAATTACGATACACGTGCTTTAGTGAATCACAAACACTTATGCTACACTTATGCTACACTTACACCATACATTTTACGGCATAATGAATATAATTGCATTTTTAAACGTTTTTCGTATCGCTTAACACTGACAGATAAAAAATTCGCTATAAGATTGCACTGAAAGTTGTATAAACATTCTAAAGAATGAACAAAACTGAAGAAGGCACAGCACAGTCATCATAATGAACCTTTAATTTTATGGTAACCTTGAAAGTACTCGAGTTTTGTCTCAGTACGTTTCCACTGACCATATTCATATTAAGGACAAGGCCACATTAAACAGTACCGAAATTACTGGTGACGTAATATGTCTCATCGCGATTTTGTGTTAGATGACTTCCATGTATTTTCAGAGAGTGTCTTTTGCCTGTCTCAGCATAGGTATTCCTTCCAAACGGTTCTTTACGTGTAAATTGTAATTCTGACAGAGTTTTAATGGACTCTGTAATGCGACTTGTTTGCAATAAACCAAACTGTAGTGTCTTGCTTTTGTTGTTGTCACAAAGAAAACTGGTGTGCTTCAACTAGTGGCTGGCTGCGTTTGTATGTTGTGTCTCTTCCATGATTTGCACCCCGGCCAGGCCGCCTCCACACCTTCTGTGTACCTTCTCTTGCTGTCAGTATTTACAGAACAGTATCAGCGTAGTTTACATTGAAGGCACTTGTCACGAATATTCAGGTGTATCTTACTTTGTCTATCCTTTCTAGTCACAATATCCGTACCGGTCTGGACAAAGAGTCAATCACTATCTGCCAGGTTTTTTGGTCCAGAGCGGCCGCTTTTTGGTCTGTATCAAAATTTCACCGCATTTGTCGCCTCAATAGATCAATAACTATTAGTCTGACAGCAGTTGTTGGTCAGCCTACCCTGCGAACAACGCTTTCTCTCATATGAAGGTAACTAAAACCAGATACTGAAACCGTCTGACCGATGAACATTAAAAATATTTAGCTCCTTCCCTTTTGCATAAGTAATTATGAACCCTCTTTCAGTGCGATATTGCAAGATATGCAGTGTCTTGCGTTAATTTTGCTATAGGAAGGTTAATGAAAACACATTTTAATTACAGTAAATTGTTTATCTTAAAAAGGTGAATTTATAACAAATGAAGCAATTATACTTCTATGTGTTTTATGTTATTATGCTATTTTATATTTCTTTGAAAATTTGACCTAATATATTTTCTGTCTATAGAGTAGATCACTGAGCCCAAACGTCTGGCCATATATACCTTCCATTGTGCACTGTAAGCTGCAGCGTTTGGTGCTTCGTACCGGACAGCTGCAGTTGCTGGAAGGTCCCCAAACGACGCTACTGAACTCAAGAGAGTCTCATGACACGTAATCCATTATTACCACGCCGACCGGTGAAACACGAGCGAAAATCGTCACGAAAGTTCTACAGAAAAACATTCGACCCAACGGAATAAAGATGGTAATGGGAATGGGTTCGTTTCCAGTTGCATGTAGTATAGGTGCCAAGTCGAAGAACAAAGGGCTTAGGAGAAAACTTCGGTCTGAGAACAATGAAGACGATGCAGGATGGAAATCTTTATCTAAGGAAGAACTTCACTAACATTGCTGCTATGACTGGTATAATGAAATCTAAAACGCTGAAATAATTGGGGCTCTAACAGGCGTGGAAGTGATGCGGAAAGCATTCTTGTGTGGAAATTTGGAGAGACGAGAAAGGCGGGGCAAATTGGGCCTATATAAATGTTACAGGTACTGGATTGGCTCGTGACGTAGAGAGTTGGATGGCTTGTTTGAAATTGGAAATGAAACGACTGCTTCCATAAAACGTGGTGAGGTTATTGATTATCTGGTCCATTATAATTTATTAACATTCATCCAGCACCAGTCCGCCAGTTAGTCAACCACTTAGTTTTATTTTAAATATCAGAAATCTGTGCGTCACCTTGCAGTTGACACAATGCAATATTCCAATATCGGCAAAAACTCCAGTTATTTTTAAACACTTTCCATCAATATGTATGACGCAACGCTTCATGTGTCGGTACGGACATTTCTTCAAAGTTTGCAAGCGTAGTTTACTGTCTTCTGAATGTGGCGTTAAATTGTGCACATAAAAACTTGGCGTTTAAAATGGAATTTTAAACTTTTAAGATAGAGAGTTTTAAGAAGCAAATTATATAATTTTAAACAGAACTGTCATATATTTGAGAACACCAGTCAGTGAATTGCACTTTCTGAACTGTCGTATGTAGATACCGTACACAATTCTATGTCAGAACGTATTGCTATTGGTCTTTTTCATTTTAAAGCTCAAGTGACGTAGAACAACTTGATGACTTCTTGATTGCGCAGTTTCGTAGAATTTTATGCCAGAAGTATGTACATATTTTGTTAAGAGTTACCTGAAATATATAGCGTGATTTTGGTCTTCGACTTTGGGTTTTGAAGTGTTATGACACTACATTATTTTTCAATTTTGTGTATAAGAAATTCCTTACTCTGTATTGACCCTCACTTGTACGCGTTAAGTCTGCATTAGCTAATGTAGAACTGACGTGGGTTGCTTGAATGTTGTAATATTTACAAAACTGGAGTGCCGTGACAGTGGTGCTGTTGTCTGTATTCATGTTACAGTATGAAGGCATTACGTAATGGCTTCTGGCTTTCAATAGTCACGACATGTAATCCTGGACATTCAAAAGAATATAAAGAACAGCAGGATTAACCAAGCAGTATGGTGACACCGAGGTGCTTGCAGGATCTAACCACTACCCTTTTAAAACTGTAATCAATGTTTCCTTGTGTGTCATGTAGAAGAAATGGAGGAATAAGTTGTAGTTAGTTCGGTGCAGATTATGGAACTTTGAGACACCGCAACTTTCATAATAAATGACTCAATTTACATACTTGATTATTAGGTATTTACAAAATCCTGTATTCTGTATACATCAGGCCTACACTGAACAACTTCTAACATATTCCTCGATTTCTTATACGTGATAAACAAGAGATCACGATTCAACATTTTATAAACTAGTTTCTCAATATCTCCTCAGAGGAACATGATGTTGAGGCTCCTTGATGATGTTCCCTCAGGGCTCGAGACAGGCAGGGGTTCATTGTTGTTTATATAATACAAGTGCCTATATGTAAAGACATGGTGCGTTCGTTAGTGAATCATTATAAATTACGTGTAGTTATCTCTAATGCAAGGAAAAACAACGTAAAATGTATCAGCGTAAACGGTAACCCGGTCCACATTAGAAGCAAGTACCTTCTAAATACCTAGCCTTTAACAGAAATGGGTACCAGGAATATTTCCTGTGGGGTGAGGGCGGTTGGTGTCTAGGGCTGACAGACTTGCCATCTTCATATGTCGATCGTTTTGAAATCTGGGACCCCCTACCTCCTGAAACGCTCAGGGCCTGTCACGTCCTGTACAGGGATTGCTTTACCTGTAGGTTTACCTTCTAAATACAAAAGTAGGGTTTGCCCCTACACAGTCAGTAATGAATAATATGCAAGAAGGCTGCCAGGAATAACTGTAATGTACCATTCCAACACCCATTTTCAGATACCTAGAGACACGATCAATAAATTAGATGTAACGGTGATCAGGTCCACATTAGAAGAAAGCAATTTCAGAATAAATACGACAGGCAATGCAAGTACAGCTTAACATTGAGGCAGTTTCGTGTAACTGTTGTTGCAGTGGAAAGACAATAAATATTACGTAATCTGAGCGTGTATTTGTATATTTAGGTATCCAGCATGCAATGAGCATGCACCATGTTCTCATCTGTGAGCTCTAAAATATTTTTCCACATTATCTCATAAAAGGCACGATCTTCGGAAACGAGTTACTGAGTATAAAATGCTTGTTTTGATTTTATCTAAAACTCCTGTCTGAAACTTTTTTCATTCTAAGAAGAATTGGGCGAGATATTATTAAAAAATGCATATTGGTCTTCATGTAAAATACCCTTTATTCTTGAAAGATTTTAATCAAAGTTAACCTTTCTTGACTGTATTTTTGTAAAATACTCAAATATCAAATTTCATGAAAATCTGTCAAGTGGAAGTCCAGTTGTTGCATGGGGAAGACGGAAGGAGGGCCAGAGGGACAGACATGACGAAGCTAATAGTGGCTTTTCGCAATTTTGCTACAGTTCCTAAAACCGGCGCCTTATCCTTACACAATGTGCGAACGCTTAGGAGTAAGCTGTAGTTTGATAATTTTGCTTTCTTTATGATTTTAGTTTCGTGTTAAGAAGATTTTCATGTTGTTGTATACAGAGATAAAAACTGCTGTATTTATATCTTTGGCTTTGTCGTGTGGCTGCGCGCGCACACATTCGTAAGGAACAAGACGTCAGTTTACAGTCTCAAGCAGAACAGCCAGACACACTTCACTGAAAACCCTCGTCTATCTTGCTGTAAGCAATAGTAGAACAAACGTTAATTCACAAATTTAAGATTTTTCGCCAATAGTTCGCGTAGTGACATTAGTGACATTGACGAGTAAACAACACTTTCTGACCCATTATGTCGGCTCCATATACTGTCACATAATTTGTTCCTGTCATATACTATAATACAAGGAGATAATACAAGGAGAGATCGCATTATGAGATATTAAGACCCGGAAACTAAAGGTTAAAGCTGTCCATGTCCACCTCATGAAGGACATTAGGAGCAGATGAGTAGCTATACCCCATACTTCAACCTTGCCCTAGTTGGAGGTGTGTGGTCAAACTCTCGTCCTGGTCACTAAATCCAGGGACAGATTTTGAGTTCCCACTGAAAAGGTGGCTGTGTGGGCCCCAGAGCTGGTCCGAACATTTTAGAGAATTGGAATAACTCTTGCCCTTTTCGAGATTCGAACCACGAATCTAAGATCCTGTAACCTTGTCACTATGAACGGCAAATCACGCGCCGTGATATCATTTGTAGTGACTGGGAGTTTAAAATATTCATAGTGCTGTTAAAACGTGGCCTACAAGCAGAATAAATGAAATGCGATTATGTTAGTAAGCCTGTAGTTGGTACGTACGAAAGGAATAGTGAAATTTTAGAGGAGGGCTATTGCAAGCAACGAGAAAAGGATAAAGAGGTAAGACGAATAACCTACTTACCCGGAAGAACACGAATAGAAGCAGTTCTCGGGAGAAGAATACGTAAAGAGAGCTCATAAGGAATTTAAAACCAAGAAGGATTAAGGAAGAGGTACTGTACATATGTCAGTTTAAAAATAGATACGATGAAATAAATAATGAATAACTTCAGACTGACAGACAGGAAGTCAGTAGTAAGATGTAAGTTGTAAAATGTTACAGACTCTTACCACAAATACATTACAAGAATGCGTTCCGTATACCGTGCCCTAGTTAGTAAAAAGTGCATCAAGAAGCAACATATTGCACTAAATTACACTGAGGCATTTTTGTAGTGATATTTTAATTTACATGTTTCGGCCATCTTTAGGATAACATTTGTTACAAGAATACAGTTTGGTCAAATGTGTCAAATTATTCCACAATACTGTAATTGAGTTCCTGACATTACACGGGCCATACAGCTCAGCATCTCAGACTCTGGACTGAAACCTACCACAATTTCTGGTTATATACATTAATCCAAACTTGATATAATTTTAATTTCGGAGTTTATAATCTGTATTTTATTCTATTTTATACAATTTTGTACTATCATCATACACAAAATTGTAACCAATAATCATCGGAATTTTAATATTGTGGAATAATTTGACACATTCGACCACATTGTATTCTTGTAACAGATATGTCACCCTGAAGATGTAGGTGAAAAATATCACTAAAAAAATACACCAGTGGAATTATGTTCTTTTTTTGGTTCGTGATGCACATTGCACATTACCATAACTTCACGTTTTGGTTTCCTGAATAATTTTATAGTATGTCCTCTCTTGTTCCGGCCACAACTTTTTGAGCCAAATATCTAAATGTTTCTGCTGATGGTCGGAGGAAACTTCAAGTCTTCTGGGACGTTACTGATAACACAGAGGAATATTTGACTTGCTAACAATGCCGCTGGAAGAACACCCAATCTCGCAGAATGTCCGATAAATAGATGTGGGAGGTACAATGCATTTGTTCCTGTGTTCAATAATGTCTTTATTAGAGGGAAGGACTGACAGTTAGAGCATTCTTGTAGTGTGCACTAGATGAAGGTGAAGAATCAATTTCACGCTTCCAGCTGCTTTAATCACCAGAGAATTACCTCATGTTAGATAAGGGAATTTTCAGGTAGTTCTATTGTAGTGAGTCATGTTACGGAAATGTGACGCGCCTCTTGACAAATAGTTTTCTGTTGCAAACATCCCTATATTAATCCTAAGTTTTACGTCTCATATTAATTTTAATTTATACAATGTTCATAAAATGTTACTGATACATTTTATGTTATATACCATAGGTTTGTTTTACTTTTCAGCTTTCGTTCTGGGTTTTGATTTCTAGGTCTAATCAATGCTTTATTCTTGTGCCCTCTATCGCTTAATAGCCTACCGATCCTACCTACAAACTAATTCTAATTCTTCTTCCAACCTAATTGCTGTTGGTTACTTATTCGGTTTTGATTTTTTATGAAAAGGCACTTAATTTCTCAGCTCTGTGACCTAATCGCCAGTGAGCAGCTTCCTGGGTGCTATTTCTTTATTCATGTTTGGTCACTTGTTTAGAAGCTCCTGTCGCCCCCTTTGTGTTTTTGTGCATTTCAACTATCGGTAAGCTCCGTGGGAAGGGAAGGAAAAGGGGAGACCCTTTCCCTTCCCACCCTCCTCCCACTCATTTCACAAACTCGCGACCTGAACTGCTACCAGAAATACAACTCCGGTCGTCTTGCCCGTAACCTCTCACTATAATCAGTAAGCTAGGCTTATTTGAAACTCTGCCGAGTGTTGTAAAGGAAACACACGTTTCCATTTGTGTGTTCACTGATTTATTACTTACTTCGCACACCAAAGCATATTGAGGTGGATAACTTAGCGACCTGTTCTACGAACGTTCCTTTCTTGTGCTTAATAGTATAATGGAACACGTAGCGAAGTTCAAAAGTCTGCAGATTCGTGTTCATTTGCTTAACGGCTCTGTCTGCAGGATGAATTGTACAGCGTCGAATCGCATTGTGATTAATACATGAGGGAAGTAAAGGAGGCGGTCGCGTGGTGCCTGTCTGAATCTCTGTCATGGAATTTGTTTGGGCGAAGTAAAAAAAAAACTGATTATACAGGCCGGGGTTTGAACTGGTCACTTTTCGAAGGGAAATCAAGAACTTTTTATCTTAAGCCGAATTCCTTTTTCTTCAAATTTATCATAAGCAATAAACCTGACGGGAAATAACTCTATATTAGAAGATTTAACTGGAAAAATGCCTGGTATTAGAGCGATAAATTAATCCTATCTATCGACGCAACCAAACAGTACGTAGCTAGAAATTTTACTACGATAGCTAAATCCTGTTTATACGACATTTACTTTAAAGAATACTCTTTTCTGAAATTTCAAAGTATTCCCTTCACAAGCAAATGTTTACCAGTTTTACCAAACTGTATTCATAAAGATTCAGGTCTTGTGGTATGTCACTATGTGCCTATTCGTTAGCTGGGAAGGTTTCGAAGGCTCATATCCCCTTCTTATTCATGGGTCCCTTGACCACACTTAGGCCTACACAGACACTGAAATTCTTCGAAACTCCGGTGAGTATTCACCAAATCACCAGAAGCAGCACATCACTACACTTGAATCTCCTGCAACGAGGCATTCTACAATATCGTTAACGCCGACGGCGTGTATCGACATGCATAAAATGTAACTGAGGCTGTGCTGTGCATTCCGACCTAGAGATATTAGTATCAGAACACTGCAAACACATGACAGCGAAAGGTGGAGTAAAGTTTTCAAATGGCACGAGGCAATACGAATGTATTTCAATCATTTAGACAAGCCACATCCAACACTACGGTCAAATACATTAATATTATTTGGAATAACTTACGTCTAACATAAATATTACACAACTTCTTGTGTTTCTCACACTTGTTACGTGCTAAATCATAGCGTCCTTTACGTTACGATGCTCACAACATTGGACGGACGGTACAAATTATGAAGCTCTTCACTTCTATTATCAACCAACAATTGCACTTGCATAACTTTCACATAAAACACTTTAAAACACTTGAAATCACTCCGACATGTTTCGATTTTGTCAGATCATCATCAGGGAGCTTTGTTGTTCCTTGCTAAAGTTATGTTACAATATTCCCAATTTAATTTGTTTTTGTTGTGGCAACATGTCATGTTGTGTAGGAATGTGATGTAGAGAGAGCAGTTGGTTAGGTTCTGCGTCATATGCTGCGTAATGAGGGACTGGTTATGGGTTGCGTGGGAGGATATTTGTTGTATTCGCGAATACAACACATTCCTACACAACATGGTAAGCAAACTGCCGCACAATCCATATAGCCTAACTATTTGTGTATAGCAAAAATCACCATTATGTATTTACTCATATACCTGTTTTGACAATATACTTAATAAGTATAATTTATTTACAGACATACTGCCACAACACATTGTTTGCAAAAACGAATTAAATTGTGAATATTTTAATATAATTTTAGCAAGGAACAACAAAGCTCCCTGATGATGATCTGACAAGATCGAAACATGTCAGAGTGATTTTAAGTGTTTTTAAAGTGTTTTATGTGAAAGTTATGCAAGTGCAATTGTTGGTTGATAATAGAAGTGATTCTACATAAATGCACGGTGCAACAATAAGATTTATGAAGCTCTTCATTATGCAATTCTCTCCACCTCTCTGTTTTCAATTTCTTCTAACCCTGCATATTACCAGCATTCTTTATCCTAACGAAGAAGGCTTCTACAGGCATGTGAAAGCAAACTGTGCTAATGTTCTGTGGAATTGGTCAGAATAATTGTTCAGTGCCAACATTATCTTGTATCAGCTACTTTTGTGACGGGAGAAGACCGGTCAAGCCAACAACGAAATGTGTCAGGGAGGCTTACCCAAAATCTGCCCTGATATTCTTGTGACGGCACGTTTCAGTGAAACACATAAAAAGACTTAATAATTTCTACGTTTAAAAATTGTCACATTGCGTCGTGTCTGTTTCCTAGAAAAAGTGACTAATCGGCTAGTGGCTGTTGTTGAATATATTTCATGTCAGTTATGTTGTTTTTTGTTCGTCACGTAAGGAAAACTAGTGTGAAATTTCGTGCTATGTTGAGACTGCACAGTTGTATTTAGCGACAATCTGATACAAATCGCTGGCAGAATGCCCAGTGCAGTGTTAAATGTTTATTTTCCTCAGTGGCTCCAGACAAGTGTAATAATTATTTCCTCAGCACTTTGTGTTGTTTCCGTCGAGTGACGCTCCAGTTCCTCGCAGTTGGGAACTCACGGATTGATTTTAATTTTTAAGTTTTTATGTATGAGAGGGAGCTGAATAACGGAATGAATGGAGATAAATATTTTGTTGTATATAAAGGTGAAAATAGCACGAATTCGCTACGTTGTTCTTGTGTATGCCCAGTACGGTTATGGACGTCGTCGTCGTTGTTGTTGTTTTTGTTATATTGCTATGGAAACTGTACTTCTGTGTCTATTGTAAGAAGCGCAGGATTTTACGAATGAATGGGTGTAAAACGTTGAAAGTTGCGGACATTTTTCCAAGTTTGTTTCGAAAAGGGAAACGTATTCGACATAGATGGTGAGAGCATTAGGCTATTCAACTTCTAAATGGAAAGGAAGAATCGAGAACAGAATGTAAGCTATAAATCAGAATCCTTCTGCGCACTTTCTGCAAACAAGCCATCACGAGAGACTGTGTAAATTAGGCCATTTCCTACAGCATGCTTAGGAAATATGTAGGTATCCAAAACAACGACAGCCATCTATGTATATGCAGGCTTATTTTGACATATGGTCCATTTCTTGGAAAGGAAAGAATTCAAATAGAGTTTTAAAAACCTAAAAAATTGTTTATTTATAATTAGCAGTTTAAAACGTACAGCCGATCTCCCGCCCAGAGAAGTACTTTTGTGTGTGTGTTTTTCACTGAGTGTGATCAGGTGTAACAATAACCCTCTACACCTACAATGATTAGGCAGACGAGGTCAGAATACGAAAGGAAGAAAGAAAGGAAAAAACTTTACAAAGTACGAGTGACTACTGTGATAGGAGCAAATTAAAAAAGGTACTCAAAATGTAATCCTTTGCTTCCACAAAGCGTTTTTGGGCATATCCCTAGAAGTTTCTCTCTAAAGCCTACAAGTGTCTTACGAATTACTTTGCACTAGTCTTGTCAAATGTGGTGCAGTTACTGTGTATCACCAACTGTCGTAGCACACAAAATAAATTCAACACACTTAAAGATGACTAACCGAGTTGAATTCACGCGATCTTGCGAAATTTGCATGTTGCCCGCCTCGACGCGCCCAACCTTCCGGATAACTGTCATACAGAAATATTCTATCAGGTATGTTCAAATGAGGACGAGCAGCGCCGAACATGAATCATATGCAACGTCTTAACTGTACTGGGGCCTTTTCTAGCAGCTGTGGAAGTTTGCAATTTGAAAGTTCATGACAACTTGCTCCCATCCTGTGCCGAAAAAGATGAGACATGAAAGTCCATACCTACCAACGCATTTATTATAAATATTTGTAGGAGTCGCGACTGAATTATTCTATGTGAACTGTCACTTTCCCACGAATGGTGACGAAATGGGTATTTGGACAACCATCAAGAGTAAACAGTAGCTCTCCTGTGAACCGCGTGAGGGAAAGAAGGAAGAATTTACGCCAAATCTCTGCAGTAGTCACTAAATAACTTTTGCTTTTCCATTACATTCAAGGGTGCGGGCCTTAAGCTCGTGACGGGTGGTAAAGATAGTGGAGCTGCTGCCGTAAGGCTCTCCGGGCATTCGAAAGGGCAATGTAATCTACAGGTGCGATCATCCCCAATTTCTTAATGTTAAACCCGGTGGTAAAGTAGCCACAGGACTTTGAAGATTTCAGCAAGAGGTGGGAACGACTCATTCAGGGAGGGTTACAAAAAGGTGCGGCCGCAGCTTGACCTCGATGCCTTGCTTTTCAAACGGACCACAGATCGAAAGCGAAGCTCCGAAAACATGTGGGCACATAACCTTGATTTTGTTTTTGTGACTGTAACACGCCCCTAAAATAGTGTTGTGTATTTTAGAAACACACTGTGATACATGAACGGATACAGTACAATGCTGTCTGAGTCCATCTCTCCAAAAAGAGGTTTTAAGTCATTTGGTTCTAAACGCGATCTTCGTGGAGTGAGCACATAAAAAATTTTAGATATTAAAATCACATTAGCATTCAAAACTTCATCAGCCCTCCTTTAACGTGAAAGTAAGTTTGACTCCAGCATTTGACTATGTACTGCACAAAGGAGGGACCGCGGTGTCACAGTGGTTAAGGTACTGTGCTACAAATCGGAAGGTCGCTGGCTCGATTCCAGTTGGTGTCATTGGAATTTTTCATTGACATAATCCCTCCCATCACACTATGGCCCTGGGGTCGACTCAGCCTCTAACAGAAATGAGTACCAGGAGTATTTCCTGGGGGTAAAAACGGCCGGTGCGTAAGGCTGACAACCTTATCACCATCCTGGACCATTGTCACGTAATCTGGGAACTTTAACTTCCTGGAACCCTCTGGGCACCTCGGGCCTGTAATGGGACTGATTTACCTTTTTTACTGCACAAAGGTGGCGCTCAATAACAGTGCAGTTCACAAGCACAATAAGCAATACATACGGATCTTTGTGTAAGTTTAATTTTGCTCTCCTGCTTGCAAAATCATACTCTGTGAGTTTTAACGTTCACGCAGAGATAACCACCAAGGTTTTTGTGTTTTGGTGGCTGTCAATCTGAAATTTGTGGACGGATGCCGAAGTTTCTATCCTGACAATTGGAGGCAGCAGGTTTATCCGAAACGTTGGTGCCTATATACGTAACTTCAGGGCGTCACATCACAGAAGAACGTAATTTTGGTAACGGTAGCTTATTTTGAAACGTCGGGAGGGGATTTTTAGTTGCGCCCGCAAACCCTCAAAGCTCCTAATAGCTTCGTCAAGCTACACGTCTGTACGTCTGTCTGTCGAAGGCGCTTCTGCACTTTACGCAAGGGCGTAAATGGAGTTTTTGTCGTAAGAACTACAATATAGGATGCTGAGGAGAATACTAGGGCCTAGGAGGGACAAGGTAACAAGGGAATGGAGAAAAATACATAATGAGGTGTTTAATGATCTCTGCTCCTCACCAAATATTATTCGAACGATCAAATCGAGATGATTGGGCTAGGCACGTAGCACGTATGGGGAGAGGAGTGGTGCGTACGGGGTTTTAGTTGAGAAACGTGAGGGACAGAGACCACTTGGAACATCCCGGCGCAGATGGGAGGATAATATTGAAATGGATCTTCAGAAAGTTGAATGGGGCATGGACTGAATTGATCTAGTTCAGGGAATAGACAGATGGCAGGTTCTTGACAATGCGGAAAGTAACTTTGCTCCATGAAGATAGTTTAGCACTACATTACATTTCCGACTTATAATAAAGTCGTTGATGCTTTACGCGTAAGGCCTCTGAGCATTAACATTTATGTCAGAATAGTCTGAGTGCTTGTCACACCGAGCCTAAGGGTATAATTTTATTGCAGTGTGTTTACACCATATTGTAAGGTGCGGGAACAATGTGTTCATTGTAGTAACAATACAACCAAGTACTAAAAAAATGCAGTGTTATGTCCCGTTTGAAAACTTGGGAAAATAGACTTTCGTCTTCATCATGTCTGTCCGTCTGTCTCTCCGTCACGCAATCTGTCCGCAGGGAACTTGCGTTCTGCGTATTACAGGGTGGAACAGTGTTGCTGTTCGGTATTATAACAAGATGAGTCATTTTAATAGTTCCGTAACATAACATTGCCTTGAATGACTCGTTCGCAAGGTTACAAACAATGACTGTTAGCTTCGGCATGTCCATCCGTCCGTCCGTCCATGGTATTTAGTTCTTACGTACGTCCTGGTTGCACTTAAAGGTTCATGTTTCATCCAATGTAGGAGACCAAGAACGACGCGTTGTGTCGTCAGACTAGACACCTGTGACAACTATTCTGCCACACGTTTTTTGTCCACATGGTTCCCATGGACACGTAGCCCGTGTTTTAAGTCCCGCTTGTTTTACGCCTTTTTCTTTAACGACCCTTGCCTATTTACACCGCTTCTTCATTTACGCCATCTCAATTTCGGTTTAACGCCCTTGCCATCTGCTCTCCATTACGCTAACTCCTACCTATTCCAATATTTCTTATGGGAATATCATTTTTATTTACGCCTTTCTGATTGATGCCCATTTTCTCGGGAACACAAGTAGAGCTGAAGCAAGGTCTTGGTGTTTTTGTGTGTAATATCCTTCCTCCCTATTTAAAACATTACTGCTGTATCAGACTAGAAACTCTGTCAGTTTAGAGGTGATGAATACTGTCCTCTTGGTTGTGAGGCCGTGCTATTTGGCAGCAATTGACCTTCGCACCGAAACAGCCTGCTGCCTTCATGTTCAGAGTAGAAGATGGAGACCAAAATATTCTAAAAATGTCAGTAAATTTCCAGCCACCTATACGGCTTGACATAACAAAGAGCATCTCTCTTGTGTGTTATCGACATGAGAACCTTAAATCTAGGACTAATCCGTTGTAATGGGACATTTGACATACTGCGCGACGTTTTTATCAGTTATACAGACATAGACACACACACACACACACACACACAAACACACACACACACACACACACACACACACACACACACACACACACACACACGCTTACTGACGCCTCACCAGCAGCAACGTTATCTGCATTCGACTGACGCCTTTCGTTTCTATACAGCTACCATCCGTGTGGCTATATGGTATTTTCAGCTTAGTAGCTATTCAGATTAGTAAATTAAAATCATAATTTATTACTAATTATACTGAAATTTCTGGTAACCATGTAAGGTTACACCGTTCAGTACACAAACTTTGATAGAATATTAGTCACCTCTAGGTAAAAATACTTTTTGTTCGTATGAAAATAATAAAGTGAACATATAGGCTAATGATAGCTATGTATGTATTTGTGTACGTGTATTTCGGTCCAAATTTCTCTCTCCTTTCAGCATCTGGAATATTATTCTTTGAACTTAGGCGAAGACTCATAAACCTGCAAGGGAAATTTAATTTCCGTTCGCTTGGCTTTAATCGAACTGTTAGGGTCTACTGTACTGACACATGGAACAGATGTCCAAGGATTTACATAATTATCGTCTACTGTGTGAAAAATCTGTGCATGGCGTGAAATACTGGCCTTTAGGAATATTCCATGGGAAATATTTGTAAAAATGACCAATATTCTAGAAATAAGGCTGAAGCCTGCAACACGGACACTACTTATCTTTTATTCTTCAACTATTACAATGACGCAGGTCCAATAAACATAAGATTGCCTGCTTAGTTGTCGGAAGGTAACAAAAGTTGGAATCGACTAATAACTTCTAACTGAACCCCAAATATAAGTTTCATGAAAATCAGCTTAGCGAACCTCGAGTTGTTTGATGCGTAGACTGGAACAGGGAAGAACAGAGCTGTGGAACAAGCAGTGCCTGACAGTAATAATGCGCTTAAGGATACGGGCACACAACAGTCGATGAATGTGAAATTTGTGTGTAGAAACATACATTATGATCAAACGACTGTCTCAGCCAGGGAAATTCAAAATTGGTTATTAAATTGTGCTCCCGTGACAAGAAATCCATATTTTTTTTTTAAATCGGCTGGGGTCTGGAGTTCAGTTCTCGGGCTGAGTTTCCAAAAAATGCGAAAATAAACTGGCGATTTGATTGTTATTCCTTTTATATAACAATATCATAATTAATTCAGAATTGCGCTATTCTAAATTTAGAATGTGCAGGCAGGGTTTGCAGTTCAGACATCTAATCGCTTTCTAGACAGAAGCCTCGCGTACATATGATGGAAGGATTCTTATAATAAAACCAACTAGGTTCACTAATTTCTCAAAATTATTTTTGGAGTAAAATTCTACATGTTTTGTACAGTTCCTCTGTCCATCATCAGGGGTTTTTCACTGTACACACAGCAATGGTATATGCCATACCTTGCGAGCAGGATCAGGACGGAACTGCAGTTCCGTCCTGATCCTGCTCGCAAGCTGTCAGCAAACCTGTATGACATATACCATTGCTGTGTGTACAGTAAAAAA
>Ga0123354_10007377_pt1 | contig 16544 bp, 20 predicted proteins | sample TergutLab28metaG_2_FD_97872 | JGI IMG/M metagenome (GOLD analysis project Ga0123354, IMG submission 97872) | Labiotermes labralis P4 segment gut microbial communities from Petit-Saut dam, French Guiana - Lab288 P4 | ecosystem: Host-associated > Arthropoda: Insects > Digestive system > Gut ...
TACGCGCCGTGTCCGGCCGTGACCGCGATTCCGACGCACCGCAGTCCCGACACCGCCACCTCACCTTCCCCGCCGACGTGAAACCATTCTTCTTCATCGACCCGCCACATACCACACACTGGGTCGGATATCCACGAACATGCACAATCTAGGGTTTCAAACCCTAGACACACCTCAAAACAACCATTCGACTAGCAAAAACACGACAATACAGACACACAATTTGGCCTATACCCCAGTTTTTGAGTTGGATGTACCTTAGATGTACCTCAACGGATTCCGGCTCAGGGTTGTTGGCCAGAATTGTCAGCCTGTCGGCATAGACTCTTCTCATGCCTTCAGATCGAAGTGGCAAGGTCTATGTACTTGCGCTAACGCCACCGAACCAACTGCCCCTGATACCGACCCCTGCCGAGTACGTCGAAACATGCTTGCAGGCGGGACGAAGTACCAAACGATATGGCCGTGAATGGATACTTGGTCAGGGAAAACGTGACGATCAGCTACTTACCGGACGCATTGGCTTCAGAGGAGCGCAGGGCGTTGCCGAGGTGTACGACGACAGCATCAAAGACTTTCGGCCCATGGCTGTTCCAGCTGGACTTGCGGTTTCCTATGTGGTGAACCTTGTTACACTGAAGCTGGCAGTCCAGCCCCGCGGCAGCGAAATCAAGCTCAATGGACTGATCGGAGCTTTCCGCGCATTACTCTCTTCGGATCGTGAAATGTGGAAAGTGTCAATCCCAGGGAAAGTGGCGATCACCTACACCGAGTGGCTTGAGACTGTGGACAAAGTGACTGAGGTGAAGTTCCACCTTCGCAAGCCAAACCCGCACTATCAGGACACACCTGACCTCCAGGCTCTGTTGGACCAGGCGGAGGCAGAGTCTGCTCGATTGAGACTTCGGTCGAGTGAAGGACTCGACGTCTCCTCACCATTCGTAACCCAGTCAATGAAACACGTTGGGCTTGGATACGGCGACGCGGTTCTGGTGGGCCAACGTCAAGGACCCGCTGGGCTTAGCGAGACTATCTACAACAGCCAACTCAACTCAGAAGAGTCGGGTTTTGCTGCGCCTGCGAGTGAGAACGGCGAAGTCAGCGCAGATACGTTAACCAAGGTGCTGGCTGGGGCCGATAATGCCAGCGGCGTCTCGCAAGGAGACAGCAGTGATCAAGAACAGCAGTCTGCCTCCAAGCAATAGCAGGCGTCCAATGCGCTACACCGCTGTCGGTTCCGTAGTTCTATCACCGGACTTTCTGGTGGGGGTCCCGGTCGGCTTTATCGTGGCTACACCCGTACTATTTAGCTCGACTGTTCAGAGCAACTTGCCAACGCTCCTTCTGGCAGTTGCCGGGTTTGGGGCAGCCATAGGTGCAATCGTGTTGACCGCTCTGTCTGTCCTCCTGACAACAACGACTCCTGCCTACCGGCGACTGCTTGCCAAGACCCCCCACGGAGTGGGTGGCGTGACAAGACCGTTCCAATTGGTGATTGGCATCTCGGCGACTGCGGTTGTTGCGGGTTTTGGCACGGCTCTGCTCGTCGAGGTGTTGCCGGCTGGATGGGCGAAATACCTCGTGACTGGCGTCGCCATCGCATTGCTGCTTTGGTCCGTTTTCGGATGTTATCAGGTCAGCCGCCAGATGATTACGCACTGGACAAACGGCGCCCGAATACAGGATATTGAAGATGCCAAGAACATGGGCGACACCAATGAGCCCGCGGCCGGACCAAACTCACAATAGCCATAAAAGCACGTTAGGTGCTCCCGATAGTGGTGCCTCCGGCTCACGGGAGGCTGACGGCGCGCCGCCATCGCCGCCCAGTTTCGTCAGTGAGCCTCAGTAGGCTGTTGTGCATGGCTTCTTCAGACCCGCTGACTCTCCTTGCACCGGAGGCTCGGGCGCGCGTGCTGATCGACGGGCAACTGGTGGCCGCAGGTTGGTCGGTTCAGGATCGCTCGGGCCTGAACTTGTTTGCGACGCAGGGTGTTGCGGTGCGGGAGAAGATCATGGCGGCGGGGCATGGCCGGGCCGACTATCTCCTATATGTCGACAAGCGGGTCGTCGGGGTTATTGAGGCTAAACCGGCCGGCACGCCGCTGTCGGGGGTGGAGTGGCAGTCAGCGATGTACGCGGACGGTCTGCCCAAGGAGGACCAGTTGCGGGCGGTGTTGGTGCATGACCGGTTGCCGTTCGTTTTCGAAGCGTCGGGGTCAGAGACTCATTTCACGAATGGTTTCGATCCGAAACCGCGGGGGCGAAGGCTGTTCGCTTTCGCGCAGTCTGGAACGTTGGCGCGTTGGATCAGGGAGGCCGAAGCTGATCCGGCGTGGCCAACGTGGCGGGCACGGGTCGCCGACGTGATGCCGCCTCTGGTCACCGATGGGTTGCGTCCAGCCCAGATCGGCGCCGTCAATGGCTTGGAGCGGGCACTGAAGGAGCAGCGGTTTGACCGGTCGTTGATCCAGATGGCGACGGGTGCTGGCAAGACATTTACGGCGATCACGAGCGCCTACCGCCTGTTGAAGTACGGCGGCTTCCACCGGATTCTGTTCCTGGTTGACCGTAACAATCTGGCCGATCAGACGCTGGCTGAGTTCGGTAACTATCGTCTGCCCGACGATGGCCGTCGTTTCACCGAGGTGTACGGCGTCGACAAACTGACCCGCTCCGGAATGCTGTCGTCGTCGTCCGTGGTCATCTCGACGATCCAGCGGGTCTATTCGGTGCTGCGCGGCCAGGAGGTCGCCGAGGAGGACGACCCGAATCTGGACGAGTTCACGCCCGACGCTCCGGTGAGTGTCGAGTACAACGCGGAGATGCCGCCGGAGGCCTTCGATCTGGTGATCGTCGATGAGGCGCACCGCTCTATCTACGGGGTGTGGCGTGGTGTGCTGGAGTATTTCGACGCACACATCGTCGGGCTGACGGCCACCCCCGGCAAACAGACATTCGCCTTCTTCAAGCAGAACCTCGTCTCGGAGTACACCTACCCGCAGTCAGTGGCCGATGGTGTCAATGTCGATTTCGACATCTACCGCATTGCCACCCAGATCACCCAGGACGGCTCGACTATTGAAGCGGGGACGGTCGTGCCGGTGGTTGACAAGCGGACCCGCCAGCAGCGGCTGGAAACCCTCGACGACGACTTGGATTACACGCCGACGCAACTCGACCGGGCCGTCACCTCGACATCCCAGATCAGGCTGGTGCTGGAGACGTTCCGGGACCGCCTGTTCACTGAGATTTTCCCCGATCGTTCGGCGGTGCCGAAGACGCTGATTTTCGCCAAGGACGACGCGCACGCCGAACAGATCGTATCCGCAGTGCGTGAAGTGTTTGGCGAGGGCAACGACTTTTGTGCCAAAATCACCTACACGTCGCGGTTTGCCAAGCAGATGCTGCAGCAGTTCCGCACATCGCCGACGCTGCGGGTGGCAGTGACGGTCGACATGATCGCCACGGGCACCGATGTGAAACCGTTGGAATGCGTTCTCTTCATGCGCGATGTGCGGTCGCCGCAGTACTTCGAGCAAATGAAAGGACGCGGTGCCCGCACCATCCCTAACGCTGATTTCCAGTCCGTCACACCAGACGCGATAGTGAAGACGAGGTTTGTGATCGTTGACGCCATCGGGGTGACCGAGCATGATTTCGTCGAACCGCCGCTCAATCGGCTGGACGAGAAGTCAGTTTCGACGAAGAAGCTCATGGAGCGCGCCGCATCGCTGACGATCACCGAGGACGAGACCGCCACGCTGGCATCGCGGCTGGCGGCGTTGGAGCGGCAGTTGACCGACGAGGAACGTACCGAGTTGGACAAGGTAGCGGGCCAGCCGGTGAAAACCATCGTGCGGGGTATGGTCGATGCGGTCGACCCGGACGTCCAGGTTAGTGCCATCGCGGCTCAGCCTGGCGCAGACCCCGCCACCGTCATCCACGACCTGCTTGACCATGCCATCGAACCGCTGGCGGCAAACCCAGAACTTCGCGCCCGCATCCTGGAGCTGCGGGCCTCCTACGACCGGGTGATCGACGAGGTCAGCGTCGACGCGCTGCTCGACTCGACTGGCGGTGTTGTCGACACCGGTCGAGCCCGCTCCATCGTCGACTCCTGGGCCGGCTACCTGCGCGATCACCGCGACGAGATCAGCGCCATCCAAACGATCCAGGAAGCCCGCACAGCAGACGGTCGAGCCCAGCATGTCACCTTCGCCCAGATCAAGGAGTTGGCCGATCGTATCAAGCGCCCGCCCCACAACTGGACGCCGGATGTCATCTGGGCCGCCTACGAAGCCATCGACCAAGGCATAGTCCGACACAGTGAGGCCCACACCTTGACCGATCTGGTCTCGCTGCTACGCTTCACCCTCGGCCTGGACGACCAGTTGGTGCCCTACGTCGATCAGGTACGCGAACGCTACGCCGCCTGGCTGCTCCAACAAACCAACGCCGGTGTCACCTTCAATGACGCCCAACGCTGGTGGCTCGACACGATGGTCGACATTATCTGTGCCTCGGCTGGCATCACCGCTGCCGACCTCGACGAAAGCCCCTTCACCGAACGCGGCGGCGTCGACGGCATCATCCGCGACTTCGGCGACCAAGCCCGGCACTACCTCGACGAACTCAACAGGCGGGTGGCATGAGGGGGTTGCCAGACACCTGGGTTAAGCGCCCCCTCGCATCTCTGCTTATCACCTCCATCGGAGGCGTGTGGGGTGAACTCCCAGGGGAAAGCGAAGTTGATGTTGCTGTCATCCGTGTCACGGAACTGAAGCCACACGGCGGCCTTGACGTTTCCACCGCTGCTGAACGGTCAGTTGCCACGAGGCAACTCGCATCGAGAGAGTTGAGAGAAGGCGACCTGATCTTCGAGAAGTCGGGAGGCGGACCGAACACTCCAGTTGGCAGAGTAGCCTTGATACCGCGACTTGATCGGCGCACCGTGTTCTCGAACTTCATGCAGCTCTTGCGGCCCTCGACCGACGCGGCTGAACCGCGTTTCCTGCACTTGTTTTTGACCTATTATCATGAGTCCGGGCAAACCGCCCAGTTCCAAACTGCCACTACGAATATCCGTAACATCAAGGCAAGCGAGTTCCTGGAATCGGTGGACGTACCGCTGCCGCCATTGGCTGAGCAGCGGCGCATCGTCGCCATCCTCGAAGACCACCTCACCCACCTCGACGCGGCGGCAGATCGGTGTTATCGAGCCGCACGCCGCGCCTCAGCGTTGGTGGACCACGCCGCGATCAGAACGCTGCTCGGGTCGGAGACGACAGACCGGTTTGCTCTCCTTGACGACAACTTGCCTGACTTGCCGCATGGATGGGTGTGGTCGACGCTCGGGGACGTGTCCCACCTTGTTGGGGGGATCACCAAAGACGCGAAAACTCAATCAGACCCATCGCTTCCCGAGATTCCCTACCTCCGCGTAGCTAACGTCCAACGAGGTCGCCTCGATCTATCTCACGTGACAACCATCAGAGTCCCTTTGGAGAAGGTGAATCGTTTGATCCTGAAGAGCGGCGATGTACTCCTGAACGAAGGTGGCGACCGAGACAAACTCGCTCGCGGCTGGGTGTGGCAAGAAGAGGTACCCGGCTGCATTCACCAAAACCATGTTTTTCGGGCTCGACCGGACACGTCGGTCGTCGATCCTTACTGGCTTTCCTGGGTAGCCAACACCATCGGCGCTTCCTGGGCATTGAGACATGGCAAACAGAGCGTGAACCTGGCATCGATCAGCCTTTCGACGATCTCACAAATGCCCGTTCCACTACCTCCGCTCACCGAACAAAGGGCGCTACTGGGCAAGATCGACCATCTCGCGGCCGGCACCAAGGTACTCAACGACCAGATGTCCGCGACGATGGCCCAGGCCCAGGTGCTGCGTCGTTCCCTCCTTTCCGCCGCCTTCTGCGGCGACCTCACCGCCGATTACCGAAAGGACTCATGATGGCTTCTCCGCAATGGGATCAGTTCAAGACCGCTATCCTGCACTTGCTTGGTGAACATAGCCCGCTGACTCTCTATCAGCTCTATGACCGGGTGCCTGGGATGGTTGGGCTTTCGGCCGAAGAAATGCAGGAGACTGTACCGTCGGGTCAGCCTCGCTACAAGAACCGGATTGGCTGGATGACCACCTATTTGGCGAAAGCTGGCGCCATTGACCGCCCCAAGCGTGCCACGTTCGCAATAACGGAACGCGGACGGCAGTTGCTAGGCGAAGGCGGCATCATCACTGCCGAACGGCTCATGCAGTTTCCAGAGTTCGCAGAGTTCCTACGTGGCACAAAGGACGGTCCGTCCGCTGCCCAGGTCGACATCGGCCCGCCTGTGTCCACTGACGAGACACCAGAGGAGACAATCCAAAGGCTCGCTGACGAGTTGCGCAAGCTGGTTGAGGCCGACTTGGTGGATCGCCTACGAAGTGTTGACCCACTGGAGTTCGAGCGATTGGTGCTGAAAGTCCTGGCCCGTATGGGGTATGGCAAGGATGGCTCGCTCGACACCACCAAAGCTTCACACGACGAAGGCATTGACGGCATCATCAGTGAAGACCCGCTCGGATTGGATCGCATCTACATGCAGGCCAAACGTTTCCAGAACGGCAGTAATGTCGGCATCAAGGATGTCATGGCCTTCATCGGCGCGCTCGCCACCCATCAGGGCGATCGCGGCGTGTTCATCACTAGCTCCGGGTTCACGTCGGATGCCATCCAGGCGGCAAACAAAACCAACGCTCGCGTCGAACTGATCGACGGTAAGCGGCTGGCCAAGCTGATGGTGGACAATGGAATCGGCGTTCAGGAGAAGTCTCTGACGCGCGTCTATATGTTGGATGACGACTTCTTCGAGGAGCTGTAGTCACATATGGCCATCAGCGTTATCACATGGATCGCAGGAATCGTGACGATCCTGTCTGCGGTCTGGGCTTTTTGGGTGCATTGGCACTACCGACCTCGCGTTTTCTGGGATGTAACGACCGCAAGCTTGCTCAACAACATCCCTGTCAGAATCGGTCTTGACAGGCACCTGTCGGCAGCAATGGGGGTCACGATAACCAATGCGGGAACTAACGCAGCATTCAAGGCGCAGGTCGAAACAAGCGAGCGTCCCGGGGAGTTCCCATCGGCACGGAACCCGGACTATTTCGTTGTTGACGATGGCCCGTATTTGGTGATGGCACCGCTCGCACCAAGCTCATCGGTCCAAATGTCGATTCTCCCAGCCCAAAACGGTCAGTTATTCCCAGGCGCGTCAGTTTGTATCAGTTGGCGCATGCTTCCCGACGAGAAGAGGCAGCACAGGCAATGCTTTACTTTGACTGCTGACATGGCTTGGGTCGGCAGCAAAGTTAAGCGACTAGCAAACAATGACACCGCTCAGAATGGCGAAGTGAGCACAAAGGAGGCGCAGCCCGATGGCTGAGGCACGACAGCTAGTCCAGAAATTGATGGCGTACCGCGATGTTCTGCGCGACGACGGCGTGGGTGTCATTGAGTACACGGAACAGTTAACCTATCTGCTGTTTCTGAAGATGGCGCACGAGCGGGCCAACCGTCCGTTGCGGCCGGAACGGATCGTGCCGGAAGAGTACGACTGGACGCGGTTGGTCGACGCCACCGGTGAGGAGTTGGAGCGTCTGTACTCGTTGATGCTCGACAACCTGGGCAAGCAACCCGGAGTGGTTGGCGTGATCTTCCGCAAGGCACAGAACCGCATCCAGGACCCGGCGAAGCTGCGCCGTCTCGTTTCGGACTTGATCGACAAGGAGCACTGGTCGAGCTCGGGTACCGACCTGACGGGGGATGCCTACGAGGAGATTCTGGCGTCCGGCGCGGCCGATCAGAAGTCGGGCGCGGGCCAGTACTTCACTCCACGCGCTTTAGTCCACGCGATCGTCGACTGCATCCAACCGACGATCCGTGACACGGTCGTTGATCCAGCCTGTGGCACGGGCGGTTTCTTGCTGATGGCCCACGAGTACGTCTCGCAGGGCGCAGTCAATATGACTCCTGAACAGCGTGACCATCTGCGCGACTCGCTGGTGTCGGGTGTCGAGTTGGTCGACGCGACGGCCCGTCTGGCAGCAATGAACATGCTGCTGCATGGCATCGGTATGGCTACGGGTGACTCGTTGATCGAGGTGCGCGACTCCCTGGCGGCCGATCCAGGCAAGCGTTGGTCAGTCGTGGTGACGAACCCGCCCTTTGGTACGAAGTCGGCGTTGACGATGGTCGGGCAGGACGGCAAGGCGGTCCGTGAAGATGCCTCGATCGAGCGCCAGGACTTCATCGTCACTACGAGCAACAAACAGTTGAATTTTGTTCAACACATCGCCACGATCCTGGACATCAACGGCCGGGCGGCTGTGGTACTGCCGGACAATGTGCTGTTTGAGGGCGGCGCGGGCGAGACAATCCGTCGTCGTCTGCTGACCGATTTCGATCTGCACACAATGCTGCGGTTGCCGACGGGCATCTTCTACGCGCAGGGCGTCAAGGCTAATGTGTTGTTCTTCGACAAGAAGCCTGCCCGCCCCGGCCAGCCGTGGACAGAGAAACTGTGGGTGTTTGATCTGCGCACCAACATGCATTTCACGCTGAAGCAAAACCCATTGCGGCGTGCCGACCTGGATGAGTTCGTCGCCGCCTATCTGCCGAGTCGACCGCACCTAGAGCGCCGCGAGTCCGAACGCTGGCGCTCGTTCACCTACGACGAGCTAACCGTCCGGGACAAGGCCAACCTCGACATGACCTGGCTGAAAGATGACTCACTCGACGACCTGGACAACCTGCCTGCCCCGGACATCATCGCACGTCAGGTCATTGACGATCTTGCCGCCGCTTTGGCCGAGTTCGAGGCCGTAGCCGCAGCGCTGGAAGGAGACAGTCATGCCTAGTCAAGACACTGCTAGCCAAAGGCTGCGTCGCACGCGATCATGGCTGTTTCTGGAAAGGACACCATTGTGACGAAGCCATTACCTCTTCGTGTCTTCTTGGCGTCACCTGGCGATCTTGCGGCTGAGCGAAACGTGGTTACTAAGTGTGTTGATGAGTTCAACACAGGCCTGATCGGTCCTGGCCTTGCCCAGTATGAGGTCGTTAGCTGGGACCGCGTCCGTGGCACCATCCGTCGACCGCAGGAAGCCATAGACGAGTTGATTGGTGAATGCCACTACATGATCGTCCTCTTCGGCGCGGTGTGGGGAACGCCAACCGGAAGCCCCTGGGGTTATACATCAGGAACAGAAGAAGAATTGTTCACAGGACTTCTCCAATTGGGCCAGAGCACTCGACCCATGCGCGACATCTGGATTGCTTTTGTGGACAAACCTTCACCTGCAGGAGCGATCACAAGTCTTCGTGACCAACTAACAACACAGCACTACGCTCTTTACGAGTCAATTCCAGATATGAGGGAACTGAAACGGCGACTTTCCAATCGGCTGCAGGATTGGCAACCCATATCCGGCCATAAGGTACCTCAACGCATTGATCTCCTGGCGTCCTCCGGCGCCGATGTACTCAAGGCTGCCAGGCTTCGTCTCGATGGTGAAGAACTGATCGATATCGGACAGGGAAGACTTGGCTTTTCTATGCTCAAAGAAGCATCCGTGATCGGAGGCCCGGACGAACAGTTGGCGTTTGCACGACGCTTGGGTAGAAGCGGAAGGCACGATGAAGCTCTTGCTGAATCACAGAAGGCCATCGATTGGATTACGGCGAACGAGCTAACCTTGCACTCTCCCATCGCAGCCGATGCCTTCTGCTTTCAAGCAGACATCCTCCGCAAAAAGAAGGAGCCCGTTGATGCCATTGGGCGGTTACAGAAAGCGCTGGCCTTGCTGGATGCAGATGACACCGATCCATTGGTGCGCACGGTGCATTGCCGAATCCTCGATAGTCTGGGCTTGGCTTGTAAAGAATCTGACAACTTCGAGGCAGCCCGCAAATACTGCGAAGAATCTCTTGTCATCCGAACTGAATACTCGAGTGTCGAAGAGATATGTCAGGCGAAAATCAACCTAGCGAGACTTGAAGTTGCCTGCAAGAACCTCGATGCTGCCGTGAGCATCGCAGACTGGGTAGAGCATGCGCTGAGCACCCTTCCTCCCACATCGACGCGAGCGAACGCGGAAACATTTCTCGCACAAACGAGACTCAGGCAAGGGCAGGCCGAGCACGGCATTGGCCACGCGAGACAGGCTACTGCACTCAACAAACAGATAGCCGACAGAAGAGGGGAAGCAATGTCGCTATTAGTGCTGGCGCAGTGTTGTCGGGCGGTCGGTATGGCGGAAGAAGCCCTTCAGCATGCTCAGGCGTCGCTGGAGGTCAACAGGGCCATCGGCGACGACTACGGGGCCAACCGTGCCAGATGGATGCTCGAACAACTGAAATGAAAAGACATACATTCAATCCTGCACCACCCGTCCTTTGGTGTCGACCTGCATAAACCTAAGGCTTGGCCACATGAGCGCTGTTAGACGGCCATCTTTGCTTCCACACCCAGTGTCAATCTCGGCAGTCCGCTTAGTGATTATTGGCAAGCGGCCCACACGAGCATGGGCACTGACGGCAAACTTGTTGGTAGTTACTTGAATGGGCAGATGCTGGGCCACAATGTCGTTCGCTTCAAATACGTCTGGCATCTGACGCAGTGCATCGAGGTGTTGGGATGGGACACTGGCCCGTAGGTCAGAGGCAACATCTGGTCCCACCTTGTGCCCAATGTAAGAACGGATGCTCATCGCGCCACCCATTTTCAGGAAAGCCCTAAGGTCGCCGGACTCGAGGGCATTGAGGAATTCCATCTCATGGTTGCCTCGAAGTAGGGTCACCAATCCATTCGATTTGTACTCAACTAGTTCCTGCATTACCGGGGCGGATTGGGTTCCCTTGTTGATGTAATCGCCAAGAAAGACGACGCGTTTTGGCCCCAGGCTCAGCACAGATTTCCATATCCCACGCAGGGCAGGCAGGTTGCCGTGAATGTCGCCGACAAAGGCAATGCGGTCGCTCATAGGAGAATCTTCTCCACTTCGGCATAGCCTGCGCCTGCTCCGGTCGCGCCTAATGCCATGAACGCCATCGATAGTACATCGTCTTTGGTCCCCCATTCATTGACGATAGTCGCCTCAAGCGAACCGTGCGGGCTGGCTGGAAACTCGCCGATGATTCCTCGTAGTCTGCGCAAACAATCCTCGTAATCAGAAAGCGTCTCACTTTTCGTTGGTCGTGATGAAAGAAGCGTAACGAGTTGCGGATCGTCATGCCTTTTCCCAAGCTCGCGGATAGAAAAACAGGGAGCGCCTTCGGCGATCGACTGAGCATACATGCAGCTTCGAAGCAGGTAGCGAGCCTCTCGTAGTAGACCTAGTAGATACTTCGGCAGGTCCCAAGCGCCATTGGTGAAGAGCTGAGACATCTTATGGGCTCGGACAAGTAATCGCGCGGTGTCCACCTCGCCCATTGCATTTAGGGAGCTGTGAAGGGAGCCGCTCTCATCCCACATGATCCGCGCGTCTCGCTTGAGGTGGAAGCCGAACAGTGTGCCTATTCCGCTGGTGAGTTGCTTGGTTGTGTAGTAACTAACGTTAACATCCCCTGCGTAGACTGCTGGCCGAGGCGATGGGACTACCGCCAACAGGTCTACATCTGACCCTGGGACTGCATCGCCTCGTGCTTGGCTGCCGTACAGCAGTAGCGACTCGGCATCGGACGCGATCTCAGGAAGGGTTCTGAGAGCGTCAGTGGGTACTCCCATGTCCGTGAGAACGGAAAGAAGGTCATGCCTCATGTGCTCGCTCCTGATAAGCAGTGCCGACCTGAGCCTCTGAGTAATGCTGACGCAAAACACAAGTCAGTCTGAACGTCTCGGATAGGCGGGATCATGTCACATGGCGACGGCATAGAGGTCCCGGCAAGTACAATTCTAAGTCTTATTAGCTGGAGTCGCTTCAGACGCCGTACTCTGTCGACCTACAACGTTATAGCGGCCGGTTGGCTCGGAGCAGTGGCAAGTGCCAGAGAAGGTGGCATCGCCGGTGTGATCTGAGTTATGGTCCGCCTAGCAAGCGTCTACAGTTCGCATCCGTTCGGCTGTGATGACGATGAACCATCGGACTGCCGCCGCTGCTGTGGAGGTTGCGGTAGGCGATGACGGCGCGAAGGGCTCGGTTCCATTGATCTTGCCCGGCTTTGGGGAGTGTCAGATTAATGGTGGGTGGGCGGTTGGCGGTTTTCTTTTTAGTTGTCCTGCGATGGGGCGAGTCGTGTCTTGAAGGTGATGGCGAAAGCGTTCAAAGCCGCTTTCCACCGGTTGACCCACCGGATGTGTCCTGTGCCGGTCGGGTCACGACAACGCGTGACCCGATACACACACTTTCACGCTGCTTGGTCGTTGGGGCAATGGCCACGGGCGTTGACGGCGCGGTGATACCTTGCGTTCAACGACTCGATGGCATTCGTGGTGCCACTGATCTTGCGGATCTCACTGTCCCCATCCAGGAACGCGATGAACTCGTCCCAGGCCGTCCACCACAGTGTGACAGCCGCCGGGTACTGCCGGCCCCACCGGTCAGCGAACTCGTCGAACCGGTCTACGGCAGCCTGGATGGTCGGAGCCTGATAGACGGGGCAGATCGTCGTGGAGATCTGGTCCCAGTCCAGGCGAGCCACATACCTGAACGTGTGACGCAGCAGATGGATCACACACGTGCGGACTGTCGTGTCTGGCCACACTGTCGTGATCGATTACGGCAAGCCTGTCAGACCGTCACACACCATGATGAGCACATCGGCACCACCACGGTTCTTCATCTCGGTGAGCACACCGAGCCAGTCCTTGACTCCCTCACCAGCACCGTGACCAGCCCAAATACCCACGATGTCGCGTTCCCCGGTCACGGTCACGCCGACGGCGACATCGAACGCCTTGCTCGTCACCTGGCCGTCGCGAACCTTGACCCGGATAGCGTCGATGAACACCACCAGCTACACCCGGTCCAACGGCCGGTTCATCCACTCCGACATCTCATCGACGATCCGGTCTGTGATCTTCGACACCGTGTCCTTGCTCACGAGAGCGCCAGACACCTCGCTCAGATGGGCCGAAATCTCACCGGTCGTCACACCGCGTGCCGTCAGCGACACCGCGATCTGGTCGACACCGTTCAACCGGCGTTGCCGTTTCTTCACGATCACCGGCTCAAACATCCCATCCCATCACGGTCTCGGGGCACCTCGACCTCGACCGGGCCGATCTGCGTGGTGACCATCGTGACCGGTTTCCCGTGACGCTCGTTGCCAGTGTCTTTGCCTGTCCGGTCGCCGTGCTCGTAGCCAAGATGGTCATCCATCTCGACTTCCAGCGCGGTCACCAGCACCTGTTTCGTCAGCCCGGTCAGCAGCCCGTCAGGGCCGACCAGGCTCAACCCGTCACGACGAGCCTGGTTGACCAGCTCGCGAGCGAGCCGGGGTTGTTATTCACGATCCACATCAACAATCAAGGAGGACATCATTACTACCTTCCCGCCAAGCCACGCCCAGCAGATCAGGCCAACCCCCCCACCCACCATTTTTCTGACAGCACTCGACGAGGTGAACTAACAATGGCAAGATGCCACTGCCATGGAGTTCATCCCGCGCGGCGCGACCAAGAGTTCACCGACGATTAGCAACGAGGCCATCGCTGACCGATTGGCAGTACTCAAAGCCACCCTGTCCGATATCGCCACCAGCTGGTACGACCGCGAACGTCGCTCAACCAGTTAGCGCGATCAGACGTTGCCCGAAGTCAGCTCGCAGTTCTGGGACTACGACCTCGCCTTCGAGAAGGACAAACGTGACAACCCTGACCTCTACCGAATGGTGGAGGAAGGCACACTCAGCGGCCAAGAAGGCGTCGTCTCGTCCGACGAAACCGACTACCCATGGGGCGGGAAGTCACAAGGATCGGCGGCGGCGAAGACTCGTTGACGTTTAGAAGTCGAGATCATCGGCCACCAGACTTGCCATCCGGTCGGCCAACACGCGGCTATAGGCGTACACCTCGGGCTCGGAAATGCGGTAATGCGTACCACGCCGTGTCGCCTTCACGGTGTCATCCTCGATCCGGCGAATCACCGTCGCCTTGGACACACCCACCATGCGTGCTACTTCGGTGGGCGTGTACGAAGTCTGAACCGGCACCACCTGAACCGACTGACCAGCGGCAGCCTCCCGGCGCACAATGCCCCAAAACGCGTTCATCCAATCCGAATCGCGCGAGTCGTTCACCTGAACCATCTCCGGTACGACGGTCAGCACTGGGCCTTCCATTACCGTACGCATGGCTAAGTCTCTACCAAGTGTGCAACGATAACCCCATCTATCACCTCACATCATCTCACTGGTGAGAGGATACCGAAACGCTCAGACTGCGAGCAGCCCGGAGGGGACAAGCAAAACTATACCGGAAGTGGTATAGTTTTGCTCATGCCAGCACGAGATGATCTGTGGGAAGTGGCCGTCGACCAGTACGGCTACGTCACCACAGCGGATGCTGCTCGCCTCGGTGTACCAGTGGTCGAGGTAGCCAAGCTGGCGTCCAGAGGCGGTCTCACCCGCGTCTCCCAGGGGGTTTACCGTTTCCCGCAGTGGCCGGTCGGAGCTAACGACCATCTGATGGAAGCCGTGCTGTGGACACGCGACCCGACGGCCGTGCTGTCCCACGACACCGCGCTCGATGTGCTCGACCTGTGTGACATCAACCCGACGCTGCTGCATGTGACGGTCAGCGGCCGCAAGTACCCGATTCGGCGACGGGAGACGCCATCCGGATTGACCATCCACTACGAGCAGTTGAACTCCACCCAGAGGGGCTGGTGGGAGCAGATTCCGACCGTCACGGCGCAGACCGCCATCGAGCAGGGGGTCGCCGCTTCGGTGCGACCCGACCTGCTGAACCAGGCCATCGACGCAGCGGCCCGCCGGTCGATGATCGACCCTGCCATCGCCAACCGACTACGCATGGCCCTCACCGACAAGCGGCCCCGAACCAACAGAACTGGCCGGAAAAACTAACAGCACCCGCTTTTGGCAGGTGCTGTTGTTGATGAGGTGCTCCTTTGACTGTCCATCTGGACTGCCCGGCCTCCTCTTTGACGAGAATACCAGTTGAGCCACCATGCGAACGCTCGAACAGTTTCGGCTACCCAAGCCAGCGGTGCGGCAGAACTGGCCATGCCACCCGTCAGCCGAGCGCGACCTGGCCCGCTTCTGTGATGCGGTAACGCTGAGTCTTGCTTCGAGGTTTGGTGGGCTCCGTCATCTCGACCAGGCCTGCATCGAGTAACGGTCTGAGGTGGCGAGCGGCATTCGCCGATTGATCAGTCAGTCCCAAGACTCCGAGCAACTCCGCTCGGGACAACGAATCCGCTTCCAACGCTGCTAATAGATACCGACCAGTCTTGGGTATCTTAGTTACTGTCTTAGGTATCTTAGTTACATCTGTTGATGATTCCGGTCCCACGGAGCGTGGTCCGTCAGCCATGATCTGCGCGTGCAGAGTGGGCATGATGAACCGCAAGCGCCCCGGTAGTTCGACATAGCCCGAATCCACCGATTGCTGGCGTCGCGAGCGACACTGTGGGGGTGCGATGGGTCGGCGGGTGGCGTGAGGGCAGACTGGACGTCTGTTGAACGACGCCCGACGAGCCAGCGTGCCTCCACAGGGCCGCGCAGCAGCCATGAATCAGTGCATTCGGGCATTGCTTGGCTCGGGCAAACTAAGTTCGGCTGCCCGTTTGAACACTCGCTGCACACCATAGCCCCACTGCTCGATCATCCCGGCTTCATGAAAAACCCGAGTGATCACCTGGATGCGGATGCGGGAAACACCACCGCGCATGGCATCAACCGTCATACCTGGCAACAAGCCGCCCAGGCTTTCTACGTACACCCGGTCATCATAGAAAGCCACCCGGATCGGTCCGCCTACCTGCTGAACCTGTGAGGTGTTGACGCCATACCCGGCGTAAGGCTTGAGCAGAACTATCCCAGGATTGGTATGGTTTTGCTTTTAGTCACCTAAGACAACATGCTAAGATGTCTTCTTATGAGAGTTCCACCCCCAGCGCTTCTACCTATCTTGCGCTCGGGCGTCCAGGGCGACGTGTTGGCCACCGTTTACCTGTCGCCAAACCGGGAGTTTAGCGTCACCGAACTAGCTAGCCTAGCGAACGCCTCCCTGAAAGCCACAGCTCAAGAAGTGGGACGCCTAGTTGACTCCGGGTTGCTCGTCGATCGCCGGGCGGGCAACCAGCGCCTGGTACGCCGTCCAGAGCCCACCCGGATCACCACTCCATTGGGCGATCTGCTCGCCGCCACCTATGGACCGTTGCCAGTGCTAGCCGAGGAGTTGAGCGGAGTGGCCGGGATCGACAAGGCATACATTTACGGGTCCTGGGCGGCCCGGCATGAAGGCGAGCCGGGAGGCGTCCCTGGCGATGTCGACGTTCTTGTTATCGGTTCCGCACCGCTCGA
>Ga0123354_10007379_pt1 | contig 16542 bp, 10 predicted proteins | sample TergutLab28metaG_2_FD_97872 | JGI IMG/M metagenome (GOLD analysis project Ga0123354, IMG submission 97872) | Labiotermes labralis P4 segment gut microbial communities from Petit-Saut dam, French Guiana - Lab288 P4 | ecosystem: Host-associated > Arthropoda: Insects > Digestive system > Gut ...
GTATTCCTCACCTAATATTGTGCGGTTGATAAAATCGAGAAGAATGAGATGGGCATGGCATGTGACGCGTATGGGGGAGGAGAGGGGGCGTATAGGGTCTTGGGGGGGAAACCGGAGGGAAAGAGACCACTGGGGAGACCTAGACGTAGATGGGTGGATAATATTAGGATGGATCTCCAGGAGGTGGGATGTGGGTATGTAGACTGGATTGGGTTGGCCCAGGATAGGGACAGTTGGCGGACGCTTGTGAGTGCGGTAATGAACCTTCGGGTTCCGTGAAATGCGGGGAATTTCTTGACTACCTGCAAACCAGTTAGCTTCTCAAGAAGTACTCTGCACCATGGAGTGATTAAGTATTTGGAGACCTTACTTCCCCAGTTACATTTCCTACACAGCAGTTTGGTTTAGCGGCAAGGCTGTATTCCTGAGGAGGTCCGTTCGACACTCCGCCGGCACATATGCTATGCTCACTCAAGATTGTTCTAATCCTCCCTCAGTTTCTCCAGGCAAATTCCGAAGTAAACGGCCAATTCTTTAAAGATACTTTGACTTCTTTTTCACCACTCTTGTAACCACCAACCCTATAACGCGTAGGACTAATATCACCGTATAACAGACCATAAAATATATAAATTGTTTTCGTCATAAACCCCACGAGGAATTGAAAGCAATCCTTCGGACTGAGAAACCGGTGTCTGGCATCCAAATCTACGATAGGGCTACGTTTTAGTAACGCAGTCTAATACGAAAAGAGCTTTATATTTGGGAGTCTACTCTGCAGGGAACAGCGTGTCTTATAGTCTTTTTTCTGACTCTGGATCGTGTGAAGCCCAGATATAGGTGCATTCACAGTGAAGCCGAGGAAATTTTCTCATACGGCCGTACAATGCTTCGATATGATAAGAAGAATAACCGTGGAAAGGAGGAGGTGGAAACTTCTGTCAAGAGATGGAGAACGAGGAAATAAAGGAAGAACGATTTGGAGTCGGGGAATATAGAGTGAGGTATGTTTCCCACTGTAAAAAGAAAAGCAGCATCTGCTGGAAAAGGATTCGCAATAGTCTGTAGCTGACCACCCATGAAGTCAGGCAACGTATTTGACACGTAAGGCAAGCAGATTGCCTAAATAAGTGAATGCCAGGGGGAGACTCCGGAGAGGATGGGCTTGAAGTAGAATACAAATTCCACTCTATCTTCTGAAACCCTCTTTACTATCTTTCAGTGTGAGTTGAGTTTGTAGAATGCAGTTACTATCAATGATGTCATAATAAAATAATATACATATAAATTTGTGTAGAATGGGAGGAATTCCATTCCATTTCACGAAGACGTAAAGGGGGGGGGGTGGATAAAAACGTTTCCTCCCCGTTGTCATGTTGGAGATATTCTGAGAAAGGCAATGTAGTAGCTGAAATGTGGGTGGTGGACGGAATACCATCAAATAAGTTAGCGAAACGTGAAATTGGAATTGGTATGTTACGAATCCACTGTAGTACACCACCTGAGTGAGAAGATGAAAATTCCCTCCCCCCTCCCACCACACTTCATCCTGTTTATAGCGCCAAACCCTTCCCCCCCTTCCCCCCCTGCCATCTCTTATTCACCTTTATATAGCGTCTACATTTTCCCCCTTCTTACACGGAAAGGTAACGTAAGCAAAATTAGTTTGCGAAGAAATTCGAGCATAAAAACTTGACGAAATATAGGCCCCCCCACCCCCCAGTAATTTGTTTTTTCCTAAATTAAACTCTCTCTTTTATTAATTTGAAAGAAAACCGAGTCAATAGGAAACTTCATGGCAAATACAGTGTTCAAGGCAAGTCATGATGAGATTAAGAAAAGAAATGTAAGAACTGCAGGTACCAGTCAGATGCCATTGAATTATGTGAATGGAGAGGGGATTGGACATCAAATTGAAGCAAACTCGTGAATAAGAACTTCCAGGGTCATTCACATTTCGTGTCGTGTGACACGAAGTTTGAAGAGAAAGGTGCTTGTTAGAAGAAGTTCACTATCTTGACACTATACTTCTACTTACATACGAGGGCGAGTCAAATGAAAATCTTAAATAATTTTTATTTTTTATCATGGACGATATGGTGTGCTGATCCATGACTCATATCCAGATGTGCAGCTATTTCATTCATTGTTACGAGGCGATTTTCTTCACGATGTCTTCAACTGCTCCAATGGCCTCTGGTGTCACTGCTCGGTGTGCCTGACCAGGTCGAGAGAGTCTGTTAAAGAACTAATGACGTTCATGAACTTCCTAGACCACTCGTACACTTGCTGTAGTGACAGACATGCATAACCATACTGAATGTTCATTCGTCGATGAATTTAGATGGGTTTCACCCCTTCACTACTTAAAAAACGAATGACAAGACTCTGTTCAAGCGGGGCCGCCATCGTTACACTACTACTGGGCCGTCATTTTGCATTCCTGCATCGTACTGCCACCTGTCGGCCAATCTTCAAACCATGAGTATCATTGTTGTCATCTTAGAAGACAATCGAGCTGTGTTTCGATCTTTTATCACACTTTTAAGGTTTTCATTTGACTCTCCTTCGTATTAAGTCACACATTGCAGTCTGATCAGCGCACTTGCTATATCTTTACGCTGTGGGCTTGACGAAACGAGGTTCTATTTCCGTCACGATAAAAAATGTCTCTCCTCTCCAAAATGTCCAGACTGGTTCGGAAGCCCATACAGCCTCTTAATCAACGGGAACTGGGGTAAAATGGACGAAGCATGATGTTGACTATTCACTTCCATCTACTGTCGGTGCTGAGAGTGGGTGGTGCTATGCCTCTACTCCCCCTATATGTCTTGTTGTTGTGGACGAGGACAACCTCACTAAGCCATGGTGTTGTGGACAAGGACAACCTTATTAAGCCATGGTGTTGTGGACAAGGAAAACCTTATTAAGCCTTGGTGTTGTGGACAAGGACAACCTTATTAAGCCTCACGTAGTCAATAATTAGGGAACCTTACCTTAGTGTTGCTGGGTTTCAGATTACTTGGGGCAAGGAGTTTTCTTTCAGCTAAACCCTTCCCAGAATATGGATGTTCTAGGCTAAGGAAGATCATGTGACTCGGTAGAGCGTAATGCAATGATTCTCACGTTTCTTATAATGTAGGTCCCTTTGAGGCAGCGTGATTAACACAGCTCCTTGTTCGCGAATCTCGGCGCGGAGGTGGACGGAGAGACAGAATATCTTGTGTCTGGCGTTTTGTTTGTTGCATCGTCTCTCCGGAAAGGATGCTGGTTAGCACTTTAAAATAAAACACGACTCCTGAATTCCAAAACTTCCCACAAACCAATCATCCTTCTCTTTCCCACGCCACGTAAACTGCAAACCAGAAGAGGCCTTCCTAAATAAACAGGTTATAAAAGACGAGGTTCTTACAGCGGTGAGTATTTACGTTACGACGATTCGGGTTCTGAAGCCGTGCAGTACCACAAAGTGGTCGCAGTATTTAGGTGCATCGTGTTGCCTACTTTCTCGCGGAAGATAAATCTCCTACTTAGATGGAGGCGGAATGTTTTTGCGAAATGTCTGATACACATCAAATACACTACTGTACCACTACAACCAGGTAGCTAAATCCTGGTCATGTACAAATAATTAGACCTAATCGGGACCAACAAATATTTCTTTATAAGATGCCGTTATGTTTAGAAACGAAGAAAATTAAACAATAGACTCTCCACCCAAATTATTTACAGTCAATATCTGTTCAGTATCTAAAACACGAACGGGCTACTTTGCCCACTAAGTTACAAATCAGGCCCAGCCGTACCTCCTCACTCCAGCTGGTCCGCAATATATCTGTACACGTTCCAACAAACACTATGACGTATGAAGCTGAAGGTCTTGATCTAAACGAATACTTCCACAATTATACATACAGCCAGCCTGAAACGTCCAAGTAGCCGCTACGGACGTACCAACGCTACAGACACGCTCCGGATACCCCAAGATTTCCACTTAGCACTACTAACCCCACTTGGTTTTTTCGCCTCACTTGAAGTGTACAACCATATATATGTACTTTACACTCAAGACACTTTGCTTATAGGACATCACGTACAAAATGTATATGTACTTTAACTCTATCTACTTTGCTAGTCGAACATGTTATTAGTTCAATACAGATAAACCGCATAACAACGAGATAGCGTTGAAAGTTCAGAATATGTACCACAACTAATGATCTTACACTGTATAGTTTTTCCTCATTATACATTTTTGTGACTTGAGGATGGCCCACAGTGGCCGAAACATGTCGTCAGCCTCATAAATAAGATAAAAAGCAGTTGTGTTTTGACATACCTACCCCCTCCTAATTTGTATAAAACACGATGGGGATGATGTATCTAAAGATCTAAAACACGATGCATGTATTAATGTATCTGTAAATGAACATCTTACCTTATCACACTTTTGATACCTGCGCCTGATAATGGTTTTATAAAAAAAAATCCGAAATAAGTAACATGTATGTGATATTATTCATGATTGTCTAACTTAAGACAATTTTCGGGAGGAACTGTTCAACACGACGCACTCACAGCAGAGTCGCTGTGACCTCAAAAAGAAAAAAAGAAAACGGGACCAATTTATCACCAAACAGAACCACCATTATTTACAATATAAAAATCTATCACATTTTGGCGACGTGTGACAAACAGAAAAGGAAAGAATTTATCAGTCACAAAGGGACCATTCTTTTTCTTTAAATTGAAGTGTATTTTTGACAGAACTCTCCTACGTAATGAAATGTGACAGGTCTGTGACAAAGGACAAGCTTGGGAAGAGAAATAAATAAATTTGATACTACTGGTACTTAAAAAAAATTGTATGGAAAGTAGGTGGCTATCCATCATCGTATAATAAACACTGAAGTAACTTACAGGAGGCTCTACAGAACGGAAAGAAGATCATTGTATAGACACCAATGGGGATATACAATGTAATATCTGTCAGAGAGATATCACATCTAACCAAATAATATTTTATTTTCTTTTGTTTAGGTTTTTGATGCGGTTGACCGAGTCACCTTGCGGGCCCAAGCGTGGGTAAGTAGTGATACACACAGCTGTTGACGACATCATAAAGCGCACGAGCCTCGGTGGATCAGTAGGCCCAAGGGAAACATTCTGCTCTCCAGATATATATATGAGCGGCCCTTGTATTCAAGTAACCGCCCCATCTGAAACACGCGTCTTGTAGTCGGACCAGAGCAGCATAAATCACAATAAGAAAACCACAGGAAGGCGCTTCCCCTATTTACGCACTTATGCACATGTAGAATCTTTTACGTGCTTTACATGGCAGAGTTGGTCCAATTCCTGCGGTAGGCCCTTTTCTAAATGAATTTCGACATTTCTGTCTGTCCGTCCCCATATATCATGCCTACTCCCTCCGGAATGATTTTTAAGAGATATCGTATTTGATGTTTACACTAAAATGTGTCGATATATTCCACCACAGGTTGAAACTGTACGGGAGAAACAGGCATATGACGTCATAAACCACAAAAATGCAATGTCCCTTGCCATGGTAGGTCATCACAGTACAGAACGGCTATGTTCTCTGTGAACTAAGCCCTAAGATCGAAGAAGCACCTCTAAAATTGAGGCAGTGTCTGTTCGATGGATGCGCTAAATGAGGCCAAAGTAAGATTTCAGTCTCAAGAACCGAATATGATCGATTTAATGGCGGGGTATTAAGGTTTAAAATGTGTCGTTCGTGTTGCTCCCTGCTCTGTACAGGGGTGCTGATAAGTCCTTAGTCCGACCAGGAAGGAAACACGCTAATGCTTCTGTCAGAATGGCGTGAATTTCCTTCGGTGCCTTGCCTTTCAGGAAAAAAAAACTTGATGACATCTCGCGTCTTGATGTTGTTGAAATCGCGCGCATCCCTGACATGCTCCCGAGCTTGTTTCCTTTCTGGTCGGGCTAAGAATTTATCAGCACCCTGGTATATCTCATTGATGATCAATTTTATATCCGTTGCTAAAATAGTATTATCTTATACCATAAACTAAAAACTATGCAGCTAGTGGAGGCATTGCTCTACAATCCGGGCGGTAGCGGTTTCGATTCCCGATGGAGTTATTGGAATTTTTAACTGAATTCCGGCCACATCATGATCCGGAAGTCGACCCAGCCTCTAACAGATACGAATATCTGAAATATTTACTGGGGGGGGGGTAAAGGCAACCGGTGCGCAGTTCTGACAACCTTGTAACCTTCAAGTGCTGAAGTTCTTGAAATGTAGAAGCCTTAACCTCCTGGTAACCTCTAGGCCTGTACAGGTTTCCGTTTACCTTTACTACCTTTAATAACAGAATGTCAAAAGGGCAACTTTATTTACAGATGAGAAGAAAAGACAGCGCCAACGAATGAAAAAGCAGTAAAAAGAGGAAGTTACAAATATTTGTTATAAGACATGACTTTTAAATCGGAAATAACTGAATATGATGTGTGCCCTTGGAATGAATTATGATGGTTATAATCTAGACGTTCAAAGGCACACTGTGGAAAATGTTACTGCGCTTATTATATGAAGGTTGTTAATTAAGCCGTAAACCCAATTTTTGACTAATGAAACTTTAAAGTGTTTTATTTTTTTGACGGCAGGAACACACAGCGCAGAGTTGCAGAAGCGCCACAATGAATTGTGGGAAGTACAAAATAGCTTATAATGCCTGAAAAATATTTCACTATCAAAGAAGCATTTGCTGCTTATTCTTGTCAAATGTTGTAGAGAAGATTCCACAATGCCTGTATTATTACTGATCCGACAGTAAATGGCACGTGCGGTTCAAATATTTGAGAACAATTTAAACGAATCAAAATTCTATTCAGGAAGAAATTAAGAGAAAACTTACGTCCGCGAATGTTTTGCAATCATTCGGGGCAGAATCTTTTGTTGTGTAGTTTGCTACCCAAAAATATAAAGACTCAGGTATACAGAAATATGATTTTGTCTCTTGTTTTGTATGGGTGTGAAACTTTGTCACTCACTTTGAGGAAGGAACATAGGCCGAGGACGTTTGAGAATAGGGTGTTGAGGAGAATATTTGGGCTTAAGAGGGACGAGGCAACATGGGAATGGAGAAAACTACATAATGAGGAGCTTAATGATGTGTACTCCTCACCAAATATTGTTTGGGTGATCTAATCGAGAAGAAACAGATGGGTGAGGCATGTAGCACGTATGGGAAAAGAAGAGACGTATAAAGGGTTATTGTGGGGAAACCTGAGGAAAATACACCAATTGGAATACCCAGACGTAAATGGGATGATAATATTGAGTTAGATCTTCATGAAATGGGACGTGGGTCATATAATGGATTGTTCTGGCTCAGGACAAGGACGGATGGGGGTGGGGGGGGGCACTTGTAAGTGCAGTAATGAACTTTCGGGCCCAAATAATGTGGGGAATTTATTGAGCAGATGAGAACCCTGTAGCTTCTCAAGAAGGATTCTGATCGATGCAGTAAGTAAGTAAAAACGCTTGTATATAGCGCGAACATTAAATAGATGCCGGACTGTTGGCTTTTATATGCCGGACTGCTGGCTAGAAGTCAGTATTAGGAAGGTCCTGCGACCGGCCATCTCGAGACAGGTTTTTCTTGGTTTCCCTGTGTCTAAAAGCAAATGCTGAGATGGTTCCCAAGGTTCAAAGTTGCCACTACATGCTTCTCATGTAGCCCTCCAGACATAAATTTAGTGGAAACCAATTTCATATTTTGTATATATGTAAAATAACCACTGCCACCGGGTAACAACCAAATTGCACTTTATTATTATTATTATTATTATTATTAAAATCTGGCTGTATATATCCTTCCAAGAATATCTTATTTTAGCTGAAACTCCGAAGTGTTCTCTACTCAACAAATAACACACATGTATTTCGACGGGATAAATTAATCTCCCAAAAGGCTCCATTTGTAACTTCAATACCTAAACCGCAATGCAGTAATTATAACACAGCAACATGTAATCTGCAGAATTTGACGGATGATTGTTTAACTTAGCACATCAAGTATCGTGCGTACGTAAAAAGAGTACTTCCGTGTACAGTTATGTGGAGAGCTTTGGCAGCTGGCTGTCCAAAGTTAAGCCCAATTTTGAAAGGGCTTTCTTGATTATACGTCCCTATAACGACGGTGCATGTATACCTGCATATTTCAAAGGACGACAGTAATTCATTTAGAAGCCAGTCTATGACGGAGTTACAGAGAGAGTGTTCTGGTAGTGTTAACCTTACGTTGTCCCCCGAGGGAACCCGCGACATCAGAGTCAAAGGAGTTCAAGTCCACTGTGCCAGTACATTCAGAAAGCAAATGACATATGTTCGTGCTGGATTTGGTCTGAAGAAAGTACTGTATTCATAACTTCTTAGGGAAATGAGATGTCATAGAAAAGAAAGAAAGAAAGAAAGAAAATACAAAAAGATAAGAAAGGAAGGAACGAAGCAAAGGAAATACAATACAAAGGAAAAAAAGAAAAAGGGAAAAACATATGAATCGAAGAATTATTAAGTGCTTTACTTTAATTGGTCTTTTTCATTTCTTTAAAAAAGTTTTTTTTTTTTAAATTCACCGAATGACTGGATGTCTGAAATTTTGAGTTAAAAATATAACAAATATATACATTATTATTATTATCATTATTATTATTATTATGGGGCCCGGGGTCGCATGGTCGATAAAGTGACTGGGCTAGGACGTGTACAACCCGAGGTTCATATTCCAGTGGTGGAAAGAGATTTTTCTCTTTTTCAAAATGCCCAGAACTGCTCTGGGTCCCACAAAATTCAGGATCAGAAGGGAATTCCGTCCTGATCCTGCTCGCAAGCTGTCAGCAAACCTGTATGACATATACAATTGCTGTGTGTACAGTGAAAAACTTCTGATGATGGACAGAGGAACTGTCCGAAACAGGTAGAGCTTTATTCCAAAAATAAATTTGAGACATTAGTGCATCTAGTTGGTTTTATTATGAGAACCACATTATTGTCTCAGGATGAGAAAGTTGTATGTATGTATGTATGTATGCATGTATATATGTACGTATGTAAGTATGTATGTATGTATGTATGTATGTATGTATGTATGTATGTATGTATGTATGTATGTGTGTATGTATGTATGTATATATGTACGTATGTAAGTATGTATGTATGTCTGTATGTATGTGTGTATGTATGAATGTATGTATGTATGTATGTGTGTGTGTGTATGTCTGTATGTATGTATGTGTGTATGTATGTATGTATGTATATATGTACGTATGTAAGTATGTATGTATGTATGTATGTATGTGTGTATGTATGTGTGTATGTATGAATGTATGTATGTATGTATGTATGTGTGTGTGTGTATGTCTGTATGTATGTGTCTGTATATATATATATATAACGGATAAAATTATAAGAATATTAGGTATTTTAATATTTAGTTTTCAGACAGAAAATCTGAAATATGAAATTAAAAACATACTTTTTCCGGAAATTAATGTGTCACAAACTTTATTATGGTCTTCGATTTTTCGTACTTTAGCCCTCACCCTGCTAACGTGGATAATATGGCGAGCTCCTAATAATGCCTGCAGATGGCAGATAGGATTTAATTCGGCGTTTAAAGGGTTAATTCGCGATATTTTAAAGGCGAGATTATTTATTCGATTTTCAAAGCCCTTTCGTTTGTCGTTAACACAGCATTCATAGCTGCCACCACATGTGAACACCAGCACAAGTACTGTCTAATCATAGTCCTCAAACTGACAATCTTTTTAATTATCACATTCAGTTTCATTGACATAGAAGTAAATATCCTGCCATCACACAGCAGTAATCAAAATTTGGCCCCTTTTCTGTAAAAGGGAAACAAACCACAATACACCAATTTTACAAGAGAATCAAACAACAGATTTTTAAGAAAATTCCCTCTTCATTTCACACGGACTATTCAGTCTGTCAATGAATAAGATAATAACCTTTTTTGGTAGCTCAGATATTTGGTTTACAAAACACAGAGAAGTTTCTTGAAAGTGTATTTTTTTTGTTTATCTTCTAAAATTTATGTTGTGCTGGTTGTGCCCTTTTTTTTTTTTTTTATAAAATAAGAGCTATTTTATTTTTATTTTTTTTTTTCAGCCTGAATCAAAACGGCTAAAGAAACAGATTACATTACATCGGATATCGCATGACTTAATATTCGTCACGGCACAGGCTAGAGGCCTCAATAACCGTACAGAAAGAAGAATGACAAAGCAAGCAAAGACAGGGCGGCCGTCCACATAAATTATTACAATGTTTACTACGTCATTTACGTCTGTATAATTTATTTTGACAAATAGAAGTTACGCGGCATGGACGCATTTGGATTAACTCGTTAAATTTTTAGTTTCAGTCTGAAACGACATGCGTAATGGATGCTGATGTACATTACACAATTGTTGAATGAAAACCTAATGGCTGTATAAAAACTGTGAAGGCTTTTTCAAGGAAAACCTGTCCTTTACAAATAATTCTTGTAATAAAACCAATGAGAAGAACTAATTTCTCAAATTTACTGGTATTTTTTTTTGAATAGAACTCTGCATTAAAACAATTTATTATCCAACAGACGCACAAATATATAATTCGTAGATACAATTAGAATTATTATAAAATATTTTATAGTAATTCTAATTGTATCTACAAATTATATATTTGTGCATCTGTTGGATAATAAATTGTTTTAATCGTCATTGATGAACGGTACAAACATGAAGGAATCTACATGTTTCGGAGAGTATCTCTGTCCATCATCAGGAATCTAGCAGTGTACACACAAGCAAAAGGTATAGGTCATACAGGTTTTGCTGACTTCTTGCTAGCACGATCAGAATGGAGTTCGGATCAGGATGGAAATCCATCCTGATCCCGCTAGTAAGCAGTCAGCATAAACTGTATAACCTATACCTGTTGCTGTGTGTACAGTGCTAGATTCCTGTTGATGGACAGAGATACTGTCCGAATCATGTAGAGTCCTATTCAAAAATAAATTTGAGAAATTAGTGTTTCTCGTTGGTTTTATTATGAGAATACATCACGATGCACAGTCCTCAGAATGTCAAAATTTACAAGTAAGTCTGGGTGAATACGAAGATCAGCACTTAATTAATATGATGTAGGTCTATTTGATGATAAGTAAAACCACTTGTTATTAACTATACTTCCTTTTGTTTTACAATATTTTGTTACTTTTTTATAACAAGATATAGACAAATTCCTAATGCTGTACCGGGTGCTAAATATGTTACAGTTTTTAAGACGGTGTAGTACACTTTTAAGTGAAGCAAACATCCCCAATCAACATGCGTCCAAACGCCAATGCCTGCTGAGATAGGGCGATACGCCTCTGAAATCTACAACAGATACTCTATGTGGTTACTACGCAAGTCAACATAACTTTCAGCTCTTCATTGCAGACAATTCCTAAACTTTCCTGGTTACACTCGAACTTCGCCACGTGCATTCTGTACACGTTGGTGTAATATCAAGCTTTGGGGTGTAACCACAAGGAAAAGTCCAGAGGATTGAGGTCAACGGAATGTACAGGCGAACTTAGGGTCCTCCACGGCCAATCCACTCCGCACCGAATTTCTGGTTGCGGTGCTGTCTGACAGTGCGGAGAAGATGACGTAGTGCCCCCTGATGCATGAACCACATGTATTGTTTGAAAATAGTCACATCTTCCTAGGGAACTGGTAAATTATTACACCAAAACTAATGTTACACTGCAAGTGTTAATATGTTATGTAAGGAGACTGGCCCTGAGAACTAATCTCCTAAGATGTCCACATTCTATTGAAGCGTACTTTAGTGTTATCCATTCAGATTAATATATCCCCAGTAATCTTCATGTTTGCACCGTGCATTATCGATAATTAAACACTTCATTATCCAACTAATGCACAATATATAATATGTAGATACAATTATAATTATAAAATATTTAAAAGTGCTCCAACATGTTTCGGGTCACACAGGATCCATCATCAGAGAGTCTTGTACAGCGCTTGGCTAAAAATTACAAGAATGATTTTATCGTGTCCGTTGATATGGACAAGGTGAATCATTCTTGTAATTTTTAGCCAAGCACTGTACAAGGCTCCCTGATGATGGATCCTCTGTGATCCGAAACATGTTGGAGCACTTTTAAATATTTTATAATTTTAATTGTGTCTACGTATTATATATTGTGCATTAGTTGGATAACAAAGTGTTTAAATATTTCCAGTAGCTTGAACGTTAATGGTGTTAGGCCATATCTTGAAAGGAACTCTTTTGTTCATTTGAGTACCCCGCGCCATTAAATTCTACAAACAATTTTTTTAACATTCTGTGTATGTGTTTTCATACCTGCGGCTTACATTCGTTTTGGCTTACAATACGGTCTCAACTCCCAAACTACTTTATCCTATTGCTTGAAACTTTAGAGACTCCATTGTCTGAAAAGTGTGTGAAATGTCACAGTTTAAATATTTACTAACAACCATGGCAGGAGATAAGATGTTTCACTTCTACTCGGAGTGTTTATCTCTGGACGAATTTCCAGACGAAAACTTTTGTGCCAGGGCTAGCGCGAAAGTTTTTATTGCGAACATAAAAGCAAGCTTTACCTTATCTACACGTTCCAACAAATGACACAGGATAATGGCTGGCAGGTCTCCATCATTTGTTTTAAGGCACTACAGTTTGTTTAGTAAATCTGACCTGCGAAATAAGTGTGGGTGGTTGGTATAGAAAGAAAGTCGGAGAAAGCTAAGACAATATTCATGCATCGTTACCAGAACGTGAGACAGAAATAAGACAGAATCCTTAAGTGGATAAAGCTGCTGAAGTCTCACAAGTTCTGGCAAAATACGGTACTTGTGAGCGACGGTAGCAAATGAAACTTAAGCGTATATTCACGAATGCATCAAGAATAGGCTGTATTCGGGAAGGTATTTCTATCACTGACTTCAGAAAGTTCTGTATTTCAGTCTCTTATTTAGAAAAGTAGGGATTAAAATCATTACAGGAAAGATGTTGCCCACACTTTGGTAATTTGAAATATATAGGAGAATTTTAATTAATTAATCTCACTGATTCGTCACTACATAAAGCGTTTTAATTAATACGTTCACACATATGACCCATTTAGATCGCGAGATATTGCACAGGCTAAGTTCACAGCCTCCTCTTTGTGCTTTCAGACCCTCAATAGGGAACAGGTTTCCTTCGATTTCCCTTCTAATTAATCATAATACACTCATTTCATCAAGGACTGTGTAGACCTTATAGATGAAATGTGCTATTAACCTTTATCATTTCCTTATTAAATGCTCAGCATTTTTCGAATGTTAGTATATCCATCCTCTGGAGCTTGCGACTTATTTGTTGAGTTATTTCATGGGTTGTATTGCTCTGGTTCGATGTGTGTTGATGTTACGGTGTGGTTTGGCTGGGGTGGTGTGGTATCCGGATACAAGCTTCAGCCTGCATCCGGATACCACACCACCCCAGCCGAACCACACCTTAACATCAACACACATCGAACCAGAGCAATACAACCCATGAAATAACTCAACAAATAAGTCGCAAGCTCCAGAGGATGGATATACTAACATTCGAAACATGTTGAGCATTAAGTAATGAAATAATAAAGCAAGTGACATCATGTTGGCCTATCTTTATTCAACTGTCAAGATGATGCACGGTCCAATAAACATAAGTGTCATTAACCATTTAAAGACGAAGCGCAAGCTGCCTCATTAAAGACCCAGTCCGTACCGCGCTGTAAACACTTTTCATCTCGGTTATAAAAACCAATCAGTTTATGCTGTATGTGACAGACATAGCTGTTTGTTCTCAGTGAAATAAAAAGCACATAAATACAGTGTGGGCAGAAGGTACAATTCTTGAATGTCAAACTGGTGGTGCGCCACGTAACCTTATCCGACACTGGTAACGGCAAAGCAATTCCTCTACAGGCCTAAGCAGGACCTGAAGTTTCAAGAAGGCTGAGGCTCGCAGACTTAAAGATAATCGGCACATGATGGTGGTAAGGTTGTCAACCCTATGCACCGGCCGCCTTTACCCCCAAGGAAATATTCCTGGTACTCATTTCCCTCAGAAGCTGAGTTAACCCCGCGGTCGTAAGGAATATGCCAATGAAAAATTTCAACAAAACCATCGGAAATCGCACCCGCGATCTTCCGGCTTATAGCGCAATGCCTCATCCAGCTGCTTTACCGCGAGCTCTGCACATGATGGACGTGTGCAGAACAACTAAAGACACAGCCGATACAGTAGTGTGAAAAGGCGAAAAACGAGACTTAAACTACACTGGAATTGTTTGCACTTACAGACATGCCATGAAAAGAACTTGTGCCTTGTGCAACCCTGTTATAATCGAAGACACTCTGACGACCTACTATACAGTCTATTATATAGTTATGAAAGCAGTCAGCTGTGCTTTATCAGAAACTACGCCCCGCGATCTAGAAACAACCATACCAGCGGAATACTTGGCCCAAAATGGAAATACGTAGAAAGCCGTTACATCTCCCATGGCACAGCGCACTTGATTACATTGGGTACAATGAGAGTTTACACTGTAGCCATGGATACGGCCTTCGCCCTACGTAAACATATGTGAGTAGTTTATAGCAAACACCAAAGGGAACTATTTCATTGTGTCAAGAGGTCCTGACAATATCTTACTGTGGACTAGAAAAGAATATGTCGCTCCAAACACGACGAACGAAACGTCTGCGCATACATCAGATTAGAAATGTGGGACCTCTACACAAAGAAAAGATTCAAGTCCAAATATCAGAAGAGCCGTGAAATATAAAAAAAATATTCTCTTGCTTCCAGCCCTTATTGGTAAAATAAGTGTCCGGAGTATACCAAAATACGTAGATAAAACAACTAAAATTTTCAATGTCCGTAGTCACGATCAATTTCAAACACAATTTCCCGACGACACATTTTATTATTATCTTCGATTCGGCTTCTTGGTCTTCGAAGACGCTTCTTTATCAATATTCTCCATACACGTTCAACACGTCTTAAAATAATTGATTTTGCTACCTTACAAGAAACATTACTTTTTCATACTACGAGCCCCCTGAACTTTAAAATCCCTGTGTCTATTATATGCACCACTTACTGTGACATTACAAGATTTTGTAGTTCGCACGCGCAGTAGGTTTATGGACTTGGTTTGTTTCTGGAATAATCACAGACCATTTCTCCAGAGAGCAGGGCTTTTTAATCGAGAAAGTTTTCTGTCAGAATCCCGAATTTTCAATATCTGTTACACAAAATTCGTGATTGAAAGTTTTTCAAACATTTTTATGGGCATGTTGCTTTGGAACATTTGCAAATTATGCTCTTCTCTTGGTGTGTACAACCTGCAGTAAATGACACAAAACAGCATATCGGCGAACGAAGGCACCAGTCTTATTGCGATATCAAAATATTTCTTCGACAAAACTTTAGACATACGAGACGGAAAGTAAATACACGTTGTTCCGTCCTATTAAATTTTCGAAGGCCTATGTTCGCACACGCGAAAGTACATACAAAAAACATAACTAGAAGTTTATTTTGTATGTTTAAGCAACAAGGAGTATTACAGCATTTTTAGAAAATGCCGCTTAGCGTCGGCTTTATTTTTCAAATTTTCGCTTTTTTTTTCCTTCAAAATTTTCTTCTTTACTTTCAAATAATAAGTTCTTCTTAAACCGCCAAAGAAGCAGAAATACCATGTGCTATGTTCAATCTTCATAACCTCAAACTTGAGCGTAAAATTCGCATTTTTTAAATACTTCCTGTCGATTTGTATAAATATATTATGTATTTGTATTTACACGCCCATTATTTACCTTCATATCTATTTGATGAGCTGGAATGGTGCAGTAGGTTCAGTGACTACAGTATGGGCTACACAACCGAAGAAATGAGGTTCAACTCTTCGAAGAAGAGAGACGTCTTTATTACAAAACGTCGAGACGAGCTCTGGGTATTGGAGTAGTCATTTTTGCCGGGGGGTAAACGGCCTGGGCCTGTTGATCCCCACTCCCCTCATTTTAGTGCCGAGGTTTAAGGACGAGTGGAACAACACTTCTGCTCACCTATATGTCTTCATGAAAAATCAATCTAGTCGTTACTTTACCTTCACTTGATATTAATTACGTATAATATTTACCAAGAACTGTTAGAATGATCGAACTAAGGATGACGAGATGGCCCGGCCACGTAGAAGGCATTACCATTATGAAATGATGGCTATACTCTACACGATCACCCTTCGTATCTTTGTTGTCCCGACGTGCTTAGTATGGTAGGTGATCCGATTTCGGGAAACGGGTGTGGTTCACCGAATCACATATAGTTTTAATTATTTCTTTCTTACTTGTTGTTTTACTTACTCAATTTATTACTGATATAAAATAATGGAGCGCTATATCCAGTAAAAC
>Ga0123354_10007380_pt1 | contig 16541 bp, 14 predicted proteins | sample TergutLab28metaG_2_FD_97872 | JGI IMG/M metagenome (GOLD analysis project Ga0123354, IMG submission 97872) | Labiotermes labralis P4 segment gut microbial communities from Petit-Saut dam, French Guiana - Lab288 P4 | ecosystem: Host-associated > Arthropoda: Insects > Digestive system > Gut ...
ATTCAAAAAAAATATGTACATTTGCAAAATAATTAAATATATATAAATATGCAAGCAACAGTATCACATCAGTCGTTGAATCCAGCACAAATTCATTTTTTACAAACGCTTCAGTTTGTAAAAACCGATAAAATGATGCAGGAACTGCAACAAGTAGTCAGTGATTTTTATTTCAAAAAGGTAGAAGAAGAGGCAGACAAATGGTGGGAGGAGAACGATATGACCAATGAAAAATTAAAAGAAATGTTTCATAATTCACATTCTGAATGCAGGCGCGGATTACATCGTTACCAACGATAAACATTTCAATATCTTAAACGAAATATATTTTCCAACTATAAAAGTGATTGATATTGACCTATTTAAACAAATTCTAATAAAATAAAATATGACAGCAACACTCAACAAACGAATCCTAACCATCAACCCAGGATCAACATCAACAAAGATAGCCGTTTACGAAGGCGAAAAGGCTATTTTGCAATCAACCCTGCGCCACTCTACCGAAGAGTTGCAGGTGTTTTCATCTATCGTAGATCAGTTTTCATTCCGTAAAGGATTGATAGTAGATGCACTGAAACAAGCCGACATTGACATTCATTCCATTGCGATGGTTGTCGGACGCGGCGGATTGATACATCCCATAGAATCAGGCATTTACGAGGTCAATGATACGATGGCGGAAGACCTTCGCAAAGGCGTCATGGGTGAACACGCCAGCAACTTGGGCGGCTTGATAGCCCGCGACATCGTGAAAGAGTTGGACAACGTCAAGGCATACATCGCCGACCCCGTTGTGGTGGACGAGCTTCAAGATGTGGCACGAATAGCGGGACATCCGCAGTTTGAGCGTGTCTCCATCTTCCACGCCTTGAACCAAAAAGCCATCGCCCGTTGCTATGCCAAAGAAGCCGGCAAACACTACGAAGAGTTGAATCTGATTGTTGCCCATCTCGGTGGCGGCGTCTCGGTGGGCGTCCATAGAAAAGGACGTGTCATAGATGTCAATAACGCACTCAACGGCGAGGGTCCGTTTTCTCCCGAAAGAAGCGGTGGACTGCCTGCATGGCAACTTGCAGAGTTTTGCCTCAGCGGAAAAGCCGACGCCAAAACCATCTCCAAGATGATCACCGGAAACGGCGGCTTCGTCGCCTACCTCGGCACCAATAACGCCTACGACGTAGAAAAGGCAGCAGAACAAGGCGATGCCAAATCCGCACTGATCCAAGAAGCCATGTTCTATCAAATCAGTAAAGAGATAGGAGCTGCCGCTGCCGTACTCGAAGGCAAAGTGGACGCCATCCTCGTAACCGGCGGCATCGCATACAACCCCTACGCCATTGAATACTTTAAAAAACATATCGGATTTATCGCCCCCGTCCATGTCTTCCCCGGCGAAGATGAGATGTGGGCGTTAGCATCCAACGGGTTTATGGTGTTGAATGGGGAGGTTGAGGTGAAGGTGTATGGCGGATTTCGATAAGAATCTGAATATTCATCTCCTGTTTTCCACAATGGGACATTCAAATCACTTTTTTAATCATTAACCATAATTTTTTGAACGATGATCACAATAAAATTTATATGGAAATTTGCCGGATTGATGTTTGCTCTTCTTATTTTCTCTTTGCAATCGCTTGATGCACAAGTATTAGAAGGAAAAGTAACCGACGACGCGGGCGAGCCTGTACTTTTTGCCACCATCTTCATTGAGGAGACCAAAGAGGGCTGCACCACCAACGACAACGGCGTTTTTTTCATGTCATTACCGGCAGGCAATTACACTATTCGTGTGCAACATGTCAGTTATCAAACAGATATACAACAGATTACGCTTCCCTTGTCGTCTCCCTTGCACATTCGGTTGAATTTGAAAAGTATTATTTTGCGGGAGGCGGTGGTGAAAGCGAAGGGCGAAGATCCCGCGTATGCCATCATGCGGCGTGCTATTGCCAAAGCGCCTTATCACAGGAAGCAGTTTGAGTCGTATCACGTTGATAATTATAGCAAAGCGACGGTGTTTGTTGATAATATTCCGAAAGCCGTAAAGCGGATTGCCAAGATCGGAGGCGAGGAATTGCCGATTAAAACCGGCGATGTTTACACTTTTGAAAGCATCAGCAAGATTTCTTACGAAAAAGACTCGCTCTTTCGACGTGTCATATCGCTAAAGTCTTCTTTTCCAAAGGATTTAGTTGAAGGATTGGAGACAATTGACGAGTTTGAATTGTATGATATTTACGGACAAACGGGCAGTTTTATCTCCCCACTTTCGCCTCAGGCGCTGTCGGCTTACAAGTTTCGGATGGAAAGTTATATGCCGGACGATTATGGAAAATTGATATATCACATCCGCGTTATTCCGATAAACAATAATCCATTTGCGTTCAGGGGGTATATTGATATTGTTGATTCTACGTGGCACGTTCATTATTTTGACCTTTCAGCCACGACCAAAATTAATGTCATTTCGACGAGTTTCAATATCAAACAAAATTTTGGAGAGGTTGAGAAAAATATCTGGTCGCCGATTAGTTATTATCTGGTTCAAAGTATTGAAGCTATGGGGATGAAGTTCAGAATTAACCTTTCCGCATCAAGACAATACACTAATTATCAACTTAATAGAAAAAATTACGTCGTTTTTGAAAACAGCAACAGCGCAATGCCATCGCCTGAGCCAACAACCGAATTGGTAGTTTCCGAAAAATCTAAACGAATAGAAGACAAGATAATGCAAATCTATCAAAAAGAAGAGATTACCACGCGCGAAGCGTTGAAAATAGTTTCTTTACTCGAAGAAAAAGCCAAAGAAGACGAGAAGAACAACACTGTGGAAACAATAAAAACTCTTGAGTTGCGAGGCAATCGTGTTATAACCGTTGACAGCATGGCTTATCGGCGCGACTCGCTCTATTGGGCTGAAAACCGGAAGATGCCACTTATGGAATCCGAGCAGGCGAGCTACGAAAAAAGACGTGTTGCCGACTCCATCGCCGCCGAAAAGAAAGTACAAAAAGAGGGCGGGAGCATTAGGTCGTTCCAAACCCGTACGGTTCGTTTTGGTTTCGACTCGCCTGCCGAAATTGTTTCGTTCAACGCGGTTGATGGCTTGAAACTACGTCTTGGAGGTTATATCCATAAAAGTATGAAAGATTCTACCCGCTTGGAAAACTTTCTGATGACAGGATATTCGTTCGAAACGGGACATGCCATTTTTGGCGCTATAAACCGATATACCTATTTGCCCGAAAAACGCGCCTCTATTACCGTTTTCGGCGGACAGGAAAGTACCGATTTTAATACCGTAGGCGTGCATCCGTTTGTGAACAGTTTTAGTTCGTTGTTTTTTAAAGAAAGTTCTATCAAAATGTACCAACGCTCCTATTGCGGCTTACGCCATTCGATTGAGGTAATCAACGGTTTGGATATACGGGTAAGCGGCTCGTATGAATGGAGAAAGCAACTGCACAATAACACCAATTATTCTTTTTTCTACCGCAATTCAAAAGATTACCAACCCAATGAGCCTGTTAATAAATACATCGAAAAAGATTCTGCATATCTTGCTGATAATCAGGGAGCAATATTCAGTTTTGGATTCAGTTATACGCCCCAAAGATATTACTACTACGATGGTCGTTACAAACGATTAGCACGCTCAAACTTTCCCACTTTTTCGTTTTTATGGGAAAAAGGTATCCCCAACGTTTTCAACAGCACAACCGATTATGACTATTTGGGATTGAGCATGGCACAGGAAATACGTCTGGGAATTTTGAAAAAAGTACGGTATAACCTTCACGGAGGCTGGTATCCCAACGCAAAAAAAATGCACTTTTCGGAATTTAGACAGTTTCAAATTTATGACTTTAACTTGATGTTCAAAGACTTCTATAGGATGTACCACACCTTGACGCCCTACACTCCGGCGACCAACGAATGGCTTGTTTCGGCTTTTATGAAATATGAAACGCCTTACCTGCTCCTAAAATATCTGCCCGGATTGAACCGCACGCTAATGACCGAAAACCTCTACTTTTCTTACCTGAAAACGCTTTTTTTCAAAGACTACATGGAAGTAGGATATTCGCTCAACAATATTTGGATGATTGGACATATCGGCGTCTTTGTAGGATTTGAAGAGTTCAAATACGCCAACTGGAGCTTGAAGGTGTCCATCAATATACCGCGATTGTAGGCTTATTTTAACGGTAGAAACTCATAGCCTCCTTTTTCGGAATCTTTTTTTACATCCCCCATCCCCGGATATGCAATGTGCATCCCAGCTACCGGAATGTTATTTTTTGAGATATATTCCAAAATTTTCAAACGAGATTCGACGGCTTGTTTGGGGTCAATATCGTAGGTAACTGCCAACTCAGGATAAGGCATTTGTACGGGCATAACGTGCGTCAAATCTCCCCACACCAACAATTTCTGTTCGCCGCTACCGATCATAAACAAAGTATGTCCGGGCGTATGTCCGTATGCAGCAACTCCTTGTATGCCAGGAAGTAACATATCTGATTCGGCGCCTATTCCGTCGGGGCGGAACAGCTGCAAGCGCTCTTTATAAACATTGACAACATCCCTTACACCCAGAAATCCGCCACGACGACCTTCTTCCACCTGATTCATCATCTCGTCGCTCATCCAGAAATCGTATTCCGGTTGCGACAGGTAAAGTGCTGCATTGGGAAAACTTGCTTGTTCATTCTGCAAAAGTCCGCCGATATGGTCGCCGTGTCCATGTGTAATCAACACAGCATCAATCTCTTCGGCACTCATGCCCAAAGATGCCAAATTGTCAAAAAGATTTCGCCCGACGCCCGTGTCAATCAAGATATTCTTCCCCGCCGAGCGGACTAAAAAGGCATTGATAGCGCTGGTAAATCCATCCGGCACCATTCTTTGAAGTCGCTCCTGCGATACTTCAATGATAATGTCGGTACTCCCTTCGCGCTCTCCTTCCGAAAGCAGCGAGACCTCTTCGGCGCCGACTTTAAATGTAAAAACATTCTTTGTTTCTTGTGCAAACGCAACGCAGGCGTTAAAATATGCACATATCGCTAAAACGACCATCATTAATTTTTTCATCTGTATATAATTTTGTAAGTTATTGAATTTCAATTATTTTCAATCTGCATTTTCACAAAAGAATAATCTCACCCCACTGTTCCGGCAGGAACCAATAGATGTTTGGTTTTTTTTTAAACCATGTCATCTGTCGTTTTGCGTAGCGGCGGGTGTTGGTTTTAATATCTTCTACGGCTTGTTCAAATGATATTTTTCCTTCTTTCCATGCAAACAGTTCTTTATAGCCTACGGTGTTCAGGGCGTTTAGATGGCGCACGGGGAAGAGTTGTTCTACTTCGTTCAGCAAGCCGGAGGCTATCATCTCATCCACGCGCCGGTGGATACGTTCATTCAACGATGCCCGTTCACAGTGCAATCCGATGATAATCACCTCGAAAGGACGTTCTTCCATTTTTTGAGTACGCAGTGAAGAATAGGGTTGTCCGGCGGTAATACAGACTTCTATAGCGCGTAACAGGCGGGCGGGATTTTTGGTATCAACAACACGATAATATTCAGGATCGTATGTTTGAAGGAGTTGTTGCAGGGTTTCGATGCCTTCTTTTTGGAAGCGTGTTTTTAGTTCTGTTCTCAATTCGGGCGATGGGTCGGGCAGTTCGTCAATGCCGTTACATACGGCGTCAATATAAAGTCCTGAGCCTCCGGTCATCACTACAACATCGTGTTTTTCAAATAGCGATTGTATTTTTTGTATGGCGTCGTTTTCAAAACGGGATGCGTTGTAATAGTCATGGATGGAGAGATGTCCGATAAAATGGTGTACGGCTGTTGCCAATTCTGCATCGCTTGGAGCTGCTACACCGATTTTCAATTCTTTATAAAATTGGCGTGAATCGGCGGAGATAATCTCGGTATGGTAGTGTTGTGCCAGCCGGATTGCCGTTGCTGTTTTTCCGATAGCGGTAGGTCCGACAACTACAACCAGACGCTTATGCTTGGTGGCGGTCATTCATCAATAATCGTCATTGTCAAAAGAAGCATCACCGTAGTCATCATAAAAATCGTTATCCGATTCAAAACCGAACTCGCTAAGGTCATCTTCGTCGTAGCCATCTTCCATCAAGTCTTCAAACGATTCTTCTTCCATTCCGCCAAACATGGTCATTTGTTTTATGTCAATATCCCCTTCTGCACGTAGTATCTTCGGGAAAGTCTTGTTATCATTTTCTTCCGCTGTTTCTATCAGTGAGATAAAAAACAAGGTGGGGTAAACAAAGTTATATTCGTACAACATACGTTGTTTCGGGTCTTCAATAATATCGCCAAGATGGACATTCGACATTATATCAATGGGAATTATGTCTTCAATTTCTCTTTCGATGGCGTAATCTTCAACGTCCATATCCATCAACGTAAACTCTTTTTGTTTTTCCCACTGTTTGTTGGTCACGTAAAAGGAGGCTAACTGTTTGTCGTCTAACCCCGTACTTTTTGTGAGGATGGTATGGAAATCCAATAAAGTATTATCTTCCGACAGTGCTATTTCCCTTAGAAATGACTCTTCTTCTTCTGCTAAAATACGAAATATATATACTTTCATATATTAATATTCCCACAATTGACTTTCAAATTCAATAAGTTCGTTTTTGATGCGTTCGGACTCTATGATGGCATCCACGCCGCGTGCATATTCGCTAATCATACGGTCTTGCATATTCGATTCTTTAACGATATAGGAGTTGAACATACGCATGAGAAATACATCGTCATAAGTCCATTGTTCAAGGTCGTTGTGCGGGTTATAACAGGTTTTATTGCACAAGTAATAACGCGCCTGCGGAAATTGAAACCACACATTTTGGGTATAGTTTTCGTAAGGACGCTCGCCGATGTTTTTCTTGATACGGTATTCGGGACAGATGCCTATAATGCGAACATTCCATTCGGAACGTTTTTTATCGAAAAACCAAATTTCTTTCAACATATACGACAACACATCGCGTGGTTCAACGCGCAGGGTATCAAATATTTGACGTCCTAAAGAGTCGGAAACACCCGTCAAGGCAGTTCGTTCGCGGAATATCGGAATATCTTCGATGTTGTGGTATGGTTTTGTGAAATCGTCATCTTGATAGGCTATCAAGGTGTAGGCGCCTTCAAAGGGTGTTCCTTTAAAGTTGGGACCTTTGGCTTCTTCATATTCTTCGTCATAAACGCTCACTGTACGCATGGCGTTAAACAAAACGGACGCTAACGATTGCCGGTCAGGGGTTTCAACGCCCGGATAATAGAATTTCTGATTAATTTTTTCTTTCAACTCTATCCTGCGCCATACGATTCTTTCCTGAATAATATCGCTTTCATTGATCGCAGGAAGTTCAACGGGTTGTCTATAGCCTTGTTTGTTTACCTTTTCGTAGATGTGTGAACTTGGCGGCATCCAATCGCTGCTATGCGTCGGTTGAGCCATTATGGTTGTGCCGCTGACGACCCATAATGCAATAACCAAATAAATCCCTTTAATTTTCATAATTTCTATTTTTTTAATGCGCAATTTCTTACATAACAACACAGGTGAGGGTATTTTGACTCTCTTTAATCCGTCCGTCGGGTCCTTTTACTTTAACATCAATGAATGATATCATCGTATTGGTTGGCACTCTGTCAATGAATTCTATCACTCTTTGGGTAAAGTTACCGCCTTGAAAGACTTCGTGAGAGATACCGCCACCGGGGTTGGGATACTGCAAAGTAAATTCGATAATCGTATATTTGAATTTGTCGCCCGACAACAGGAAGTCTTTACCCAAAGAGGCTTCGAGGCGTCCTGCGCCTTTGATGGCTGATTTCGATAATTTTTTGGGATTGGTCATACCGCCCAGTGAAACCAACGGCGCTGGTAATTCTTTCACTTTAAAGGTGGATTCGGTACGACCGCCGTCGCTGCCTTCGGCAACAATGGTGATGTCGCCCAATCCGGTAGGGTTGATTTTGAATACGGCGCGACCTACCACCGAATTATCACGCGCGGGCGCCGAAGCTGATCCGCTTGCTACTCTGCATGTTATGGTCTCTTGACGTGAGCCGGGGATCGTAACAGAGATGGAGTTGTCATATCCCATGTACAACACTTTCAACTCGTCGTTGACGATGCTTCCGCCTCCTTTGGCTTGACCGTAGAATACATCTTTAAAAGGATAATCTTTGGTGGTGCCATCGGGTTGTTTTACTCTGATGATACCGGCTAAATATTGTTCGCCTACCGAGCCTATCGGAACATCAATATATGAAATGCCTCCTTTGTTTTGTGAACGATTTGCCGTTGCTTCCATCGAAGGATGCCACTCTTTGACGCCCACTTTGTAATATACTTCCGGCACCGACATGGTGTCGTAGGCTACTACCGAAACGTATGCGTGGTATTTTTCGCCGACGGGAATGGTTTTCGTGTCGGGAATAACTTTGGCGTCAATGGCATTAAATTTAAAGTCCATCGCGCTCACGTAGGATTGTAACTTGCTGATAATGTCATATTCGGCATTACGTGCTTCCTGAATGAAGTTGTTAAGAATAACGATGTCGGCTACCAAAATGGTCTCTCCGAAGTAATATTCTTCCCATCCAACCAATCTGTCTTTCATCTTACTTCTGAATTTTCCATTACTTTCAGGACCTTCAGTTTTTAAACCTATCTTTTGTGATAACGATGCTTGGTCGCTCGGATCTAAAACAGAGACAATCTGTTCGCGATGTTGTTGAAACATCTGTTTCAATTTAACTGCTACGCCGTTATTATTGTCGCCCATGAAAAATCGAACGGGGACATCGTTTTTATCTAATGATTTTAGGTGCGACGTTGTTACCAATCTCAATAAAGAATCATTTCGTTTTCCGTCAATGTAATAATATTCATTTTTCCCTTCGGTTTTCCAGATCAATTCACTTCGAATACTGATTAAGGAATCCACTAAGGCGTCTGTCCATTTTCTGACTTGTTGTGCTTTGTCAAACCATTTTTCATTTTTTGCGGGGTCTTCTGCATTGGCTTTTTCAAATGCGGAATAAATCTCGTCAATTTTTTGTTCGAAGTTTCGATTGGTTTCTATGATGCTTGCATCAACTATTTTAAATGCATTCAATATTTCTGATGATACGTTCAATGCAAGTAGGGCAGTCAAAACGAGGTACATCATACCTATCATTTTCTGCCTCGGGGTCTCTTTTGCTCCAGCCATAATTTGCCTCCGTTTTTAATTACAAAACTTAATAAATTTATTTAATTATTTAACGGTCATCGCCGAAAGCATATTACCATAAACGTTGTTCAACGCAGTGATACTGGATGTTAACGCTTGCATTTGCTTTTGATAATTATTGATTTGTTCCGTGCCTGAGTTTACTTGTTGCGAGAAACCGTTTATTGATGCTTGGAGTTTATTGGAGAGTTCATCCATTGCCATTTGCAGTTTTTCATTGCTGATCGGTCTCATTTCGGCAACGGCTTTTAATTGCGTTTCATAAGCGTTATTCAAAGCTTCGAGACTGGTTGATGCCTTTTTGATGTTTCCGACAAATCCTTCATTTGCTGTAGTTGTAGCCTTGTAGAGTTGTTCGGAGAGTCCGTCCATTGCCGATTGCAGTTTGTCGCTGTTGAGCGGTTTCATTTCGGCAGCGGCTTTTAATTGTGTTTCATAAGCGACGTTCAGCGCTTCTAAATTAGCGGATGCCTTGTTGATGTTACCGACAAATCCGTCGTTAGCTACTGTTGCAGCCGAAACGTCCACCATTTGATTGGCGTTTTGGCTAAATTTCTTCAATCCTTCACCAAATTCCTGGATGAGGTTGACATCAACGCCTGCCTGTTTAAATAATTGGTTCAAGTCGTCAATGGGTTTGTGTGCTTCACGTTTTCCTGTAGCTGTTATTATCTCTTCGCCATATCCGTATTGTGGCGCTAATTCAGGATAAACGACGCTCCAGTCCACTTCCACATGCGGTTTTTCAAATGCCGAGAAGAAGAAGATGATGGCTTCTGTTCCCATTCCGATCAGCAACATTAGTGTTGCTCCTTCCCAGTGATTAATTTTAAATAACGCTCCCAAGATTACTATTGAGGCTCCCCATCCATAGAGCCTTGCCATGAAGGTTTTAAAGGTTTTTCCGTTTGCAAATTTAAATGCTGACATACTTTCTGTTGTTTTTTATTTTATACTAAATTAATATTTTATCTTCCTAATTGTCTTCCTAAATAAGATTGTACGCTTCTGAAGCCTGTATAGCAATTGGTGCTATCTTGGTATTCATACGTTCTTGTGGAGACTTGCAAATAATACCCGACGTCTTTCCATGAGCCGCCTCTGACGACTTTACGTTTCATAACGGGAAGGTCTTTCTTTGAGGCATTATAGGTGTAAGCGGGGTTCATGTCCCACGTGAAGTAATAGGCGACGCCGTCGTAGGCATCTTCTGTCCATTCTGCCACGTTTCCTGCCATGTCGTATAAGCCATAGTGGTTTGCTTGGTAGGAGGCTACTGCAACGGTAATAGCGCCGCCGTCGGCTGCATAATTGCCGCGCATGGGTTTAAAGTTTGCCAAGATACATCCTTCGGCATTGCGCAGGTAGGGACCGCCCCATGGGTAGGGGCTTAATTCGTTACCGCCGCGTGCTGCCCATTCCCATTCGGCTTCGGTGGGCAGGCGAAATTCGTTAATCATCGGATTGCCTTTTCCTGAAGCGGATTTCATATATTCTGAGCGCCATGCGTTGAATGCTTTTGCTTGTACCCAATTTACACCCACCACAGGATAGTTGTCGTAAGCGGGATGCCAGAAGTAGGCTTTGGTAACGGGTTCGTTATAGCTGTATGCGAAATCTGCTATCCAGCAAAGGGTATCGGGGTAAACGGGGGTTACGTGTTGTAGAACAAAGGCACTACGGTCGGTGATGTTGTTTTGATAAGAGCCGAAGAATTGGTTGGTGCGGTCTTCTTCTAATTCTTCTATTCGGTTGTTCATCATGGCGGTGCTGTCCCATACGAAGCGGTTATTTTTTTTGGCTGCTTTTTGCAAGTCCACCGTCCAATAGCGATAGACTAAAAGTCGTGTATCGAGTTGTCTGTCTCTGCCAAAGCGTTCGTGCACGGGCAGAAAAAGTTTTTCTAACGGATTTTTCACCGTTTCTTTATTGCCTTTTTCTTTAATCTCTTCTCCCCATGCTATTCTTTTATCCCAATCAAGGGCGTAGTATTCGTAGTCGCCGCTTCCGTAGCGTTTGGGTTGTCCATTGGCTTTATCCCATTTGAAATGGCTTGCATCTTGGTTGTCCATGTAACGATAGCCTAAAATGGTTTTTGCCAACGAATCGCGCACCCAATATACGAACATGCGGTATTCGTTATTGGTGATTTCGGTATCGTCCATGAAGAAAGCTGAGATGGAAACGGTTTTGGGTCTGGTATTCAAAGAATAAGAAATATCCTGGTCGCCGGTTCCCATCGTATAGCTTCCCATAGGAACGTAGGTCATTCCATAAGGAATTCTTTGGGATAGTTGGGGTCTGTTTGGTACTCCTGTCAACTCTCCGTTGCCGGTGTTTTTGCAGGATACTAAAACAGTTGCTACCGCTAATATCAACAATAATCGTTTCATGTTTATTTTCCTTCTATATTAATATCTAATTTTTTATAAATACCGCACATTTCTATAACTCTTTACCTTACTGAAGTCCATCTTAAAAAAGTATTGCAACGATATCTCATGTGTTCCTCCGTTACGCATGGGCGTAGTTGAAATATCATAAGAATATCCTAACCTAAATTCATATACGTTAAAGCCTATCATAGCTATTACAGCGTCATTAATCCTATAACCAACGCCTCCCCATATCTTTTTATTGTATCGTACTAAAAAATTTAAGTCCATTTGGTAAATTCCTTTGGAAAATGACATCAAAGTGCTTGGTTCTAACTGTATTTCGGGGCGATAGGGGAAGGAAAAGATATAGCCGCCCAGCAGGTTTATGCTGAGTGCATCTTGATAGACGATATAGTCGGTTTTGTAACGGGCTTTCGTCGCCATGAGCTGCATGGCAGAGAGTCCGACATAGAATTTTTTGGGGAGATAGTAGTAAGCGCCCAAGCCGGCATCGAAATTCATGGATGAGCCTTCTCTTTGTACGGCATTAAGGAAGGGGTCGTCGGAGTTTTCGGCGTTGATTCTCCCCATGTCTAATGATTGGTCGGTCAGTCCGGTCATCAATCCGAGATTGAGGTTGCCCTTCTTTATCTTTAAATGGTAGGAATAGTTAGCCCGCAGTTTGGTTTGGGTGATGGGGGTGTATTTTTCATTTAGGATGACCATCGAGATGCCGCCGCCAAGCATCGGGAGATAGGCGTCGCCGGTGATGAAAAATGTTTGTGGCGCCATCGGACTTCCGCCATACTTGTCGTTAATTTCTTTGGCTCCCGCCCACTGTGTACGTGAGATCATGGTGATGTCTATCCCGTCTGAAATGCCTGTTGCCGACGGGTTATATACTATCGGTAGTATCATGTTTTGCGACGTGCGCGGTTCTTGTTGTCCCACCGCAGCCGGTACAACTATCAGATAAACAAAGAGATATGTCGCTATTCGCTTGATATTAGTCATCAATATTTTACATTTGAAAAATGGGTGCTAAAATACGTGAAATTTCAACACCACCAAAAACTTTTTTACAAACGCGGTGAGGCGGGAAAAATTGTATTGGGGATGCGGATAAAGCGAATGTGCAAAAATACACTGTATGAACAGTTTTGCGTGTCTTTTCTTTCATATTTCCCGCAGATAAAATCTGCACCGTTCTTCCGTTTGACTAATTCCGATGATATTCAGGGCGGCGAGGTCGGAGAGCAGGTGCAGGAGTTCAAAGTGTTTCAGTCCGGTTTTTCGTTTTATTTGCGTGAGGGTCAGGAGGTTGAACCCTTTGAGTGTTTGCATCAGGTGGGCTTCTTTTTCGGTATAGCAGATTAATGCGCCCTTTTGTCGTTGCGTTTTTTCCCATGTCAGGATTTGTACCGGATGGGCTAAAATATTTTGGTCTTCGAGGCGAACATAACTCCAAAATTTCCCGTCATCACCTTTACATTCCACCGGTTTTTGGGCTACTTCGGGGATGATGACCTCTAAAACCGTTTTCCCTTCGACATTCCAATTTTCGTAGGTGAAATTGACTTGCGGACGACAATAACGCCGAGCCGCCGAATCAACCATGTAAAACTCCTCGTCGGAGCGCACGCCGGCAATGACGCCATTGTCTTTTACGCCGATTAACAACGTCCCGCCATGCGTATTGGAGAATGCCGAGAGTGATTTGGCAATCTTAGCAACGTCGGTAATGGCAAATTTAAAGTCCAACCGTGCGTGTTCGCCTTGCGCGATTAATGTGGTGATGTGGTTTCCCATGTTTATTTAGTGAAAATCAGTGTAATTCGTGGCTAAAAAGAAGCCAAGACAGTAAACAATTTTTCTATTTTGGGTGTTAATTCGCTCTGTTTGCCATCAAAATTATTGATTATCAATGAAAAACAAATCATCTCTCCCGCAGGATTTTTGACATAGCCACAATAAGCCCTGACTGCGTTCATGCTGCCGCTTTTGGCGCGGAGGTTATTTTGGGCGGCGGTTCCTTTACACAAACCTGAGATGGTTCCCGAAGTTCCGGCAACAGGAAAAGTGGCGTAAAAGTCTGTAAATGAATTTGTTTTGTGCATCATCTTCAAAAAATCGCACAAGAAGTCGGACGAAACGCAATTACTACGCGACAAGCCGCTGCCATCAGCCATCCGAAAGCCGGACACAGACAAACCTTTGGTTTTCAAATAGTTTTCCACAAAACGGGTATTGTCGTCGAAAGAGACATCATCCGGCGGGTTCAATGAAAGCAAGATGGCTTCTGCATAGAGATTGACGCTACGCATCATGGTTTCTTCCGCTAACTGTCTGTAAGAGACAGGCTTATGCGTGTGAAACGTGGTTGCTTTCTCCAGTTGAAGCGTTTGGCAGGTTGCCGCTTCGGAGATGGCGAATCCTGTTTTTATCAGGTAATGTTGAAACCTTTCGGCTAATACTTTCGGTGGATTGGGCATGGCGCCTCTGATGGCGAACTCGTTGGTTTGCAATGGGATAGTACCGCGAATATGTATCTCCGAATTTTTGATAGAAGGGTAAATGATGGTCTTGTCGCCGGTGTTAGCGGCGGCAGTTGTAACGTGATTGACGAACCGCACATCGGACATCGCCGGCTCAATCCTGACTATGGTAGCGCTGTCGCCGATTTTTTTGCCGGACTGGAAGAAGATTTTGTATTCATTATCCATGAAATTCAACCCGTAAACACCTGTCCCATAGTAGTTTCCAATATCGCTCCACGTCCAGCCGTCGGGAAAGGGTTCGTTGTCGAAATACGAAGGAACGGCGACGATTTTTCCGTTTATGGCGGCGATGCCGGCACGACGCAAGGCTTGCGCCCATTCCGAAAAGACGACATCGGGATTTTGCGCCTTAAAACGCGGCGAGCCAAGCGTAGGGTCGCCCTTACCATAGATAATAACATCGCCGTAAAGCACGGAATCCGAAGTAATTGTTCCGGTGTATTGTAGTTGTGTTTCAAACAGATACGAAGAGCCTTTCACCAAAAATCCCGTCCCGACGGTTACCACCTTCATCACGGATGCCGGAATCAACGACTTTTGCGCGTTATATTCGGCAACGAGCTTGTCTTTCGACAGGTTCACCGCCTTAAAACTCCATGAGGCGTGTTTAAAAACTGTATCGCGTTGCCATTCGGCTAAGATTTTCTCAACAGTCTGAGCGTTGGAAAAGTGAAACGACAATAGCAATATTGTCGTTAAAATTTTAGCTATCCTATTCATTATAAACCACATTTAATACCACCTCTCCCACAACTTGCAGCGTTTCGGGGCTGATGTTCGACATGTCGTCTTTCAAAGTATGCCAATATTCAACAAAGCTGCCATTTGCTGAGTCGGTATTGAGATGGATAATGTTGATAGTCGGGATGTTAGCTATTTTATTGATGTAATAATGGTCGTCGGTGATGGGTGGTCCTTTTGTTCTCAGGAAGTAGGAACCATATCCGATTTTTTCAGCCATATCCCAGACTTTTTTCACAATTTTAGGCGCGTAATAATTTGAATACCACTCTATTGGAAATTGCGCCTGATGGTCTCCCACCATGTCGAGAAGAATCCCAAACGCTGCTTTGTAGTTTGGGACATGCGGCATCTTTGCCCAATGTTGCGCTCCCAAGCCCCATGTGTCGTTTTCGCGGGTTTGAGCATCTTGCGGAGCGCCATAGTCTTCAATATCAAAGAAAATGATCTCCACACCGACATCCGGACGTGCCAACGACATCTGACGCGCTATCTCAAGCAACACGCCTACGCCGCTGGCGCCGTCGTTAGCGCCTAAAATTGGCGTTTTATGGTTCTTGGGGTCGGGGTCGTTGTCGGCAAAAGGACGGGAATCCCAGTGCGCCGCCAAGAAAATCCGCTTGGGCTTGTCGGGATTAAACGAGCCGATGATGTTCTGCCCGTCAAGGATGGTTCTGTCGAAGGAATACGTTTTAAAGTGCTGAATGACAACGGTATCGCAAAAACGGTTTAACGTGCCGACGAGATACCGCCCACACGCTTTCGCCGCCGGAGTATTAGGAACACGCGGTCCGAAATCTACCTGCCGCTTGACAAAATTATATGCCGAATCCGCATCAAACGGAGGGACAAAACGCTGGTTTTCAACAACCTGCTCTTGTACTTTTGAGGTATCGCCTTTCTTTTCGGAAGCGTTGTTGCAGGAAAATAGCAGGAAGAGCAAAAGCCCTTCCAAGCCCAGCCGAAGGGAAGGATGTGAGGTTGGTCGCCTGCTTAAAAATCTGTTTAAATGGTTGTTATTCATTATTTTATGAGATATACTTCATTTTCTATTTGCACATTCAAATTACAAGTGCAACTTTTTTTTGCAAAAATATTAAAAATATATTCATTGGGACAAAAAAAATCAGGGCAACTTCATACTTTTTTTAATTTATACCATAATTCGTAATTTTCACCACCTCACCCCCACCGAAACCCGCCAACTTCGTCCTTGCATGGGGAAGTAGCGCACTATCTCATATTGTTCATCAAAGAGATTGAGTATCTCAAATTTTCCTGATAGGGCGAGCGCACCCCACTTTATCTGTTTTCCGAAGGAGATACTTTGGTCGGTATAAGGTTTTAAGCGGTATTCGGGGAGGTTTTGCGCCAATGTATAGCGCGTGCCGGAGTAGAGTATGGAATAGGAGATGTCGAGGTAGGGATTTTCAAAGGTCAACGCGCCGCCGCCCGAGTGTTCGGGGGTATAGGGGATTTGATGTTGATACAATTTTGAATAGGTTGGGTCGGTTTTGGAAGTCATGTCCAACGCCCTCTGAAACGTGTAGGTTGCATTGGCGAAAAAA
>Ga0123354_10007381_pt1 | contig 16540 bp, 5 predicted proteins | sample TergutLab28metaG_2_FD_97872 | JGI IMG/M metagenome (GOLD analysis project Ga0123354, IMG submission 97872) | Labiotermes labralis P4 segment gut microbial communities from Petit-Saut dam, French Guiana - Lab288 P4 | ecosystem: Host-associated > Arthropoda: Insects > Digestive system > Gut ...
TCGCAAGCTGTCAGCAAACCTGTATGACATATACTATTGTTGTGTGTACAGTGAAAAACTCCTGGTGATGGACAGAGGAACTTCCCGAAACATGTAGAGTTTTATTCCAAAAATAAATTTGAGTAACTAGTGCATCTAGTTGGTTTTATTATAAGAAAATAATAACATATTATGATAATAGTAATACAATTCTACAAACACGTGCATTTTATAAATATAAAATTATCGAACTCATTGGATTATATCGTATGATATTTTGACGAAAGTCCAGATTGCCTGAGATCTGAAAGCGTCTGCTGTGACGTAAATTACATGCCTTTCATATATTGTAATGCAAGCCTATATTGCCTAAGCCGGCGGAATTCGAGCACAGGGAGCGTTCGTGGTTTTCTTGTGGAATACTTTCTATTGAGGTGTATATTGCGAGATTTGGGGTCGTCTTTGAATCAGATGTTTCTGATATTTCGTTGGATCACTGGAAACCGCTCACCTAAAGAAGGGGACAGCGGTATCACAGTGGTTAAGGTGCTGTGCTACAAATCGGAAGGTCGCTGGTTCGATCCCCGCTGGTGTCACTGGATTTTTCATTGACATAAAATACATCCGATCGCACCATGACCGTGGGGTCGACTCAGCTTCTTACAGGAATGATTACCAGGAGCATTTCCTGGGGGTAAAGGTGGCCGGTGCGTAAAGCTGACAACCTACCACCATCCTGTGCCGTTGTCACGAAATCTGGGAACCTTAACTTCCTGGAACCCTCTGGCCCCTTCTGGACCTGTAACTGTACCGCTTTACCTTTACCTTTTACTCACCTAAAGAAGCAACGTCACATTGCAGAAGACCTGAATCTTCGAAGTGCAAGTCTTTGATTAAAAATACGCAATAGACCACGTCTGATACAAATGGGACAGCATAACGTCTTTGAAGTTTTAGAGACTGAATTTCGCTTGAATTTTATTTAAAAATGCAGCTTTTAACTCGCCATGAACACACTCCATCTGAGGTACAAAACTCATTCCCTTAATGTTCAGTGGATAAATAGTTGTTCCTTATGGCATCCATAATCAACATAGAAGTATGCTATGTGAGAGACACGTAGAATTTGTTGACCTTAAACCTGATGCTTCATTAAGCAACCATTGTTCTGTACAGAATTAAGGGAATTACTGCAAGCCTCATGTGCTATTTCAACCAAACAAAATAAACAGATTTATTACATGAAAACTAATTCGTATTAGAATTTTCAGATTTGTTATTTCTGCAGTTTAATATCAGTTTAAGTATCTGTTTCCTTAAAATGTACGGACTTTTTGTATCCTTTAAACTTTACATCGCCCATGATGTGTTAAAATCATATATGTGTTTACAGTGTTCTGATTGGGAACTACCATTCATGTTTCCCCATCAGTATTATTCATCGTGTAAAGAGACACACAGAGTTAGATGGGCAGAAAAGATGCAACAATGAAGATCATTGTTGGAGAAATAAGACGGAATGTAGTGTTGGAGCATGAGAGCTTTATGACTTCCTTCTTCGTAGCAGGACAAGGCACGGTGGATGTTCTTTCAACTGCTTTGCAACTTAACATATGGAATCTTATGTGTACTGGACTGTGCATCATCTTGATATTTGAATAAAGGTAGACCAACTTTGATGACACTTGCTTTATTATGTCAATTTACTGCTCAACATGTTTCGGATGTGGTTCAGCCTGCACTCGGATACCACATCACCAACAGCCAATCCCGCTACATAACACCAACACGCCTCAAGTCAGCACAATACAGCCTACACAATAACGCACCAAGTAGTCGCAAGCTCATGAAGATGGATGTATTAACATCCGAAACATGTTGAGCAGTAACTTGACATAATAAAGCAAGTGTCATCAAAGTTGGGCTACCTTTATTCAAATATGGAATCTTATTACAAAACTCTCTTAACAGCAGGGAAGTTTGTTAGTTGCCTTTTTTTCTTAAGAAATTTATAAATTATACAGTAACATTATACAGCATAATCAATAGTCTACAGTCTCTACAAGATTTCTACGAGAATCCAAGCCTTTGTAATTTCGCACATGTTAATTATTTGTACATATTTACATAACGGTATTGTGTCGTAATTTAAGTCCCTGAACGTGACACTGATGGAATTCTTACAACACTGCGTCTAACGTGTCATTCTGTTTTGCCGTAATAGAGTGCAGTACAAATCGCTCCAGCAAGCGGCGTGGCTGCTGAATTCTAGACGAGACGACTTGTGTTACCGTCGAAACATGGCTACCGCCCCAACCAAAGTGTCTATCTTTTTTTTTTATAATCCTATCTAGTTTATGCGCAAGGGAAGAACAAATGAATCAGAATGTTAGCACTCTACACTTACGACATCTGTTACAGGGCAAGCACTCTTTAACACTGAAAACCAACGTTTGTCTGAGATTTAATTTTGTAACCATGCACTTTCTACGCCAGAGAGTACAGAGTCCGTGTCCGACGTCAAGACCATACGTAGTAAGATGTGTCCGGTAATTGTCGCTGTTACCTGTATCACAAGAAACGCATAAAGAACCTTTTTGGAAAAAATTCAGCTTCGGTACGTTACAGCAGTTACTGCATACTGTTAATATTTTAATGTGTGTTGGACCGTGCATCGTTGTGATAACTGAAGAATAAAAACCAATTAGATAAACGTTATCAAGTACAACCGAGCGACAAAGAACTTCACACCGAACATATACCACTAGGAACCATAATTTTACATTAACACTTCCTCTTCCATCTTTACAGAAAGAGACGGCCAGTGTGGTAATCAACATTATAGTCGTGAGCTCCTGATGATGGGCATAGTAATGCCCGGAACATGTTGAGCCAATAAGAAGTACAATAAAATAGTAAGTAGCATCTAATTGGATTTTATTCTTCAGGTATACTGTTACTACTTGTCTTGAAATGCGACTGATGTAGCCTATCTGTTATAATTTTACTCATTCCATCAAATAAAATTATGACTTCTGTCACATATTCCTGATTCATTACCCATATGAATTCTGTCAATTTCAACTCGACCTTACGTAAATTTCATATTTCATGAATCTTCATTCCTTGGTAAAGAACGTCGAACTTTCTCATTAAAGTTACAGAGGGCGAGTAAGCATAATATATAGGTGGAATGTCCTACCGTTAAATGGCCGTTCTCATGGCAACTATACTTCTTCTGAAGTCTCAGCGTCACATTCACATACAAAAACATTTCCCTGACAGTTGCCTCTATTGACATCATTACAATGCTCATAGATCACGACGCACTTTCCAAATTTTTGAGTAATCGCCTTTCTTGACATCTTCACATCTCATTCAACAAGGCGACCGGTGTGTAAGGCTGACAACCTACCACCATCCTGTGCCGTTGTCATGAAATCTGGGAACCTTAACTTCCTGGAACCCTCTGGGCCACTCCAGGACTGTAACGGAACTGTTTTACCTTTTTTTACTCGTAGTTCTGTTAAGGAGGAAGCGCACTGTGATGGCAAGATGCCCTCCATCAAATTACGTCAGGACGGGACGCGAACACGCTTCTGTCTTTGCAGCTACCCAACCACCGCAAAGTAGAGGTGCATTTCTTCATTCCCGCGTTGCTCATTGTTTCCATGGATACTACCTTTTGTTCGCGCCGTCAATACACTGCCAGTGCTCTTCAGTCGTCCTACTATTTAAAAAGGCGAATTTCTTTGTACTTTCATTAGCGTTTTTCTTTTCAAATACACCTGAGGCCTTCGACTAAGGTGTTCATGACCTTTGTGGGTGCTGCCTGTGTTCTTAGATCTTAGGAGGATATAAAAGGCAGAAGTGCTGTCTCTCGGTTAATTAGCTTGTCGGGGAGCAAGTTTGTGAATGTTTTGTTTTCTTTTGTGAGGTAGGCAGTATTCGTTGCGTTCAGATGCCGGTATTTTTCCCTTGTGGCGCTGCCGCCCAACGTGGACCGTGTTCTCCTTATTCTTGAACTTCCTAGATCACACAAAACGACACACCACAGTTGATATGACTCCTCTGGACGAGTGATCAGCCCATCGCAGAGGTCTCTACCTGACAACAAACAACACTCAAAACAGACACACATCCATGCCCCCGGCGGTATTCGAACCCACAATCTCAGCAGGCGAACGACCGGAGTCCTACGTCTTAGACCCCGCGTCCAATGGGACCGACAGATGTCGGTATACAATATTAAAGTAGTCAACAACAGCTACTTTCCACATGCTACTCATTAGTCCTTCCATTCGACATTATACAGTACGAAATACTGACATCATCGCTTTTTTTTTACCATGACGCAACAAGCCTAGTGGGCCTAGGCTGCCTCTTTGTCTAGGATTCCTGAACACACTCAGACACACCACACTCGGTAGGTCTCCTCCGGACGGGTGATTAACCCGACGCAGAGACTTACTTCTAACTGGTAACACACAACATTCGCAAGAAACAGACATCCATGCCCCCGAATGGATTCGAAACCACAATCTCAGCTAGGGAGTGTGCGCTGCAAATGAAGAGTGTGTGCTGTAAATGAAGAGTGTGTGCTGTAAATGCAGAGTGTGTGCTGTAAATGCAGAGTGTATGATTTAATTGAAGAGTGTGTGCTGCAAATGAAGAGTGTGTGCTGTAAATGAAGAGTGTGCGCTGTAAATGAAGAGTGTGTGTTGTAAATGCAGAATGTGTGATTTGATTGAAGAGTGTGTGCTGCAAATGAAGAATGTGTGCTGTAAATGAAGAGTGTGTGCTGTAAATGAAGAGTGTGCGCTGTAAATGAAGAGTGTGTGCTGTAAATACAGAGTGTGTGATTTGATTGAAGAGTGTGTGCTGCAAATGAAGAGTGTGTGCTGTAAATGCAGAGTGTGTGATTTGATTGAAGAGTGTGCGCTGTATATGAAGAATGTGTGCTGTAAATGAAGAGTGTGCGCTGTAAATGAAGAGTGTGTGCTGTAAATGCAGAGTGTGTGGTTTGATTGAAGAGTGTGCGCTGTATATGAAGAGTGTGTGCTGTAAATGCAGAGTGTGTGATTTGATTGAAGAGTGTGCGCTGTATGTGAAGAATGTGTGCTGCAAATGAAGAGTGTGTGCTGTAAATGAAGAGTGTGCGCTGTAAATGAAGAGTGTGTGCTGTAAATGCAGAGTGTGTGATTTGATTGAAGAATGTGTGCTGTATATGAAGAATGTGTGTTGCAAATGAAGAGTGTATGCAGCAAATGAAGAGTGTGCGCTGAAAATGAAGAATGTGTGCTGTAAATGAAGATTGTGCGCTGCAAATGAAGAGTGTGCGATGTAAATGAAGAGTGTGTGCTGTAAATGCAGAGTGTGTGATTTGATTGAAGATTGTGTGCTGTATATGAAGAATTTGTGCTGCAAATGAAGTGTGTGTGCTGTAAATTAAGAGTGTGTATGCCCCGTAAAACTACTGGTTATGTATATTTATTTATATATTCCTCCAGACATACGTCTATTACATATCAAACAATTTTTTAGTTCCTTTAAAAAAACTGTGATGTTAAAATGCCTGTATGGACACTGGAGGATTCTTCTCAAGAATCATTCAGTCATTCATTCGAGCTGTGGCTAAGTCAGTCTAGCGGTCTTTAACAGAGATTATATGTTTAATTTTGACCCTCCCGTTTTCGTCTTTTCTTGCCACACCCTCTGCGCTGTTCAATTCTAATTTCTTGTCGGAAGGGAAGCAAGAGAAAGTTAAACTGAATTACTGCCGAGCTTTGTAAGGCTTTTCGTAGAGTGCGAAGTCATTTTATTTTAAATGTCGGTAGAAATGCACTGGCAGCGGGAAAAGACTGTCTTTGTGTGGGGGAAAAGAGATGTGTCATTAACAGTTTGCCATATTGAAAGTTTATGAGGCATGTTGGTGTTATGGACAGAGTTCATGCGATCTGTTCGTACAGTGATTAAGAGGAAAACATAATGTGGACAGCAAGCCCTTCATCCACATGTTGCATATCCGAAAATACAGAGGAATTTCTCTCAAATGTAGTAATAGTTCGATTCCAGTTGTTGCCAGCGAGGCGAATTTAGTCCAATTTGAAGTTCATCGTAATAAATTCTTATGATAAATCCAAATACATGCAGTAATTTCTCAAATTTATTTTTGGAATAAAAATCTACATGTTTCGGACAGTTCTTCTTTCCATCATTAGGAGTTTTTTTACTGTACACATAGCAATGATGACATACAGGTTTGCTGACTTCCTGATCCTGCTCGCGAGCTGTCCAATTTAATCAGATAAAATAACTAACAAAACACATTTATACAAACATAAATTCTTTATTTAAACATACGAACATGATTCGGCTTATCTTCTACCATCAGTGATACCGTTTGTATCCCTGCCAACAGTAACACAAATAAGAAAAACTATGTCAAGACATTTTATATTGTCCACTAAACTACTTTACTTGTTTCTCTTTCTGCTGACAGGCTATGTAATGATCTTATTGTATTAGATGGTAATGTTCAAGATGGCTGATAGACCGATATATATATCGGAGCCTTTAAATAAGTAAATTATGTATTTGTGTAAAATGTACTTAGTTGGTCGTACCGTATGACATTGAGAATAGTTTAGGTTATTTTATTACTGTGTCAGAAACAGTAGTTATTAAGTTATTATATTAGAGTGTCGGTGACAGTAACTTTAGGTTATGGTGTTGCAGTGTCAGTAACAGTAAAGTTAGGTTATTATATTAGTGTGTCGGTGACAGTAACTTTAGGTTCTTGTATTACAGTTTAAGTAACAGTAGTTATTAAGTTATTATATTAGATTGTCGGTGACAGTAAATTTAGGTTATGGTATTGCAGTGCCAGTAACAGTAAATTTAGGTTATTATATTAGAATGTCGGTGACAGTAACTTTAGGTTATTGTATTACAGTGTCAGTAACAGTAGTTTTTAAGTTATTATATTAGAGTTTCGGTGACAGTAAATTTAGGATATGGTATTGCAGTGTCAGTAACATTAAAGTTAGGCTATTATATTAGAGTGTCGGTGACAGTAACGTTGTTTACCTGACAACGAAGCCGTTAAATCTCTTATTACTTCCAAAATACAAAGATATTCAAAGTAGCATACAAAGTCAAAATTACAAATTCTACGCTCGACCGTGACAGTTTGTGTGGCGTTGTAAAATGTGGCGACATATCTCCTTTCTCTCCGAAGATGTACAGAAGGCTTTATTCCAACCACTGTACATAGCTGTGGTACTGGTCAGAATAAAACCACCCTCTCTCTTTACTCACCCCCAAACATCGTGCCTGTACATGAGTTTTAAGCCAAGAGGATTGTGGGTAATTAGTGACTGCATGGAAAACTACTCCCTCCGCCACCAAAATCGTGGCATCTGGCAAGGGAAAGACGAGAGCTATGAGACAGCATGGGGAAGAGAGAAGAAGGGTGTGGTTTTGAAACAAACACACACACATCTCATTTAAAATATACACCGAAAATGTGGAGTTCAATGAATTTCATTTGAGAAGGGGAATATTCATTAAGGATTTAGGACTGGAATTAGTTTAGACTTATTAGCAAGGTACAAGGCCTGGAAAACTGCCAAGTGGCGACGGATGTTTGATCCTCCCACCTTACAATCACGTTAGAATTCTAATTTTCTAATGGACTGCGTTCTGTTTGTCCTACTTAGACTGCAGGGAAGTAATAGAAAACGGAGTTGGCCAGGTTACTAGATGAAGGCGATTAGGTTTTGAAGAAAGAAGTACAATTACTTTTTACAAAGATTAACCTATTGACCCTTGACGCTGAGGACAGTAAAGTCGGAATCCCATTGCTCTTTGACGCATTCTTATATCACAGAAGAACTTAAACAGAAGATTATTACGTATAAAGATTTAGTTCTTACCGCAAAGTAAACACACTCCCTTTCGGCTGTGGAACTAATTAGTTAATGCTGTGTAGTGAAATAATCGCTGTTTCCTTAGATGCATCATCCCCGTTGTGTTTTATGCAAATTGGGAGGGAGTGGGTACGTCAAAACACAACTGTCTTTGTATCCTATTTATTAGGCTGACGACATGTTTTGGCCACTGTGGGCCATCCTCATGTCACAAAAATATATAATTAGGAGAAAATATACAGTATAAGAACTTTAGTTGTGCAAATTCTAAGCTTTCAACGAGATCTCGTTGTCTTGCGGTTATCTATATTGAAACTAATAATATATTTGACAGGTAAAGTGGATAGCGAATAAAGTATATATACTTTATTCGCTATCCACTTTACCTGTCAAATATATTATTAGTTTCAATATAGATAACCGCAAGACAACGAGATCTCGTTGAAAGCTTAGAATTTGCACAACTAAAGTTCTTATACTGTATATTTTCTCCTAATTATATATTTTTGTGACATGAGGATGGCCCACAGTGGCCAAAACATGTCGTCAGCCTAATAAATAGGATACAAAGACAGTTGTGTTTTGACGTACCCACTCCCTCCCAATTTGCATAAAACACAACGGGGATGATGCATCTAAGGAAACAGCGATTATTTCACTACACAGCATTAACTAATTAGTTCCACAGCCGAAAGGGAGTGTGTTTACTTTGCGGTAAGAACTAAATCTTTATACGTAATAATCTTCTGTTTAAGTTCTTCTGTGATATAAGAATGCGTCAAAGAGCAATGGGATTCCGACTTTACTGTCCTCAGCGTCAAGGGTCAATAGGTTAATCTTTGTAAAAAGTAATTGTACTTCTTTCTTCAAAACCTAATCGCCTTCATCTAGTAACCTGGCCAACTCCGTTTTCTATTACTTCCCTGCAGTCTAAGTAGGACAAACAGAACGCAGTCCATTAGAAAATTAGAATTCTAACGTGATTGTAAGGTGGGAGGATCAAACATCCGTCGCCACTTGGCAGTTTTCCAGGCCTTGTACCTTGCTAATAAGTCTAAACTAATTCCAGTCCTAAATCCTTAATGAATATTCCCCTTCTCAAATGAAATTCATTGAACTCCACATTTTCGGTGTATATTTTAAATGAGATGTGTGTGTGTTTGTTTCAAAACCACACCCTTCTTCTCTCTTCCCCATGCTGTCTCATAGCTCTCGTCTTTCCCTTGCCAGATGCCACGATTTTGGTGGCGGAGGGAGTAGTTTTCCATGCAGTCACTAATTACCCACAATCCTCTTGGCTTAAAACTCATGTACAGGCACGATGTTTGGGGGTGAGTAAAGAGAGAGGGTGGTTTTATTCTGACCAGTACCACAGCTATGTACAGTGGTTGGAATAAAGCCTTCTGTACATCTTCGGAGAGAAAGGAGATATGTCGCCACATTTTACAACGCCACACAAACTGTCACGGTCGAGCGTAGAATTTGTAATTTTGACTTTGTATGCTACTTTGAATATCTTTGTATTTTGGAAGTAATAAGAGATTTAACGGCTTCGTTGTCAGGTAAACAACGTTACTGTCACCGACACTCTAATATAATAGCCTAACTTTAATGTTACTGACACTGCAATACCATATCCTAAATTTACTGTCACCGAAACTCTAATATAATAACTTAAAAACTACTGTTACTGACACTGTAATACAATAACCTAAAGTTACTGTCACCGACATTCTAATATAATAACCTAAATTTACTGTTACTGGCACTGCAATACCATAACCTAAATTTACTGTCACCGACAATCTAATATAATAACTTAATAACTACTGTTACTTAAACTGTAATACAAGAACCTAAAGTTACTGTCACCGACACACTAATATAATAACCTAACTTTACTGTTACTGACACTGCAACACCATAACCTAAAGTTACTGTCACCGACACTCTAATATAATAACTTAATAACTACTGTTTCTGACACAGTAATAAAATAACCTAAACTATTCTCAATGTCATACGGTACGACCAACTAAGTACATTTTACACAAATACATAATTTACTTATTTAAAGGCTCCGATATATATATCGGTCTATCAGCCATCTTGAACATTACCATCTAATACAATAAGATCATTACATAGCCTGTCAGCAGAAAGAGAAACAAGTAAAGTAGTTTAGTGGACAATATAAAATGTCTTGACATAGTTTTTCTTATTTGTGTTACTGTTGGCAGGGATACAAACGGTATCACTGATGGTAGAAGATAAGCCGAATCATGTTCGTATGTTTAAATAAAGAATTTATGTTTGTATAAATGTGTTTTGTTAGTTATTTTATCTGATTAAATTGGACAGCTCGCGAGCAGGATCAGGAAGTCAGCAAACCTGTATGTCATCATTGCTATGTGTACAGTAAAAAAACTCCTAATGATGGAAAGAAGAACTGTCCGAAACATGTAGATTTTTATTCCAAAAATAAATTTGAGAAATTACTGCATGTATTTGGATTTATCATAAGAATTTATTACGATGAACTTCAAATTGGACTAAATTCGCCTCGCTGGCAACAACTGGAATCGAACTATTACTACATTTGAGAGAAATTCCTCTGTATTTTCGGATATGCAACATGTGGATGAAGGGCTTGCTGTCCACATTATGTTTTCCTCTTAATCACTGTACGAACAGATCGCATGAACTCTGTCCATAACACCAACATGCCTCATAAACTTTCAATATGGCAAACTGTTAATGACACATCTCTTTTCCCCCACACAAAGACAGTCTTTTCCCGCTGCCAGTGCATTTCTACCGACATTTAAAATAAAATGACTTCGCACTCTACGAAAAGCCTTACAAAGCTCGGCAGTAATTCAGTTTAACTTTCTCTTGCTTCCCTTCCGACAAGAAATTAGAATTGAACAGCGCAGAGGGTGTGGCAAGAAAAGACGAAAACGGGAGGGTCAAAATTAAACATATAATCTCTGTTAAAGACCGCTAGACTGACTTAGCCACAGCTCGAATGAATGACTGAATGATTCTTGAGAAGAATCCTCCAGTGTCCATACAGGCATTTTAACATCACAGTTTTTTTAAAGGAACTAAAAAATTGTTTGATATGTAATAGACGTATGTCTGGAGGAATATATAAATAAATATACATAACCAGTAGTTTTACGGGGCATACACACTCTTAATTTACAGCACACACACTTCATTTGCAGCACAAATTCTTCATATACAGCACACAATCTTCAATCAAATCACACACTCTGCATTTACAGCACACACTCTTCATTTACATCGCACACTCTTCATTTGCAGCGCACAATCTTCATTTACAGCACACATTCTTCATTTTCAGCGCACACTCTTCATTTGCTGCATACACTCTTCATTTGCAACACACATTCTTCATATACAGCACACATTCTTCAATCAAATCACACACTCTGCATTTACAGCACACACTCTTCATTTACAGCGCACACTCTTCATTTACAGCACACACTCTTCATTTGCAGCACACATTCTTCACATACAGCGCACACTCTTCAATCAAATCACACACTCTGCATTTACAGCACACACTCTTCATATACAGCGCACACTCTTCAATCAAACCACACACTCTGCATTTACAGCACACACTCTTCATTTACAGCGCACACTCTTCATTTACAGCACACATTCTTCATATACAGCGCACACTCTTCAATCAAATCACACACTCTGCATTTACAGCACACACTCTTCATTTGCAGCACACACTCTTCAATCAAATCACACACTCTGTATTTACAGCACACACTCTTCATTTACAGCGCACACTCTTCATTTACAGCACACACTCTTCATTTACAGCACACATTCTTCATTTGCAGCACACACTCTTCAATCAAATCACACATTCTGCATTTACAACACACACTCTTCATTTACAGCGCACACTCTTCATTTACAGCACACACTCTTCATTTGCAGCACACACTCTTCAATTAAATCATACACTCTGCATTTACAGCACACACTCTGCATTTACAGCACACACTCTTCATTTACAGCACACACTCTTCATTTGCAGCGCACACTCCCTAGCTGAGATTGTGGTTTCGAATCCATTCGGGGGCATGGATGTCTGTTTCTTGCGAATGTTGTGTGTTACCAGTTAGAAGTAAGTCTCTGCGTCGGGTTAATCACCCGTCCGGAGGAGACCTACCGAGTGTGGTGTGTCTGAGTGTGTTCAGGAATCCTAGACAAAGAGGCAGCCTAGGCCCACTAGGCTTGTTGCGTCATGGTAAAAAAAAAGCGATGATGTCAGTATTTCGTACTGTATAATGTCGAATGGAAGGACTAATGAGTAGCATGTGGAAAGTAGCTGTTGTTGACTACTTTAATATTGTATACCGACATCTGTCGGTCCCATTGGACGCGGGGTCTAAGACGTAGGACTCCGGTCGTTCGCCTGCTGAGATTGTGGGTTCGAATACCGCCGGGGGCATGGATGTGTGTCTGTTTTGAGTGTTGTTTGTTGTCAGGTAGAGACCTCTGCGATGGGCTGATCACTCGTCCAGAGGAGTCATATCAACTGTGGTGTGTCGTTTTGTGTGATCTAGGAAGTTCAAGAATAAGGAGAACACGGTCCACGTTGGGCGGCAGCGCCACAAGGGAAAAATACCGGCATCTGAACGCAACGAATACTGCCTACCTCACAAAAGAAAACAAAACATTCACAAACTTGCTCCCCGACAAGCTAATTAACCGAGAGACAGCACTTCTGCCTTTTATATCCTCCTAAGATCTAAGAACACAGGCAGCACCCACAAAGGTCATGAACACCTTAGTCGAAGGCCTCAGGTGTATTTGAAAAGAAAAACGCTAATGAAAGTACAAAGAAATTCGCCTTTTTAAATAGTAGGACGACTGAAGAGCACTGGCAGTGTATTGACGGCGCGAACAAAAGGTAGTATCCATGGAAACAATGAGCAACGCGGGAATGAAGAAATGCACCTCTACTTTGCGGTGGTTGGGTAGCTGCAAAGACAGAAGCGTGTTCGCGTCCCGTCCTGACGTAATTTGATGGAGGGCATCTTGCCATCACAGTGCGCTTCCTCCTTAACAGAACTACGAGTAAAAAAAGGTAAAACAGTTCCGTTACAGTCCTGGAGTGGCCCAGAGGGTTCCAGGAAGTTAAGGTTCCCAGATTTCATGACAACGGCACAGGATGGTGGTAGGTTGTCAGCCTTACACACCGGTCGCCTTGTTGAATGAGATGTGAAGATGTCAAGAAAGGCGATTACTCAAAAATTTGGAAAGTGCGTCGTGATCTATGAGCATTGTAATGATGTCAATAGAGGCAACTGTCAGGGAAATGTTTTTGTATGTGAATGTGACGCTGAGACTTCAGAAGAAGTATAGTTGCCATGAGAACGGCCATTTAACGGTAGGACATTCCACCTATATATTATGCTTACTCGCCCTCTGTAACTTTAATGAGAAAGTTCGACGTTCTTTACCAAGGAATGAAGATTCATGAAATATGAAATTTACGTAAGGTCGAGTTGAAATTGACAGAATTCATATGGGTAATGAATCAGGAATATGTGACAGAAGTCATAATTTTATTTGATGGAATGAGTAAAATTATAACAGATAGGCTACATCAGTCGCATTTCAAGACAAGTAGTAACAGTATACCTGAAGAATAAAATCCAATTAGATGCTACTTACTATTTTATTGTACTTCTTATTGGCTCAACATGTTCCGGGCATTACTATGCCCATCATCAGGAGCTCACGACTATAATGTTGATTACCACACTGGCCGTCTCTTTCTGTAAAGATGGAAGAGGAAGTGTTAATGTAAAATTATGGTTCCTAGTGGTATATGTTCGGTGTGAAGTTCTTTGTCGCTCGGTTGTACTTGATAACGTTTATCTAATTGGTTTTTATTCTTCAGTTATCACAACGATGCACGGTCCAACACACATTAAAATATTAACAGTATGCAGTAACTGCTGTAACGTACCGAAGCTGAATTTTTTCCAAAAAGGTTCTTTATGCGTTTCTTGTGATACAGGTAACAGCGACAATTACCGGACACATCTTACTACGTATGGTCTTGACGTCGGACACGGACTCTGTACTCTCTGGCGTAGAAAGTGCATGGTTACAAAATTAAATCTCAGACAAACGTTGGTTTTCAGTGTTAAAGAGTGCTTGCCCTGTAACAGATGTCGTAAGTGTAGAGTGCTAACATTCTGATTCATTTGTTCTTCCCTTGCGCATAAACTAGATAGGATTATAAAAAAAAAAGATAGACACTTTGGTTGGGGCGGTAGCCATGTTTCGACGGTAACACAAGTCGTCTCGTCTAGAATTCAGCAGCCACGCCGCTTGCTGGAGCGATTTGTACTGCACTCTATTACGGCAAAACAGAATGACACGTTAGACGCAGTGTTGTAAGAATTCCATCAGTGTCACGTTCAGGGACTTAAATTACGACACAATACCGTTATGTAAATATGTACAAATAATTAACATGTGCGAAATTACAAAGGCTTGGATTCTCGTAGAAATCTTGTAGAGACTGTAGACTATTGATTATGCTGTATAATGTTACTGTATAATTTATAAATTTCTTAAGAAAAAAAGGCAACTAACAAACTTCCCTGCTGTTAAGAGAGTTTTGTAATAAGATTCCATATTTGAATAAAGGTAGCCCAACTTTGATGACACTTGCTTTATTATGTCAAGTTACTGCTCAACATGTTTCGGATGTTAATACATCCATCTTCATGAGCTTGCGACTACTTGGTGCGTTATTGTGTAGGCTGTATTGTGCTGACTTGAGGCGTGTTGGTGTTATGTAGCGGGATTGGCTGTTGGTGATGTGGTATCCGAGTGCAGGCTGAACCACATCCGAAACATGTTGAGCAGTAAATTGACATAATAAAGCAAGTGTCATCAAAGTTGGTCTACCTTTATTCAAATATCAAGATGATGCACAGTCCAGTACACATAAGATTCCATATGTTAAGTTGCAAAGCAGTTGAAAGAACATCCACCGTGCCTTGTCCTGCTACGAAGAAGGAAGTCATAAAGCTCTCATGCTCCAACACTACATTCCGTCTTATTTCTCCAACAATGATCTTCATTGTTGCATCTTTTCTGCCCATCTAACTCTGTGTGTCTCTTTACACGATGAATAATACTGATGGGGAAACATGAATGGTAGTTCCCAATCAGAACACTGTAAACACATATATGATTTTAACACATCATGGGCGATGTAAAGTTTAAAGGATACAAAAAGTCCGTACATTTTAAGGAAACAGATACTTAAACTGATATTAAACTGCAGAAATAACAAATCTGAAAATTCTAATACGAATTAGTTTTCATGTAATAAATCTGTTTATTTTGTTTGGTTGAAATAGCACATGAGGCTTGCAGTAATTCCCTTAATTCTGTACAGAACAATGGTTGCTTAATGAAGCATCAGGTTTAAGGTCAACAAATTCTACGTGTCTCTCACATAGCATACTTCTATGTTGATTATGGATGCCATAAGGAACAACTATTTATCCACTGAACATTAAGGGAATGAGTTTTGTACCTCAGATGGAGTGTGTTCATGGCGAGTTAAAAGCTGCATTTTTAAATAAAATTCAAGCGAAATTCAGTCTCTAAAACTTCAAAGACGTTATGCTGTCCCATTTGTATCAGACGTGGTCTATTGCGTATTTTTAATCAAAGACTTGCACTTCGAAGATTCAGGTCTTCTGCAATGTGACGTTGCTTCTTTAGGTGAGTAAAAGGTAAAGGTAAAGCGGTACAGTTACAGGTCCAGAAGGGGCCAGAGGGTTCCAGGAAGTTAAGGTTCCCAGATTTCGTGACAACGGCACAGGATGGTGGTAGGTTGTCAGCTTTACGCACCGGCCACCTTTACCCCCAGGAAATGCTCCTGGTAATCATTCCTGTAAGAAGCTGAGTCGACCCCACGGTCATGGTGCGATCGGATGTATTTTATGTCAATGAAAAATCCAGTGACACCAGCGGGGATCGAACCAGCGACCTTCCGATTTGTAGCACAGCACCTTAACCACTGTGATACCGCTGTCCCCTTCTTTAGGTGAGCGGTTTCCAGTGATCCAACGAAATATCAGAAACATCTGATTCAAAGACGACCCCAAATCTCGCAATATACACCTCAATAGAAAGTATTCCACAAGAAAACCACGAACGCTCCCTGTGCTCGAATTCCGCCGGCTTAGGCAATATAGGCTTGCATTACAATATATGAAAGGCATGTAATTTACGTCACAGCAGACGCTTTCAGATCTCAGGCAATCTGGACTTTCGTCAAAATATCATACGATATAATCCAATGAGTTCGATAATTTTATATTTATAAAATGCACGTGTTTGTAGAATTGTATTACTATTATCATAATATGTTATTATTTTCTTATAATAAAACCAACTAGATGCACTAGTTACTCAAATTTATTTTTGGAATAAAACTCTACATGTTTCGGGAAGTTCCTCTGTCCATCACCAGGAGTTTTTCACTGTACACACAACAATAGTATATGTCATACAGGTTTGCTGACAGCTTGCGA